>SDBU01000868.1_pt1 | contig 44096 bp, 41 predicted proteins | sample 2277071 | NCBI WGS metagenome assembly SDBU01 (sample SAMN10397929, study PRJNA504765) | marine sediment metagenome | isolation source: marine sediment core GS08_GC12, 126 cmbsf | place: Arctic Ocean: Gakkel Ridge, Loki's castle | collected 2008
CTATAGGTAGAGGAGTTGACCATTAACAGAGTACCTCACTGGGTTAGGCGAAGGGTTCCTAGCTAGTCCACTATCAAGGTGATGACTGGGTTGATTTGTACCCCGTCCTAATTTGGGTACATCAGCAGGTTAAGTAACAGAAGTCAGTGCTGCCACATTTTAGTAGATTGTTAGCTAACAATAGCTTGGATTATTACTTCCGCTTATCTATCTCTTGATATAGACACTGAAAACGGAATTAAACAGCTATACGTATCGCTGGACAAACATCGGGATGTTTGATTGTCAATGACTATAATTCTTCCACCGGAAAAGAGACTGTCAGCATTTTTCCTGGATGAATTAACATCGGGATGTTTGGTAGTGGGTCAATTTGAAATTGGCAATCAGAATGAAACAATTACCATAAACTAGGTTTATGAATTAAAGTATCGTCGCTTAACTTTAATGGGTTCCTGAATTGATTGGCTTTATAATGGCCGCTTCTTAGTTTAAATGATAAAGGGGCCAGCCTTAATAAATCGTCACTTTTCCTATTGACTGGAAAGGCAAATCTAATATCTACTTCGGGAACTATTATTTTTGCCGTTCTTATTACAGGAGCTAGGTCAGAATCGCCAGTAACCAACATAAATGTTTCACAATGACTGTCATCATCCTGTAGCAGTTCTAATAATTTACAGCTTATAGCAATATCAGTTTGTTTTTCAACGTGGCCCATGTATTCTCGTCTGCAAAGCGGGCAGAATTGTGTTTTTACTTTAAAACGTCCCCAAATTACTTCTATTCCCCTAGATTCTAAACATCTAATATAATCCTTATGACGTTTTATTTTTGCTTTGTTTGAAGTATAGTAAGCAATAGCAGTAAAATAAAATACCTTTTGCAGAACATATTCTCTACCAAATAGATACATGAATGACTGGCAAAGAGAGTATAAATCTAGCCATTTATAACAATAACCTTCAGACCCCTCAACATCTTCTATTGAGTGATAAAGGTTAAAACCATCAATTAAAAAAACAACATTCTTCATATATAATAAAAAACCTCCAAGGTCGTAACCCTGGAGGAACTGATGGTGTTATCCACCAGCGATGATACTATCATAATAGTACTTAATATAATACCTGTCAACAGGTGTAACACCCAGTAATACATAGTAATACCCAGCAATATCAAGCAAGGATGACGTAGCATAAGCGTCATTTCACGTATCGGACAGTGTTAATATTCTATGCCACTAGGTTGACTATATGCTCAACTTTCCAAATACGGTTTTCAATTCCCGTTGCCATTGCTGGTGTTGGAGGCCCCCGTGATACAGAGGAACGGGGGCTTTGTTATTAGCTACCGTGACACTTCTTGTACTTCTTGCCACTTACGGTTGCTCCTCTAGTAGCCTGACCGCTATACGGTGATAGCCGGAAGCTCCGTCAGGCAGGGGCGATGCTCGTTCTTCTGATTGCAGGGTGCCTTCACCATCGGTAGCTCTGACCAGTAAGGTGTAGTTTCCCTCACTTGGTGGCTTCCAATTATATACCCACAATACCCAGGTATAGGGTGAGAGTGCCTCCTTTACCTCCGCCTCACTCCATGTCTGGCCATCATCGGTGCTTACCTCTACTCTGGAAATTTCCCTGTTACCAGCAAAAGATACACCACCTAATAAGTGGCCATCGCCTGCATCGTCAAACCTAAGGTAAAGTTTCACATCTGCTTCAACAAACAGGTCGCTTGAAATGTGACTGTATGGAAACTTAGGGACGTCTATCCTGGACATGGTTTTAATGATAGCCTCATCACTCCAGCCTCTTCGCTGCCAGTAGCCTTTATAGTCAAAGTCAACCAGTTCTATCTTGGTTAGCCACTTAACATTTTTCATTCCGTAGATGTTGGGAACCAGGAGTCTGGCTGGGAAGCCGTGTTTTGCCGGTATAGGTACTCCGTTCATTTCGTAGGCAATTAGGGTGCCCTGTTCCATGGCTTTTTCCAGTGTTATACTATCAGTGTAGCTGTCGGCAGCATGTAGAATCACTTTTCTTACTGATTTATCAACACCAGCCCGAGATAGTAATTCTCGTATTTTCACACCCTTCCATTGGGCATTAGCTATCTGTTCACCACCTACCCGGTTGCTAATGCATTCCAAGGTGAGATATTCACTTGTGGCGGGCAGTTCCTTCAGTTGCTCGTAGCTTAAAGCCAGCTTGTGTTCCACCAAGCCGTCTACCTCAAGCTTCCACTCGGTTACCCTGACTCCGGGGTCAGATACGTTAGAAGACACAGTGAAGAAATCTTCGTTCGGGGTAATCTCTGGTGGTAGTTTATCTGCTGTCCCTAAGAATATGGTTCGACGAAACAAGCTGGAGATAAGCTTAAAGATGCCAAATCCAGCCCCGAAAGCCACTACTAATCCGGCTAGAGCGTAGGCCAGTCGCTTTACCAACAGCCGGCGTGTGGTATCAACACCCTTCTCAACTATCTGAGGTTGACCTTTTGGTCTGCCTGAAAAAGCGATGAGCAGGAGGGAGTAAGTCAGAGAAGATGAAAGCCACACCAGGACCAAACTCATGGGCCAGGGGCTAAACGATAGTCCGAAAAACCCCCATCCTGAAATGGGTAATACGAGAACCATTGCCGATAGCCATAAGCTCATTCCAAATCCAACTCCGATCCACCACTTTGCATTGGAACTAAGCCCTGACCAGCGTTTCTGTAACCAACTTAGGAATACACCCCCGCCACCGCCGGCAGTGAGTAGAATAACGATCAATGCTATTACTGTTAACCTCTTTGCCCAGTCGCCCAGAACCTGTACGGTTGATGAGAAGAGACCCAACGGTACTACTGAAGTAACCCAATCAAGGAGTACCTCCGGAACAGTGGAGGTGTCCATGGTCAGCCTGAAAAGGAACATGACTACCCCAGCCACTACAGCTGCCGCTAAGCCGGAGACAAATGCTCTTCCCACACTTAACCTCAAGCGAATATCTGCAAGAACTATATATTAATTGTATAATTTTTTCGTCTTTCTGGCTAGATGCTTTAATCTTCCCCGTACTCGTAATCGTTGGCTCAAGTCGTTAATATCTGGATTTTGCTGTCTGCAAACTACTGCATACTAAACACTGCCCTGGTTTCACCGTAATACTACCGAATGCTACCGCAGCCATACCGAAATTCACCCGGTACGCTAATCTTTTAAGAATGGTCTAGTTGGATTTAAGCACCGGAAGTAATTAATTAGGGTTACGGTAGCAAAGCATCTGCACTTTAAACGCTACCCTGACTTTATCAGAACATCCCCTAATGCTAGTGTAATCATACCGTAGTTCATCCGATGTTAGTCTGTATAGATTAATTTAGTTTTGGTAGCAAATCATAGGCATTAAGTGGTTAAAAATATCTGTACCGCAATACTGCCGTGTTCCTCCTGTAATGCTACCGAATGCTACTGGAGTAATACCGGAATTCATCTGGTGTTGGTTCGGTATGATTCGGTTTGCTTATATTGACGGACCGGGTGCAATCGGTTACAATTGCGGTAGCATGCCGACGCTTAGAGAGCTAAGGGAGAGATTGTTTTTAAGCCAGGAGAACTTGGCAAGTAAGGCTAAGGTGGCCAAAAGCACCGTAAACCGCCTTGAAAACGGTCTGGAAAAGCCAAAATTCGTTACGGTTAGAAAATTAGCTCAGGCGCTGGAGGTAGAACCTGCGCAGATTGACTTCTCGCCGAGCAGGAAGGCGCCTCAGTCGCTTCAAGAACTGGAGAGCAAGGGGTGGCCAACAAAAAGAGGCCGAACATGGTGGCACCGACCGGCACCATTATAGAAGAATGACCATGGTCAGGAAATCCGGCTTGCCACTGATAGAAGAAATCAATACCGCGTTATCACCACTTGACGTTTTCCAACTCCTGAAGAACGAGCCGTTTGTCTTTTTCTTAGATAGCGGTATGGACCCTCATAAACTGGGACGCTACTCTTTCCTCGGTAGCCAGCCTTTCCTTGTAATTAGTAGCCATGGCAATAGGATTACTCTTACCCAAGGCGAAGAAAAGAGTCGCTTAACTGGCAATCCCTTCGATGTACTCGGTTACTATCTAGAGAACTATCGCCTCGAGCCGTGTCCTTCACCGGTACCCTTCCTGGGCGGTGCCGTAGGTTACCTGGGTTACGACCTGTGTCATTTTATCGAACGATTGCCTGGCCAGGCTTTAGATGACCTCAAACTACCTGAGTGCTATTTTGGTTTCTATGACCTGGTCCTGGCCTTCGATAACCTTGAGGGTAAGGCTTATATTATCTCAACCGGGTTCCCCGAACGGGAAGAGACAAGAAGAATCAAGCGGGCTCAGAGTCGCCTGAATGACTTGAAGGCTAAGCTTTATCACTCGCCCATTAGAGAGACAGCACCAGCGCTTATGTCTTCTTTTGAGCCGATGAGCCTTGAGGGTAATTTTACTCATCAAGAATATGTGGCTGCCGTTGAGAAAGCCAGGCAGTATGTCATCGCCGGTGATATTTTCGAAGTAAATCTCTCCCAGCGTTTTGAAGCTGAGCTTACCATCCCTCCTGATGAACTGTACCGGCGACTTCGCCGGATAAACCCGGCACCCTTTGCCTCGTATCTTGGTTTTGGTGAGCTTCAGGTGTTAAGTGCCTCGCCGGAGAGATTTCTTCGCCTCAAGGGGGATTGGGCCCAGACACGACCAATTAAGGGCACTCGGCCAAGGGGGAAAACTCAGGAAGAAGACCAGATACTGGCGAGTGAACTCAAAATGAGCTTAAAGGACCGAGCTGAAAATATCATGATCGTTGACCTGGAGAGAAATGACCTCGGCCGCGTTTGTCGTTTTGGTTCGGTTAGAGTAACTGAACTGGCTCGTCTTGAGGTTTTCCCCACGGTATTTCACCTCACCTCTACGGTGGTAGGAAGGCTCAAGGAGGGCAAGAATGGTATCGACCTATTAAAAGCCACCTTCCCCGGTGGTTCCATCACCGGTGCTCCCAAGGTGCGCGCCATGGAGATTATCGATGAACTGGAGCCAACCAGAAGGGGTGTCTATACTGGCGGTATCGGCTATTTAGGTTTTAACGGTGACCTTGACCTTAATATTGCCATCCGCACTTTTCTGGTCAAAGGCAAAAAGGCTTATTTTCAGGTGGGCGGCGCCGTGGTCTATGATTCCGACCCTGAGGCTGAATATCAGGAAACACTCGATAAAGGCAGAGCGCTGGTTGACGCCCTCAGTTTGGCTGAAACTCGGGTGAAGTGAATATGGTCCTCATCATTGATAACTATGATTCCTTTGTCTATAATCTTGCCCAGTACCTGGGTGAACTTGGCTGGAAACCGCTAGTTTATCGCAATGACCGGGTAACCCTGGCTGAAATTGAGTATCTTCGGCCATCCCACATTATCATCTCACCCGGACCTTGCACCCCGCTTGAGGCCGGTATCTCGAACGATGTCATCCGGCACTTTGCCGGTAGAACCCCGATTCTTGGCGTCTGTCTTGGGCACCAGTGCATCGGCTATGCCTATGGTGGTCAAATTGTCCCGGCCTCTATTCCGACGCACGGCAAGAGCTCGCTTGTTTATCATGATGGAAGTACAGTATATAGAAGTCTGCCCAACCCCTTTGAGGCTGGTCGTTACCACTCCCTGGTAATCAAGCAAGATACTTTACCGGCGGTGCTTGAGATAACCGCTACCACTGGCGATGGTGCCATTATGGGTATCAGGCATAATCACTATGTGGTTGAGGGGGTGCAGTTCCACCCCGAATCAATCATGACCGATGTTGGTCACGATTTGCTCAGGAATTTCCTCAGCTTCCAAAAGCCAAGGTGGCCCAAAAAGTAACCCTGGGTAAAGGAACTTAATTATCGGGCACGCCTGAGTAACACGAGGACCGCGCTGAAAACAACTACCGCCGGTACCAGGAGAAGCAGGGTAATGCTGCCGGCGTTTTGGCCAGAAAGCATATCAAGGGAACTAAGTACCAGTAATTGAGCCAGCACCGCTAAGAGGGCGATGACCAGGGCTAAAATAGCTAGTCTTCCCATTTTAAGATAAACCTCCAAACTTAGTTTGCCTCAATTGCAGAGTAGTGGCTTTATTTTCCGCTGAGGCTATTAATTAACACTATTTTTCTTTATCCTTCTCTTTCGGCGGCTCTTCGGGGGTAAGCCCGGCTTTTTCGATTAGCTGTTTTATCGCATCCCGAGCCGGTGGCATGGCAGGGTTACCTTTCATCAGGCGGTAGTAAATTATTGCCAGCAATGCCTTTTCTGAATTTTATCTCCTCTTTTTTGCTCATCATTCCACCTCCCGACCGAGGTGATTGGCTAGTTAGGTTTTTTGGGGTACTGGCCTTAGCTATCAAGCCTGGTTCGGCATTCTTGATTACCCGTGCTTGAGCCAGTTACCTCGTAGCCCTCGTCAGCCCTGATTTCACCCAGCTCTTTATCGCACTGTGGGCACTGAAACTTCTCGTATTTAGGTGAACCCCAGCCAATCTGGGCTTCGTAGTCAAAGGTGCAGTCACAGCCGTCACAGTAAATACTGCCAAATAGCCTCTCGGTCATCTTCCCCTCCTTGGGCTTATGCCGCTTGTATATTAGAAGTATAACTCTTTCGGATATGGGAATCATAGTATTCACAAAATAGAGGGCTAGAAATTGATTCTGTGCGTTCTCAGGCCTATTCTGTCACATGGCCGGGCTTATCATTGACTGGTTTGGGTGAACTGATTAATATAAGCTGGATGGTAGGTTAATATATTCTGGGTAAAACGGGGGTTTGGGTATTGGCAAAACAAAGGATTGATAACTTACTGGTTGAGCGGGGCTTAGTCGAGAATCAAGCCAAGGCTCAGGCTCTAATTATGGCGGGTGAGGTTGTGGTTGGGGGTAAGACCAATATCAAGTCGGGGACTCCGGTGGCTGAGGAGTCGGAAATCACGATACTTAAACCACCCCCTTTTGTTGGACGTGGCGGGATTAAGCTTGAGCATGCCCTTGAGGAGTTCCAGATTGATGTTTCCTCTATAGTGGTGGCTGATATCGGGGCATCAACCGGCGGTTTTACCGATTGTCTCTTAAAGCGAGGGGCAGAGCGGGTTTATGCAGTTGACGTCGGTTATGGGCAGCTAGCCCTGAGCTTAAGGCAAGACCCGCGAGTGGTGGTTATGGAGCGAACAAATGCCCGCTACCCAATTCCGATACCGGAAAAGGTTACTCTGGCTACCATTGACCTGGCGTTTATTTCAGTTGAGAAGGTGCTGCCATCGGTGGCTGAAATTGTCGAAGAAGATGGTTTTATTATTCTGCTCCTGAAGCCTCAGTTTGAAGCAAAGCGTCGGGAAGTAGCTAAAGGCGGTGTGATTCGAGACCAGCTTCTTCATGCCAGGGTTCTGGCTAGGTTTATTTCTTGGGCAACTCTTCATGGCTTCAGGCTTAAAGGGCTGGTTTCTTCACCTATCCTTGGTGCCTCGGGGAATCGGGAATTTTTTATCCTTTTGAAAAATAGCATAAACTATGCGGTCTAAAACTGTTGCTCTGAAAATAGAGGACTTTAACATTGTCGGCAGGCTTTACCGCCCTGACGGGCGGCCTCCTTCCCCGACAGTTTGCATCTGTCACGGTATTCCGGCTGACAATTCAGACCCGACTGATAAAGGTTATGCTTCGTTAGCAAGGAGGCTCTCAAGCCGGGGTTTGGCTGTCTTTACCTTTAACTTCAGGGGGACCGGAGCCAGTGATGGCAATCTTGATATTTTGGGTTGGACGAGAGACCTTGAAGCGGTGATTGGTTATTTATCCGGTTTACCTGAGGTAGATAATTCCGGCCTGTTGCTGCTTGGCTTCAGTGCCGGGGCGGCAGTCTCGATTCATGTCGCCGCCAGAGACTCAAGAGTGTCGGCGGTTGCCGCCTGCGCCTCGCCGGCTGAGTTTACCTTCTCAGGTAAATTTAAGGACCCGGGCTTACTCTTGGAACACCTTCGCCACATTGGCGTTATCAGAGATAAGGGCTTCCCCCATTCAGTTGAGGAGTGGCTTGATGGCTTTAAGGGGGTTAGCCCGATTAAGTATGTAGCCGGAATTTCACCCAGGCCCTTGCTTTTAGTCCACGGCAGCGCTGACGAGGTAGTGGATATAAGCCATGCCCGGCGGCTCTATGCCGGGGCTCTAGAGCCCAAAAAGCTGGTCATAGTCGAGGGTGCCGGGCACAGGCTACGGGAAGATAGTCGGGTGGTAAGTATTGTTTCAGGGTGGCTTAAATCTCAAATCTGTTCCGGCTTTACTTAAGCGTAGCCTTTTTTGACCTGCAGGTAGAAGATAGGTTATAATTTAATTGATAAGGCCAATTTGCCCGGCTTGGGAGGCAGGCAATTTTACACGAAAGCTGTGGTGTTTTCGGTGTTTATGCCCCTAAAGAAGATGTAGCTCGACTTACCTATTTTGCTTTATTTGCTCTTCAGCACCGTGGCCAGGAGAGTGCTGGCATTGCCACCACCAATGGCAAAAATCTTCAGGTTTATGCCCAGATGGGGCTGGTGTCCCAGGTGTTTAGTGAGGATGTCTTGGGGAATCTAAATGGGCACATTGCCATCGGGCATAATCGCTACTCAACCCGAGGCTCAAGTCACCTTGACAATGCGCAGCCAATCGTCTTGGGTGAGGGTTCCAATACTATTGCCATCGCTCACAATGGTAATATTGTTAACGCTGAGGCACTCTATCAGGAACTAGCCGATCAGGGTTATAGCTTCCGCACCTCAACTGATACCGAGGTTATCGCCAATCTTATTCTCTCCTCTACCGAGAAAAGCTGGGTGGAGAAGATAAAGTATGCCATGCATCGGCTACAGGGTGCCTATTCTCTGGCTCTGATTGCCAATCATCAACTATATGGTGTTCGTGACCCCTTTGGCTTACACCCTTTATGTCTTGGCACTGTTGATGGCGGCTGGGTTTTAGCCTCAGAGAGTTGTGCCCTTGACCATATTGGCGCCAGCTTCATCCGTGAGATTGAACCCGGGGAGGTAGTAAAAATTACTGATAACGGTGTTGAGAGCTACCGGATTGAGTCAACCAGGAAGGGGCTCTGCATTTTTGAATTTATCTATTTTGCTCGCCCCGATAGTGTCATTAATGGGCAGCTTCTATACTCGGCTCGCGTGGCGATGGGGGCTGGACTGGCTCGGGAATACCCGGTTGAGGCTGATATGGTGATGGGTGTACCTGATTCAGCTACCGCCGCTGGTACTGGCTATTCCCGGCAATCAGAGATACCACTTGGTGAAGGGCTACTCAAAAATCGCTATATGGGGCGTACCTTTATTGAGCCTGACCAGAGAATGAGAGACCTCGGTGTCAGACTGAAGTTTAATCCCCTGCCGCAATTGCTTCGTGATAAACGGGTGGTGGTGGTTGATGACAGCATCGTGCGTGGTACCACTACCCCGCAGGTGGTCAGACTGTTAAGGAAAGCCGGGGTAAAAGAAGTACACATGCGGATTTGTGCCCCACCGATTCGTTACCCGTGCTTTTTTGGGGTGGACATGGCAACACGTTGGGAACTGATTGCGGCTCAGAAAAGTATACCCGAAATCAGGGACTTTATCGGTGCCGATTCACTGGGTTACCTGAGTATTGATGAGCTAATTAAGGCCGTGGCTCTGCCCAGGGATATCTTTTGTCTGGCTTGCTTTACCGGGGATTATCCGATACCGGTCCAGCTTGAGATGGACAAACTGGCGCTGGAGACGATTCCCGCCGACCGAAAATCGTCTTAAAAGCTTCTTTTAGATTATCTTCACTTGTAAATATAGTAAATACACGGTTCTTCTATCTTATTTCCCTCATCGTCGTACTGTTTTCCCCATAAAATCTTTATCTTGACCCCGTATTTATCCCACAGTGCCATAAAGTCATTGGCGTGGATGCAGTAATTAAGGGAAGCCAATACGGTTAAATGACCAGGGGTGTGGCTCCTTGGTAACGGCGCTCTGGCGTTTGGCGATGCCCTCTTTTACCAGCCGACCACCATTGCTGCAACCGGTTATCTTAACAATATACTTCTCGTCATCCTCTTCTACTTCAAACTCGTGATAGTTTGACCTGAATCCATCAAGCATCGCCTTGAGTCTCTGTTTCGGGGTCATGTCCTTAAACGGGTTAAATCTGGAATCAAATTGCTCGAAGAAAAATTTCCGGTTGAATGGCACCAGCCACTCCTCGCCATAGGCTTCAGCCAGCTTGCCGTAGCAGGCACTGACCCAGTTAATCAGGAGATCATGCATGCGGCGAAACTGCCCGTCTACCTCCTCAAGGTGCTTTAGTGCCTCCTCAATCTTCCCCTCCTTGATTGCCTTGGCTGCCTTTTCTTTACAGCCAGCCAAAAACTTCATATCCAGTGCCATTGTCTTTGACCTCCTTTTAACTTGAGTTGACCCAGAACGGGGTCAAAGTATAATATAGTGTCAGGACTGAAGACCGTCAAATCAGGCAAAGAAGGGTGTTTAATTTTGCCTCAAAGAAAAGTGCCCAGGCAAACCTACGCCGCCGCTGGTGTCAATCTTGATTCAGCCGCCAGAGCCAAGGGGCTGATTTTTGGCCACGCTCGCTCAACCCTCCGCCCCGAGGTGTTAACTGACATGGGTTTCTTTGGCGGTCTTTTTGAATTTAAAGGTTTTAAACACCCGGTTTTGGTCTCCAGTGTTGACGGGGTCGGCACCAAGCTCAGGGTTGCATCTGCCCTCGGCAAATATAATAGCGTCGGCATTGACCTGGTGAATCACTGCGTTAATGACATCTTTACCTGCGGCGCCGAGCCGCTCTTTTTCCTGGACTACATTGCTATGAGCAAACTCTTGCCGGAGCGGGTTGAGGCAATTGCCCAGGGAATCGCTTCGGCTTGTCGTGAGGTCGGGTGTGCCCTGATTGGGGGTGAGACCGCAGAACTGCCCGGTGTATACAGCGGTAATGACTCGGAACTGGTCGGTTTTATCATCGGGGTGGTGGAGAAAGGGAAGATTATCCTGGGCAGAGAAATCAAGGCGGGAGATATAATCCTGGGCTTACCTTCAAGCGGGCTTCATACCAATGGCTATTCTCTGGTACGGCGCATCCTTGGCGAGACCAGAGAATCGCTTGATGTCTATTGCCCGGAGCTGGAACGAACCCTGGGTGAAGAACTGCTTCGGACTCACCGCTGTTACTATCGTGAACTTAAGCCACATTTGGAGCATGTCAAAGGTATGGCGCATATCACCGGGGGTGGCCTTGAGGGTAATGTGCCCAGGGTATTGCCGCCGGGGCTGGCGGCGAGATTTGATACTGGGTCGTGGATTATACCCCCTATTTTCGAGCTAATTCAAAGGCAGGGCAATATTGACCGGGCCGAGATGTTCAGGGTGTTTAATATGGGCATCGGTATGGCGGTTATTTCTGCGCCTGATGATTGCAAAAAGCTAACTCAGGTACTACCAGAGGCAAAGGTCATTGGTGAGGTGATTGAGCAGGTGGGGAAGGTGAGGGTGGTTATCAATTAGCTATTAGAAATGATGACTGAAAAGAAGCAGATGCAGTATAATGATATTATACAGAAATTGAATTCGCTATCTGACCCCGAGGCAGTCAAGGGTATGGCACGGTTTGGAATTAACCCGGAAAACACTTACGGGGTTTCCATTCCGAATCTAAGAAGGATAGCCAAGGAAATCGGAGCGGACCATGAACTGGCGCAGCGGCTTTGGATATCCGGAATCCACGAAGCTCGGATACTGGCCAGCATGATTGACCGGCCAGAAATGGTAACCGAAGCGCAGCTGGAAAACTGGGTTAAGGACTTCGACTCCTGGGATGTTTGCGACCAGTGCTGCTCAAATCTCTTTGAGAGAAGCAAATTTGCTTACCAAAAAGTGGTCGAATGGAGTTTATCAAAAGAGCTGGATTTGTATTAATGGCTCGCTTAGCGGTTAGTGATAAGAAAGCAGCTGATGAACAATTTGAGCCGTTTTTCTCAATCATAAAAAGAGGGTCAACTGACAGTAGAAACTTTGTCAAAAAGGCGGTTAACTGGGCATTAAGGCAGATCGGGAAACGGAACCTCAGTTTAAATAAGATGGCTATCAAAGCAGCCGAGGAGATTCAGCAAATAGACTCAAGGAGTGCTGGGTGGATTGCCGCTGATGCCATTCGTGAACTGACTAGCCAGGCAATTCAACAAAGGCTGTCCAGAGCAAGATAGAAAAATTCGGAGGATTTTGATGCGGGCTATTATCAGCGTTTCTGACAAAGCAGGGATAACCGATTTTGCCAGGGGCTTAAGTGGGTTTGACTTTGAGCTTTTCAGCACCGGCGGCACCAAGAAGGCACTCTCCGAGGCTAAGGTAGCGGTAAGGAGTGTCTCTGAAATTACCGGCTTTCCTGAAATCCTTGATGGCCGGGTGAAGACTCTGCATCCTAAGGTTCACGGCGGCATCCTGGCCAGGCGTGACCTCAAGTCCCACCTTGAGGAACTGAAAAAGAACCAGATTGAGCCGATTGACCTGGTGGCAATTAACCTCTATCCCTTCGTCCAGACCGTCTCCAGAGAAGGCGTTAGTCTGGATGAAGCCCTGGAGAATATTGATATCGGTGGTCCCACCATGATTCGAGCGGCCGCCAAGAATTTCCCTTCGGTGATTGTAGTCGTTGACCCGGCTGATTACGGGTTTATTTTGAAAAAGCTCAAAGAGGGTGGTCTTGGGCTAGATGAGCGAAAGAAGCTGGCGGAGAAGGCGTTTCAGCATGTAGCCAGTTATGATACGGCCATTGCTCAGTATTTGCGGGATGAGGATTTCCCTGAGGAGATGACCGTGGCTCTAAAGAAACGCTACGGGCTCCGTTATGGCGAAAACCCTCATCAGGGGGCAGCCTTTTATGCCGAGCTTTCGGTTGGTGAGAAAAAACCCACCGGGATTACCTGGGCCCAGCAGGTGGGGGGCAAGGAGCTTTCCTTCAACAATATCCTTGATGCTGATGCCGCCTGGGGGGCGGTGACTGATTTCGGTGCCCCGACGGTGGCTATAATCAAACACACCAACCCCGGTGGTCTGGCAAGCCATGACGATATTGCTGAAGCCTACAAGAGGGCTTTTAGTGGCGACCCGGTGGCTGCCTTTGGTGGTATTGTGGCTTCAAACCGCAAGGTTACTCTGAGGATGGCTGAGGCGATGAAGTCTGTTTTCTACGAGATAGTTATCGCCCCGGAGTATAAAGATGAGGCTCTGGAACTGCTCAAGCGTAAGAAGGACTTGCGAATTCTGGTAGCTGAATTGCCACCAGGTTATGGGGATGCAGAGCCAGTTTATCTTGATTTCCGCCGGGTCAAGGGTGGCTTTCTGGTTCAGACCTCTGATTCGGTGCCTGAGGGCAGGGTTAATTTGAAGGTGGTAACCAGGCGCCAGCCGACTGATGTTGAGACAAGTGACCTGCTCTTTGCCTGGCGGGTGGTAAAACACATAAAGTCAAACGCCATTGTCCTGGCTAAAGATAGGACACTTTTGGGCATGGGTGCCGGGCAACCCAGCCGTATCGTAAGCGCCCGGATTGCCCAGGAGAAGGCTGGGGAGAAGACCAGGGGCAGTGTTCTGGCTTCAGATGCCATGTTTCCCTTCCCTGATGTGGTTGAGGCGGCGGCGGTAGCTGGGGTTCAGGCTATCATCCAGCCCGGCGGCTCAATCAGGGATGAGGAGTCAATCAAGGCGGCCGATAAATACAATATCGCTATGGTTTTGACTGGAGAAAGGCACTTCAGGCATTAGTTCGGGGTGGCTATGGTGGAAAATAAGAATATCGCCGATTTAGAAGAGATAGTTGGTTTACTCTCAGAACGGGAAAAGACCCTGTTTGGGCGTATCTACGCGATTACCACTACCATCGGTAGGCTCAGCCCTCCAGAGAAGATGGAGCCGTGGATTAAGGAAAAGTTCGGCTCACTTTCGGCGGTTACCGGGCAAAAGATTGTCAAACTAACCAACAGGATTACCCATGAGGGGGTGCTCTTTAATGAGCTTAGAGCCTCCCGTCCCCATCAACTGCCCAATAGGGGGAGTATTGAGGCCCGGCTTAAAGAGGCCAACGAAAACGACATATTTGATTCCCCGGAAGATGCTACCCCTGAGGATAGCTTCGGTCGGGTGAAGGGTAAATACTGCATTACCGCCAGCAATATTGCCAAGAACGACGGGCTGCATGGTGTCATCATCTTCAATGAATTTGACCCGCTTACCTTTTCTCGGGAGCAGGTGATTGACTATATTGATACCGGCTGGGAGTGGGCAAGGCGAGCAGAGGCGCAAAACCCTCGGGCCAAATACTTTCTTTTCTTCTGGAATTGCCTCTGGCGGGCCGGCGCCTCAGTTGTTCACGGGCATGCCCAGGTAATGCTGACCGAAGACAGGCACTACGCCAAGATTGAAGCATTACGCCTGGCTGCCTTGTCTTATAAAGAATCCTATGGCTCAAACTACTTTACCGACCTTTTTCAGGTGCACCGCTTGCTCGGCTGTGGTCTGGAAAAAGATGGTGTCAAAATTCTCAGTTATCTAACTCCATTTAAGTATCACGAGGTTATATTGGTGAGCAGGGAGCTGGAGCTACCCTTAAAGGAGAAAATATACGAGGTCCTTGATTGTCTCAAAAGCAGGTTGGATTTAACCTCGTTCAATCTCGGCTTGGTGATGCCGCCACTTTCAAAAACCGAGGAGAGCTGGCAGGGCTTTCCGGTGATGGCCAGGATAATAGACCGGGGTGACCCGGGAAACTCCGTTTCCGAAATAGGAGGCGCCGAGCTTTTTGCCGCAAGTGTTGTCCCCAGCGACCCATTTAAGCTGGCCCGGGAACTCGAGGAATATTTCAAATAGGTGCAGGGGATGGATTGCTTGTTTAAACTCAGGAAGTTGTAATATACTTACAGCATCTTAAAATCGAGTTTTAGAAATTGAAAGGGGGAAGCAGTGGCAATGAAACTTTTAGAGCCCTTCAAGTTGGGAGGGGTGGAACTCAAAAATCGTATCGTTCTGGCACCAATGGTGAGAAACTACGGCCGTGACGGGTTTGTAACCAGACAGGCTAAAATTCACTATGAGGAGATAGCCAGGGGTGGGGCTGGAATGCTTATTGTCGAGGCTACCACGGTAGATTTGGCGACGAGCTGGGCTTGGCCCGGGCAACTGGCCATTGACGATGACAAGTACCTTTCTGACCTCAGGGAACTCGCTCGAGCTGTCCAGCGGCACGGGGCTAAGATTCTGGTGCAGCTTCAGCACGCCGGAGTCCATACCCGGCGGGACCTTATCAGTGGTGAGGCATTAAGCTCATCCCCCAAGCCGGCACCGGACGCTGTCCAGTCAGTAGTGCGTTCTAAAGCCCCTCCCAGGGAAATGACCCTGGATGATATCAAGTATATAGAGACTAAGTTTGCTCAGGCGGCCGGGCGGGCTAAAGCCGCCGGCCTTGACGGAGTTGAGATAAGTGCCGGTCACGGCTACTTATTCGACCAGTTTCTCTCACCCGCCTGGAACGAGCGTCAGGATGAATATGGTGGCAGGCTTGAAAACCGGGCCAGGCTTCTTCTGGAAACCATTGGGGCGATGAGGGGGGAAGTAGGTAGTGGCTACCCGATTGTTATCCGCTTCAACGGCGAGGAGACAGGTATTCCGGGTGGCAGCACTCTTGATGATGGCAAAGAGCTTGCCTTGATGCTTGAGGATGCCGGTGTTGATGCCCTCAATGTCTCGGCGACGGGCGCGGTTCGTAATTATTACTCTCCGCCTGCGTATTTTGAACACTTTGCCGGTGAGATTAAGAAATTGGTCAAGATTCCGGTGATAAACGCCGGGGGGATTGACGCTGAAATCGGGGAAAGGATGCTTGAAGAGAATAAAGCTGACCTGATAGCCTTTGGCAGGCCGTTACTGGCTGACCCGGAGTTACCTGATAAACTGGCTCAGGGTAGAGCCGATGAGATTAGACCCTGCATCATGTGCCTTTATTGCCAGGACTGTATCTTCTATAAAGAAAGTCCGCTCGGTTGTGCCGTCAATGCTGCCGTCGGTAAAGAGAAGGAATATACCATTACTAAAGTTGGGAAAGCCAAGAGGGTGGTGGTGATTGGTGGCGGTCCAGCCGGGATGGAAGCCGCCAGGGTCGCTGCCCTAAGGGGACATGAGGTTTCGCTCTATGAGAAACAACCAGTACTGGGTGGACTACTAAATTTGGCTTCTTTACCTCCGAGCAAGGACAAGATGGAAAAACTCAAGAACTGTCTAATAAGACAAATGGAGAAGACCGGTGTTAAAGTGGAAACAGGTAAGGAGATTAACCTGTCGTTACTTCAAGAGATAAATCCTGATGTGGTTATCGTGGCTACTGGCAGCATTTCCGTATTCCCCAAAATCCCTGGTATTGACCGGGATAGTGCTGTTACCTTTACCGATGTATTGACTGGTAAAGTCAAGGTGGGAGAGAGAGTGGTCATCATTGGTGGCAGTGGCACTGGCTGTGAGACGGCTGATTTCCTGGCTAAAAAAGGTAAGAAGGTGACCATTGTTGAGATGTTGGATGCCATCTTAAAGGAGACAATGCCATCCAGGAATAGGGATATGCTGCTCATTGAGCTAGCCAAAGACAAAGTGGAAGTTATGACCGATACCAGGGCACAGGAGGTCACCGGTCAGGGCTTGGTAGTTACTACCAAGGATGGCTCAAGACAGGTGATAAGTGCCGATACCATTGTGCTTGCCGCCGGCTCCAAGCCTGATGTCGAGCTTTACCAGAAAATTACGGGTAAGTTCCCCCAGGTTTATAGCGTCGGTGACTGTGTTAAATGCGGACTGGTAATTGATGCTATCTGGCCGGCTTACGAGACTGCTTTGGGTATCTAGGGATAGGTAGGTTTTAACCTTGCTTAAATTTTAAGTGCAGGACTTTTCCGGTGTCCTTTGAGACCTTGACCCGCTCATCAATGCGCCAGCCAACCACCCAGATGATGTGCTCTTTTGAGCAAACCAGCGGGATTTGACCCCGCCAGGCTTGCGGGATTTTGGCATCAATCATAAACTCGGAGATTTTCTTGGGTTGACTTAAGCCCAGCGGCTGGAATCTGTCGCCGGGCTTGCGGCTTTGAACGGTGAGCCTATCGCCGGTTTTGCCAAGGTCAAAGCAGGCGGTAAACTCATTTCCTTTCTCATCAAGCTGCTTGTTTAGGATTTTTGCCTCAACCTGCCATCCCGTCAGCTCAGTCTTACCTGGAATCTTTAATTTGGACTCGGTTTCAAGAGCTGGGAAGGGGGACATGGCTTTCGGGTCATTTGTTATGAGGTATCGGTTGTATTCCACGACGAAGACAAGTCCTCTTGGCAGGCTGATTTTCTTCCCGGCTTGCTTTTTGAGCCCAGCTACTATTTCTTCAATGTGACGTGCTTCAATATCCTTAAGGTCACCCACTAGTTTCTCGATAGAGATTCTGAGCAACTGTCTCTGCAAAGACAGAGATAGCTTGGAAAACTCATTCTTATCCAGGGTAATTACATTATCTTTTATCTCGGCGATTTTGCCCCAGATTCGGGTGCTTGCTTCATCAATGAAAGCAAGGTCGTCTGAAGCGATGCCGGCGGTTCTGGCTAGAGCCTGAGACACTTGAGGGTTGTATTTTTCAAGCAGTGGCAGGAGCTTGAGGCGAATTCTATTTCTCAAGGGTGACAGCGATAGGTTGGAACTATCAAGGCGCGGCTTGAGTTGACGGCGCTGGCAATAGGCGGCTGTTTCTTTGCGGCTTACCTCAAGGAGTGGCCTGACGATGGTGATACTCATATCCCGGCACACTATCTGGCTAGAGGGCAATAAGCCACGAAGCCCCCTTGTTCCTGAACCTCGTACCAGGTGCATTAAGATAGTCTCGATGTGGTCATCAAAAGTGTGTCCTACCGCTATCTGCCCGGCACCAGTAGATTTAGCTACCTCGGCTAAAAAGGCATATCTTACCTCACGTGCTGCCTCTTCCAGCGAGATGCCCTTTTCGGCTTGGTAGGCTTTGGCGTCACGCTTTTCTATCGTGGCTGGGATATCGAGGCTCTTAGCTAGGTCTGAAACATAGCCGGCGTCGTCCCGAGACTCAGTTCCTCGAAGCATATGATTGAGGTGGGCAATGTGTAGCCTCAAGCCCAGTTTCTCTCTTAAGTTAAACAGGAGATGCAGGAGGCAGACTGAATCGCCGCCGCCTGATACCGCCACCACCAGGGACTCATTTGACAGGAGCTGGTGCTTACTGATGTAGTCGAGCACCTTCTGTTCTAAGGTCGGCTCTTTTTGCCCGCAGTTTTTGACCAATTTTCCTTCTCTGCTTGAGAGATTTAAGGCGATTGAGGTTTTTTCAAGTGAGAGATGTCGTTTAAAAGCACCAGGCGTGGTGCCTTTCCGTCAAGGACAACAATACTGATACTGCCTTCACCCAACCGGAACCTGATTATCCGCGACAGGGGTATGTCAATTACGGCACAAAGAAGGGTCAGAATAACAAAGTAATGGCAAACTACTATTATCGTCCCCTCAGGGTGCTTGGCGGTAAGGCGTTTAACCGCACCCCAGGCTCTTTGTTGCACCTCGTTAAGCGATTCACCACCGTAGGCTTTGAAAAGCTCCTCGGCTTCTCTTTGCCCGGTTAGAATTTGCTCCAGGCGAACGCCGATGTCGCTGACTGGTGTCCCCTCAAGTTCAGCGGCGTAAATCTCTTTGAGCCCTGGTTCAATCTCGACTTCAAGTCGGTGGTGGCGGGCAATAGAATTCGCGGTATCAAGTGCTCGTTTAAGTGGGCTTGAGTAGATGGCGTCAACCCCTTCCTGTTTCAGCCTTTCGCCCAGGCTTTTTGCCTGTGCCCGGCCAAGCTCGTTAAGCTCGGTGTTACTGCCGCCTCCCTGGATATAAAGCGACTTGTTCCAATCGGTTTGGCCGTGTCTTACCAGAATAACCTTTGCCAACTTTCTCCCTTCTAGCTGGTGAGTTTTACTTTAAGATAAGTTTGGTGCGGTGGACTACCTGGGGGTAGCGGCTGAAGCCCAGGGCTTGAGTAACCTGCTCTGGTCTTCCCGAACCGCCGCTATCACAGCGAAGCCTCATGCCAATGGTGCAGAATGGTGGGTTTAACTTGATTAGCCACAGGTCATCAATTAAGGCTCTAAGGTCATAATGCCGTGGTCCCGTATCTCTCAGGTGCTGCCAGGGCAGGTGTTCTGTTTTAAGCAGACGGCTTAGATTTTCCTCTATCTCAGGTTGTCCTTTTACGGTTTCAACGGTAGTTTCGTATTCAGTCTGGCGAACCAGTGATTGCAGGGACGGCTCACTTGAGGCAACGATTTGCGTTTTGAGTATTCCGGTGCCCCGTGGCAGCTCTTGACTTAAGGCCGAGGTGAAAAAGTGAGGGGAAACCCATTTGTTCAGTGTGATATCCATTAGTTCGGCCTGGCTGGTTACCCCAATTGCCAGGGGTGCCGCCAGTGAGATTTTAGGGTGAGGGCTAAATCCCTCAGTGTAAGCCAGCGGTATCCCGGCCCGGTGGCAGGCTCTTTGCCAGAGTCGCATCAAGTCTAAATGTGAAATGAATTTTATTTCCTGCCCCCGATAGAATTTAACCCGTAGCCTTGGCATGTTTTTCCTTAGTCAGCAGAATCCTTTCAATTTTAAGCCCATGCATTTCGGTTATCGCCAGCTTCATGTCCTTGTATTTTAATTGTTCGCCGGTTTTTGGTATATATCCCAGGAGGCTGAGGATAAAGCCAGCTACGGTTTCGTAGTCCCCCTCCGGTAACTGGAGCTCCATCTCTTCATTGGCTTCCTCAATGCGCATACTACCGTCAACCTGGAAGGTGTAAGCGTCAATCCGTTCATATTCCTTTTCGACCGCGGCTAGCTCATCGCCTACCGGTCCGACAATTTCCTCAACCAGGCGGCTTAAGCTGACGATGCCAGCGGTACCGCCATATTCATCAACCACTACTGTCATGCGGTAGTTTTTATCCCGCATCTCGGTAAAAAGCTCGTTAATGCGTTTGGTTTCGGGGCTGAAATAGGCTGGACGCACTAGCTCGTCAATTGTGCTCTCGTTGGTGATGGCACGTTTAGCCAGAGCCATCAGTATATCCTTGATGGATAGAATACCGACCACATTATCCATATTTTCTTGATATACCGGGAAACGTGATAGGGGTGACTCAGCGTAGAGGCTCAAGAAATCACCGACTTTTGAACCTTGTTCAATCGCTACTACCTCCGGTCGGGGTATCATTACCTCTCGAACTGGTCGGTCACCGAATTCAAAAACCTTGTGTAGCATCTCTGCCTCAGATTCCTCAACCGTTCCCTCTTTGTGGCCGACTGATATCATGATGCGAATCTCTTCATCGGTGACCAGAGAGCGACGTACCGGTGCCTCACCGGCTATTTTGCTAAACCCTGAAGCTATCCAGCTTAAGGCTGTCACGAAGGGTGTTAGCAGCCAGGACATAAACTCTATCGGCCGGGCGTATATTAGGGAAAGCCTCTCCGCATGGTGGGTGGCGATGGTTTTTGGGGTGGTTTCACCGAATATAAGGAGAACGATGGTTATGCCTACTGTGGCGATGATAACCCCTTTTTCGGTTCCCCAGACGGAGACAGCCAGAAGCGTGCCAAGGGCGGCCGCCGCCACATTAACAAAATTATTGCCCAGAAGGATGGTGGAAAGCAGTCTCTCCGGTCGATCAAGCATTCTGGCTACGCGTTTTGCCCCTCTGACCTCGGTGCTAACCATATGTTCAATCTTGACTCTTTGCACGGCAATAAAGGCTGTTTCGGAACTTGAGAAAAAAGCGGAAAGAAAAATGCAGATAACAAGTAATGCTAAGTAAAGTGGTTCGAGACCAGACATATAACATCACCCCACTCTTTCACTTAATACCCCCAGCAGTCTTTTTATTAATCATAACACCGTTGTTTATTTTAATAAAGGAACTTCGAATGGTTAAAGTAAGCATTAACTGGAGAGGGATGAGGGCAGAGAATGTTTTTATCAAGTTGCCCTCTGAAATTTCTTGAAGTAGTCAGCCCATCTGAACTAGAATTTGCCTTTGAGACGGAGGGTATCATAACGCATCCAGACTCTCAGGTCAAGCCAGTAAGTCTCTAAAGTTAGTTGGAGTTTTTGAACTGATAGCCCACGGCGGGCACGGTGATGATATTCTTTGGGTTTGCCGGGTTGTTCTCAAGCTTAGCCCTTAGTCGCTGTATAAAAACTCGCAAGTATTCCTTTTCTGTTCCATATTCGGGGCCCCAGACCCGGTTCAGGATATGGGTGTGGGTCAGAACCTTACCGGCGTTAAGCACTAATTCCTGCAGGAGGTTGTATTCTGTGGGGGTCAGTTTTATCTCCCTTCCGTTAACAGTTACCCTCCTTTGAGCGAAGTTAATCTTGAGATTGCCACTGCTGAAGATTGATGGTGTGGCCCTGGTGCTTCGGGCTTCACTACGCCGGAGTATTGCCCTGATACGGGCGAGCAGTTCACTGGCCCCAAATGGCTTGGTAATGTAGTCGTCGGCACCAAGGTTAAGGCAGGTCACCTTGTCATTCATCTCGCCCCGGGCACTGAGCATAATAATCGGGGTCTGTGTCCATTCACGTAATCTCCGGCAGACCTCAAAACCGTCTAACTTGGGCATCATGATATCCAGAATTACTAGCTCAGGTAATTCCCTCTCCACTGCATCAAGGGTTTGGGCACCATCCGCAGCGGTGAGTATTTCATACCCCCTGGCTTCCAGATTCGCTTTGATGAATCTTAAAATTACCGGGTCATCATCAGCGATGAGGATACGAGGATGACGCATTTTAACCCCGCTTTCTCAGGACTTGTTCAACTTTGTGCAGTAGTTTGTCAATGCCGAAAGGTTTAACTAGGTAACCTGAGGCTCTCATACTCCGTATCTTGTTCTCTTCGCGTTCTTGTTCTACGGCAGTAAGGATAATGACCGGAATTTTCCTCAGCCTTCGATCAGCTTTAAGAGTCATCAGGACATCCCAGCCTGAAATGCCGGGCAGCATCAGGTCAAGGAGAATCAAATCCGGGTGTTCAAGCTGTGCCAGTTTTAAACCCCGCTCACCACTTGGGGCAGTAAGCACCCGGTGCCCCCTGGCAGTCAGGTTAATACCAGCCAGTTTGCGGAGGTTCTGCTCGTCATCAATGACTAGAATCTTGGGCAACTTATCTCTCTTTCTTATCTATCGGGAGTGTAAAGCTGAACCTGGAGCCTTCTCCGACCTTGCTCTCCACCCACATTCTGCCACCATGGGCTTCAACAATACCCCGGCAGATGGATAACCCCAGGCCAGTGCCGGTCTTGCGGCCGCTGGCAATACTCTCGGTCTGATAGAAGCGGTCAAAAACCCGGCCTGAAAGCTCAGGAGGGATACCCCCGCCCTGGTCAGTGACACTTAAAGTAACCCATTTCTTGTTAGATTCAACTTCGATAACAACCGGGCTGCCTTTTGGAGAAAACTTGGTGGCGTTTTCTACCAGATTGGTCAAAACCTGCCCGATACGCATCTGGTCGACGAAGACCGGAGGTAGATTTTTGGGGACTGTCACTTGCAGGTGGTGTTGCTCGGTGAGACTTGAAAGATTGTCGTTAACTGCCTCCAGTATTTCATAAATCTGGTAACTTCTCCTCTCTAGTTTGAGTGCCCCACCCTCAAGGCGTGAGATGTCAAGCAGGTCACTGATGATGTTGTTCAGCCGGTCAGATTCTTGATCAATTGCTTCAAGGAATTCACGCTGTTCCTTTTCACTCCACCTGACATCGGTCTGAAGGAGTGTGGTGGCAAAGCCCTTGATTGAAGTCAGGGGTGTGCGTAGTTCGTGGGAGACATTGGTGATGAGCTCGTTCCGCAGCCGGTCAATCTCCCTTAAGGTTTCTGCCTCTTTTACCTTTGTTTCTGCTTCCTGGAGCTTGGTGATGTCGTGAACTGTCCCAATCATCCGAATTGGCTGGCCATTGTCATTTAAGGTGACTTCAGCCTGTTCATGAACAATGCGCTCTGAGCTATCCGGCCGGAGGATGCGGTGGTCAATGCTAAAAGGTTTCTTCTCGTACAAGGCTTTATAAACCGATTGCTTGACAAATTTCCTATCGTCAGGGTGAACTGAGTTTAGGAATGCCTCGTAGGTGGCACCGAAGGCTTGTGGGGTTAAGCCAAAGATTCGGTAGATCTCATCAGACCAGGAGAGTTCATTTTTAACTATGTCCCAGTCCCAGTTTCCCAGATGGGCGATGCGTTGTGCCTCCGCAAGACTGGCCACACTTTTGCGTAATGCTTCTTCTGCCCGCAGTTTTTCTCTAACCAAGCGTTGTTTCTCAAGGGTATCCTTGACTTTAACTAACAGCTCATCCATGTGCAGGGGCTTGTTGATGTAGGCCGATGCCCCCTCATTTAAGGCCTGAACGGCCGTTTCCGTAGAGGCATAACCGGTGACGATAATCACCTCCATATCGGGGTGCATTTTCCTGAGAGGTGTCACCAGTTTTACCCCTTCTATATCGGGTAGCTTGATATCGACCAGAGCCAGATTGAAGTATCTCCCCTGTGCCTTATTTAGCGCCTCCCGCCCCGTCCCAGCTGTCTCTGCCTCGTAGCCATTTCTACCAAATATAAGCGCTAAGCTTTTACAGGTGCTCTCGTCGTCGTCAACGATTAGGATGCCCTCTTTTGCGTCTATTTTCCCTTTCCCTCCAATAATTTTGCTGCTTGTTTCCCTGCCTGAACCTCGTCAATCAGCTTAAATAGCTCTTCGGGAGCAAAGGGCTTGTAGAGGCAGGCGCGGGCATTACTATTAAGGGCTTTTTCCATCAGGTGAAACATTTCCTGGCGGTAGGCGGTCATCATGATGGCTACTGCCCCGGGCTGGTTCTCTTTAATTGCCAGGTAGGTCTCTAGGCCATTTATGGTAGGCAGCTTCATGTCAATAAAAATGATGTCTTGGGCTTTCTGCCGCATCATGTCGATTGCCTGCTCACCACTATGAGCGAGGCTTACCTTGTGGCCTCGTTTGGTTAGTATGTTTTTCAGGGTGATGCAGGTCCCGGGGTCATCATCAACCACCAGGATGAACGCCCCATTTTTAGTCTCGTAGGCACTTTTAATTAGAGTAACCACCTTTCCCATGTCAAGCGGCTTCTGGATAACGGCGTAGGCTCCTTCCTCAAATGCCTGCTGAATCAGGTCTTCAACTGCATAGGCGGTCATTATCACTACCACGGCTCCCGGTCTAATCTTCTTCATCCTTCGGTAGGTCTCGACGCCATCCATAAGGGGCATCTTGATGTCCATGAAGACCATATCGAAGGTGTTCTCCTTGACTTTTTCAATGGCTTCTGGCCCACCTTCAGCAGTAATGACCGAGTAGCCCTTGCGCCTCAGGACAAAGGACATCGTCTTTCCTAAATTGATGTTGTCATCCACAATTAAGATGCTGGCTTTTTCCTTCATCCTTGTTATTCCTCCTTAATGCGCACTGGCAGTCTCACCGTGAAGGCGCTACCTTTACCTAATTCGCTTTGTACCTCGGTGGTGCCGCCATGCCTCTCTACCAGGGACTTGGTGACCGCCAGTCCAAGCCCAATTCCCTTGGCTTTGGTGGTGAAGAGCGGTTCAAAAAGCTTGGTGAGGTTTTCTTTGGCAATGCCTACCCCTGTGTCAGATACCGAGATAACCACCCACTCCGGTGCGGAGACTTGAGACTCGATGGTCAACTGCCCGCCCTCAGGCATTGCCTGAATAGCATTGAGGGCGATGTTGGAGAAGACCTCCCTTAGTTGCTCCGGGTCGGCTGGGATGCGGGGTATCGATTTGCCCAGTCGGCTTACCACCTTAACATTCTCCGGCACGGTGGTAGCAGACAGTATCTCCAGGAGGATGTCATTGATATCCACCTTCCGCCGAATTGGGGATTTAGCCTGAGCAAAGTTAAGCAGGCTTGAGATGATATGCTCGGAAGTTGCTACCTCCTTCTGCAGTAGCTCCAGCGTCTCCTTTACTTCTGGTGCTGGTTTTGTGAGTGCCATGTTGAGGAAATAGGCGGCGTTCTTGATTGCCCCCAGTGGGTTGCGCAGTTCATGGCCCACGCCGCCAGCCAGTTGGCCAAGAATAGCCAGTTTCTCCTTGCGTACCAGCTTTTCTTGGACTTCTCGGAGTTCTTTGGTGCGTTCTTCTACCAGTGTTTCTAGATTTTGCGAGTACTCCTTAAGTTTATCCTCTGCCTTTTTTCGCTCGGTGATGTCTATCCAGATGGCTAGATAGCCCTTCACCGTGCCATTAACTTCTAAGGCAGTGGGCTTCAGTTCGATGTAGAAGATTTCGCCGTTCTTCTTCCTAAACTTCTCCTCAAAACACTTGCCTTTACCTTCAAGAGCTGCTTTCTCGTCTCTCTCAGGTTTGTCTTCAGGGGTTTCCTCTGAGTACCAGGGGCACCTCTTTTTTCCAACAAGCTCGACGGCCGAATAACCGGTCAACCTCTCAAATGCCGGATTGACTAGTACTATTCTATGATTTAGGTCCCTTATCAGGATCGGGTTTGGCAATTGCTCGATAAGACTAATATTAAAATCATTGCTTTCTCGTAACTTCTCTTCAAGGCGTTTACGTTCGGTTTTAGTCACTCCTAATTCAGCAATCCGCTGGCGCATTTGTCCTAACTCGCTTGAGGGCTGGCCTTTGTTTTTATCAGTAGCTTCCATCAGTTGCCTTAATGGTGGTCTTTTGGCACAAGTAATAGTATCACTGAAGTAGACAATTGTCAACACTATATGAATAGATTAAGCGTTTTCCATCCTGTATTCGCTATTTTGTGGTGACGATGGTCAAATAATTCAAGGGTATGCTTTGACATACGTCCAATTGGTGTCGGAGTGGAGTTGCCTCGTTGACACTGGGACTTGAGCCATTTATAATTTAATCTGTGATTAGATGCCGAAGTGGCGGAATGGCAGACGCGCTACGTTCAGGGCGTAGTGTCCGTAAGGGCGTGGGAGTTCAAATCTCCCCTTCGGCAGTTTCTAGTTTGCGCTTGTAGCTCAGTTGGATAGAGCGCAGCCCTGCGGAGGCTGAGGTCGTGGGTTCGAGCCCCGCCAAGCGCGCCACTAGGGCGGTTAGCTCAGTTGGTTAGAGCACCTGCTTTACACGCAGGGGGTCACAGGTTCGAGTCCTGTACCGCCCACCATTCAGGTAATACTATTACCTAATCTAGCAAACCTAGCATTCACCCAAGCGATTTGCAGACTTTACTCATAGAAATTGGTAGTCACATTTCCGAGTTGCTGTAACCTGTCACCTTTCGTAGTATAATACCAACTGAGAGAAAGTAGGAGATGTCAGATGAGAGTCCATCGTCTAGTTCTGATTGTTGCTATCTTGACGTTGCTGTCCTACGGCGTAGGCTGTGCAAAGGAAGAATCTCCTCCAGTATCCCACGGTGGCCCAGTCAAAGATTATATTAGCCTTGTAGACAATCTCCGTGCTGCTGGAGCAACTGTCGAGCCCGCTGGTGATGTAGAGCAGCCTTTTTTCTCAGTCAAAGGCCAAGTGATTAAAGTCAACGGTCAGGACATCCAGGTCTTCGAATATGCCGATGATATTGCGGCTGACACGGAAGCAGCTCTCGTATCACCAGATGGTGGCTCAATAGGCACAACCATGCCCTTTTGGGTTGCCCCACCCCACTTCTATAAGGCTGGCAGAATCATAGTATTGTACATCGGGGAAAATGGGGCAGTCATAGATGTTCTCGAAAGTGTACTCGGGGTACAGTTCGCCGGACGGTGAGGTCTGAAAATAAGGCCATTAAGTTGTACCCACCTTATTGAGCTTGATGGGCGACAATGAGCTGCTGCAGCGCAGGGATAAGTTGCTTCTTGTCAAAGAAAAGTTCGGGAACTGTCAACCAAGACCCACCATAGTGTACAATAGACGGAACCTTTACTTTTTATAACTATTACGGGGCTTGAGGCTTTTATTGTAGTCCTGTTGTGGGTTTTTTAATAGTTAAAAAAGTCTCTCCGGTTCATTTAGGTCTGTTTGCCAAACGACTAACCCGACTATAGCTACAAGGAAGCTGATATAACCTATTATAGCCTTTGGCAACCAAGAGACTATCCTAGCTCCAACTTCTTGAGTTTATCTCCCCACCTTCTTTTAACATAATTAAGAACCCCTTGTGGAGTGATTCTTACAGCTTCCCAAAATCTTTTATCCAGTCTGCCATTTTTCTTAAGAGGTATTATTTCATAAAATTTTTCCCAATGTGAATAATAGACACTGATTAGCTTTCCATCAGTAAGAGGAATCAAAAAATGGTGATTGCCATCGACCTTTGATAGAATTCCTCTTTTCTCAAAATATTGTTGGCATCGAGACGTTCCCCTACCTTGTTCTACATAGTGGGGAGCATATCGTCCTGCATTATGTCTTCTTTGCAAATCCTTCAACGTACTGTCCATCTTTTCCATCTCTTTATAAGGTGTTGAGGCTTTCATTATAGTCTTATGCGATTATTTGTCAATGCTCAAAAACAGAGACGAATCCCTGGGCGTGCGGAATGTAGCTGGCATAATTGAGAGGGAGGTGGTGTCGGTACAAATTAAAGTCAGCATTAGGTGCTATCAGCGTGAGCCAGCTTTGCTTTCTAAAATAGGCAGAACTATTTCACTGGTCACATATTCACCTGGTTGCAGAATAATAAAGTCACCTTCGGCCCATTTTCCCTTGACCATCTTCCTAAAGAAATTCAAGGAACCTTTGACCTCTTCATAGGCAATCCCGAGAAAGTCAGCATTAGCTTGGGCACGGGCTCTATAGGCATCAATTTCATAAGCCCCGGTATCTATCAAAGCAATGCGAGTATAGTTTTTAAATTCTTCATTAGCAATCCATTTAGCATCTTCCAGACCAAAACGCTGGGTATTCTCTTCAAACGACGCTAAGGGAGGTCTGGCTTCTTCAAACCATCCCTTGGTCAAATAATACGTGCCTGAAGCTTTCGCATGCTCTTTCCGGTGGGCTTCAATGGAGCCGAACCAAAAACTTATGCAGTCATGTACTTTTGGAATAACTAGCGGTTGCTTTTCTGCTTTCACACCCACGATACCATTGCCACACAAACCATAACCTAACATGATATAGTCTGTTTTCTCACCAATCTGGCTGATTCTTTCTTGGATTGCGAGCGGCATCTTGTTAGGAGTGCGATGGAGACCTTGGTCTAGAAACTCAAACTGTATCCCAGGTAAGCCGACTTTCATTAGTTCGTATTTCAACACGGAACAGGCAATAATCACTAGCTTCATTTTCTTCTGCTTTCTTAGCTAATCCCCTTTAACTGCTTGAGGTAGACAGTATTCCGTCTACAGCCAGGTCTACTGTACATTGAACTTTCTCAAGGACATTGATTTGGGGAGTCATGTCCTCTACCCGTGCATCGAATGTCCTTATGATAACACTTGCGGTAACCTTTCGTAAATTCTGGCAGGTCACTTCCGTAACTTTGTTGGATACATGAACGGTCAAGCAGCCTCAAAAATCAATGAAATCATGCTTTGGATACGCCTAGTTTTTTAACTCCATTGAGAATGATTAACAATAAATGAACCTTTGGGCGTGTAGTTACCGGGGAAACTCATCATTGAAGTTTCGTTGAACCCTCCACTTGTCTCTAACTTGATTTTGGGGTTACCCAATATAGTAGAATGATAGGAGCGTCGTATAAATCGTATAAAATAGTATTGGAGGTATTAGGATGTCAAGTCTTGCTCGGGAAGCACCCGGCGTCTGCGAACTCATGCTTGGTAATGAGGCTATTGCCAGAGGTGCCTTGGAAGCCGGCGTACGGTTCGCTGCCAGCTACCCGGGAACCCCTGCTTCGGAGATACTGGAGAGCCTGGCCGGGGTTGCCGAGGAAGCTGGAATATACGCGGAATGGTCTACCAACGAGAAGGTAGCCGCTGAGGCTGCGGCCGCGGCTTCATTCGCTGGACTTCGGGCATTGGCCCCGATGAAAACAGCCGGCTTGAACGTGGCCTTGGACTTTCTGGCTCACCTGAACTACTCAGGTCTTGGCAAAGGCGGGGGTGGGCTGGTGGTGGTGGTCTGTGATGACCCTGAGGGACATTCCAGTGGTGACGAGGCGGATTCGCGTTGGGTTGCCAGCTCTGAAAGCATTCCCTTACTGGAACCAGACAGCCCTCAGGAAGCCAAGGAAATGACAAAATGGGCCTTTGACCTTTCCGAAGAATTCAGCAGCTTTTTCCTGGTGAGGAGTTCCACCCGCCTTTCCCTTTCCAGCGGCCCGGTCACGTTGGGCGAGATACCCAAGAATGGGAAAAAGGCTCACTTTGATACTTCGCAAAATATTACACCCTATTTGGCTAAGGCTCACCATTCGAGTGTTCTTGAGAGATTGGCTAAGGTCGGGGAAATCTTTGAAAACTCTTCCTTTAATTGGTATCAGGGTCCAGAAAATCCGGAGCTTATTATCATTTGCAGCGGTGTCAGCACCCGTTACTCCCTGGAAGCAGTGGACTTGCTCAATTTGAGCAAGTCAGTCGGGTTATTGAAACTGGGGACGCTTTGGCCATTTCCTCGGAGGCTGGTAGAAAAACACCTTAAAAGGACCAGCCGGATTTTAGTTGTCGAAGAGGTTGACCCATTTCTTGAAACCTTTATTAAGAAGACGGCCTTCGAATCACCTGAAGTAACTAAGGATTTGAGAGTTTTCGGCCAGGAGTCTGGCCATCTGCCGGAGGTGGGCGAGCTAAACCCGGAGATGGTGATGAAGGCTCTGACTAGCCTTCTTGAGATAGAATACTCCGCCAGGGAGGCAGATTATGAGCAAAAGGCTGTTGATGCCAAAACCCAACTGCTTATTGACCGCGGTGTAGCCTTCTGTGCCGGTTGCTCGCACCGGGCCAGCCTCTGGTCTATTAAAAAGGCACTGCAGAAAGATGGCAGGGATGGCTTTTTAACCGGCGATATTGGCTGTTACGCTCTGGACGTCTTTCCTGCCGGGGATAAACTGATGAAGGCGTTACACGCCATGGGTTCCGGAGCAGGACTGGCCGCAGGCTTTGGCCATCTCGACCAGTTCGGTTCAGAACAGCCTGTTATAGCGGTGTGTGGTGATTCGACTTTCTTCCATGCTTCTATCCCAGCTCTTCTAAATGCCATACATAATAAGGCCAACATGGTGATGATAGTGCTGGATAATAGCGCTACAGCCATGACTGGCTTCCAGCCCCATCCTGGAACAACATCCGATGCCATGGGAAACGAAGCCCCGGCCATAGATGTGGTCAAGTTCTGCCAGGGTTTGGGATGCGAGGTAATAGTAACTGACCCGTTCGATTTAAAAGGTACGACCGACCAATTACTCAGGCTCTTGAGGGAAGACGGGGTCAAGGTTTTGATTATACGCCGCAAGTGCGAGCTGGTACGGATGAGAGAGGAGCGAAAGCTCCCTTACAAGGTATGGGTTGATGCCGAGGAGTGTCGCGGTGAGCAGTGTGGTTTTTGTACCAAGTGGTTTAAGTGTCCTGGGTTACCCTGGGATATAGAAACAGGCAAAGCGATAATCAGCGAAGCAGTCTGCTCAGGGTGCGGCGTTTGCGTTGATATCTGCCCGTACGGAGCGATTCTTAGAGAGGAGGTAGCATAATGGCAATTCGCCAGGACCTTTTGAATGTGGTTATCAGTGGAGTTGGCGGTCAAGGAAATCTCCTGCTTTCCCGCCTTATTGGTCGCACTCTGTTAAATAAAGGCTACTTTGTCGCCGTAGGCGAGACCCTCGGTGTAGCACAAAGGGGTGGGGCGGTGATGAGCAATGTCCGGATATCGGGAAAGCTCTCTGTTGGTCCCCTTATCCCGGAGGGCAAAGCCCATATAATTCTCAGCCTTGAGCCTCTGGAAACCCTGAGAATGCTGGTCAGGTATGGAAACCCGAGGGTAACTACCATCACCAACTTTAACCCCCTTTTCCCGGTAATGGTCCTTTCTCGACAGGCCCGGTATCCCGATTATGATGTCCTGAGGAAAACCATCACTGAACTCTCTCGGTCGGCTTGGTTTCTGGATGCCACCGGTATGGCCTTGGAGTTGAAGGCACCCATCGTCGCCAATGTCATCATTCTTGGCGCCTTAATCGAGCTTGATTTACTGCCCTTCACCAAAGATGATATCGTGGCGGAACTGAGGGCCAGCTTCCCTCCAGATAGAGTGGAACTGAACCTTAAAGCCCTCAAGATGGGGGCAGGGTCGGTGACCGGGAATAGGTAGACAACGGGAGAAGCAGACAGAGCAACGGTTGTTTTGTTACCTTAAAATGCAGAATTGGGCGACTGGCGTCCATCATATGATGCTGGATTCGCTGGTTTTTTTAGAAGCGATGAAACGGGGTGAGAAGAGTATATGGGCAAATCTGCTGGAACGTCCGAAATACTCATATTGGGCAGACGCCAGACCGAAGAACTCCTCAGTATGCCTGAAGCACTAAGAGCCGTCGAACATTCTTTTAAGCTCAAGGCTCAAAATAAGGCTATTATGCCGCCAAAATTATATTTGGAACTGCCGGAATATGAAGGTGACTTCAGGGCTATGCCGGCCTATATTGATGGAATTGCTGGCATAAAATGGGTAAGCGGCTATCCGAACAACCGCAGGTACAATTTGCCAGCAGTCATGGCTACGATTATTTTGTGTGACCCTCACACCGGTCGTCCCCTGGCTATCATGAATGGTGAACATATTACCAATCTAAGAACAGGAGCTGCCGGGGGCATTGCCGTTAAGTACCTGGCCAGGAGGGATTCGTCTGTTATCGGGCTGATAGGGGCCGGTATGCAGGCTGGGACACAACTTTTGGCCATAAACGAAGTGCTGCCCAAAATTGAGGAAGTAAAGGTATTTGACCGGTATATTGATGCCAGCCGAAGATTAGTTCAGGCGGTGAGAGAAAAATTGGACATCAACATTCACCCGGTTGAAACCATCGAGGCGGCTACCGAAGCTGATATTGTGGTGGCAACTACTCCTTCAAGACGACCAATCATCAAAAAGCATCATATTAAGCCTGGAACTCACATAAATGCTATCGGGGCAGATGCTAAGGGGAAGCAGGAGATTGAATCAAGTTTGCTTCTAAATGCCAAGGTAGTGATTGATGACTTCGAGCAAGCGTCTCACTCCGGTGAAATTAATGTTCCATTATCGGAGGGCCTATTCAAAATTGAGGATATATACGGAACACTGGGAGAGATAATTATTAGCCTGAAGAATGGCCGCGAAGAGGGTAGCGAAGTAACTATTTTTGATTCAACCGGGCTGGCTATTCAGGATATGATTTGTGCTAAGCTGATATATGAAAAAATGAAGTAAAGAGAGGGGTCCCCTTTCACATTTTTTGACTACTCAAACCAAACAACTTGGTTTTTTTGTTAATATAACCAGTTGACAAACCATCTTCTAATGGTTATTGTATTGACCAGTGACTTTCATACTCCGGTTTGGTACCTCAAGTCACACCTAAGATAATTACTGAACCGTAAACCAGTATTTCAGGTCTCAATTGAAAAGAAGGGGGTATAAATACTTGGTAATGCCCAGGCGGAAAATTGACAAAGGAGTCATCGTAGCTGCCGGCGATGGTCAGCGGATGGGCCCTTTGACCCGAGCCCATCCCAAGGCTTTGTTATCTCTAAGTAGCCAAGAGCCACTGATAACCCGTCCCATTCAGGCACTGGTTGCGGCTGGAATAAGAGAAATAGCCATCGTGGTCGGTCACTTTGGAGACAAGATTGTGCAGAGCCTGGGGGATGGTGACCGGTTCGGGGCGAAGTTGCGATATATCGTTAATTCCGACTATCTCGGCGGCAACGCTACCTCGGTATACAGGGCTGAAGAATGGACACGAGGTGACCCGGTTGTTCTTTGCATGGGGGACCACCTGATTGAGGACAGGCTGGTCAGTCATCTTGTAGGGAATCATACCCTGGATGATACTCTTTGTGTTGACTATGTGCCGGGCCAGCACCACAAGATAGACGAGGCGACTAAAGTGGTGGTTGATTTTACTGGCCGTATCAAGAATATTAGCAAGGAACTTATTAACTGGGACGCTCTCGATACCGGGGTCTTTCTCCTGACGGGGAGGTTCTTTCAAGCTACGCGTGAGCTTATTTGTGACCAGGGTATCGACATTGAGATTGCCGATGTCCTTCGTTTCTTAATTGGTAAGGGGTCTGGCTTCCGTACGTGCAATGTCAGCGGGTGCTTTTGGATGGATGTGGATACCGAGGAAGATTTGAACTTGGCAAGAGTTTTAGGACAAAGATGGCAGACGTCTACGGTGGCTACATTTCCAGGCACCTAAATAGAAAGTTATCGGAGCCGGTGGCGCGCCTGTTGGCGAAGACAAAAATAACCCCCAATCAGGTGAGTTGGGCGGCGTTCGGCATTGCGGTTTTGTCTTTTGTGAGCTTCATTCTTAACCAGCACATAGTTGGCGGTCTCCTGGTACAGCTGTCGTCTATAGTTGATGGGGTAGATGGCAGCCTGGCTCGTCTAAAAGGTATGACCTCCGCCTTCGGCGGCTTTCTTGACTCGATGCTTGACCGCTATGCTGATATCTTGATAGTGCTTGGACTTACCTTGTGGTCTGTATCACATGAAACCTACCCTGGAATATGGCTGGCTGGTTTTCTGGCTATTGCCGGTACCATGGGCATTAGCTATAGTAGGGCACGCATTGGTTCAGATCATCGACAGCTATTTGACGGAGGACTCCAGTCCCTTGCCTCGCGCGACGTGAGACTTTTTTTGATAATGCTCGGCGCTGTGATCGGGCAAGCCTACTTCGGTCTCATCATTATCGCCGCCTTGACCAACTTGGTAGTTTTCTACCGGCTCATTTTGGCCAATAGAAAACTGAGATGATTTTAGCTCCTTGACTTCTGGCGAGAATTGGATATATCCTTGCCTAGTTTGGTGGTAAGCATACTAAGAAGCATTTTTGTGCCTTTCGGTGTGCTGAAGACAGTTTTGATAAAGTAGATATGAGTTCCCGGCACTCCTTACCTCTTTTCTGTGGGGATAGCGAAAGTTAAAGGTATAAACAGCCGAGGTTTCTGGCGCTAATATATAGAGGAGTTAGAAATGAGTGCCAAGACTTTATCATTGGCGAACAAGGTAGCTATTGTGACCGGTGGCAGGAGGGGAATTGGCAAGGCGATTGCTCTGACTTTTGCCGAGGCTGGGGCTGATGTTGCCATCTGTGACAGTATGGATGATGGTGGCGAGCTTGAGGCTGTAGAAGGTGGTATCAAGGGATTTGGTCGTCAGGCCTTAGCCATGATGGTTGATGTCACCCGGCGGGCTGATGTCCAGAATCTGGTCAAGGCGGTAAAAGAGAAATTTGGCGGCATCGATATCTTGGTCAACTGCGCTGGCATTTTGATGAGCAGACGAAGCCCTGTGCTTGAAACCAGCGATGAGGATTGGGACAACGTTATGGGGACTAATCTTAAAGGGTGTTTTATCTGCTGCCAGGAGGTAGGTAAGGTTATGGTGGAACGCAGGAGTGGCAGTATCATCAGCCTGGCTTCAGTAGCGGGCATAAGGCCACTGCCAAACATAGTTGCCTATAACGTTTCTAAGGCAGGGGTGATTACACTTACCCAGTCACTGGCGCTGGAACTGGCTGGTTATAATATCCGGGTTAACGCCATTGCTCCCTGGATGATAAAAACCAAGATGACCGAGCGTGCCAGGAGTAATCCCACCAGGTGGCAATATGTTTTAAATGAGACACCGATGGGACACATCGGGGAAACGAGTGACGTTGCTAGTGTAGCTTTGTTTTTGGCTTCTGATATTACGCCTTGGATTACGGGACATACCATCGTTCTTGATGGTGGTTATACAGCCGGAGACTTTGGTTCAGGATGAGAATGATAACTCAGGAGGAGAATATGGCAATCGAAAAAGACAAATTAATCTGGATGTTCGAGACAATGGTTCGGATCAGAACCTTTGAGGAGAGGCTTTCGGCGGAGTTTAAAGTGGGCAATGTCCCCGGTTTTGTTCACCTCTACATTGGCGAGGAAGCAATCGCTGCCGGGGCTTGTGCTAATTTAAGAACGGACGACTACATCACCAGTACTCATCGCGGGCACGGGCACCTGATTGCCAAGGGAGGCAAGACCAACCGGATGATGGCGGAACTATATGGTAAGAAGACCGGTTATTGTAAGGGCAAGGGTGGTTCGATGCACATTGCCGATGTAGAAATCGGTATGCTTGGCGCCAATGGGATTGTTGCCTCGGGGCTGCCCATTGCAACCGGGGCGGCTCTTTCCGCGAAAAAGCGGGGGACGGGCCAGGTGACCGTCTGCTTTTTCGGCGATGGTGCCACCAATAATGCCAGATTCCATGAGGCAGTCAATATGGCTTCAGCCTGGAAGCTCCCGGTGGTCTATGTTATTGAGAATAATCAGTTCGGGCAATCAACTCGCACTCGAACGGTGATAAACATTGATAGTATTGCCAGCCGAGCCGCTGCCTACGGGATTTCAGGGACGACGGTTGATGGCAACGATGTGCTTGAGGTTTACGAAGCGGTGGATAAAGCGGTTGCTCGAGCTAGAAAAGGTGAAGGACCAACCTTAATTGAGTGTCATACCTACCGGTGGCATGGTCACAGTGAGGGAGACCCTCAAGCCTACCGAACAAAGGATGAGGTTTTAGAGTGGATGAAGAAAGACCCGATTGGAAGATTTAAGCAGTATCTTATTTTAAACGCTGTGCTTACCGAAAAAGAGATAGATAAAATCAAGCGGGAAATGCTTGAAGAGATTGACGAGGCGATCAAGTTTGCTGAAGATAGTCCTCTTCCAGCCCCTGAGGAAACCCTAGAAGATGTCTTTGTTTAAGGAGATTGAAAAATGAGAGAGATAACCTATATTCAGGCTTTTCAGGAGGCCTTTGATGAAGAAATGCGTCGGGATGAGAGGGTATTTATCCTCGGTGAGAATGTAAGGTTTTTTGAGGGTACTGGTGCTTTTATAGGTTTGTATGATAAGTACGGACCAGAAAGAGTGATGGACACCGCCATATCGGAGACAGTAATCCTTGGCGGAGCCATTGGGGCGGCTGCCACCGGTTTAAGACCAATCGCCGGCTTAATGCACGTTGATTTTCTGGGTGAATGCGGTGAAGAACTGTTAAATCAGCTCCAGATGAGGTATATGTTTGGTGGGAAGATCAAATTACCGCTGACCATCATTGCCAATATTGGTGCTGGGGTATCGGCGGCTGCTCAGCACTCGAAGAGCCTCTACGGGTGGCTTATGGCAATTAAGGGGCTTAAAATTGTGGTTCCATCAACCGCCTATGATGCCAAGGGTCTGCTTAAGTCAGCCATCAGAGAGGATAACCCGGTGATAGTTCTCCAGCATAAATTGTTGAGCCGTAAAACCAGCCGGATACCTGATGAGGAGTACCTTATCCCCTTGGGCGAGGCTGATATCAAGCGGGAGGGCACTGATGTTAGCGTGGTGACAACAGCTTTAATGGTACATCGAGCGCTTAGTGCTGCCGAAAAACTTCAAGAAAAAGGCATCAGCGTTGAAATTATTGACCTTCGTAGCCTGGTGCCTTTGGATAAAGAGGCTATTTTAGGGTCGGTGAAGAAAACCGGACGGCTGGTGGTGATGAGCGAGGAACCCAAGACCGGCAGCGCCGCCGCCGAAATATCAGCCCTGGTAGCTGAGGAAGCGTTTGACTATCTCGATGCACCGATAATAAGGGTCTGCGCCCCCGATACCCCGGTGCCCTTCAGTTCGGTACTCGAGAAATTCTGGATGCCGGATGAAGATGACTTAATCAAAGCGGTAACCGCCATCATATAACTCTTTGTCCAAATCTGGAGAACTGAGACTTGCTGTCCGGGGAGGGTTTGTTTACTTATATAAGACAGTTATGGGATAATGTTTATGGCGGGTATGCTAGTTATTAAATGATGCGTAGCCTCTGTGCTTGAGGCGTCGCTAGAGGAGGTAAAGTATGGTAACAACGCTCTCTTATCTAGACAGGGTCAAGAATGAACTGGTTTTCGACCCAAAACTCAAGAAACCGATTAGCCAGAGGACGGTTCAACTCCGGGATACATTGATTGCCACCGCACCCAGGATTTGCTCCGAAAGGGCTCGTCTCCTAACTCAGTCAATGAAAGAAACCGAAGGCCAGCCGCTGATTATCAGAAGGGCTAAGGGCTTCGAGAAGATTTTAAATGAAATGGCCATCTTTATCCGACCCGGTGAACTTATTGTCGGTAACCAGGCAAGTGAACTCAGGGCCTCACCAGTATTCCCGGAATTTGCCATTCAGTATCTCATTGAGGAGCTGGACGGCAACCCGATGAGGCCTGAGGACAGACCAGGGGATAGGTTTCAGATAAGTGAAGAGGACGAAATATCTTTAAGGGAAGTCGCCCAGTGGTGGCGGGGTAAGACCGTCCAGGAATACAAGATGAACTTGCTACCTGATGAGGTGCGCCAGGCTTATGTTGAACAAAGGCTGTTTTTGATAAACCAGGGAGATTCCGGTGGCAACGGGCATTTTATTCTTGACTATCCCAAGATTTTAAACCAGGGACTAGTCGGCATCATCAAAGAGGTGGAAGGGGAACTGAAGGACTTAAAGCTGTGGCAGGCGGAAGATTTTGAAAAGAAGTACTTCCTCGAGGCTGTGCTCATCACCCTTAAAGCAGCTATAAACTTCGCCAACCGCTTCGCCGCACTGGCGAAGGAAATGACAGGAAAAGAGGCTGACCCAATAAGAAAGGCTGAACTGGAGAAGATTAGTGAGCATTGCCAGCGGGTGCCAGCCCATCCCGCCAGAACGTTCCGGGAAGCAATGCAATCACTCTGGTTTGCCCATCTCATGATTCAGATTGAATCTAACGGACACTCGATGTCCTTCGGCAGGTTTGACCAGTATATGTATCCTTTCTACGAAGATGATATTGGCAAAGGAAGAATCACCCCTGAAGAGGCGGTAGAGCTAATTGAGTGCTTGTGGATTAAGAGCCTTGAGCTAATTAAGATTCGGGCCTGGTATCATACCCGCTATGTCGGCGGCTATCCTATGTTTCAAAATCTGTCACTGGGCGGACAGACCAGGGACGGACGCCCCGCCATAAATGACCTCTCCTGGCTGGCACTTGAGGCGACCTCTAACTTGAAAATACCTAGTCCCTCGGTATCAGTCCGTTACTGGAATGGCATGCCTGAAGACTTCCTGCTTAAGGCGCTTGAGACAATCGATATTCACCGTGGTGGACAGCCAGCACTCTACAACGATGAGGTCATCATTCCCTCGCAACTCAAGGTGGGGGTGACCCTTGAAGATGCCTATGATTATGCCATTGACGGTTGTATCGAGCCGTCTGAGCCGGGCCGGAGCCTCAGACCGAGTAATTATTACTCCCAGTTCAATCTGCTTAAGGTGCTTGAGCTTACCCTGAATGGTGGTCAGGACCCTCGTAGCGGCATCAAGCTTCACTCTAACCCAGATGGTAAAGACCTCTTGACCTTTAAGTCGTTTGAGGAATTATCGGCGGCACTAAAAGACCAGATAGAATACTATACCAGGCTCATGGTTATCGGGATTAACTGTGTCGCCAAGGCATTTGCTGAACTGGCACCGACCCCTTTTGCTTCGGCGATGGTTGATGATTGCATCAAAAAGGGTAAAGACATTGAATGGGGAGGAGCGCGCTATAACTCCGCCGGCATGATTCAGATGGGTATGGCCAATGTTGGTAATTCGCTGGCAGCACTGAAAAAGACAATGTTTGAGGAAAAAAGATTGACACCGGAGCAAATAAGGCACGCTTTGGAAACCAACTTTGAGGATGATACCGCGTCTCCAAATGGTGAGGAGATACGTCAAATCCTCTTGTCGGTACCCAAGTACGGTAACGACGATGAATCTGTTGACTTTTTGGTCAAAGAAGCCTATGAGTTTACCGCTAAAGGTGTTACCGACTATATCATTTATACCACCGGGGGAACTTGTAATACTCAAACCTCTCCGGTAACTTCCCACGTGGCGCTGGGGGGTTTTTGCGGGGCAACACCGGATGGCAGAAAAGCCTGGATGCCGGTCAACGAAGGGGTGTCGCCAGCCCAGGGAACCGATACCAAAGGTCCCACGGCTGCCCTAAATTCAGTGGCCAGGCTGGATCATGTCCTTTGTGCCGATGGAACACTCTTAAACCAGAAGTTTAGCCCGATTTCCTTCCAGGACCCAACGCAGCTGCAGAGGCTGGCTTCACTGGTCAGAACCTATTTTACCCTCGGCGGAATGCATATTCAGTTCAATGTGGTATCAGCTCAAACCCTGAGGGATGCCCAGAGGCACCCAGAAAAATATCCTAACCTCTTGGTCAGGGTAGCTGGCTACAGTGCTCTCTTCGTCACGCTTGAGCCTGCAATCCAAGACGACATTATTTCAAGGACAGAACAGAACTGGTCGTAGGGAAAAGTGTCGGGGTCTGGCTTGACATTCTATCCTTCTTTAATCCAAACTGGATTTTCCGGTTAGGCTGCGTGCTAATACTGCGCTGTATCAATCTTTAAGGGGGGAGATGGATGACAGACGAACTAACCAGTGGGTTTGTTAGCCTGGATGAGGAGCACATTATTCATACCGTGTGGCCAATTAAAAGAAAGCCACGAGACATAGTTTTTGAGCAGGGCCAGGGTATCATGCTTCGGGACACAGAGGGAAGGGAATATATTGATGGTTCCTCGCAACTGGTGAATGTGAATTTAGGCCATAGCCGCCGTGAGATTATCGAGGCGGCGCTGGCACAAATGGAAAAACTACCTTACACGCATACCTTCTCAGGATTTTCCAATACGGCGGTTATCAGGTGTAGTCAGAAACTTTCAGAGATTACCCCCCGGGGCTTGAATCACTTTTATTTCACCAGTGGTGGCAGTGAATCCATTGAAACGGCCATCAGGATGGCTAGGCTTTACTGGCATGAGCAAGGCAGGGATAAATATAAGATTATCTGCCTTCATGGCTCATATCACGGCACCTCAGCGGCAGCAGCGACAGCCACCTCGGTGGGTGACAAAATTTTCCACCGCGGCTTTGGGCCGATGGTACCAGGTTTTGTGCACATACCTTCCTATTATTGCTACCGGTGTGCTTTTGGGCTTGAGTATCCCTCGTGTGGTATCCTGTGTGCTAAATTTCTTGGTGAGACTATCGAGAAGGAAGGTCCGGAGAGTGTCGCCGCTTTTCTGGCTGAACCGGAACAGGGTACCATTGGTTTTGTAGCACCACCTGAAGAATACTGGCCGATGGTGAGAGAGATATGCACCAAGTATGATGTCTTGTTGATTGATGATGAGGTGATGACTGGTTTCGGCCGGACGGGTAAGATGTTTGCCATTGAGCACTGGAAGGTTATACCGGATATCATGACCCTGGCTAAAGGGATTACCAGTGCCTATCTCCCCTTTGGGGCAGTGGCCTTTAGTGACGGGTTCTGGGAGAACTTGCCGGCCGGTAATCCGCTGATGCACGGTTTTACTTACTCCGGGCATCCGGTCTGTTCCGCCGCGGCTATCGCTACTATGGACATCTACTTAAAAGAAGGGATACCGGAGCATGCCGCTCAGGTGGGGAAACACGCCCTGGAGCGTCTTGATGCCGAATTTAGGCCGCTACCTCACGTTGGCGATATTGGCGGCCTTGGTCTGATGATTGGGGTTGAATTAGTGGCTGATAAAGCCACCAGGGCGACCATTCCAGCCGGTCTCCCGGAACAAATATTAAAACAGGCACGCGATAAGGGTCTAATCATTCGTATCGGGCGTAATAACCGGGTCATGATTGGGCCACCACTTATCATCACCACCAAAGAGATGGATCAGCTACTTGATATCCTGCTGCCGATAGTTGCTGGACTTAAGTTTTAACCGATTGTTAGATATAAATTCACTGAAAACTGGTAGGAGGTTTGATAATGGCAATCCCAGGTTTTTCGCTTGAAGGTAAGGTTGCTCTCGTCACCGGTGGCAGGAGGGGAATAGGTAAAACCATCGCCTTGGCTTTTGCCGAGGCAGGAGCCGATGTAGCTCTCTGTGATATCGTTGCTGAAACCGGTGAACTAAAAGCCACCGCTGAAGAAATAAGACAGTTTGGCCGGCGCTCACTGGATATTCGGGCTGATGTCAGGGTCAGAGCTGATGTTGAGAATATGGTTAAGAAAATAATGACTGAGTTCGGGCATATTGATATCCTGGTCAATAATGCCGGCAACTTGGTTATTAAACCCTTCCTTGAAGTTACTGATGATGAGTGGGACAGCATTATCGATACCCATCTTAAAGGTAACTATCTTTGCTCTCAGGTGGTTGGCAGGATAATGGTTGAGCAGAAATCAGGCAATATTATCAATCTGTCCTCGGCAGCAGGCCTCAGGGGATTAGAAGGGCAGAGCGCCTATGGTGCCGCCAAGGCGGGTATATCCTTGTTAACCAGGGTGCTGGCTCGCGAATTCGGGCATTACAATGTTCGGGTTAATGCTATCGCCCCCTCAATACTGAAAACAAAGATTATTGAACCGTATGTCAGTGACGAGGAACTCGAAGAGCGAGCCAGCAAGGTGCCTTTGGGTAGAATTGCCACACCGAATGACTTAATTGGGGTCGCTTTGTTTCTGGCTTCTGATTCTTCCGGTTGGGTTAACGGGCATACCCTTCTCGCCGATGGTGGTTTGTGGGCCTGACGATTGGTTTTTGCTGGAGTGTAAGGTGTTATCAAGTTTTGAAAAAAAGATACTGGCTGAAATCTCAGGGGAACGTGCTTACAAGTATGTTGCCCAGATGGTTGAGCCAGTAAACCGGACCGCCGGGACTGATGCGGAACTTGAAGGAGCCAGTAAAGTAAAGGAACTGTTTGCTCCTTTGGTTGACAAGTGTGAGCTGGAAGGGGTTCCGGTGACCGCTTATCCCAGGAGGGAAGGCTACCTCGAGGTCATTTCACCGCTCAAGCTTTCTATCCCCTGTGAAGCGGCTCCCCTATCAGGGTCAGGTAGTGGTGAAGCTACTTTGATTGACTTGGGTGATGGCACCAAGCACGATTACCAAAGACTGGGCGTGTCAGTTAAAAACGCTGCCGTGCTGGCTACTACCTCTCGTCCGGCCGTGGAGGCAACCCTTGAAAAAAGGATTGCCGCGGCTCTTGAAGCTAAAAACCGGGGAGCAAAGTGTTACATTTTCAGCATCCCGGGTGCCATTGAGGAGTTAGTCCCGATCTTCGGGCTGAGTGCTGACTTCCCGGCTCTAATAATCAGCACTCGCTCGGCCGCTGAATTAAGAGAACTGCTTTCCCAGCACCAGGAGGTAAGAGTAAAATTTCGGAGCTTGGTTGAAAGCGCTTCGGCCATCACTTATAACGTGGTGGGAACGATTACCGGCAGTAAGTACCCTGACGAGGTTATTTACCTCACCTCGCACCATGACACCTGGTACTATGGTGCCAATGATAACGGCGCCACGACAGCCTGCCTCCTAGAAGTGGCTAGAACTTTCGCTGAGCATCGGCCAAGGCATACCATCAAGTTCGTCATCTTTGGTGCTGAGGAGTCCGGTGGAAAGACCGGCGATGCCTTACCATTCGCTCTGGAGGGTTCTTATGGATACACCGAAGCACACCGCGCCGAACTGGAGCGCATCTCGACAGGACAGCATACCCTCTGTGATGTTAACGGGGAGATACTTGGCTGCACACCGCGAACTATGGCTATGTGCTCTCCCGAGATGTTGCTTTTCACCCTTAAGGTAGCTTCGGACCTGGGGGGTTACGCCAGGGCTGTAGAGCCGCCGACTCTCTGGTTCTGGAGCGACCACCTTAATTTTCACACCCTTGGTATCCCGGCAATTTCAATCGGGCCGGCATCTGACCTGGGCACAAACGAGCGAAGCCACTTCTTTAAGATATACCATACTACCCGTGATAACATGGACGCCATAAACCCCCAGGCCCTGGCTATAAATTCTAACTTGATGGCACTGCTGGCTCATAGAATAGACTCTGCCGAAATTCCACCCTACTCCCTTGAAATGTTAGAGAGTATTGGCACGAGAAATCTGGAGGTTCTTCCCAATATGGAGAGACTGGCTAATCTCTTGAGACGAAAGGTGGAGTATTGCTATCAGGCGAAGGATAGAGAAGAGAGGATGAACCGGGTCCTCAAATTGATAAGTGTTGTCAACCGGAATACCTATGGATTTATTGTTCATACATTGCCGGTTCACAAATTTGAGTACATGGCTGATGTTACTGGTAAGCTCATGGATGCTCGTAACATTGTTGAACTAGAGGGTGATTTTGACCGTGCACATGCCGTGTTACGTACTATCAAAGGGGCAGCTCTTTATGATGACTTTGCCCCTGACGTTCTAGCCGAGATAGATAGAATGGAGAATTTAAGCGGTATCACCTCAAGGTTTGGCAGGTGTGCGGTTGGCCTGGAGGACATCTTCAGAGCCCTGGATAAGAATGAACCGCCGGAGGGTATTCTCTACAGGATAGACGCCGTAAGACAACGGGTTACCAAGATGTTAAATGCCTGGGCTACCCAATATGAGCAGGCCCTGCAGGAGGTGTAGCGCCAGGGATATTTATAACAATTAAGCAGGTTGTGAGGCATAATCAGGTATAAGGTATCGCGAGCACCCTTCCCGATGCGGAAAAGGTGATAACACCATTGATTTTTAATTGCTTAGAGGTTGGCAGTAGTGATGGGAAGACGTTTATTTGATGACTTCTTGGCCAGTGATGATACCCTTCGGGTATATGAAGCTGATAAACTAATCTTCACTTCGGATAAAGACAGGCTTTTGCCCCTGCTTGAATACGCACGTAAATTCTCCCCTTACCCTCAAGGA
>SDBU01000869.1_pt1 | contig 44079 bp, 34 predicted proteins | sample 2277071 | NCBI WGS metagenome assembly SDBU01 (sample SAMN10397929, study PRJNA504765) | marine sediment metagenome | isolation source: marine sediment core GS08_GC12, 126 cmbsf | place: Arctic Ocean: Gakkel Ridge, Loki's castle | collected 2008
AAGTACGTGCCCATGGCGGGCATCCCTTACCATGCTGCCGACAGTTACATCCGCCGACTCATCCAGGCCGGTCACAAGGTAGCGGTCTGCGAGCAGGTCCAGGATCCCAAGGTGGCGAAGGGACTGGTCGAGCGGGACGTGGTGCGCACCATCACCCCCGGCACCTTGACGGAGGATGCGTTGCTGGTGGCGAAGGAGTCCAATTTTCTGGCTGCGATCGCGCCGGGCGAGGAAAAGGTGGGCCTCGCCTGGGTGGAGCTTTCCACGGGAAAGTTTATGACCGAAGAGGTCGCCGAGAAGGAGATTGGCGACGAATTGGCAAGGCTCTCCCCCAGCGAATGTCTGCTGGCGGAGAGCTTGACCCTGGACGGGGGGCGCTGGCCGGGGCGCCTGGCCAGCCTGGGAAACTGCATGGTGACCACGCGGCCGGACTGGGAGTTCTCTCCCGACCAGGCAGCGCGGCTTCTGCGCCAGCACTTCGGTGTCAGTTCGCTCGAGGGCTTTGACCTGGAAGGGCTCTTGCAAGCAGTGACAGCCGCCGGCGCCCTGCTAGCCTATCTTGCCGATACCCAACGGGTGGGTTTGAATCATATCCACAAACTGGAGCGCTTCCGCCCGGAGGAGGTCCTCATCCTGGACCGCATCACCCAGCGCAGCCTGGAGCTTTTTCAGACCACCCGGGAGGGTAGCTTTGAGGGGAGCCTTTTGTGGGTGCTGGATGAGACCCGGACACCCATGGGAGGCAGGCTCCTCAGGAATTGGTTGGCGGCGCCTCTGCGGGACGTGCCGTCTATTGTCGGTCACCAGGAGGCGGTGGGAGAACTGGTCGAAAACCACCAGCTTCGACAGGACCTGCGGGAGCTTCTCGGGCAGGTAACGGATATTGAGCGCCTGGCAACCCGGGTGGCCTTCGAGCGCGCCAACCCCCGTGACCTGCTGTCGTTGGCCCAATCGGCGCGGGTCTTGCCTGACATCCAGCAAGCCACCTCACAGACGAAAGCCAGCATGCTGGCGGAGATCCATCGCGGACTGGACACGTTGCCCGACATCCGGGAGCGGATTGAGCAGGCCCTCACGCCCAGCCCTCCGGCGCTCATCACCGAGGGCGGACTGTTCCGGGAGGGCTACAACCACGAACTGGACGAGCTCCGGGACCTGGCGCGTTCGGGCAAGCATTGGCTGAAAGAGTTTGCCAGGCGCGAGAGCTCTCGCACCGGTATCCCCAGCCTCAGGGTGGGGTTCAACCGGGTCTTTGGCTACTACATCGAGGTCACCAACACCCACAGGCATAAGGTGCCTGATAACTATATGCGCAGACAGACCCTCAAGAATGCCGAACGTTTCGTCACCCAGGAGTTGGGGGAGTACGAAGCGCGGGTTCTCCATGCTGAGACCCAGTCCAAAGAGCTGGAGCACGAGCTTTTCCTCGAACTCCGGAGTGATATCGCCCAGGAGGTGCCCCGCCTGCAGACAGTGGCTCAGAGACTGGCGTTACTCGACGTATTCGCTTGCCTGGCGCAGGTGGCAGTTGAGAATCACTATATCAAACCGGAGGTGAACGAGGGTGAGGTAATTGACATCAAGGGGGGCAGGCACCCGGTCCTGGAGAAGACCCTGAAGGAGACGCGCTTCGTTCCCAACGATGTCCACGTGGACTGCTCCTCCAGCCGCCTGCTCATTGTCACCGGACCCAACATGGCGGGGAAATCGACCTATGTCAGACAACTGGCGCTGCTGACCCTGATGGCTCAGATGGGCTCTTTTGTACCGGCGACGGAGGCAGTGGTGGGTGTGGTGGACCGCATCTTCACCCGGGTCGGCGCCACCGATGAGATTATGCGCGGGCAGAGTACCTTCATGGTGGAGATGCTGGAGACTGCCAATATCCTCAATGCTGCCAGTCGTCGCTCGCTCATTATTCTGGATGAGATTGGGCGGGGCACCTCCACCTTCGACGGGGTCAGCATTGCCTGGGCCGTGGGGGAATATATTCATGACCGCCTCGGCGCCCGCACCCTGTTTGCCACCCATTACCATGAGCTGCCCGAGTTGGCATCGAGGCTCTCGGGTGTCAAGAACTACAACGTCCAGGTGCGCGAGTGGAAGGATGAGGTCATCTTTCTGCACAAAATCGTTCCCGGCAGCTCAGACCGGAGCTATGGCATTCAGGTGGCCAAGTTGGCAGGGGTGCCCGCAGAGGTGGTGGCGCGCTCGCAGGCAATTCTGGAGAACCTCGAAAAGGGCTCGGGATTGCTCCAGCAAGACCAGCGTCCGTCGCCTCAGAACATCGTCGGTGCGGCCCGGCCAGAACCCCAGCCTTCTCTTTTTTCGGCCCACTACCATCCACTCATCGAGGAGCTGGCCGAGCTCAATCTTGACGAGATGACGCCGCTGGAGGCGCTCCTGAAGTTGCAGGAATATCAACAGGCGCTTCAGCGTCGGCAGGGCCGTGAGTGAGGGGCTTCTTGTGCAAAGACCATTGACTTTTGATAGCCTTCTGAGTATCGTTCCTTGCCGAGACGGCATTTCTTTCGAGTGCAAGAAGGAGAAAAGGTGTGACCAGAACACAGCGGATACAGGCAGCGCTGAAAGGCGTGTTTGTGGACCGGGTGCCAGTGAGCTTATGGAAGCACTTCCCCGAGCATGAGCAGGACCCCAAACTGCTGGCAGAGGCCACCCTGGCTTTCCAGGAAAAGCACGACTTCGACTTTATCAAGATGATGTTCCAGGGCCCCTACTTTGTCCGGGATTGGGGCGTCACCGTCAAGCCTTCCGACAAAGCCTCCGATGCGCTCACCACGGCCAGCTTCCCGGTGAAGCGCGCCGAGGATTGGAAGAGACTTAAAGTGAATGACCCGCAAAAGGGGATACTGGGCCAGCAGCTTGAGGCCCTGGCTCGGGTGGGTGAGGCAGTGAAAGGTGAGGTGCCTTTCGTGGCCACCATCTACAGCCCTCTGGCCACTGCTCGAAAGCTCAGTGGCGAGCACTTTTTCGACGACCTCCGGGAGCAGCCGACGCTGCTTCATGAGGGACTGGAAATCATTGCCGACACCACTATTGAGTTCGTGCGGGCAGCCGCCAAGCGCGGTGTGGATGGCTTCTTCTTCGCCAGCCAATTGGCCGATTACGACCTTCTGGACGAAGCAGAGTACGAGGAGTTCGGCCGAGAGTATGACCTCCGGGTGCTTACCCATATCGGCCAGCAGCAGTGGTTCAACATCCTGCACCTGCACGGTTTCAACATTATGTTCGACTTTTGTGAGGACTACCCCGTTCAGGCCATCAACTGGCACGACCGACTCACGCCCCTTTCCCTGGCGGAAGCGAAGGACCGTACCGACAAATGTCTTGTCGGGGGGATAAACCAAGAGGGCGCTATTGCCACCGGTACTGTCGAGGAGATTGCACTGGAGGTCCAGGATGCCATCGAGCAGATCCACGGCCGCCACCTTATCCTGGGTGCCGGTTGTGTCATACCCATCGAGACCGCGGAAGACAACATTGGAGCGCTGCGTAAGGCAGCGGGCTTACCTTTGGTCTAGGGCGCCTATTCCTCTTAAGCAGCGATTCGGTTGCGGCAAATGGTTAGTACCCCAGCATTCAAAGCCCACAAGGTGGTGATTGCGGTGAGGCGTGCGCTGGTGCGCCGCTGGATCGAGGTGAACTCTTTGCAGGTTCAATATTCCGCCACCGGCGTGCTCAGAATACGGGGGATGCTTAGACTCATTTCCGGTGCCACCAGGTCTGTCGATGCCAACTTCCTGTTAAACGTCGAATATGACCTGCGAAAAATAGTCAGCGTGAAACGGTTGGATTTGGATTTCGACAATTGGTCACGCGCAGATGGCACCTGGTCAGCGCGTTGATAAGCTTGCAGTTCATGAGCTGCGCCCGGCCTGAGATTACACCAGTCAGGTGTGATAAGAGGAATTGAGAGGCCTCATCCGGCGACGGGCACCCAGATTCCGCCATCGTTGGCCGCTGCCCCACCGACTGGAAAACGTCCGGTCAGGTTCGTGCTGCCCGGAACCAGAACTTCGTTACCGGTCTGCGGCCCGTTGTTGAGTCCGCTATATTGCTGGCCAGCTCCCGCATTATCGGACTCGTAAACGACATTGTTCTGGTTGACCACGAAAACCCGATGCCCCGTGCTCTTGTTGACGGTCGGCCAGGCGTAGCAGGCCCACCGCACCTCCTGGGCGTCGGCATCGGCCACCACCGCTGCCGGCGCACCATCTGTCTCGGGGATGGCATCGCCGCCCGCCTCATCGTCCGAAGGGAGGAACAATTGAAAACAGTATCCGCTCTTGGTTGCGATTCCTCCGGTAGTCACGCCGAAGTGGGAGCCAAGAATTTCACCTGGTTTCAGTGTTCGGACTCTGCCTCTGGGTGGGACGGCGCCGGCAAGTTCCTGCAGGAAGGCATACTCACCGTTACCATCACCGTCCAGGTCCACCAGACGACGGGTCTTGAATACCTGCTGCGCAACCTTCATAGCAGTCAATGCTCCTACTGCTGCCTGTTCGCTCGCTGCCATCCTGCCCCCCAAAAGACCGGGCAGCGCAATAGCTGCTATGATGGCCAGTATCATGACCACAATCATGATCTCTATCAGCGTAAAGCCAGCGGCAGACTTTCTCATGGGAAGGGCCCTTTCCGGCACCGGCAATGGCATTGACCTGGATTCTCTCAGTTGTGCTCTCACCCGAAGCAAAACTCTTGAGCTCATACCGCCGGCGGATAGGCTACCGGGGAAGGCTTGATATGTCAATGATGAATCCTCACGAGCGCCGGTAGTAGATGCTTGACAGTGAGCGGGCGCTCTGGTAAATTAGTTGCTCAAAGTGGGGATGAGTAGAGTGCGAGGAGGATAAGGCATCGAGGAGAAAAGAGCGTTTCCTCGTCACGATTCGCTTTTCACGGCAGAGCTAGACTGTGGCGGCACGGAGCCGTTGAAGGGCCGCGTCGTCAACGTGAGTCGGCACTCGCTCTTTCTGCTGACGACGGCGGCGCCGGTTCCTGCTGAAGGAGCTTTGGTAGGAGTGGCCATGCATCTGGATGTCGGCGGGATTCCTGGGGCTACCGTCGATGTGGAAGTGACCGGACGGGTCTTAAGGGTTGAGGTGGGCAGTCATCAGACAGGCATTGCCCTGCAGTTTGACCGTGACCTGGGCATTGACCTCGACCATCAAGCCGGTCGGGCATCTCTTGCGATTCCGAGGGACCTCGCAGTCAATGTTGGGGATGTAGTCATCGCTGTATCGGGAGATGTGCTGGAGGCACGGGTTGGGGAGTTTCAAGCTCACATTCGTGCCTACGCCAGCCGCCATGGAAACAAGGTAGTGCTGGACATGACCAGAGTGACGTATCTTTGTCGGCGCGCCATCGACTGTCTGGATAATCTGCGCAGAGAATTCAAGGCGGCTGATGGGTACCTGCACATCGTGGCGCCCCGGGTAAGGCTGGCTGACGGACCTGCTTCCGACGACCTCAGACACTTCTCCCTCTTCCGGAGGCGGGCATATCCGTCGCTTTACCATGCCCTGACTGCCTAGGGCAGCTTGTTTGTTATGAGAGACTGTGGTGGGCGTAGCTCAACCGGATAGAGCGCTTGACTGTGGCTCAAGAGGTTGGGGGTTCAAGTCCCCTCGCTCACCCCAGACTTACTTCCATACCGAGCCCTAGCAACGTTTACAGGTACCAGTTTCGTGTGCTCACTGGCTGCGCATGCCCTTCCATCGAGTTGAGCGGTGCTGCTAAAGTCATGGAAGCTCTTGGGAAACAGGAGGAGGAGAGATGGGACATTGGCTGATTGTGATTAGCGTGGTGTCGCTTCTGGGAGCAGGTCTGGTCCTGTGGGGGGCGGCTGGAGCATCCGCCGAGGAGAAGAGCGAAAGCGTTTCCCCTATCACGGCTGAGATCATTGGGGAAGGGCAGAAGGGTTTCGCCACCTTTATCAACCGCTTACACCCTGACAACCGCATCGGCCACCGGTTTCACGAACATACTCCGATTGTGCATGGCAAAGGCGTCAGGACGAATGAAGAAGCTGGTATCGACGCCGCGAAAGTTATGCTGCTCGAAAAGATGTTTGCCGACCGGGCAGGCGTGGTCAAACACAGGATTGAGATTACGAGCACCAGCAAAGGCTGGGTCCCACAAACCTGGACCTTTTACCTGGTGCCGGTTGAGGATGGCATTGATATTCTCTTTGTGATTGAGACGGGCGATGAAGGGCTGGCTTCCTACTATGGCATACAGCAGTGTTTTCGCATGAGCGGCAAGACGAACAGCGAGTGGCGCCACAAGTTTGCGGAGACGCCTGCTTTCAGTGAATATGATTTGTGGGCCGAGGAGAAAGGTAAGCGGGAGAAGACGAGCCTGACGTATGTGCTTCGTGAAGGTAAGTGGGAGGCGCTGCCTGCAGGTGGAGGGACGGTTGGCGCTCGCACCCCCCTGGGTGTGCGCATAGACACCAAGCGCGCCGGGCGCAATCTGGAGGCCATGTCTAAGGTGGGGCCCTATAAGGCTAAAATGCTCGAGCCCATTGACTATGGTCTCATCACCCGCAGAAATAAAAAAGGAACCTGGGTGTCGAGCATCTTCTGGGAGCGCACTTCCCACGTGACCAACCACCACCCGGCGGACTGCCTCCACAGCATCGTGAACCTGGGCGGCATCCCACCGAACTCCAGGCGCGCCATCCGGGGCAAGATTTACTGGTTCAAGGGAACCCTGGATGACCTGCGCCAGCGCTGGCAGCGCGACTTCCGTCCGCGCTGACGCACCGGGAAGTTCGCGAACAGGGACGATCTCAAGAAACGGGCTCTGTCCCTCTTTTAGGAGGGACACTACGTCTTGCCGACAGCTTTTCTGCCTCTGTTTCCTTGCCCGTTCTCAAAGAGAGAGAAAAACCGTGCGTGGGAGGTAAAATCGGGGTATAATATTGGTGCTTGAGGAGAAGTGTGCCGGGCGGCCGCCCGCCTTATGGCGGGAGGAAAGTCCGAGCTCCACAGGGCCGGGCGGTGGGTAACACCCACCGGGGGTGACCCTAGGGAAAGTGCCACAGAAAACAGACCGCCCCCGACAGGTGTGTCCTTCGGGACTCACCTTGAAGGAGCAAGGGTGAAAAGGTGCGGTAAGAGCGCACCAGCGGGCCCGGTGACGGGCTCGGCTTGGTAAACCCCGCCCGGAGAAAGGCCAAATAGAGGGGGATGAGGTGGCCCGCCTCGCTCGACCCCCGGGTAGGCCGTTGGAGGCGGCAGGCAACTGCCGCTCGAGAGGAATGGCCGCCATTCGCCAGTCGGCGAATACAGGACTCGGCTTACAGGCACACTTCTCCCCTTTTCCTATCAGTGCTTACCTGCCACCTTCTTAGCCGTCCTGCGCCGGCTGGATGGTGATTTGGTAGAATAGATGGCTTCAACAGTCGGTCGGCGGTTCAAGTAGCGCTTGAGGTATTGGGCGGTGTAGGATTTGCGCTTCTTGATGAACTCTTCAGGCGGGCCTTGAGCCACGATGCGTCCGCCTGCATCACCTCCTTCCGGGCCCAGGTCGATGATGTAGTCCGCATGTTTGATGACGTCCATATTGTGCTCGATAACGAGCACCGTATTGCCCATATCGGTGAGCCGATTGAGGACATGGAGCAGGTTCCTGATGTCGTGAAAGTGCAGTCCGGTGGTGGGCTCGTCCAGGATGTAGAGGGTGTTGCCTGTGGCCACCTTTCCTAATTCACTGGAAAGCTTCACCCGCTGTGCTTCCCCGCCTGAAAGTGTGGTGCTGGACTGCCCCAGCGCCATGTAGCCGAGGCCCACGTCGTAGAGCGTCTGCAAGAGGCGCTTGATTCTGGGGAAGTTCTTGAAGAAGGCAAGCGCCTCTTCCACCCGCATGTCGAGGACGTCAGCCACATTCTTGCCTCGGTAGGTCACCTCCAGTGTCTCCCGGGCATAGCGGCGGCCCTTGCACTGCTCGCAGGTGACGTAGATATCGGGCAGGAAGTGCATCTCAATTTTCTTGGTGCCCTGACCCTGGCAGGCTTCGCAGCGGCCGCCCTTGACGTTGAAGCTGAAGCGCCCCGGCATGTAGCCCCGGACGCGCGCTTTGCGGGTGCGCGCGAAGAGCTTCCTGATTTCGTCAAACACGCCCGTATAGGTAGCCGGGTTGGAGCGGGGTGTGCGCCCGATGGGAGACTGATTGATCTGGATGACCTTGTCGATGCGCTCGACCCCCACCAGGCGCTCGTGCTTGCCCGGCTTTTCCCGACTGCGATAGAATCGTCGCATGAGCGCCTTGTAAAGCACCTCGGTGATTAGGCTGCTCTTGCCTGAGCCGGACACGCCTGTCACACAGACGAACACGCCCAGAGGCACCCGCAGGTTCAGGTTCTTGAGGTTGTTCTCCCTGGCGCCGCGCACTTCGATGAACCGCTTCCTGTCGATGGGTCTGCGGGTGACGGGCGTTTCGATGGCGAGCTCGCCACTCAAGTACTTGGCGGTGAGCGAGCTGTCAGAGTTGAGCACTTCGTCGTAGCTGCCTTGCGCCACCACCTCGCCTCCCTGGGCGCCGGCGCCGGGCCCCAGGTCGAGGACAAAGTCAGCGCTACTTATGGTCTGCGGGTCGTGCTCGACCACGATGACGGTGTTACCCAAGTCACGCAGCCTCTTGAGGGTGGCAATCAGTTTGGCATTGTCACGCTGATGCAGGCCGATGGTGGGTTCGTCCAGGACGTAGCATACCCCTACCAGTCCGGAGCCCACCTGGGTAGCCAGGCGGATGCGCTGCGCCTCGCCGCCCGCCAGCGTAGCTGAGGTGCGGTCCAGGGTGAGGTAGCCCAGCCCCACATCAATCATAAAGGAAAGTCGCTGTTTGATTTCTTTCAGGATTTGATGGGCGATGAGGGTGCGCTCTTTGTCTAACCTGAGACCCTTGAAGAAGCGCTCGGCCTCCTCCACACTCATGCAGGTCACCTGGTAGATGTTCTTCTCACCGATGCTCACTGCCAATACTTCAGGCCGCAGCCTGGCGCCCTTACATGCCGGACAGGAGAGCTCACTCATGTAGCTGTGCAGGCGTTTCTTCACGTACTCACTGGTGGTGCGATGGAAGCGATACTCCAGATTGGGGAGCACCCCCTCGAACTCGACACCGTATTTCCTCTGCTCCTCTTCGTCAGTACCGTAGAGGATGATCTCCTGTATCTGATGGGAGAGGCGCTCGAAGGGGGTGTGAATATCCACGTCAAAGTTGTAACAGAAGTCGCGAATCACGTGCTTGTACCACATGGCCATACGGCGGCCGCCGTGGCTCCAGGCATGAATGGCGCCTTCATCCAGGCTCAAGTCCCGGTCGGGGATGATGAGGTCCGGGTCCAACTCCAGCCGCGTGCCCAGCCCATCACACTTCTTGCAAGCGCCGTAGGGGCTGTTGAAAGAGAATGTGCGGGGTAAAAGCTCCTCGATACTTATGCCACAGTGTGGGCAGGCATAAAGCTCGCTGTAGAGGGTGTCCTCCCAGCGCCGGCCTTTTTCGACGGCGATAATGACGATGCCTTCACCCAGCTTGAGCGCAATCTCCACCGAGTCTGCCAATCGGCTGCGGATGTCTTTGGACATTAGCAGTCTATCAACGACCACTTCGATGGTATGCTTTCGGCGTTTATCCAGTTTAGGGATGTTTCTCGCCTCCCGGATATTGCTATCCACCCGCACCCGCACGAAGCCCTCGCGACGGGCGCGCTGGAAGACCTCCCGGTGGGCGCCCTTTCTTCCCCTCACTAACGGTGCCAGCACCATGAACCTGACCCCTGACGACAGTTTGATGATGGCATCCACAATTTGCTGGGAGGTTTGCTGACTGATGAGCCGACCGCATTTGTAGCAATGCACCTCGCCCACCCGCGCGTAGAGAAGTCTCAGGTAGTCGTAGATTTCAGTGGTGGTAGCCACCGTGGAACGGGGGCTGGCAACGCCTGTGCGCTGCTCGATGGAGATGGTGGGGGGCAGGCCCTCGATGTATTCCACGTCGGGCTTTTGCATCTGCTCCAGGAATTGGCGCGCGTAGGCGGAGAGGCTCTCGACATAGCGCCTTTGACCCTCCGCATAGATGGTGTCGAAGGCGAGTGAGCTTTTACCCGAGCCGCTCAAGCCTGTGATGACCACCAGCTTATCCCGGGGAATATCGACGTCGATGTCTTTGAGGTTGTGCTCTCGCGCCCCACGAATGGAAATGGTTTTGTTGGCCAACTGCCTGCTCCCAGTACAACTGGCTCTCTACAGTGGAATTGTCTTCCACAGGTCACTGCGAAACTATATATCTTAGCAGGCAATGTTGATGCGTGCAACGAGAATTTTCTGCAAATCTGAAGCGAACCGGAGACAAGAATCAGGTGTCTTGGGACGTTTCCGTATCCCGTTTGCCGGCCAGGATATCCCTTATCTCACGCAGGGAGTAGAATCGTCCCTGGTTGGCGCCCGGACAGCGTGAAGCCAGATGTAGCCAGGCGGACGGGCTGTGCAGTGAAGTTGGCCAGAAGGGAAGGCTTCGACACTGTCGGGGACGCACCGGATAGACCAGGCATCCCCTTTCCCGGTCATGCAGGACGCAATCCCAGTTCGGCTTTTCCCGCAAGCTCCACCTGTTTCCCACCTGCCTGACATACGCTTGGACAAAGGCTTCCCGGGAAAGCTTCAAGAATTGAGCCATCTTCTCAAGTTCTCTCTCCGTCACCCAGACGAACCCGGGCTCTTTGCCACAACAACTGCCACAGCGCTGACAGATGAAGCGCAGCCCGTCCCGGTACCATACCTCCGATGGGGACTCTTGTGACAAGCCGGGGCCAAGCGCCTTCAATTGTCTCTCCCTTCGCTCGATGGGCGTTCGACTCATTTCATGTTAGCCCATATCCGGCGTGTGGACAAGTCCAAAGGGTGGGGCGATAGCGATTGCAAGGCGGGTTAATTTCGACTATAATTGTGATATATGAGTGGGGATGTTTCCAAGGGTGCGCTCATGAAAAAATCAATGTTGGCAGAGCGCCTGGAAGAGGGCCGGGCGCGCTGTCATCTGTGCATGCGCCGTTGTGTTATCCCGCCCGGAGAGTTAGGCTATTGCAAGACCCGGCGGAACATTGAGGGCACGCTGTATGCATTGAGCTACGGGCAAATCTCCTCCGTGCTCATATCACCCATCGAGATCAAGCCCGTATTTCACTTCTACCCGGGCAGCCGCTGGCTCTCATTAGGTTCTCTGGGCTGCAATTTCCGCTGCAAGCACTGCCAGAATGCGCATATCGCCTACGCCGATTTCGACGGTGATAATGCCACCCATTTCTTAGGCCCCGGCCACGCGCTGAAGCTGGCCAGACAACATGGCTGTCTGGGGATGTCGTTTACCTACAACGAGCCTACTACCTTTTTCGAGTACACCTTCGACTGTGCCAAGTTGGCCAAGCAGGCAGGGCTTTTTACCAATTACGTGACTAACGGCTATATGACTTCCGAGGCGCTGGATACTATCGGCCCGCACCTGGATGTTTTCCGCGTGGACGTCAAAGGGTTCTCAGACAGCTTCTACAACGAAATTGCCAACGTTCGTGATTTCACCGTGGTGCTCTCGACTGCCGAGCGTGCCAAACATCGTTGGAACATGCACGTGGAGGTGGTCACCAACGTCATTCCCGGCTACAACGACAGCGACCAGGAGGCGCGCAACATTGCCCACTGGATTGCAGAGAGCCTGGGGCCGGACACCGTCTGGCACGTGACCCGCTTCTTCCCTCACTCTGAACTTGGGCACCTCGAAGCCACGCCCGTAAGCACGCTCGAACGCTTTCACGAGATAGGCCAGACTGCCGGGCTGAAGTTTGTCTATCTGGGAAACGCCCCCGGCCACCCCCTGGAGAACACCTATTGCCCGGCCTGTGGGAAGCTTGTCATCGGTCGCAACCAGCATCTCGTCACCGAGCTTTATGTGGCGGAGGGGGGATGCCGATACTGTGGCCAAAGCCTGCCCATTGTGGGGGAGCCTGTCCTTGCCTGAGCACACGTGCGGCATCTGTGGCAGAGAAGGCCCATTCGTTGCAAGCCTTCTCTCCCTCTGCCTGAACTGCATTCGCTCCGGTAATGACGAGGTCAAAGAACGAGAGGTCAAAGAACGAATTGCTCTCGTGCACGGACGAAGCCGCGAGAAGTTCGGGCTTCCAAAGCTACCCCCGCGAGACCCGCCAGGCGCTCCCTGTCATATTTGCGCCAATGAGTGTTACATTGCTGTCGGTGAGCTTGGATATTGCGGCTTGAGAATGTCACAAAACGGAAAGCTTATCCATCTGGGCGGGACCAGGAGCAAAGGCAAGCTCAGTTGGTATTACGATGCGCTGGCCACCTCAAGAATAGCCCTGGAGCGGGCAGGTGCAGAGGGGCGGACCTTGCGCATCTGTTGGGAGACCACTGGCAGCATGAACCAGCGACTGTTGGACACGGCAGCGACCATGAGCCTGGAATCCGGAGGCTGTATTAAGTTCGACCTGAAGGCTTTCGATGAGCGTTTGCATTATGTGCTGACCGGGAACTCCAACAGGCAAACGTTGAGCAATTTTGAACATCTGGTGCGGCTGAGCCGCAGACGCCCGGAGCCGCCCCTTCTGGTTGCCAGCACCTTGCTGGTGCCGGGCTACATCGAGGCGGAAGAGGTGTCCAGGATAGCGCGCTTCATTGCTTCGTTGCACCGGGACATCCCTTACTCGCTCTTGGCATTCTACCCCCATTTTGAGATGAGTGACCTGCCTGTGACCTCAAAGGCGCAGGCTCTTGAGTGTGTCCAAGCTGCTACTGAGGCCGGGCTCACGCGCGTGCACATGGGAAACCTGCATCTTTTGACCTAGGGAGCATCATGAACGGTATGAGCAGAAGCACGATGAAGCACATCCAGACAGGCTTAAGATTTGCAGCAATCCCTCTGGTCATTTTCGGAGGCGTTGGTATGAATTGGCTCGCAGCCGTAAATGTAAAGCCCCAGCGAAAAGTCTATCTGGTACCGGTGGGAAAGGTTGACAAGCCGGTGCTGGATATACTCACCCGGGAACTCCCCCAACGTTTCCATCTGCCCGTGGCTGTGGCCCCTCAGATACCCGTTCCGAAAAAAGCTTACGACAAGAAACGAAGTCAATACCTATCCACGACAATTCTTAAAGAACTGAAGAAGCGTCTTCCCAGGGACGCTGAGAAAGCCCTGGGCATTGTCGATAAGGACCTCTTTGTGCCCAGGCTCAACTTTGTCTTCGGCGAGGCTGAACTGGGGGGCCGTGCTGCCGTCATCGCATTGCCTCGGCTCAGGCAGGAGTATTACGGGCTGAAAGCGAACCAGAAGCTTTTTCTGGCGCGCACGCTCAAGGAAGCCGTCCACGAGCTGGGGCACACTTTTGGGCTGAAGCACTGCGCCGACCCCAAATGCGTCATGCACTTCTCCAACAGCCTGCGCGACACTGATATCAAATTGCCTGACTTCTGTTCCAGGTGCCAATCCCTTGGCAGGCTACCGAAAGGCAGTTCCACAAGAGCTACTGATGATGAGCCGCTGCAGCAGTGAAATGACGCCGCGCCTGAGATAATCAGGAGCTCAGGAGAGTGATAAATCATTTGACAGCCGTCGCCCCTATGCTAAGATGCGCATCTGCGTCAGAAGCGAGCCCGTTCGCAGAGCTGGCCAACATCAAGGCGACCCGAGGGGAGTGAGCGCGATGACGCGATAGCATTTCAGGTCCGGGAAAAACGTTGGGGAGGGATACTACATGACTGCAAGAGGCTCTTGTTGGGTAAGTGTGTTTGTGTTGCTTCTGGGGATGGCAGTCTCACCCCTGGCTTTGGGCGATGAGAAAGACCTGTCACCCTCGCTTTATCCACCACCTAAGCAGCTTCAGATGACGGGTGGCAGCCTGGAGGTGACGGGTAAAGCCATCGTCATTCCTGAAGAGCCCGGCCCCAAGCTCACTGCCATTGCCAAACTCCTGCAAAGACGGCTCAAGCTGAGACTTGATGTCGAACTACCCATTAACCAAGTCGGAACCGCGCCGGACGGGCTCGCCGTACTTGCGATTGTAAATGGGGCTCCGGATTGGCAGAAGCTCGTCGAGAAGGCCAGCCTCCAGGAAGCTCCTGACCCTCCGCCAGGCTACCCACTGGTGGAACTCGACCAGAGGTATGCGCTCACCATTGACGAGGAGTCTGTCGTCATCGTTGCCTACAACCCTCGCGGGCTCAGCTTCGGCGCCATCACCCTCATGCAACTGGCGCGAGGGGCGGGGGTGGGCACCAAACTTCCCACACTGTCAATCGTCGATTGGCCGGACATGGTGCTCAGGAGCGCCCATGGCAGGCATGACCACGGGCTGTGGGAAAGCGTCCACACCTGCAAGCGGGTGGCGGTGTCAGCCATGGACATGAAATACGGCATGATTATCTGGGAGACCGATGCCGACACCTTCCGCTACGAAACCCATCCAGAGCTACTGCGGGGCCGGTTTCTGGAAAAGGACCAGTACGTGAAGCTGGTGGACCTCCTGCGCTCAGGAGGTGTGGAGCCGGTACCCTTGCACAATATGTCCGACGGGCATAACACCAAAGGCGGTCACCCTTATCCCTTCCTGGGTGACGGTGAGACCTACTTCTGGGCCATGACGGAGCTTATCGACGAAAGGCTGGAAGTGTTTCGGCCCAAGTATTTTCACTTAGGCATGGACGAGGAACAGTTCACCCAGAGGATAAAGTATCCCAAACGGACACTCAAACAGTGGCGTGACGTTGCCACCAGGTTCACCGAGCATTGCCGCCGCAGAGGCGTGGCTACCATGATGTGGAGCGACCAGATTTGGAACGTTGCCCCCGACTACAAGTGGTGGCCGTCGGGTAGGCGAGGCACAAAGGGCTACTACGCTTACCTTGCTACCTTCCCCAGCGACCTCTTCCTGGTCAATTGGCTCTATTACGAGCACAGGTTTCCTATGATGGAACAACAGGCGAAATCGCGCCTGTGCACCATCCTGGCCAGTTACTGGGGCGGAGGCGAGCCCCACGTCAGACTGGTGAAGCAGCTCAGGCCAAAGTATTCCAATATCCCAGGGATGATGGGCACCATGTGGCGAGGCAACAACGAGCACCGCAAGAAACTCATCCGCAACGCAGGCGTGTACTGGAACGTGGACGCTGTGCCCGAGGTGAAAGTGTATGAACAGATCAAGGCAAAGTTCAAGTTTCAGGAAGAGGACTTCCAGCCTATGGGTTGGGAGGTTCTGCTCGAGCACACACCTGCCAAAGCAGTTCCCGAGGCTCTCGGGCGGCTGGCAGATGAGGATTGGCAGGTTTGGTTACCTGCACGTGAAGAGCTCGTCTCCTCCGGCTTACCTATCGTAGCCGAATTGCTCCAGGCCATGGCAGATACAGAGGGTGAGCTTCGCCAGCGCATTGAGGGCTGCATCAGCCGTAATGCGCGGGATGCTCGACAGGGCTGGCGACGGGGTGAACTTGACACCCATAAGGTTATCCCTTATCTCAAGAGCCCGGCCGCAGACCTTCGCGCCATCGCGGCTGAGGTCATTGCCTCCTGCAATCCACCGGAAGGGTGCAGCAGCCTGTATGCCGGCCTGAAGGATGTCAAACAGTTCGCTGCCTGTGCGCGGGCGCTGGGTATTGTCAAAGACACCAGCGCGGCCAAGGAATTGGTTCGCGCGCTGGGCGATGCCAACATGCCTGCTGATGCGCGCGCCGAAGCCGCCCATGTCCTGGGTGTCCTTCGTGCCAAAGAGGCTGTGCCGGCACTGCTGGCAGTGCTGAAAGAAAGCAAAGAGGACCTTCTCACCCGCGAAGCGCTCTGGTCCTTGGCACTGCTGGGAGAGACCAAAGCAGGCGAAGAGATTGCGAAGCTGCTCGAATCATCTGATCAGGATACCCGTTGGCGGGCAGGCATTGCGCTGGCACTCTTGAAGAGCCGAAAAGTCTCCATGATGGCGCCCTGGTTGGCAGGTGACGACAGGCACTCCCTGGAACTTGCCGCCTGGGCCATCGAACGCACGCTGCCCAAAGAAGAGTGGCAGCCTATCTTCGAGGATGCCAAGGAAAAGCAGCAGGACGAAAACAGCACCTGGCGCCTCAACCAAATCCTGGAAGGCAAGCACAGACGCTAGAAGCTACCACCCCGCTAGCTCCCGGAACACCAGCCAGGCCAGGTCCGCATAGAAGCGATGGCCCTCCTCGCCCACGACCAGGCGGCAATTGCCAGGCGCACCGGCCGCAGCGTAAATCTCGCTGATAGTAGCGAAGGTTTCCTCAACCCCCTTGATGGGAAAGATGTTGTCCTCTCGACCCGCCACCACGATTAGAGGGCGCGGCGCAATAAGACCTGCCAGGTCTCCCATCTCAAAGTACTTGAGGATTCCCGGGATGTAGTTACACTCGCAGTGGTCGATTGTGCCTATGGAATCCCGAAACGTGCAGACGTAGCAGGAAGGCATCGCAATACGGATGCGCGGCTCCAGGCAGGCGGCGAAGTAGGTGATGGTGCCCCCGCCTGAGTTTCCCATGCAGCCGACTCGGTTGGTATCGATTTCCGGGAACTCTGCCAATGCGTCAATGGCTCGTGACACATCCCACACCCGCTCGCCTATCATGGTGCGGCCCAGGAGCAGCGCCGTCATGCTGGCATGTCGGCAGTTAGGCGCGGAGTGCCTGTGTTCTTCGGGCCGACGGTCCTGACGCTCACCGAAGCAGCGCTGCTCCATTACCAGAGCTGCATAGCCTTCGCGAATCACTTGCAGCGCGAAGTCGCGGTCACCCTCTTTGATGGTCTTTTCGTCAGCTTCGGACTTTGTGCGCCCCAGAGAAATATGCATCCCGGAGGTGTGTCCCTGCAAACAGATGACCACGGGGAAAGGTGCTTTCCCCTCCTTCGGAACCAGCAGATGACAGGGGACGTCCGCATTCTTGTCCGACGTAAACACAAAGCGCGTTTCGCGGAACAGTTCGTTCTCCTCTTCACGCTCGATTCTGGTATTGAGCGGGACCTTCTCAGGAAGTGCCCCGACGAGCTCGCGCAGCTTGCCCTCCACTGCCTTCCGCCAACTCTCGAAATCCTTATCGGGGCTGAAGGCCAGGCTTCGGGGTGTGGTCTTGAGAAGATGCTGATGGCATAGTTCCGGTGCAAACGTGTTCATGCTTAATCGTCTCCTCTTTAACGTGTGTCTAGTGTTTCTGCGAGACTTGCCGCCAGGGGTCTGCCTCCAGGAAGGCATCGAGCATGACCTGCTTCTTCTCCAGCGTGGCGCCGATGGCACGGTCGTCGCCATAGTCCGAGAGGATAAAGCCTCCCTCGGGTGTGGCCCACTCCTTAAGTAGCGATTGCGCCTCCTCCCGAATCTCGTTCGCACCCTTGAAGGGAAGCGTCGCCTGGATGTCACAGAGCGATTCGAAACAGATGCGCCCGCGAAAGCGCTCGCCCATCTCCTCAATCCCCAGCGCCCGAGGCTGCTGCAGGTTGATAACGTCCAGCCCCACTTCAATCAGACCATCCACAATCTCGTTGACCTTGCCGCAGGTGTGCATCCACACGTGCCAACCCGCCTCATGCGCCGCAGCGAATATCACCTTATAACGGGGCTTGAAGAACTGATGCCAAAGGGCAGGCTGGATGAAAAGCGCCTGCTCCGTTCCCCAGTCGTCGGTGAAACTCAGGCCATGAATGCGCCCGGGGAAGCGCGCGGAGATGTTCCTGATAAGACCCAAATCAAACGCCACGATGCGCTCCGCCAGCATCTCCATCCTGTCAGTATCCAGATAGAGGTCACGCAGCACTTTCTCGAAGCCGCATAGCGCATGCAGGCGCTCGAAAAGCAGCATGAAAATCCCCGTCAGCACATACTTGCCCTCGGAGTCGGCGAAGCGTTCCTCCATACCTTCGTAAAGTTTCGGGTTATCCGCATCAGGCCACTGGTAGCTTCCCAGCGCCTGCCAATCCTCCAGCGGATGTCCTTTTACCTGCCCCATGTTGGCGACTTCCGAGCGCACCCAGGTGCAGCCCCATTCGTCCTTGCTCTCGCGGAGGTTGGCACTGCCTGTGCCTATCTGCCTCCAACCCACGTGATGGGTGTCGCACAAACCCAGCGCCCCGAAGCGCAGGGGCAGCCTGTCGGGCTTCTCGAACTCGATAGCGCGGCGAACGACTTCGTAGGACGACATCCCCATTGCCCAATCCTCCCAATCTTCTAGGTACCGTCCAGCGCAATCACATAGACCTTGCGCTCCCCGCTCATGACACTGTCGCAGGAGACCGCTTTGCCATCGCCTCGCCAACGGGGGTGCAAATCACAGCGGAGGTCGCCCCTCCATTTTGCATCGTGATAGAACTCGCCCAGCACGATTTCCTCGGCAGTCTCGACGTTGACGATGCGCAACCGCTGCATCCGGGTTTCGGGATGAGGATAGGTATCCGCCAATATCCACTTGCCATCAGGCGAGAAGCTCAGGTGCCCAGGGCGTCCGGTGCTGCCTTCTGCCAGGATGTCGAAGACGAGCTCGCCATCGTTGAAGACGATGAACTCCGAGCCCAGGCGGCGCCAGTTGGCATCCAGCAGTATCTCCCGGGGCGTCCTTCCCCACAGTTGATGGCTCACCCCCGACCAGTAATGGTTAGGCAGCGCGCAGCAGAGGTCGCTGCCGTCCGGGTTCATGGTGTAAAGAAAGGTCTTCCAACCCTTCCCATCCGGGAACGCATAGCGAAAGAGCGCCATCAGGCGGCTGCCATCCGCGTTGAAACCGAGATGGTTCAGCCACACGAAAGCCTCCGTGAGCTCGTAAGGGTGCGGATGGATACTTGCCATCCGCTTGATACTGCATATCAGCTCTGCCTCCCCGCTCTTGAGGTCCATCATCCAGACCCCCGCATCGTCGGGGACGCCTGGCTCATCCGACGAATCCGCGCCCATATAGGAATAACCTCGGCGGAAGGTGATGCGCCCGAAGTCGAGCGTGGCCGCGACATTGCCTTTAGGCGATAGGCAATAGACCGGTCTAGGCAGTGTGCGCACCTCACCTTTCTCAACATCATGAACGCGCGCAATGAAGTGCCAACCGTTACCCTGGCGCACTGCATCGTTATAGACGAAGCACCCCGGCTCGTGCTTTAGCCACATGGTCATGGAGCCCATCTGGTGGTTCCAGGCAACGGTTTCACCCAGGGGGAGAAAGCGGTAATTGTCTTTCATATCTACCACGCCCACGGTTGCTTTCTCGTCCGGTTTGGGCAGGCGCTCCTGCTGCGGGATGTTGACCACCAGGTGGTAGCGCATCGAAGCATCCCAGGGATTGCGGTCGTAGTAGCCGAAGGTGAAATGTCCCGCACCTGGGGTGATGCAGATGGGTTCGCTGAAAGTTACGCTCATGCGCTGCTACTCCTCGTGGAAGGTCGCCAGAATCCAGTCCTTGATTTCATCTCTGATGCTCCTGAACTTCTCCAGGATTTCTTCCTCTGACCCCTCGAAGGTGGCAGGGTCCTCGAAGCCCTGGTGAATAGTGTGCTTCGCATCCGGAAAGAATGGGCAGGCTTCCCGAGCACTATCACAGACGGTGACGACGGCATCGAACTCCTGAGCGCCGAACTCCCTGACACTGTTTGAGCGCTGATGCGAAATGTCGATGCTTATCTCCTGCATGACCCGGATGGCAAGAGGATTAACGCCTGTCGCAATCGTCCCTGCGCTCTTTGCCTCGTAGCGCGCACCCAGCAGCGCATTCATCAGCCCTTCAGCCATCTGCGACCGCACCGCATTATGCGTGCAAATAAACAACACCTTGTTCTTCTCGCCCGATTGATTCATAGAATACCCCGGATACCGGACACTAGCCCACTTCTACCTTCCGCCAAAGCAAAGATGCTTTAGTTCGTGCGAACAATAAGGCCCCCAACAGCCTCGACGTTTCTATCTCACTATTTACAATGGATGCAATGGCGTGAACTTCATTTGTGGGTTGCTCAGGAGAGACCGCGCAAGTGAAGTCAAAGTCTTGACCGTGTCGCAAGATGCGCGTTGGGATTTCCCTGAAACCCCCTATCACGAGACCAAAACGACAAAAGGGGTAAATTGCGCGAATACGCCTCACTTTCTGAGAATAGACTATCGCATCGTGTGTTGTAACGCTGGATAGCTTAACCTCTACGGCCACCCTGGGAATGATCGAAGTGTCAGAGCCATCAACCTCTTCGAACACCAGGATGTCCTGTTCAAACCCCATCCCCTTGCCACGCTTCGGCTCCTTAGCTACATTGACATGGAGCTCCAATTTGCCCTTGTCGTCAAACTGAGTCCCGTATAGAAGAGCCTTTCTTGTTTCAGCCTTGATCCCCTGAGGCAATAAGGGTGAAATTCGAGCTACGAGCATTTTGGCAAACTCAGCCTCAGTCATGTCCGAGTCCTCCAGTGAGCTTTCGCTCTTACTAGCCTATCAAATTGTCCGGCCCGTGCATCAAGCGCGCTCCAAACAGAATATTTCCGGCACAACACTATGATATTACAAGACTAAATCTTGTTTTGGGATAACCACGTGATGATGTCAGAGGCGATTTTGCAGTAACTGGGAAATAACCTCAAATACACGTATGCGTCTTCGCGCGTGACTTTGGGGGGATTCTCACGGGGATGTCCCAATTCGTTTCTTTGGCAACGTATAAAGTTGAAAATCCCAGTGAGCCTTACATCGACATCATCGGTAAAAGCGCGGAATTGCCTTTGAATTGCCTGTATTTTATTAGTAACCGAGTCCATTTTCGGCTTAATCGCCATTTGTTTGAGAATGTCTTCAAACTCTGATTTCTCAGTTGTGCTGGCAATAGCGTTTCGGAGGGACTCACACAAGTTCAGGAAAACCTTTTCGGAGGCGACACCCAACATCACAACGGAGGCGATTGAGCAGCCTCTTGTGAAACAATTCAGGCTCTCAGATAGGTAAGCCAGAATACTAGCGTCGTGCTTGCCAACCTCAGCGCGGAAGCGATCCAGATAACCGGTGGGGTCGTGTGGAAGATACGTTCGCTCCGCCAGTACCTTCTTGCCGTATTCGGTTATGTGAAACCAAGGCAAGCTGAAGTTCCCAGCGAATCCTGGAGCGACCGCGCCTTGTATTATCAGCTCCCAGAGCACTTCTTGCGCCAGGAACGCTAGCGCTTTCCTTGCTTTGGGTTCATGCCCCACATAGTCAACGAACCTATCAAACCCGTTGCCGGACGTGTCATATTGATTCCAGTTCTCGTCGGTTCGAAGTCTCTCCAGAACGACTGTTCTTGCTATTTCAAGGCCGCCTTCTTCATCTGGGTCAAATTGAATCTTCGTCATCGGTTCAGCTCCTGTTCAAATATTCCTCCAACTCCTCCGGGGTGGAGAGGAGGCGATCGTGGAAATCGCCGAAGCGTTCGCAGTCGGGGGGATTATGGCGGCGGCAGCGGGAGGGGCGGCGGTGGTAGATGGTGCACAGGTTATTCTCGTCCAGGTACATGCACCTGCCCTTGATGAGGAGATACCAGCGGTGGCTCCTGATATAGACTTGCACGGTGTCGAAGTGCAGTTGCCATTTGAGGTCCTCGACCTCGGATTTGGTCTGGGGCTTACCAATCAGCATGGACAGGTCTTTGCAGCACAGTGCGGGGCAGTTATCACACTCAGCTACGGTGCGCAGTTGCTTCTTACGTGCCATCCGATTGCTGTCTCCCCCTTTGTGTAGGCCTATCCGACTTTGCCATTGTTTGGCTTTGTGCCTCCAGAAGCCCCGTGGCTCTATTCTGGTCTATTGCCAAAGAGTATAGTGCCCAGGCGAATCATATTGGCGCCTTCTTCGATAGCCACCTGGTAGCTGTTGCTCATTCCCATAGATAGGGTCTGCATTTCTGTATTCGGGATTTTTGCTTCTGCCAACTGGTCGAAGAGCGCTTTGGTCAGTTGGAAGTAGGGGTGCGCATCCGCCGGATTGCCAAAGCGTGGGCCCATGGTCATCAACCCTTCGAGACGGAGGTTCTCCAGCGCCGCCATACGCCTGGCTAAGTCTTCCACCACCTCCGGCAGCACACCGGTCTTACTGGATTCCTGGCCGCTGTTCACCTCAATGAGTACAGGCAGCACCTTGCCTAGGTCCTTGCAGTGTCTATCGAGGACTTGCGCAATGCGCCAGGAGTCGATGGTCTCGACACAATCGAAGAGCGACGCTGCCTTGCTGGCCTTGTTCCGCTGGAGATGTCCGATGAGGTGCCAACGGACGCGATAGCCTATGGTCTGTATCATGTGGTCGGCTTCCTGGACGTAGTTGTGGCCGACCGCAGTGATGCCTGCTTCGATGGCGGCGTGGACTTCCTCGGGTCTGCGGGTTTTGGCAGCAGCGACCAGGGTCACGTGTGGAGGGAGAGTTTCCAGGATGCGTCGTGTGTTTTCTCGAATGTAGTCGTAGTTCATAGGCAAGGCCTTCTCCTGAAGCGTGGCCCCAGGGGATGGAGGTTACGATTCTTACTCCTTCCGCACACCCTTATAAAATCGCCGTTGGAACATGCGGATGTATGCAGTCCAGGCACTGGCTGTATCGGGGTCCTCAAGGATGGCACGCGATGATGCCTCCACCTTGGCATCGAGGTTGTCCAGGTGATGCAGGGCCAGGGCTTCTGCCGTCATGGGGAGCTTGGGTGAGCCCCATTCGTACTCGCCGTGGTGACTCAAGAGAAGGTGTCTGAGCACGTTGAGCAAGTCCTTGGGGAAATCGGGAATCTCCCGCACCTTATCCTCGACCATGAGTACGCCCAGCACCAGATGCCCCACCAACCGGCCTTCGTCGGTATAGTCGAAACTGCGGGTGTAGGCCAACTCCTCTATCTTACCTATATCGTGCAGGATAGCGCCGCTAAGCAGCAGGTCTTTGTCAAGCTGGGGGTAGCGGTCGAGGATGAGGAGCGCCAGTTCCGCCACGTTAGTGGTGTGGTCGATGAGCCCACCCAGGAAAGGCTGATGATAGGAGATGGCGGCGGGGGTCTGTTTGAACTTTCCTGCGAAATCAGAATCAGTGAGGAAAAGGTCGAGGAGCTTTGCCAGGTGAGGTTCGCTGACACGCGAGGCAATCTCCTGGAGGCGGACGAAAAGCTTATCCACATCCTCGGCGATGGTCGGGAGGAAGTCCTCCAGGTTCACCTTGTCCTCGGGAACGGTACGCAGCGCGTTTACGACCACCTGAAGCCTGTCCTGGTAGCGCTGCACCCGGGCTCTCACCCACAGGAAGTCGTTGGTCTGGAAGGCATCGAAGAGGGCACGTGTGGCATCGAACATGCGCGCGGTGATGGTGCCTGTCCTGTCCGTAAGCTCCATCTGGATGTACTCGGCGCCGCTGCGCGCAGTGCGCAAGGACTTCTCGCGGACGAGATAGACCTCTTCCACGTTTTCGTTGTCTGTCAACTGATTGATAAAATGCCTGCTCATGGGACTTTCTCCTTTCCACAGGTCATTTTAGCTGACGAGCGGGTGAAGTCAAGCGCTGCTGAGGTGGCTGGCAGGTGGGAGGAGGGGAAAACTGTTGCAGATTCATGCGGGTGTCGTAATATAGTTACGGGCACGGCGGTCCAGACTATTCTTGATTTAACATTCACTGCTAACCGTTGCTGCATGTCCTTGAAGTCCTTTGGTGGAAGGAGGCGGGGATGAAGTTGGTTACGGGAATGCTCCTGGTGTTAGGGGTGCTATTGTTCTCGACACAGGCAATCTTTCCTGTGGAACCTGCCGCCCACGGTGGCGAGAAGCTGCTGTTGGGCTTTGAGAAGGAGACCATAAAGCAGGCAGTGGCCGACCGCAAGGGGTTGGTCTATGAGGAGAAGGAGGGCGAGATTCACTTCTGGGAAGCCCGCCGCATTGGGGGCTACAGTTGGCTCTGGGCGCAGCCTTACGTGGCCAGTAAGGAAAAGGTGACTGAAGGTGAGTATGCGCTCAAGCACATCGTCCCCATCCAGAACGGCTGGCCGCAAAGGCCTGACCCCGATACCAGGCGGAACTGGGCCCTCTTCAGCACCTTCGGCGGGGACAGCAGCTACTATGATGCCTTCTTCCCGCGGGACTGGTCGGGGTATGCGCGCCTGCGCCTCGATCTCCGGGTGGAGCGACCGGAGACCGGTTACGAGACCAGCATCTGGCTGCAGTTCAGCGACGAGGCGCTGGACCCGCCTATCAAGCGCACCTATACCGTGCCAGCCGAGAAGTGGGTCACACTGGAGGTGGACCTGGAGCGCGCCGTCACCGAGTGCGGTCTGGCGCTCGACCGTATGAATTACCTGCTTATTGTCCTGGGCCCTGAACAGAAGGCGCGGCCGCCCCGCTCCCGGACGGACCTGGAACAAGGCATCTTCTACCTGGATAACATCCGTCTCGCGAAGCGGGACACGAGGGCAAAGCACATGGTGCTCAGGGACGAGAGTTCCTTCAAGGTTAAGCTCCCCCGCGCTTATGCGGTCGAATACAAGGTCATCGAGGGCAAGCAGGGGAGGGTAGGCATCGGCTGGCAATTTGCGAGTATGGAGATGCCCGAACCCGTCCAGGTCAAGCTAGCGTCGGTTCCGAACAGGCTTGAGCCCCCGAAGGTCATCGAGCTCTCAGCTTTCGATGGTCTCAGCGCTCTCGGCCTGTTGTTGGGAGATGAGGTGGCAGCGCTGGATAGCAAGCGCATCCTGGTCCCGTTCCGCTTGACAACTCTCGAACGTTGGTACCCTGCCCACGACAGCGTGATGTACGTTCTGGGGACCACTGACGGCGGCGACACCTGGAAGGGCCCTGACGGAACCGACAGGCCCTTCCCCATTTCCATCAGCCATCACAGGGTGGGTTTTCCCATCGCGGTGGGCGGCGAGCTTCTCACCTTCAGCGACTTCGGCTGCCAGGGCACGGGGCACAGTTACCCCATCGACAAGGGGTTTGTGAGGCGGACGGTGTTCAGCGGCGACAGATGGTGGATCAGTCCCTACTATTTTGTTGACCCACACGAACATCACTGCGTTAACTTCCAGACGGCGCTGGGCCTGGCTTCGGGGCGAGTTTGGGTGGCCTGGGGGAACAAGTGGTACCGCGCGCCCACGCCGGTCTGCGCTAAGTATTCCGACGATGGCGGTCGCACCTGGCAAAGCTGGGGCGAGCCAGGCAAGATTCCCCGCATTCCCGGGCTCGAGCAGATGAGCAGCCTGAACCTCGTCCCCTACGGTGAGCATGTGGCCGTCATCCTCCGGGAGGGTTACAGAAAGGCAGTGTGGACCAGCTTCGACGGCAAGGCCTGGTCCGAGCCCATGGATTGTCCAGTTCCGTTCAAGCAGTTGGCTGTGTCGGTCGGCGGCAAGGAGATTTACATTTCGGGGGAGGGCAGCGTTTGGCGCTGGGATGGTAAGACTTGGAGCCGTGAGCTGGAGACGACGCCACATCCCAAGGGCGAATTCACCGCCAGGCTGGCAGTGTCAGGTAAGACGGTACTGTGCTTCGACCTCAGTCTGGACCGCAAGAAACTCCTGTGCTGGGAGAAGACGACCGGTGGCGCCTGGCAAGGTCCCGAGGAGTTGGCCAGCGAAGAGACCGCTATCCAGGATGTGACCGTCCAAAGATACCCGCCGACTGATTTTGTGCCGGTGGCGTACACATGCAAGCAGAAAGAGGAGGTGGTTCAGGAGCTTATCAAGCAGGGCGCCAATCCGCGCAAGGTACCACGGTTGAAGCCCTGGATTAAGCTGCTCAAGGTGCCGGCGCGGACGCCTCTTGTTGAAGCACGGGATTGAGCTTTCATAAGGTGCGGACAACAGCAGCAGAGATAGGTTTAGACAAGGGGGATAAGGATGAAAGGACGCGGGAAAGTTATAGTGACGGTCTTAGCCGTGTCTTTCTTGATAACCGGCACCCCACAGGTGCTGATGGCAGGGGAGGCTCAGGAGCACGGCTGGCCGGTGAGCGTGGAGGTGGCGCCTTTTGCCTTCGTGCAGGCCTACGGGTTTTACCTGGATGGGCCGCGGCTGGAGGCAGGGTGGTCGCGCTCGCTTTCATTTACGCTGGACGGGGCGGGGAATATCTACACCGGTGACATGTATGGTGAGAACCTGCGCGCCATCCGTACTGACGGGCGAGTGATAACTATCACTGGTGACAACTACTTCAACCATGGCCTGAATGCTGACGAAGGCCCGGCAGCGCAACTCAACATCTCCTCCGGGCGAGGTGGATACTCCTCCTTGAGCACTGCGATACGAGGCGTTCCCCTAGAAGGTGCCGGTGAGATCTACCTGGCCTTTGCCAGGGGTGTCTTCAAGGTGTGGAAGAACCCGAAGCAGAACGGTCGCTGGTGGTTCGAGCGTATTGCAGGCAGCACCAGGCGGGGTGCCAGGACCATTGCCAAGACGGGCGAATCAAGGGATGCGCTCAAGGCAGAGCTGAGCGGCCCCCGGGTGCAGGTGCTCTCCGATGAGACGCTGCTGGTGAGTACCTACGCGCACGTGTATCACTACGAGGCAGGTAAGCTTACCTGCGTCCTGAGTCCGGATGATTACAGTAAGGAAATCACTGTAGGCGTCACCAAAGTCAAGCCCACCGGCTGGGCCGGGATTGGTGGGGTGATTCGCTATCACGAGCCCAGTGAGAGCTACTTCATTGTGGGCTACGGGGTCATCTGGCGCTACTGGCCGAAGACCAAAAGGGTGGAACACTTCCTGGGCGTGGATCAGGGACGTGAAGGCGCCGGTCCCGGACTGGACGGAAAGAAATACACCGGCGATGGTCCCACTATCGGCGCGCAATGGCACTGCGGACCGCGCCTGCCCAGGTTCCTGGCCACCAAACCGGAGTTCTTTTTTCCCACCGCTGCTGACCACCTGGAAGTGCGCCGGGTCACAAGCGGTAGGCAGTCCACCCTGTGTATCGATGGCAGGTGGCGGGAGCTGCCAGGCATGCATCCTCGAGATGTTCTCAAGATTGGCAAAGGTTGGACAGTGCTGGAGGATGGCAAGACCATCTACCGGACGTATGGTCGCTTCCTGGATACACGGATTATGCGTATCATCGGCCTGGATTTGACCTCGCCCACCGTGGGACCGAAGCTGGAGGGTGAATGACATGAAGAAGATACTTGTGTCAGTAAGTTTGTTTGTGCTGCTTCTATGTGCGGGTGCCACGCTGGCAGCAGAGCCTGTGGTTGGACCTGTGGTTGAGGTAGCGCCCAAGGCAGAGGGGACCCGCTCTCAGGCCTGGCCGAGTGCGGCCTGGTCTGAAGGAGCTCAGTGCTGGCTGGTGGTCTGGCGCGAAGGCTGGTTGAATGATGGGAAAACCGACATCTGGTGCGCCCGTGTCAGCAGGGACGGAAAGGCGCTGGACCCGGCAGGCATCCGCATCACCAGCGCCCGGGACATTCAGGACCGCCCGCGAGTTGCGTCTGACGGCAAGGGCTTCCTCGTGGTCTGGGAGGATTTGAGGAATGGTAAGGACTGGGATGTCTATGCCGCGCGGGTATCTGGCGCTGGCAAGGTACTGGACCCGGAAGGTTTTCCGGTGGCCGAGGGTGAACACAATCAGGTGAGGCCGGATGTAGCTTTCACCGGTGGGATTCATATCGTCACGTGGATGAACTTCGAGCCTGACTCTGCCTGGACCCGGTCGGACACCCCGGGTGTTCAATGGCCCAATGCGGGGTTCTATCGCATCTATGCCAGTCGGGTTTCCCCCTGGCCACAGAAGCCTCTAGTGCAAAAGGCGGTTAAGGTCATCGAACAGCCTGCCACCAATGCCCACATGCCTGTGATTGCTGCCTGTGGGGAGAACGTACTGGTGCAGGCCTTTACAGTCCACGGGCACCGCTGCATGATTAACCGGAGGCAGGTTTCCCGGGCAACCGGCCGGCCCACCGGACCCGCGATTGCGGTGGGGCAGCCCGCGCAAACCCGACAGATGCATCTGGGACACGGGCAATCCCAGGCAGCTCTGGCGTTTGGCAGTGAAGGTGGGTTATCGGTGCATAGTGATTCTACCAACCTGTGTGCAGTCTGGCCGCTGGATGAAGCGGGCAACCCCACCACCGAATTCCCCACTGCCAGCCTGTCTGCGGGGCCGGGTTATTCCTCGGGCAAGGGATTCAATTTCGTTTATCAAAGGCGCTCGGTCAACTTTGATGGCCAGCATTTTCTCTGTGTGACCGACAACGTCGCGGACGATGGGAGTTCTGATGTGGTGGGCTGGTACCTGACCTCGGATGGGCAAGCGCTGGACTCCAATGCTTTTGCTATCGCCCGTGACGGGCTGTCCAACGTGCAAGGCATAGGTGTGGGTGGGCCCAATATAGTGAGTCTGGTGGTATATCGCGCCGAGCGAGGCATGGACGATGCCAAGGTGCTGGCGCGGCTGGTCAGGATGCGCCAGAAAGGGGATTAGATACCTATGTCAAATAACAGCCGTTACTTGGTCTGGATTGTGGTTCTATTACAAGGAGTGTTAGTGATGGCAAGGTCTGCGCGCAGTGCTCAAGCTGTATCTATTACGCCCACACCACGTTATGCCAAATTGGATGCTGGCGCCAAGGTAGAGATGCCGACGAAAGTAACCATTCTGCTGGGCAAGTCCGTGGCTGTCGAGGAGCATCGGTGGGCCGTAGCGCCGCTCGCGAAAGCGCTCAGGGTTACTTCGGCCAGGATGAAAAAGGTCGCCAGGAAGACGGCCAAGCTTCCTCCTCACTGTATCCTGGTGGGTGCCCCGGAAGACCACCAGGCATTGGCGGCATTACTTGTTCAATTGAAAAGCAAGCTGCCCAAGTCGGGGCTGGGCGATGAAGGATACCTGCTTTCGATTGGTGAAGAAGGGGTGCGCCTGGTGGCAGGCGCGCCGGGCGGCGCCTTCTACGGGGTGCAGACACTGCTGCAACTTCTGGAGGACAGAACTCTGCCCACAGGTGTAGTGGCTGATGTGCCGGCCGAGCCTTTCCGTGGGATTCATCTGCCCCTGGGAGACCCCGCCAACATCCCGTTACTGGAGAAGTTCATCACCAAGGTGGCTCCCCGACACAAGATGAACACCTTGATACTGCAGATAGGCTACCACTTCAAGTTCAAGAGCCACCCGGAGGTCAAAGAGGATACCATGTACACGCCGGCGCAGGCGCGCAAGCTGGCGAGGCTGTGTCGGCAGAATCACGTCCGCCTCATCCCTATGGTGAACTGCTTCGGGCATCAATCCTGGCGGGCACACAGCATCCATGGCATGCTGCGCGCCTACCCTGAGTTTAATGAAACCCCGGATAAACCCGACCCTATCTGCTACAACTGGTGTCCATCGGATCCGCGCATCAACCCAATTGCTTTCGCACTGCTTGACGAAGTGATTGATGCCTTCGAAGCCGATGCGCTCCACATAGGCATGGACGAGGTGCTTTACCTGGGGGTGTGTGACCGCTGCAAAGGTAAGGACCCGGGCGACCTCTTTGCCAAGGTAATGAACGAGTTCCACGCTCATGTGGTCGGCAAGCGCAAGGTGCGGATGCTGATATGGGGCGACCGCCTCATCGACGGCCGCCAGACACCCTATAACCGCATGAACGGTTCCCGCAATGGCACCCACACCGCGCTGGCCCGGATTCCCAAGGACATCCTGGTGTGTGATTGGCACTATCATTTGCACCGCTCCTACCCCTCCGTGGAGATGTTCGAGCAAGCGGGGCTGGACTATGTAGCCAGCGGCTGGCGTAAGAAGGATGCGATACGCGCCTTCTTCAAGTATGCAACCGCGCAGGGTGGCAGGCACTTCCAGGGGTATCTGGCGACTAACTGGGGCTCGGTGGTGCCCATCATGCGCTACTTGGCGGAGGGAAAACTGGGTGGTGAGAATGCGGACGTGGTGAAGAACATTGCGGAGTGCTACCAGCTCGGGATGGAGTTGGCATGGGCGGGCGTGAAGCAGTGAGCATTCTCAGGGAAAGTGACTCCGGGGAGCATGTTTGATGAGCGACCCTGGTAAATGGTTAGCCTGGGTGAATGACGAGTTTCGGGGAGTCCTTGAGGCGCGGGTGCCCGTTTACGATGTGGGTGTGTTCCTGGGCGCCGCGGTGGCAGAGGCACTGCGCACGTTTGACTTGAAGCCCTTCCTCATGGATAGGCACATGGAGCGTCTCTATGGTTCGATGCGAACTATGGGACTCAAGCCTCCCATGCCTCCCGAGGAGATGGAAGCGCTCACCCTGGAACTCGTCGAGCGCAACCGTCCGCTCTTGTCCGAAGGCGAGGAGGTCTCCATCAACTATTTTCTCAGTGGCGGGCCCCTGGGAGCATGGAGAGACCTGGTCCAGCCCGGCCCCACCGTGGTGGTCTGGCCCCAGCCCATCAATTTCGCACGCCTGGGGCGCGAGCTACGGGAGGGAATTGGACTCGTGGTACCCAGCACCCGGCAACTGCCCGCCGACTGTGTGCCTCCGCGCATCAAACACCGCAGCCGACTGCACTTTATCCTGGCGGACCGTGAAGCCCACAAGGTTGATCCCGGGAGCATGCCTGTGCTCTTGGATGCTGCCAGCAATCTCACTGAAACACCCTCGGCGAACGTATTCCTGGTGAAGGATGAAAGGCTGGCTACCCCCACGACCCGGGTTTGTTTGGCAGGCGTCAGCCGCGCTTTCGTCCTCGAACTTGCGGCCGAGCTAGGCATCCCGGCAGAGGAAAAGGACCTGCAGGCTTACGACCTGGAGAATGCGGACGAGGCATTTATTACTGCCACCAGCCGCTGCGTAACACCTGTAGTGCGTGTGAATGGGCGTCCCCTGGGGACAGGCAAGCCGGGGCCGATGGTGGTGCGCCTCTTAGATGCGTGGAGTGAGCACGTGGGCCTGGACATCCGCGCCCAGATGGCGGCCCGGGTGACAGACTGAAGCCTTGTAGGACCATATGGCACCGATGAGCCAAAGGGGGAAGGTCAATGAGATGTCTTGCTCTTAGAGCTCTGGCTTTCATCGCCGCCCTGTTGACTCGTTCTAAGGTTATCGTGGAGGGTTTTTATGCCGACCCGCATGAAACGCCATGACAAAAACAGCACCTATCCGCAAAAACCTGATATGGCACGGCTTACGACCGGGATTGCACTTCTTCCAGAGGTGTCTTACACGGCACTCGCAAGAGTATTTGGGGTGTTACGCGGGTCAATATAAACATTGTTATGCCTTTTTAAAGGAAGATAGCAATGGAAATTGAGGAAAGAGTCAGGAAGAAATTTGAAGAGCTACTCAACTCAGGTGGCCAATTAAAACATGGAAATGAACATGGCCAAGTCCGGAGTGAAGCGCATTGCCAAGACTGCATCGGTTGGCTTGTTTCGGCTCAAAACATCGTGCATTTAGTGGTGAGTAACGCTAATAATCCATATACAATATCGGTAGACAAGATATGCAGTTCGGACAGAGGATACTGCACCCAACACTCTGTAGGTGAAGTTAGCGCCATCCTGCGGTCGTTATTACAGGACATTGACTCTGGCTTGGTGGCTTCTATTGAGGATCAAACGAGAGCCTTCGTCTTCGACGATTTTCTCGATCATGCGAAAGAATACGCAAAACAAAAACTGTCAAATGAGGCCGGCGTTATAGCCGGTGTTGTGTTTGAAGATAGCTTGCGGACTATCTGCCGTAACGAAGGTATAGAGGAAAAAGGCAAGAAGCTCGATTCATTAATAGATGCACTTGTTAAGGCGGGTACCTTGACTCAGGTGAAGGCGAAAAGAGCGAGGGTTGCCGCTCATGTACGTACAAAAGCAACTCATGCCCAATGGGACGAATTTGAGTTAGAAGATGTCAATACAGCAATTGATTTCACGGAAGAGTTGATACTAAAATACCTCGAGAAATAGGGCATAACAAGCCCATGAAGCCGACGCCTTACAACCTGCGCTTCGCTCCGGCTTCCAGGGGCCGCCGACACCTGTTCGTTGGCGAAGAGAGAAAGAGCGAAATAGAAAGGAGATGGGGAAAAGAAGCCGGACAGCATATAGCTGCAACATGGCGGTCGATGGTAAAGAGGGAATATTGAATCTAAGCGGGCGGTATGGTAAATCTTGGAGGTGGTGGGCTCTGGAGCCAATGAGAAGTGTTCCGGGGCGGGCAGGTCACGGGACCTGCCAGGTGAAGCTTTGACCCAGTCAGGAGGCTTTGCATGTCAGTCAGAAAAATGGTGGTAGTTGTCACAGTGATTCTTGTTGTTTGTGTCAGCGCCGGGGGAGCGGACAAGCCTGCGCTGGAATTTGTCACCAAGCCGACCGTGACAAAGGAGGGTAAGCAGTACAAAATTGAGTTCTCGGTGAAGGACTACTGTGACGTCACGGTGGCGGTGGTGGATAAGGATGGTCGCATTGTGCGCCACCTGTGTAGTGGCATGCTGGGGAAGGATGCGCCAGCGCCGTTCGCGAAAGGCACGCTGAAGCAAAGCCTCATCTGGGATGGCAAAGATGACGATGGCAAGCTGGTCCCTGCCGGCGCTGGAGTACACGTTAGTCTGGGAGTGACGCCTGTGTTCGACCAGCTCGTCGAGTGGGACCCGGTATCCATCTTCCGCCGCGGCGTGGTGGGCCTTGCCGTCGCTCAAGATGGGACTCTGTGGGTATTGCAGGGACGAGCCTGGGAACGAAGCGTCGGCAATCCCGAGATCGTGGCCTTCACAAGGGAAGGCAAGTATCTCAAGACCATTGTGCCCTTTCCCGCGGACCTTACCCCGGATAAGCTGCCCCAGGTTAAGTTTCGCCAGGGCCCGGACGGCTTGATCCCGCTGGGCTACCGCGACCCCGGGGGCAGAGACTATGACAGCTTCCTGCCCGGACTGCAGGGCCTCAAGCGACAGACCATCATACTGACCGGCGACGGTCTGATCGTGGCTTCAGGCAGCAGTGCTCCAGTACCCGACGGCAGGAGAGGTCGGGGCCGTCGCCTGCTCAAGATTGGACTGGATGGTGCGACGGATGATGGCTATGAGGGACCCAAGCTCCCCGAGACTTCGTTCTGGGGAGAACGGTTCTTTCTGGCCGCTTCGCCTGAAGGCAAGACCATCTATCTGGCAGGCCTGTGGAACTACAAGGTCAAAGGGTATGACCAGTGTGTGTTCCGGGCCAGTTGGTCCGATGACACTTTCCAGCCCTTTCTGGGTGAGGTAGGTGTGGCAGGTGATGATGAGAAGCACTTCAACGACCCGCGCGGCCTGGCCGTTGATGCGCAGGGGCACTTGTTGGTCTGCGATTACCGCAATGACCGCATACAGGTCTTCTCGCCACAGGGAAAGTTCCTCAAGAGCCTCAGGATAACCGGGCCCGAGCAAGTTATCGTCCATCCCAAGAGCGGCGAGCTTTACGTCCTCTCGGTCCGCGACCGGGGGAACATGGCCTCCGGCTACGGGGTGAAGTGGGAGACCATTGCCGACAAGTCCATCATCAAATACAGATCGGTGGACGATTTCAGAGAGGTTGCCCGTCTCGACCTTCCTCAGCGGGAGCTGTATCTGCACGACCCGGGCCCCGTCCTCGCCCTGGACAGCGCAGCCAGTGTGCCAATCCTCTGGGTGAGCTGCGTGGGCAGGGCGGAGCCGGGCGACTACCTGTGGAAGATTGAGGACCGCGGCGACAGCCTGGTTCAGCTAGAGACACCGATGGGCAAGTACTACTGTCCGTTCGGCACTGGAGCCGGGGCCCTGGCCGTCGATGCCCAGACGGGTGATGCCTACTTCGGGGGACGCACCACACCCACCATATTCCGCATAGATGGTAGGACCGGTGAGTTGACAGAACTTGACCAGGTGGCCAACTACATCTACGAGGGTGACACCCGTCCCTTCAAGCTGCGCCAAGTCACCAACATGACGGTGGACCGTGAGGGCCGCCTCTACATCAGGCTGATGGGCACCTGGAGCGGGAAGGAAAACTGGCTCCTGCGGGTCCACCGCGACGGGACACCTGCCCCCTTTACCAAGGCGGGCAAGGCCATCACTATCACCCAACCCTCACATGGTTACCACTCGGGTGGCATGGGCATTGCTGCCAATGGCGATATCTACGTCGTGGACCTGGTGCCAGGCGGCAAGCATCGAGACCCGAGCGAACACAACGTTCTCAATATCTATGCGCCGGACGGCTCGCTCAAGCAGGCTCAAGCCATGAAGTGGCTCACCAGCGGCGCCTGGGGACCGCGGTTCGATAGCAAGGGCAATATGTATTTTACGGAATCGGTGCGTCCCGTGGGCCAGGATGCCAGTGAAAGAATTGGCAGCCTGATTCGCTTTAGCAGTGCCAGTCCCGAGTTGGTCTTCGGCGAGGCGCTGGCGCAACCGCAGGCGGATTATGAGATGCGCCGCTACGAACGCGACATTGTGCCGGTGAGCTTGAGCGGCGCCGATTGGATTTACTTCGGGGTCTCACCCGTGCCCTTTGGTCACTGCGTCTGTCCATCGGCACCTTTTGACCTGGACGGCTTCGACCGGATTGTGGTCACTGATGCGGTTAATCTGCGGGTCAAGCTGCTGGATTCGGCAGGGAACCTGATGGCAGCCCTGGGCCGCTATAGTAATCGGGACAGCCGTGGCCCACAAAGCAGCTTGCCGGTGCCACCCATCCCTATTGGGAATCCGGCGTCGGTGGCGAACGCCGACAACCTGATTTACGTTTTTGACCAGTTCAACAACCGTATCGTGCGCATCAGGCTCAGCTACCAGGTGGAGGAGCTGGTGCCCGTACCTTAGTGAAACGGATGGCCCCCCTCATATCGTAGGGCGTAGCAATGATAGCGCGGATGTCTCATTGCCTTCCGCACACTGAGAGCAGGAGCGAGAAATTGCTTGACTTGATTTGTGGGCTAGGATATTCAGGTAAGACTCCAGACCAGGGGTTCCGCTTTAACGCGTGAACCGCCTTTCGGGTATGAGCAATAATGCTTCTTGGTCTGCCGTAAGGGGGCAAGGAGATGCCTGCCCCGTGTCATGCAAGCCCTGAGCTAGCAGCTAAGATTCGTGCTGCGGGGCGCTTGTTCAGCTTGGGAAGGCAAGGGATGACTGACGACGCTCTGGAACAAACTGACCTAAAGAACACGATAACACTACGGGCGGTGCTGTTGGGTTTGCCCAGTGTGGTGTTCATGTGCTGGTTGGCGAACTATCAATTACACGTCACCGGCTCCTCGGTGATGACGCTGGCCAACTTTCCCATCTGTGCACTCATCATCTTTATCATCTGGGTCATCATCAACAGTGTCTGGCGCTTGCTGGCCCCCAGAACAGCGCTGCGACCGGCGGAGCTCCTCACCATCATGGTGATGGCCTGGGCGGCGGGGATGATGCCCGCCCGCGGCTGGGCTGGATACATGACAGCCATACTCTCCACCGTGCAGCACTATGCCTCCCCTGAAAACCGTTGGGGGGAGCTCCTGGGGAAGCTCTTACCACCCTGGCTTTTTCCGGAACTCATGGGGGAATCCGCCCGCACCCAGGCGGGCAACTGGTATTATACGGGTGTGCCCGAGGGCCAGGTGGCGCCCTGGGCGGCCTGGGCCGTGCCACTGTTCTGGTGGAGCACCACGGCGGTGGCCACGCTGGGTATGGCCATCAGTGTAACCGTCATCTTCCACAAACAGTGGATTACCAACGAACGGCTGACTTTCCCCCTGGCGACGGTGCCTATGATGTTGGTACAGGTGCGTCCCGGAGAACGGGTGGCACCCATCTTCAGGAATAGAATGTTCTGGATCGGATTCGCCCTGGTGGCGGGCCCACTCATCTGGAACCTGGGTGGCTACCTCTACCATGCCTGGCCCAAGATTGGTATTTACAAGAGCGCCTGGGAAATCCGTCGGCAAATCGTCGAGGGCTTCCCTTACATCTCGTTCCGTATCATGCCTCCGGTCATTGGATTTCTTTACCTCTGCAACCTGGACTTACTTTTCAGTCTGTGGTTCTTCTGGGCCATCGGCTGGGTGGAAGCAGGATTCGCTGACACGCTCGGCTTTTCCGTGGGTAGAGTAGGACAGAAGTTGAACGGCAGCGCCCTGGTTGCCACCCACAATTACGGCGCACTCGTTTTTCTGGTCATCTGGTCGTTCTGGATTGCGCGGCGGCATCTGAAAGGAGTCTGGCGAGCCGCATGGTCCGGAGACCGGTCCGCGGACAATCCTGGTGGGGTGATGTCCTACCGCATGGCATTGGTCACCTTTGTGCTCTCGATGGTGTTCCTGGGCTTTTTTTCGGTGCGCATGGGAATGAGCGTGATGGTGGCCATCCCGGCGCTGCTCTTCATCTTTGTCGCCTTCTTTGTGGTAGCCAAGTACATGGCGGCCACCGGGATGGCATACATTACTCCTCCCTCGTTTAGCAACGGCCAGTTGCTGGAAAGCCTGGTGGGTAGCTCCTGGTGGTCTCAGCATTCGGTGGTGGGTGTGGGGCTGCTTCACAGTCATGCCTTCGGCGCTGGGTCCCGGGTATTTGGTTTCGGCATGATGCCTCACGCGCTGAAAGTCGGCGAGCAGTTCCGCCGGGGCAGTCGCCGTATTGTCCTGGCGGCGGTGCTGGCTATCGTGGTGGGAGCCGCCTTTAGCATCTGGGACACACTGCGTCTGGGATACAATTTTGCCGGACTGAAGATGGATAACTACACCATACGGGTGGCGCCTGAGCAGGAGATCCGCGCCATTGCCATGCGTGTCGAGGCTGTCAACAACGACGCTGGCTTGCCTCCGGACATCGAAAAGATTGCCGCCTGGGGTGTGGGCTTCGTGGGCACCGCTTTCCTGAGTTTCTTCCACGGTCGGTTGGGATGGTGGAGTCTCCATCCACTGGGTTTGGCCTTCAGCGCCTCCGCCGCCGCCCGGAACTACTGGCTGAGCATCTTCATCGTCTGGTTCGCTAAACTCATCATCCTCAAGTTTGGAGGTGTGCGCCTGTATGAGAAGGCCAAGCCGTTGTTTGTCGGGCTCATCGTCGGCTACGTCTTTGCCCTGATTCTATCCTATGGTGTGCATGAGTTCTTCCCGGGTCACGTCTATCAGGTGGTGCACGACTGGTAGCCGGAGTGCGAGCTCCACAAGGAGGCCGTCGGTTCTCCCCCGGGGGACATGTACCTGCCCTTTTTTCAGGTTGGTGTTGTTCTACTGCTGAAGTGTGGGAATCCAATGCATGACAGGGATGCCCCTGGAACAAACTGACACCGGGAACACGGTGACGCTGCGGGCGGTGCTGTTGGGACTCGTCAGCGTGGTGTGCATGTGCTGGCTGGTGGATTACGAGCTCCACGTCGCTGGCCCCTCGGTGATGACCCTGGCGAACTTTCCCATCTGCGCACTGCTCATGTTCGTGGGATGGGTGATAGTCAACAGTTTGCTGCGGCTCCTGATGCCTACCCGAGTTCTGCGGCCGGCAGAACTGCTTACCATTATGGTGATGTGCTGGGCTGCCGGGATGATGGCAGGTCGGGGCTGGTCGGGATACCTCACGGGACTACTTTCTTCCATGCAGCACTTTGCCTCTCCGGAGAACCGCTGGGAGGAACTGCTGGGGAAGCTCCTGCCTCCCTGGCTCTTTCCGGAACCCATGGGTGATGCCGCCCGCACCGAGGCTGGCAACTGGTTCTATACCGGCTTGCCCGAGGGCCAGCTAATCCCCTGGAAGGTCTGGGTGCTGCCGGTGTTCTGGTGGAGCACGGCGGCGGTGGCGGTGCTGGGGATGACCCTCAGTGTCACCGTCATCTTTCATCGACAGTGGGTCACCTACGAGCGGCTCTCCTTTCCATTGGCAACGGTGCCCATGATGCTGGTGGAAGTGCGCCCGGGCGAGCGCGTAGCGCCCATCTTCAAGAACAGGCTGTTCTGGATTGGCTTCGCGGTTGTTGCCGGCCCCCTTATCTGGAATCTGGGAGGCTACCTGTTCCACGGCTGGCCCAAGCTAGGCATCTACAAAACTGCCTGGCAGCTCCGCCGCTACATCATCCGGGGATTCCCCTTCACCGCCTTCCGCATCATGCCCCCGGTTATTGGATTTCTTTATCTCTGCAATCTGGACTTGCTCTTCAGCCTATGGTTCTTCTGGCTCCTCGGTTGGCTGGAGGCAGGATTTGCCGACACGCTGGGATTCACGGTGGGCAAGGTGGGGCAGAAGCTGAATGGAGGGCAGTTGGTTGCTACCCACAACTACGGCGCCCTCGTCTTCCTGGTGGTCTGGTCCTTCTGGATTGCCAGGAGACACCTGCAAACGGTCTGGCAGGCCGCCGTTTCCCGGGACCGTCCCGCAGACAATCCTGGGGGCGTCATGTCCTACCGAGCGGCACTGATAACGCTTGTTCTTTCCCTGGTGTTCCTGGGATTTTTTGCGGTGCATATGGGGATGAGCGTGATGGTGGCCATCCCGGCGCTGCTCTTCATCTTTGTCGCCTTCTTTGTGGTAGCCAAGTACATGGCGGCCACCGGGATGGCATACATTACGCCTCCCTCCTTTGTCAGCGGCCAACTGCTGGAGAGCCTGGTGGGTAGCTCCTGGTGGTCCCAGCATTCGGTGGTGGGTGTGGGGCTGCTGCACAGTCATGCCTTCGGCGCTGGGGCCCGGGTATTTGGTTTCGGCATGATGCCTCACGCGCTGAAAGTCGGCGAGCAGTTCCAGCGGGGGCCCAAGCGCATCGTCATGGCTGCCATCCTGGCCATCGTAGTAGGCGCGCTTTTCAGCATCTGGAATACGCTGCGTGTGGCCTACAACCACGCCGGTCTCAAGATGAACTACTACACCATGCAGAAGTCGCCGACGCGAGAGATTGAGGCCATCGCCACTCGCGTTCGGGCTGTCAGGAGTGACGAGGGCCTGCCTCCCGATGTCGAGAAGATTGCCGCCTGGGGCGCGGGGTTCACCGGGGCGTGGCTATTAAGCTTCTTGCACACTCGCTTCTCCTGGTGGGGCCTGCATCCGGTGGGGTTGGCGTTCAGCGCCTCGGGAGCTGCCACCCACTACTGGTTTAGCATCTTCATCGTCTGGTTTGCCAAACTCCTCATCCTCAAGTGGGGGGGCGTGCGTCTCTACGAGAAGGCCAAGCCCTTCTTCATCGGCCTCATCGTCGGTTACGTGGTGGCATTGATGGTGTGCTATGGTGTGGACGAGCTCTTCCCGGGTCGCTGGTTTCCCACTGTCCATGACTGGTAGCTCGAGCACTGCGCTCCACTTGTTTCGGTGTGTATCTTTGCTCTTGAGACGAGGGGTACGACAATGACACTTGACTTTTTCAAGCTCGACGGTGATGTTGCCATCGTCACCGGAGGAGGCAGGGGACTGGGGCGAGCGATGGCGCTGGGGTTGGCAGAGGCAGGCGCGGATGTGGTGGTGGCAAGCAGGAACCTGGAGAACCTCAAGAGCGTCTGTCGGGATATGGAAGCCCTGGGTCAGAGGGCCCTTGCGGTGCAGACCGATGTTGCCCATCCTGAACAGTTGGAGAACCTTGTTGACCAGACGCTTTCGGCACTGGGAAAGATTGACATACTGGTCAACAATGCAGGCACTACCTACCGCATGAAGGCAGAGGACTATCCCGTTGAGCAGTGGGACCGGGTGATGAATGTCAATCTGAGGGCGATGTTCAGCCTCTGCCAACTGGTCGGCCGACAGATGATAAAGCAGGACGGTGGCTGTATCATCAACGTTGCCTCCCTCATGTCCGTAATGGCACTGAGTTCCATACCCGCTTACGTGGCCAGCAAGTCGGGTGTCGCGGGGCTGACCCGGGCGCTGGCCGTCGAATGGGCGAAGCATAATATCCGTGTCAATGCCATCGCTCCGGGGTACTTCAAGACCGACCTTACTGCCGGATTGGAGGATGACCCGGAGCGCGGGCCCATGATAGCCCTGCGCATCCCCATGAAGCGCTGGGGCCAGCCTGATGAGCTCAAGGGCGCGGTCGTATTCCTTGCCTCCCAAGCATCCGCATACGTTACTGGCCAGGTCCTCTACGTGGATGGGGGATGGTTGGCAGGCTGAGAGGGCTCTACTTTGCCTATGCACAATTGCAATGGAGGAAATGAGTAATGCTCAAGGTCGGGGTGATTGGCTACGGAAGACGGGTCTCCAGTATGGCTCGTGCGCTTGGCGTGTTCGGCATTCCCTATCAGGTGGCGGCCATCGCCGACCCTCGAACTGAAGAACTCAAAGAGAAAGACGATGGCTTTCTTTCTGATACTGTCTTCTATGAATCGGCTGACGAAATGTTGGAGAAGGCCGAACTGGACGGGGTGATGATAGGCACCCGCTGCCACCTGCACACCCAGATGGCCTGTAAGGTTGCGCCTTATAACCTGCCTCTTTTTCTGGAAAAACCGGTCTCCATCACCTTTGCACAGGTCAAAACGCTGGATGAGGCTTTCCGCAGTGTAACCGCCCCCGTAGTGGTATCCTTCCCGTTGCGCTTGACTATGTTGGTGCAGCGCATCAAGGCGATGCTCGAGGCGGATGTGATTGGCAGCGTCCAGCAGGTAGTGGCCTTTGCTGACATCACCTATGGCAACGGCTACTTCTCCGGCTGGATGCGCGATTACGACCTGGTGGGCGGACTTTTCCTGCAGAAGGCCACTCATGATTTCGATTACATTCACTATCTCGTAGGACAGAAGCCCGAATGGATTGCCTCCCTGCAGGCGCAGCGGGTCTATGGTGAGGCAGGCAGCATTATGCCCAAGAAGCCTTTCGAGCTTCGTTGCGTCGATTGTGCCGAAAAGGACACCTGCCCGGAAGGCCCCTTCAACCTCTTCTACCAGCGCTGCCAGGGCGATGCGGTTACGCCTCTGGAGAAACGGAAATGTCTCTTCGCGCAAGGCATCAGAAATCAGGATATGGATAGCTCCATCATCCAGTATGAGGGCGGCGCGCAGGCAACCTATACCCAGAACTTCTTCGTCCGCCACCGTGCCGGTCGTCGCGGCGCCCGCATCTACGGATACAAAGGCACCATCGAGTTCGACTGGTACCAGGGTGAGGTCAAGGTCTTCAACCACTTTGCACCGACGGTTGACACTATCGAGTTTGGCAGTGGTGTCTCCCACTTCGGCGGTGACCGGGAGTTGTGCTACGATTTCCTGATGGCGATGAAAGAAGGGCGACCTTCACGCGCGCCGCTCTCGGCGGGCATCTTGAGTGTGCTCACCTGTCTCTGCGCCCGCCAATCCGCCGAGACGCGTCAATTTGAGGAAATTAAGTTGCCTGATTGACCCGCGGTTCTGCCGGGGACAATCCAATGTGGAGGCTGGCGATTTTTTTGCTTGACAGTATCAGGGATTTTTTGGATAGTGTGCGGACGCAGCGCATCATCATCTTGCCAGGTTTCATTAAGAAAGTGCGGCCTTGAGATAGATGAAAGGAGGGGACACCTGTGACCAAGAAGGAGATTGTCAAAGCCATCGCCCAGGAGGTTGACTTAACCCAGGTAAAGACCAAAGAGGTTCTGCAGAAAGGCTTTGACGCCATCGTCGATACCCTGGTCAAGGACGGCCGCATTGAGCTGCGCAACTTCGGTGTCTTCGAGGTCAAACATCGTGTGAAGCGGAAGGCGCGCAATCCCCGTACCGGTGAGCAGGTGCTGGTTCCTCCCAAAAGCGTCGTGACCTTTAAGCCGGGCAAGCAGATGGCAGAGCGCATTCGCGCTGGCGCCTAGCTGCTTATGGGAGCAGCTACCTTTGAAGCGCGGGCTCTTGGTCTCCCGAAATAGAAACGTCTTTGCGCGTTCCTGCTCAAAAAGATATCCTCCCGAGTTGGGCTAATACAGGTGTTCTTATTACCCATGCCACCTCGACCTTCCCGAGCACGGCTCCGCCAGCGACCCACCAAAGACCTCCTCAGCATTGAGCTCACCAAAGAACTGCTCGTCGCTTCCGAGCACGGCGGTCTGCGTCTGGACCGCTTTGTGCACCTCATGATGCCCTGGCGCTCGCGCCAACGGATTAAATCGGAGATTGAGGCTGGCACCATTACCCTCAACGGGCGCAGGCAAAAGCCAACTCGACACGTCCATACCGACGACCTGATTAAGGTCCAGGTCACACAGGCACCCGATGTCATCGACGACGTTGCCGAGGTGAAGCTTAACATACTCTACGAAGATGATAACATCCTGGTGCTCAATAAAGACCCCTACACGGTCGCCCATCCCACGGGCAGACGGCTCACGGGCACCATCATCCAGGCCGTCCACTATCGCTACCGGGAAGCGCTGGCAAAGGACCCGGACTTTCGTCCCCGGCTCCTGCACCGACTGGACCGAGAGACTAGTGGCGTGCTTCTCATCTCCAAGCGGATGGATGTCCATCGCTTCCTGGCCAGGCAGTTCGAGCATCGTAAGGTCAAGAAAGAATACCTTGCTATCGTGGAGGGCATCGTCGCGAAAGGCGATGGCTTAATCAACCTGGGTATAGGCAGCGCTGTGGGGAGCCGCGTGGAAATCAAGAAAGGCATCGATACCAGGAAGGGAGCTCGCGCCGTCACCCGCTTCGTGGTGAAAGAGAGACTCCCTCGGCACACGCTGGTGAGGCTCTATCCCCTGACCGGGCGCGGACATCAACTGCGGGTGCACCTGGCTGCCATTGGTCATCCCATCCTGGGTGATGAGCTTTACCGGGATGAGACCGTCTTCCTGAATCGTCTGGAGGGCCAACAGGAAAGAAGCAGCTCCGGTGCAGTCATCGGACGTCATGCGCTCCATGCGCACAAATTGACCCTGTGTTACCCTGATGACAAGACTATGCGCACCTGCACGGCGCCGTTACCCCATGACATGAGAGAAGCGCTGAAGCGATTGCGAAGGGGATAATGGTGGGCGATGCTGGATTCGAACCAGCGACCTCTTGCGTGTGAAGCAAGCGCTCTAAACCACTGAGCCAATCGCCCATAGAACGTTGTCACTGTCACTTTCCATACTATATCTTAGCCTCTTGTGAGCGCTTGTCAACCCCGGCTTCCAAGAGCCCTGGTAAGGACGGAAATAGGCAGCAGCGCCTATTTCTTCGTCCCGTGCTCCTCGATCAGTTCCGCCATTCCTTTCTGAAGAGCATTGATCGTGTAATTGAGGGGTGTCCTACCTTTGTTATCTCTTACGAGCGGATTTGCGCCTGCTGCCAGCAGGAGCGCGACGATCGCCTTGTTTGCCGACCTTGCAGCGAGATGGCACCGGAATCGTCTCGCGCATTCACCTTGGCGCGCTTCGTGAGCAACAGCTCCGTAATCTTCGTCCTGCCCCACCATGCTGCAACGTGCAAAGGTGTTCGGCCCAACACATCTCTTGCCTCCAAAAAGTCCGGATTGGCTTCCAGCAGGGCCTCGACCGCATTGGTGTCTCCCCCCTCGGCCGCCTCGTGAATTTCGGATGACCAGGAAACCGAGCACAGCGCAAGAACGGTTCCCAGCATGAGCACCAGCCGAAGTCTGTGCGACGTGTTCATCGTTGTTCGGTTCTCCTTATCCTTGGTTATCGGCTGCGGTTTGCTCTTGACAACACGAATTGTCAGGACGTAAACTCCTGGGCGAAATGGTGACTGGAAAGCACCTGTTGGATTCGTTTGTGACGGACTAGTCAGGTGCCTTCCAACTCTGAAGGTGAGTGATGAGACTGCGTGATGCATTGGTTGAGTTTTATCGCCGTTTGGCAACCGATTTGCCTCGCGATGTGGAAGCAGCGCTCGAGCGCGCGCGGCGGAGGGAGGAGCGCGGTTCGCTGGCACGGACGATATTGTCGGTAATCCTGGAGAACATCAAGCAGGCCAGGAAGCTTTCCCAACCCCTTTGTCAGGATACGGGGCTACCTGTCTTCTACGTGGGGCTGGGGCGGGGCTGGTCCATAAAACAGGTGCGTAAAGCCATCATGGAAGCTACTCAGGTTGCCACCGCCATCGTTCCGCTTCGGCCCAATGCGGTCGATGTCCTTAGCGGGGATAATTCGGGTAACGGCACCGGCTTTCTCATTCCGCTCATCTACTTTGAGGAATGGGATGGACCTGGCCTTGAGGTCGAAGCGCTGCTCAAGGGAGGCGGGTCGGAGAACGTGGGTCGGACTTATAGCCT
>SDBU01000870.1_pt1 | contig 44029 bp, 35 predicted proteins | sample 2277071 | NCBI WGS metagenome assembly SDBU01 (sample SAMN10397929, study PRJNA504765) | marine sediment metagenome | isolation source: marine sediment core GS08_GC12, 126 cmbsf | place: Arctic Ocean: Gakkel Ridge, Loki's castle | collected 2008
CCGTGTAGCGGGCGGCCTTGCGTCGCCCGTACTGCCTCGCTGGAGACAAGGCCCGTCCCCACGCGACAACAATCGTGCCTTTTGAGACAGCTTCCAAGCCCTGGGCCACCCGACCACGATGTACTGCCGCTCCAGCGTCACCCTGAGCGGAGTCGAAGGGTAGCGTACGGTAGCGGTGAAGGTCATGCTTCGACTTCGCTCTGCATGAGGTTTCGGTCGCAGGACCTCCGGGATCCTGCCCTACGTCTCAATCTTCGAAGAAGAATGCGATCTCCTTGGCGGCATTCTCGTCCGAATCAGACGCATGCACCGAGTTGCGCTGAAGATCGACAGCGATCTCCTGCCGAATCGTCCCGCAGGCGGCGTCGGCCGGATTAGTAGCGCCGATCAGCGTGCGCAGGTCATCGACCGCGTTCTCTTTTTCAAGAACCATCGGCACCACCAATCCTGAACTCATGAACTCAACCAGGTCATCCAGGAACGGTTTGCCTTCGTGAACGGCATAGAATTGTCGAGCCTGCTCCTTGGTCAGCTTGAGCATCCGCATTTCAACCGGTTTGAAACCGGCCTTCTCCAGACGAGATAGAATGTGGCCAATGAGGCTCCGCTGCGTCGCGTCCGGCTTGATAATGAGCAGGGTCCGACTCATTCGGTTTAGTCCTCCGCTCGACGAGACGGGTCCCTCTTGACTTTCAACGCTTCAGCGTATCCAATCTCGACAGCGGTTCGGTTCTTCTCTTCGGTACCACGGGGGGCGCGTTTGAGAACGGCATTGATCAAGTCCTCTTTGGAGACGATCCCCGTGAATGCGGCGATGGCGCCGAGCGCGACTACATTCGCCACCATGATGTGCCCGGCCTCTTCGCGAGCAATCTTGGTAAACGGAAGACCATAGTAGTTTTCGGTGGGGATGTTCTTGACCAGTCCGCTGTCGACGATCAACACGCCGTCTTTGTGCAAATCAGCGTAATACTTGTCCATCGACTCCTGGGTCATGCACAGGAGCATATCAAGTTGCATCGCTTTGGGGTAGTAGATTTCGTTGGTTGAGACGACGACATCCGCCTTGGAGGCGCCGCCGCGGGCTTCCGGACCGTACGACTGCGTCTGGACGACGTTCTTTGAATAGTCGACACCGATAGCTTCGGCCAGAATAACCGAGCCCAAAATCATCCCCTGACCGCCGGAACCGGACAGCCGAATCTCAAACCGATCGTGAGGAATTTCAATCTTATCAAGCAGTTTGTGTTCCATGATTACTTCTCCCCCATGTGGACGTCGACAACTTTCTGGTATTCATCGCAGAACTCTGTTCTATCGTCCTCGTGCAAGGTCCCGATGATGAACTTGCCTTCCATCTCTTCCGGGCTCAATTTCTTGGCCTTGGCGGTGGTAACTGAGTTTTCCTTAAACGCGTTAAGCATCGAAACAGCATCGCCGCGACGGTTGAGACGCCCGTAGTAAGTATGGCAATTGGAAATCACTTCCACCAGACTGAAGCCGTTGTGATCAAGCGCCTTGGTGATGGCCTTCTCCAGTTGCGGTGTGTGGTAGACAGTACCGCGAGCCACATACGAGGCTCCTGCTGCCTGTGCCAACTTGCATGGATCAAAGATCCTCTCAACGTTGCCATAAGGGGTTGTGGTTGAGATGGCCCCCGATGGTGTCGTCGGCGATCCCTGTCCTCCGGTCATACCGTAGATGTGGTTATTGATCAGAATCGTCGTGATGTCGATGTTACGACGGCAGGCATGAATGAAATGATTGCCGCCGATAGCCAGACAGTCGCCGTCACCGGTGATTACGATCACCTTCATATGCGGCTGGGCGAACTTGACGCCGGTGGCGAAAGGGAGGGCGCGTCCATGGGTAGTGTGGAGGGCGCTGAAGTCGAGGTAGATAGGCATGCGACTGGTGCAGCCGATCCCTGAGACCATCGCCACCTCGTCCTTGGAATAGCCGAGTTTGTCGATGGCGCGAATGAGAGCGCTCATGACAATACCGTTACCACACCCGGCGCACCATACCGAGGGAAGCTTCTTCCTGGGCCGGAAGTAGTTTAGGATTACATCCGATTTCTGCTTTTCAGCACTCTTGGGTTTTTCGACGGTAGCCATTACATAACCTCCTCGAGCTTCTCCAGTATCTGCATCGGAGTCAGGATCTCACCGTCGTATCGTTGCAGAGAATGAATTTCAGTATCGGGTGGCATAACCCGCGCGACTTCGTGTATGATCTGCCCCATATTGAGTTCCGGCACGATGATTTTCCGCACCTTCCCGCAATAATCACGCAGTTTGTTGTCCGGGAACGGCCAGACCGTGTATAGTTGAACCATGCCCACTTTCACTCCGGCCGAACGAGCCAGCGCCACCGCCAGCAGCACCGCTCGCGAGACTGAGCCGTACGACACAAAAGCAATTTCAGCGTCGTCCATCATCTCGACTCGCAGTTTGGTTATCTCGCTCCGGTAGTCCATGATCTTGTTGCGCAGTTTGTCCAGCTTGACCTTGATCTCCTTCGGCTCGTTAGTGGTGAAACCCATGGGGTCGTGAGTCAAACCGGTGGAGATGGTACGATATCCTTCGCCGTAGGCAGCCATGGGAGACACCCCGTTGGCTGTTAGTTGGAACGGCTCGAATTCTTCCGGCGGCACGGTCGCCTTGACGCGGTTAATGACCTGATGCTCACCCGGCTTGGGTAACGAGATCAACTCACGCTGGTGGCCGATTATTTCATCCATCAGAACCACCACCGGCGTTCGGAATCGTTCGGAGAGGTTGAAGGCGCGGATAGTCTCGGTGACGGTATCACCAACGGTAGAGGGAGCGACGGCAATCGCTGTGTAATCACCGTGGGGTCCCCAGCGGGCCTGCATAGTGTCGGACTGACTGACCTTGGTCGGCAGTCCGGTCGATGGTCCGCCGCGCTGTACGTTGATCACTACGCACGGGGTTTCGGTGATGTAGGCGTAACCGATATTCTCCTGCATCAGGGAGAAACCCGGACCCGAGGTCGCTGTCATAGCTTTCATGCCGGAGACTGAGGCTCCGACGACGGCGGCGATGGAGGCGATCTCATCCTCCATCTGTATGAAGCGTCCGCCGATTTTCGGCAGTTCCCGCGAGCAGCCTTCGGCCACTTCGGTCGAGGGCGTTATCGGGTACCCGGCAAAAAACCGCATCCCGGCATAGATAGCGCCTTCCACAGCAGCCAGGTTACCCAACAGAAGAGTCCTCTGTGTATCAACCATGTTTATCTCACCTATCTACTTGTAGTTCGATGTTATGGCAAAATCGGGACAGTGCGTCCAGCAGATAGTGCACTGAGTGCAATCTTCTGCCCGCGCTACGACCGGTTTGCCGTCGGAATCCAGCTCGAACACCTGGGTGGGACAAAGGGCAATACAGATGTTACAAGCTTTGCACCAGGTCAAGTTGATCTCCAAAGGAGGCGGACCACTGGAATAATCGTACTTGCTCTTACCTTTTCTTTTAATGGCGGGCTTGGCCGCTTGTGACTCAGTCATGGATTTTCCTCGACAACTCAGATTGCATACTATTGGAACGCCATCGTCTGGCTATTTCTTTGCTTTTTTCGTTCGCTTGGGAGAAGCAGCTTTCTTGAGGCCGCGCTGTTTCTTCGGTGCGAGCTTCCTGGCTGCGACCTTTTTCACCGTCGCTTTCTTCGCCTTAGTCTTCTTGGTTACTGCTTTCTTCGGTGCTGCTTTCTTCGGTGCAGCTTTCCTGGCGCTTTTCATCAACTCCTTCAGCGCTGCAGGAAGCTCAGTGGGAGAACCTGCGACCGGGACACCGACCTTATTGAGCGCAGCGATCTTGTCTTTGGCCGTGCCGCTGCCGCCGGCGATGATGGCTCCGGCATGACCCATCCGTTTGCCGGGAGGAGCGGTCTGACCGGCGATGAACGCCACCACCGGCTTGGTCACGTACTTTTTGATGTATTTGGCCGCATCTTCTTCATCGGAACCGCCGATCTCACCGATCATCACGATCGCCTTGGTTGCCGGATCGGCCTGAAACGCTTCCAAACAATCGATGAAGTTGGTGCCGATCACCTGGTCACCGCCGATACCGATGCAGGTTGATTGCCCCATACCCGCTACGGTCAGGGCCCAAATCGCTTCGTAAGTCAGAGTGCCGGAGCGAGAGACGACGCCCACGCCGCCTTTCTTGACGATGGTCGACGGCATGATGCCGACCTTGGACTGTCCCACGGAAATCAGACCGGGGCAGTTGGGACCGATCAAGCGCGCCCCGTTCTCCTTGACGAAGGGATAGACCTTCATCATGTCGTTAGCAGGTACGCCTTCAGTGATACAGATAACCGTCTTGATACCGGCGCTGACCGCCTCGAATATGGCGTCGACGGCAAATGGAGGCGGCACATAGATCACGGAGGTGTTGGCTTTCGTTTTGGCCACTGCTTCCTCGACCGTATCGAAGACAGGAATACCGGCCACCTTGGCGCCACCCTTGCCGGGCGTGACCCCACCGACCACTTTGGTGCCGTACTTCTTCATCTGTTCAGCGTGAAAGGAACCGTCTCGTCCGGTGATCCCCTGAACAATCAGTTTCGTTTTCTTACTAATGAATATCGACATATCTAAGGTCCTCTCAAGAGTTCCGTTTTTTTTAGAGTCCAGCCAGTTCTATGGCCTTCTTGACCACGTTGTCAAGAGTGTCGGCCGACGGCAGATTGACCGACCGGAGAATCTTCTGGGCCGCTTCCTCGTTGGTGCCGGTAAGACGCACGACCACCGGTATGCTCGGGCTGAGTTCCTTGAAAGCAGCCACGATTCCGGTAGCAACGTCGTCACAGCGCGTGATGCCGCCGAAGATATTTATCAGAATGGCGCGAACATTGGGATCCGACAAAATGATCCGCATCGCCGCGACCACTTTCTCGGGATTGGAGGAACCGCCGATATCGAGGAAATTGGCCGGCTCGCCGCCGTAACGCTTGACCAGGTCCATCGTCGTCATAGCCAGCCCGGCGCCGTTAACCATGCAACCGATGTTGCCGTCGAGCTTCACGTAGGACAGGTCGGCCTCGCGCGCCTGAACTTCTTCCGGTATCTCGGCGTCGAGGTCACGCATGGCTGCGATGTTCTTTTGACGGTAGAGGCCGTTGTCGTCGATGTTGATTTTGGCATCCAACGCGATCACTTTGGCGTTGGTGTTGCAAATAAGGGGATTTATCTCGACCAACGAGGCATCAACCTTCCAGAAGGCATCATACAGCTTCATGAGGATGCTGGTTGCTTCCCGCACTTGATTGATATCGCGAAACAGCTTGAAAGCGAGACTGCGGGCCTGGTATGGTTTCAAACCGACAACGGGATCGACCGCCAGTTTGAAAATCTTCTCCGGAGTTTCTTGAGCTACCTCCTCGATGTCTACACCACCGGCCGGCGACACCATGACGACCGGGCGTTTAGTCACACGATCGAGAATAATACCGACGTAGGACTCGCTGATAATGTCTTCCGCCTCGGTGATGAGAGCCTTCCGGACAGTGAGGCCTTTGATGTCCATGCCGATGATGCCCTGGGCCAGAATCTTGGCGGCTTCGGCATTTTCGGCGTACTTGATGCCACCCGCCTTGCCGCGCCCGCCCACGTGCACCTGCGCCTTGACCATCACCGGTCGGTTGATTTCCTCTGCGATTTCGAAGGCCTCAATTGGATTGGTAGCCACCCTGCCGGCCGGTACCGGAATACCGGCCTCGGCGAAAATCTCTTTGGCTTGATACTCATGAATCTTCATAGGTCGCGTTCCTTGAAACTGCTTTTATCGGACAATAAATCTTTGTCTTCGAAATAGGTTCGTGCGAGAATCTCCAACTGCTCAGAATCGTTGGCAGAAGGATCGTCCAGCACTTTTTCTAACAGATGGTTCAGGATCATTCCCACGGTTGGTCCGGGCTCGAGTTTGAACAGTCGCATGATGTCGGTGCCATCGAGCGCCAGATCGCCGACGCCCAAAGGTGGTTTACGGCTAAGCTCCTCGCGGATCTCGGCCTCAAACTGGTCGACGTCCTCGGTAGTGCCGCCCATGCCCTGCGCCACGACATCAGCCCGTCGCAAGTCGAGCAAGTCAAGAATCAAATCAGTGCCGATCCGCCGCAACAGCCGACGCAACCCCTTGGGTGTGACATCGGTGGTGAACATGTGACGATCTATCAGCGTGGTGACCTGCTGAATGAAGTCGGTGGAGTACCGCAGACGCTGTAGCACTTCGCCGGTGGTTCTGGCTCCCATGCTCTCATGCCCGTAGAAAGTGGCGCCATCGTCCACCAACTGTCGTGTCTGGGGCTTGCACACGTCGTGAAACAGGGCAGCCACTCTAAGACGCAGGCGCGGTGCGCAAGCGTCGATCGTATGCATCGAGTGCTCAAAAACGTCGTACTTGTGGTAACCGCCCGGTTGTTCGATTCCGACCCCGGCCTGCAACTCCGGTAGAATGATATTCAGCAAGCCCAGGCTCTCCATCAGACGGAAACCGTTGGAAGGACGTTCGGCCAGTGTCAGGAGTTTGTTGAGTTCCTCGGCGACTCGTTCGGAGGAAACAGTATCTATCAATGCCGCGTTCTTACGGATGGCTCGAAAAGTTTCCGGTTCAATCATAAACTCGAACCGCGCTGCAAACTGGACGGCGCGCAACATGCGCAACGGATCATCCTTGAACGAACTCGGGTAGACCATGCGCAATTGCCGCTTCTCCAGATCAACACGTCCACCCAGAGGGTCGATCAATTCGTTATTGTCCAGCGCCATGGCCATGGCGTTGACGGTAAAGTCGCGCCGATGAAGGTCTTCCTCGACCGACAGCGACGGATCGAACGACACCTCAAACTCCTTGTGCCCCCAGCCGGTAGAGTGCTCGCTTCGCGGCAGAGTAAGGTCAAACGTTCGTCCCTGACCATCACGGAACTGAGTGTACTTGATAACGCCGAAACTTCTTCCAACCAGATCGACCCGGCCGTGACGCCTGAGCAGCCGACTTAGTTCGTCATATTCGATGCCGGTGACGAGATAGTCGCAATCCTTGGTGGCCGCAGTACCGAACAGGATGCGATCACGTACGGCGCCGCCTACTTCGTAGATGCGCCCTTTCTCAAGTATCGCCTGGATGGTCTCGTCCGACAGTTGGTTCATGGCTCAATCCGGCACTATTCTGGTTCCGGCTTCTCCGTGGATGGCTCTGCCGGCGTTGTTAAGCGAAGTTATGGCTACCATCTCGCCGCCGTCCTCGAGGAACTTGATGGCAGCATCAATTTTCGGCCCCATCGAGCCGGGCGGAAAATGACCCTCGGCATGATATTTCTTGATTTCGGAGAGGGTCACACGCTCCAGACCTTTCTGATCAGGTTGGCCGTAGTTGATAGCCACCTGGTCAATGTCGGTGAGGATCAACAAAATCTCAGCGCCGATCTCGGCGCCAATCACGGCTGAGGCGAGATCCTTGTCAATGACGGCGTCGATGCCCTCGTAATCGCCGTTTTTGTCAATGTAGACCGGTATTCCTCCGCCGCCGCCGGCGATCACGATAGTGCCGGCTGACACCAGGGTCTTGATGGTATCGGCCTCGATAGTGTGGTACGGCATGGGTGACGGTACGACCCGTCGCCAGCCGCGGTCACCGTCCTCTTTCATCCGCCAGCCCCGAGTTGCGGTAAACTTCTGAGCCTCGTCTTCGGTGTAAAACTGCCCAATGTACTTAGTAGGGTTATCGATGGCGGGGTCACGGGGATCGACTAACATTTGTGTGATGATAGTCACCACCGGTCGGTAGATTCCTTCAGCGCGCAGACGGTTCCGCAACGACTGCTCGATCATGTAGCCCATGCCGCCTTCGGTATCGGCCACGCAGACGCCAAGCGGCAGGATGGGAGCCTTGTCACGCGCCAGTTCGACCCGGAGGATGGCGTTGCCCACCTGGGGACCGTTGCCATGACTCATCACCAGATTATATCCCTCGCGGGCCAACTGCACGACGCCGTCCAGCGAGGTGCGCGTATTGGCAAACTGGTTGGCGATTGTATCCTCGACATCGGGCTGCGTGATGGCGTTACCGCCGAGGGCAATCACTGCTGTCTTGTGGCCGGTCATTCTCCGTTTCTTCCGGTGCGGTTGGACCGTATGAAGCAGAGCGGGCCGGCTCTTGCCTACCCGCTCGCTGGTTCACTTCGCTTTCTTCGAACTCTTCTTCGAACTACTCTTCTTTGTTCGACCTTCGATAAAGTCTTTGAGGACATCATTCAGGTCAGGCGATCCGATCTCCTGCAGACTGTAGGAGACGCGCACCGTCGGCTTCTTGATCTTGATCAACCGCGTAAGGTCGATGGGGGTGGCAACCACTACGGCGTCGCACTCAGTGCGGTTAATAGTAGTCTCAAGGTCCTTCACCTGCTTATCGCCGTACCCCATGGCCGGCAGTAAGGTGCCGATATCAGGATACTTCTCAAACGTCCTGGTGATCGACTTCACGGTAAACGGTCGCGGGTCGACCAATTCGGCTGCGCCGTATTTCTCGGCGGCCACCACGCCGGCCCCGTAGGCCATTTCTCCGTGCGTGAGAGTGGGACCGTCCTCGACCACAAGAACCCTCTTGCCGCGAATCAACTCCGGCTTGTCCACTCCCAACGGCGAGGCTGCATCAACCACCACCGCGTTCGGATTGTAAGCAGCGATATTGCGACGCACCTCGGTAACCCCTTCCGGGTCAGCCGAATCAATCTTGTTAATCACGACTACATCGGCCAGCAGCAGATTGTTCTGGCCCGGATAGTAGCACAATTCGTGACCGGGTCGATGCGGGTCCACCACGGTGATTAGCAAATCAGCGGCATAGAACGACATATCGTTATTGCCGCCATCCCAAAGGATAATGTCCGCTTCCTTTTCGGCCTCACGGACAATCATCTCGTAGTCGACACCGGCGTAGACGATGACACCGCTCATGATGTGCGGTTCGTACTCTTCGCGCTCTTCGATTGTACACTTGTGCTTGTCAAGGTCGCCCAGCGTGGCGAAGCGTTGGCACGCCTGCTTGGCCAGATCACCGTACGGCATGGGATGACGGATCGCTACCACCTTCTTGCCCAAAGACCGCAGGACTTCCGCCACTCTGCGAGTGGTCTGCGACTTGCCGCAACCGGTCCTGACAGCGCAGACCGCCACCACCGGTTTCGTGGACTTTACCATAGTTGGGCTGCCGCCCTCGAGGGCGAAGCGTACACCGGCCGACATAACATACGCCGCGCGCTCCATTACATACTGATAGGGAACGTCGGAGTATGCAAAGACGACTTCTTCCACGTCGTGTTTCTTGATCAGGTCCAGAAGGTCCGACTCATCGTGAATCGGGATACCTTTCGGGTAGAGCTTACCCGCTAGAGACGCCGGGTAGCGACGTCCCTCGATATCGGGGATCTGCGTGGCGGTAAAGGCCACTACTTCGATACTCTTGTTATCGCGATACAGGCAATTGAAATTATGAAAATCACGCCCGGCGGCGCCCATGATGATTATTTTCCTGGCTTTAGCCATGTCAAACTCCGTTCAGTTCTTGTGAGTCATTTGCATTCAGAATTACTATCGCTGCCGAACATCGTCCCGCAGCCAGACTAATGGGGGTTTGACTCTTCAACAAAATGCGCAATCATGACTTCTAAGAGCGTTCGTCACCTGAAACTCACCTTCATCTACTGGTTGTCGATCTGGGGCCGCTGCAAGCTGCCGGAGAAATCGACGTAGACCGATTTCCACTCGCTGAAAACATCGAGGCAGGCGGTGGCCGCTTCGCGATGGCCGTTACCGGTTTCCTTGGTGCCGCCGAACGGCAGGTGTGTCTCGGCGCCGATCGTTGGAGCGTTGACATAGAAGATGCCGGTGTAGACATCGCGCATGGCGGTGTAGGCGTTGTTCACATCCTGCGTGAAGATGGACGCCGAAAGACCATAGGGAGTGTCGTTGGCCATGGCGATGGCTTCATCCAGTGAACCACAAACAGCTATACCCAACACCGGTCCGAAGATCTCTTCCTTCCAGATACGCATCGACTGAGTGACCTCGCCGAAAACGGTCGGCTGCAGGAAGAACCCTTTGTCGTAGTCGCCGCCGGTCAGCCGTTCGCCGCCGGTGAGGAGTTTGGCTCCATCTTTCTTGCCGATCTCGACGTAACCTAACACGGTATCAAGCTGAGCCTGGGAGATGGCCGGACCCATTTCGACCGATTCATCAAGGCCGTTGCCCACTTTCAGTTTCCTGGCGCGTTCCACGATCATGGACGTGAACTTCTCGACCACATCCTTGTGACAAACGATTCGGCTGGTAGCTGTGCAACGCTGGCCAGTAGTGCCGAACGCGCCCCACAGGGCGCCGTCGACAGCCAACTCGAGCTTGGCGTCGTCCATGACTATCTGGACATTCTTGCCACCCATCTCCAGACAACAGTGCTTGAAATCGGTAGCGCAGGCCTCGGAAACTTTGCGGCCGACTTCGGTCGACCCTGTGAACGAAACAACGCGCACGTTCGGGTTCTTGATAATCGGTTCGCCCAGAACCGAACCGGACCCGGTGACCATGTTGACCACACCCGGCGGGATCCCTTCATCATGGCAAGCCTGAATCAAATTAGCTACCGACAGAGGGGTATCCGTGGCCGGTTTGATCACCACCGTGTTACCGCAGATCAGCGCCGGCATCATCTTCCATGAAGGGATCGCCATCGGGAAATTCCACGGCGTGATAAACGAGCAGACACCCAGCGGCTGACGCACTGTCATGTTGAATTTATTCTCCATCTCCGATGGCGTGGTCATACCGAAAAGACGACGTCCCTCACCAGCCATGTAGAACGTCATGTCGATAGCTTCCTGGGTGTCACCACGCGTCTCTTTGATGACCTTGCCCATCTCCTGCGTCATCTGCTGCGAGAAAGGTTCTTTTTGGTCGAGCATGCGCTGTGCAACCTTGTACAGGATCTCGCCACGCTTGGGCGCCGGGACCAGCCGCCACTTTTTGTATGCTTCGGTGGCGGCGTCAATCGCCATCGCGACGTCATCAGCATTCGATTTTTGAAAGACACCCAGTACTTCGTCGGTATTGGCGGGGTTGCGGTTTTCGTAGGTTTTGTTCGATGAGGATTCAACCCACTCACCGTTGATGAAATTCTTGTAGCGTTTGGGACTGCTCATATTGTACTCCATTGGCTCCGTTTTTCCGCTTCAGACGCGCCAACTCAGGCGCCGGGGGGATTGTGAATTCATTCACAGTCGCCGAAAGCAAGCCGTCAATATAGTTCTTATTTGATTCTTGTCAACCGGTTTCACGGTTAGCGGCGCAAGAATTTCGCCTTGTGCGACAACGGGTTACGGCAGCGAGCAAGGACCCCGGGAATGGCTCGCTATGGGTCCGCTTTCAGTTGGAAAACAGTGTTGGACAAACAGCATGTCCTCTCTTTCCGGAGGGATGCAAAGATTTCGTTGGTCATTCCGGTGCGTTTATCGTTTATATTACAGAGAGTGCTCAGAGAGAATAACCACCGGGAGAACCGATGTACGCCCTTGTACTAACTACTTTGCTTTCGCTTCCGATGTATCCGATCAATCCAGTCAAGCAGGATACAGTCGCCATGATGAACCTGCACTTCAGCATTGGCATCACTGCTCCTAACGGACTCGTCAAGACAGGGGTTGAGTTCAGCGCCAAGTACGAGTTTATGATAGTGCATCCGCTGGTGCTGCGGGTGGCTGCTGACTATCGGATCAGCCGGATGAAGCATGTGCGCTACCCGGACGGCACGGTGTTTGGTCCCTTGCTGTCGCTTGAGGCACTCTACTATCGAGGGACAAATCGGTTGACCGGTTTTATCGGCGGCGGGGCGGTGTTGGCGCTGTACGATCACAGCACGAGCCGGTCGGTGGCGGATTCGTTGGAGCTTCAAAATGACATTACCGATACCGGCTTCAGTAGAGCCAACGGGTATCGGCTGACTTTCGGTTTGCGCTTTCACCGAACGTACTCGCTGGAGGTAAGTATTACCGATGTTCGCCCCAGCTTCGTCTACAGCACCGACCTGGGGCACGGTGCCTATTCACGTCGTTACGAAAAAGCTCGTTTCAACGACTTCCGCGTGTCGTTTGGGTATCTCTTACCGCTGTACGTTGGCAGGCATCGCTCCCCCGGTCCGGGGTAGCACGGCTTCACGCCAGGTTCCTTCGGCGAGCACAGAACAACCTTGTGCCTGCTGAATCTTCAGATTCAGCGGGTAATGTCATTGCGAGGAACGAAGACACTTGTGTCGTAGAGACGCGCCAATCTCACCCCAATTGAACAAAAGCACAATCGAGCTTGCCGCGCCGCGCGCTTGAAAGTCACTCATAAGCGTAACTTCGCAATGACGGAACGGCCGAAGTACCGATGTCGGAATACTCAGTCGTGCTCCAATAGTCTTCGCAGATCCTAACCGCTACGTGGGCGGCGTATGTCCACATGCCGCGCACGAAAAACCTCACCCTGACCGGAGTCGAAGGGCCCATCAATTGCTTCGGCGACGTCGTAGCTCGACTCCGCTCGGCATGACGTTGAAGGTGGCTCGGCATGACGGGGATGGCAGGATCACAGGGATCCTGCCCTACATGGCTCGGCCTGACATTATGACCGGCGTTCGTGGCGATTGAGGAAATCGGCCTTGAACGACTCGAACCGTTGCTCCTCGATCGCCTTGCGTATTCCACGCATCAGGTTCTGATAGAAATATGTCGAGTGGTACGTCGCCAGCACCATGCCGGTGATCTCCGACTGATTGTATAGATGCCGGATGTAGGCACGGCTGTAGCGGCGGCAGACACGGCAGTCGCAATTGGGATCAAGCGGCGTGCTGTCGTCGGCGTAGTCGGCGTTGCGATAAGTGATTTGTCCAACCGATGTAAACACATTGCCTGTACGGGCGTTGCGGGTCGGAAGGACACAGTCGAACATGTCGATTCCGTATGACACCGCCATCAGAATGTCCTCGGGGTAGCCGACACCCATAAGATAACGCGGCTTGTCATGCGGGAGATGTTCGATAGTGTGCACGAGCATCTCCTCCATTTCGACCTTGCTCTCCCCGACCGAGAGTCCACCGATCGCATTGCCCGGAAAATCCAGCGACACGATCTGCTCAGCCGACTGCGTGCGAAGGTCCTTATAGGTGGAACCCTGAACAATACCGAACAACTGATTCTGTGGGCGGCAGACGTCCCCGTCTGCCCCATCATTCCCGTGGGCGGCAGACGTCCCCGTCTGCCCCAGCTTACCGTGGGCGGCAGACGTCCCCGTCTGCCCCAGCTTACCGTGGGCGGCAGACGCCCCCGTCTGCCCTGTCTTCTCGTTTCCGTGGGCGGCAGACGCCCCCGTCTGCCCTATCCTCTCGTTTCCGTGGGCGGCAGACGCCCCCGTCTGCCCCAGTCTTTCATGCTCGGCAAGACACCGCCGCGCCCAGTCATAAGTGCGGCGGACGCCGGTTTCGGCCAGGTCACGATCAGCGGGGTAGGGTACACACTGGTCGAAAGCCATGATGATATCAGCGCCGATTGCGTGTTGAATCTCCATCACGCGTTCGGGAGTGAACATGTGCGTGGAGCCATCATGATGCGAGCGGAACTGCACGCCGTCGTCGGTGATTTTCAGATTGTCACGCATCGAGAAGACTTGATACCCGCCGCTGTCGGTTAACGTCGGTTTGTTCCAGCCGTTGAACGATGCAAGCCCGCCCTGCGACTTGATAATGTCAACACCTGGTCGCAAATAGAGATGGTAGGTGTTGCCAAGGATGATCTCCGCTCCACACTCTTCGAGGTCTTCGGCGGTGAGCGCTTTTACCGCACCCGACGTCCCCACCGGCATGAAGGCGGGCGTCTGAAACGTCCCGTGCGGCGTCGTCACCTCACCACGCCGGGCGTCGGCGTCGGTGGTGATGAGTTTGTAGGTCGGGTCAGTCACTTCTTCTCTTGTAGGTCAGGACCCCTGTGGTCCTGACGTTGAAACACAGCACGGTAATGTCACCCTGAGCGGAGTCGAAGGGCGACACCAATTGCATCAGCGACGTCATCACCCTTACCCCACCACCTCAAGTGCCTGCTGCAGGTTCGTGACGCCGGTAAGGTCTATCGGTCGGTCCGTTAGTTTGTCGAGGTTAGCCTGCGGCAGGATCATGCGAGTAAAGCCCATGCGCGCGGCCTCGTTGATGCGGCGGTCGATCATCGTTACCGGCCGCACCTCGCCGGACAAACCCACTTCGCCAACAAGTATCGTCTTAGGATCGACAACGCGGTTCAAGAGCGATGACACGATCGCTACCAACAGCGGCAGGTCAATCCCCGGTTCGGACAGTTTCAACCCGCCCGCGACCGAGACAAAAACGTCGTTGGTAGCCATTGGGTAGTCGCAACGTTTTTCAAGAATTGCCAACAAGAGCGACAGTCGTTTATTGTCGATGCCACCCGCGACCCGCTGAGGGTTGCTGTATCCGGCGGCGGTGACCAACGCCTGAAGCTCTACCAGAATGGGACGGTTACCCTCGACGATTCCGGCCACGACAGAACCACTGCGAGGTTCATCGGAATGTCCCGTGAGAAACAACGACGATGGGTTGGCCACTTCGATCAGACCGTGTTCGGCCATCTCAAACAGACCGATCTCAGCAATAGACCCAAAACGGTTCTTGGTGGCACGCAGCATTCGGTAGAGATGCGATGAATCCCCCTCGAAATAAACCACCGTATCGACCATGTGCTCAAGCACCTTTGGTCCCGCCACCATCCCTTCCTTGGTAACGTGCCCGACCAGAAAGAGCGCCCAGCCACCACTCTTGGCCAATGTGATCAGCTTGTTGGCCGCTTCGCGCACCTGCGCCACGGTGCCCGGCGGCGAATCGAACATCTCGCTGGCAACCGTTTGGACCGAGTCTATTATGACAACTTGATGTTCGTTCGTGGCGACCCGGTCGACAATTTGTTCCAGGCTGCTGCAGTTGACGACGGTGATGTTGTCACCTCTGACTTGCAGCCGGTCGGCGCGCCGCTTGATTTGTGGCAGTGATTCCTCGCCGGTGATGTACAGAACTCTCAGCCCTTGCTGCGAGTACCCTTCGGCGGCTTGCAGCACCAGGGTCGACTTACCGATCCCCGGTTCGCCGCCAAGCAACACGGTCATGCCTGCAAGCAACTGTCCGCCCAGCACCCGGTCGAACTCGACAATGCCGCTGGTGAAACCGGATTGTCGGTCGATAGTGACCTCGGAAAGTCGTTGGGCCACGGCCATCGGGGTAGCGCCGCCGCGTGTGGTTCTGGTAGGCACTCGTTCCTCGATAAGACAATTCCACTGAGCGCACTCGCGGCACTGTCCCTGCCATTTGGAATGCTGTGCCCCGCACTGGGAGCAATAGTAGGCGGTTTTGACTTTGCGGGGTACGGTCATCAGCGCACCTGTATCGGTCCGACGGCGCTGCCGGTGATAAACTGCCTGACGACTTCGTTGCTGCTGTTCCTGATCTCGTCGGGGTTGCCGTCGAACTCGACCTGCCCGTCGTACAGCATGACAATGCGATCAGCGATCTTGAAGGCGGAGGTCATGTCGTGCGTGACGGCGATTGAGGTGACGTTCAGCTTCTGGTTGAGATCGACAATCATATCGTTGATCATGTCGGCGGTGATAGGATCCAGCCCGGTGGTCGGTTCGTCATATAACAGTACCTCGGGACTGCCCGCAATAGCCCGCGCCAGACCAACCCGTTTACGCATCCCGCCGGAAAGCTCGGACGGGTTTTTGTCGGCGGCATCCGAGAGACCAACCATCTGAAGCTTCTCATCCACGATGCGTTCTATCTCAGCTTTACTGTGTAGACGTTCTTCCGTAAGTCCCAGACCGACATTTTCGGCCACGGTTAACGAGTCGAACAGGGCCGCCGATTGAAACAACATGCCATAACGTCGTCGCATCTCGATCAGCCGCCGACCGGTTAAGGCGGATATGTCGACGCCATCGAAAGTCACCGTGCCCTCATCCGGCTCCAACAACCGCACCAGATGTTTCAGTAAAACCGATTTACCGCAGCCGGATTGTCCAATGATTACGATCGACTCCCCTTCGTTCACGTCCAGGTCAACGCCGCGCAGCACCTCGAGCGTCTGGAACCGCTTGCTGATGCCTTCTATCCGAATCAACGCGTCGCTCATTATCAGATCCTGAACAGGATAAGTGCGAATATGAAATTGAACACCAAAATCAACACGGAAGAGATCACCACCGAGTTGGTGGTGGCCAAGCCGACTCCCTGAGCGCCGCCCGAGGTGTGGAACCCCTCGTAGCAACCGACGATGCCGATAATCAGTCCGAATACGGCAGCTTTGATCATACCGTTGATGAAGTCACCGATCTGGAATGAATTGCGAAAGCCGTTGAGGAAAGTCTCCGACGACACATCAACACCGATCACCGACACCACCAATCCGCCGAGGATAGCGATGAAAATAGCGAAGACCACCAAAAGCGGCACCATGAACAGGCAGGCCAGCACACGCGGCATGACCAGGTAACGAATCGGGCTGATGCCCATCGATTCGAGCGCATCGATTTGCTCCGTGACGCGCATACTGCCCAGTTCGGCGGTAACCCCGGCGCCTACCCGTCCGGCAAACACGATCGCCGACAACACCGGCGCCAGTTCGATTACTACCGCCTTACCGACCGCCTGGCCAAGATACCTAAGCGGCGCGCCAATAAACTTGAACTGGTAGGCTGCCTGCCAAGCCGCAACGGCGCCGACAAAAACGGAAATGATGATGATCAACGGCAGCGACTTGACCCCCAGGGTGTAGAGCTGTTCAAAGATCAGACCTAGGGACCTGCGCACTTCCTTCAGAGCGACGAGAAATCGTCCCAGCATCAGGAAAATACCGCCCAGCTTGGTTACGAATTTCACGCCGCGTCGTCCGAGTATGGTCAGCCCGGATTCCATGGCGCCCCCTTAGAAGGGAATGTCCTCATCGCCGCCGACCGGCTCGACATCGGCGGGTAGTTCAGCCGGACGCCGAGCGAGGTTCTCAAAGCGCGCGAATTCTTTCACGAAAGCAAGCCGTACTACGCCGGTGGGGCCGTTGCGCTGTTTGGAAACAATCAGTTCCGCCTTGCCCTCAACTTCGAGGTACTTGGGGTCGGTCTTTTCGAGATGCGAGAAATACAACTCGGGTCGGTAGACGAAGGCTACGACATCGGCATCCTGTTCGATAGCGCCTGATTCGCGCAGGTCTGACAACACCGGCCGCCTGTCACCACCGCGCTGTTCCACCTGACGGGAGAGCTGTGAGCAGGCGATTACCGGTATTTCGAGTTCCATGGCCAGCGTCTTGAGACCGCGCGAGATGGCGGCGATCTCCTGCTGTCGATTCTCCCAGCGACCGGAACCCTGGACCATCTGGATGTAATCTATGATTATCAAGTCGACATCGTGTTGGCCTTTCAAGCGACGCGCCTTGGCCTTCATCTCAAGCGAAGTAAGGCCGGGGGAATCATCGATGTAGATAGCGGCTTTCGATAACGGACCACCGGCGCGGGTAAGTCTTGGCCACTCTTCGTCGCGGAGTCGGCCGGCCCGCAGTTTTTGCTGCGAAATTCGCGCCCGGCCACAAAGCATGCGAAGGGACAACGCTTCGGCAGACATCTCAACTGAGAACACGCCCACGGTCTTCCCGTGTTCGATCGCTACATGCTCGGTGATATTCATCACCAGCGCCGATTTGCCCATGGAGGGCCGACCAGCGATGATGATAAGCTCACCTTTGTGCAGCCCATTGGTCATGATGTCGAAATCGGTAAACCCCGTCTTGAGACCGACCAGTGAACTGTCCGGCGACTGCAGCTGTTCAATCTGATCAAAGGTCGACGGGATCAACTGGCTAATCGGCGTGAAGCCACGTCGCAACCGCTTCTCAGACAGACCGAAAATAGCCGCCTCAGCCTGATCCAGCAGTTCGGTCACGGGTTGGTCGAGCCTATAACAACTACGCGAGATCTCGTTAGTGATTTCGATTGCGCGGCGTAAGAGAAACTTGTCGAAAACTATCTCGGCGTAGTGCCCCGCGTTGGCGGTGGCGGCAACGCCCTCCACAAGTTCGACCAGGAAGACTCGTCCGCCGAGACGGGACAGTTTGTCGTCCCTCAGTAGAGCGTTGGAGACAGTAGTGATGTCGCACGGCTCGGAACGTTTGTAGAGCTCAAGCACCGCTCGATAAACCATCTGGTGCTTGGGTGAATAAAACGCGGATTCCTCGGTCAGTATTTCCACTACCTCATGAAGTGCCATGACATCTTTGAGGATACATCCAAGAACCGCCTGTTCCGCCTCCAGCGACTGAGGCGGCTGAAGACTATCAAGCTGCTTGTTCTCTTGTGTTCGATACGCCATCTGACTTATCCCACCAACTCATCATAACGGGCGCGGAGCATTTGCATATCGGCCCAGGTATCTTTCTTATACGATTGGAAACGAAGCAGCGCCGCCGGGTGATAGGTCACCAGCATCGGCACCCCCTCATATTCATGCCAGCGGCCACGCAGTTTGCCCAGCGGGGTCGTCGTCTTCAAAAGCGCCTGGGCGGCAATACGACCCAGCGCACAGATCAGTTTCGGCGCGATCAAGGCAACTTGTTCTCTCAGCAGCGGGAAGCATTTCTCCATCTCGGCCGGTTGTGGATCGCGGTTGCCCGGCGGGCGGCATTTGAGAATATTAGCGATGTATACTTCTTTCCGGGACAGCTGGATCGCGGCCAAGATCTTGTCCAGCAGTTGTCCGGCGCGACCGACAAACGGCTCACCGATACGATCCTCGTCGGCGCCGGGAGCCTCACCGATAAACAGCAGATCGGCGTTGGGATTGCCCACGCCATAGACGAACTTGTTACGGGTAGCGCCCAGGGGGCACTCCTGACAGTTCTGCACGGAATCGAAGTGTCTGTCCAGCGATGCAAACTGTGGCTCCTGCGATCCCAGCGGTTGCTCCTTTCCAAAGAGATCGCTGACGGCCACGACGCGTTGACTCTCGGGAGCGGCCATCATGTACTGATCCAACTCTGTCTCGATGGTGGTGGCACTACGTGGTGGCAGGATTACCTCACCCATCCCCAACTCCACCTGGGAGGTCAAGGCTCGGCGCAGCATTTCCTGTAAACTCAGCGGTCGATCATCCATGTCAAGCATCCTTGCAGAACTATCAGTTTACAACATCGACGCAATCATTTCAAGCAACTTGACGGCAATTTCAGTCTTTTTCGCCAGCGGCAGCACTACTGGCTTACGCTTTGGCCTTAGAACGGTCACCTGGTTGGTATCGCTGTCGAAACCGGTATCAGCACCAACCGTGTTCAGCACGATCAGGTCGAGCTTCTTTTCCTTGAGTTTCTTGCGGGCGTTCTCAATCGGCCGATCAGTTTCCAGCGCAAACCCAACCACCACCGGCGGCCTCTTCGTCCTTCGGGCGGCGAGGTCTTTGAGAATGTCTATGGTCGGCTCGAGCGAGAGTTGCATCGCATCGGCGCTCTTCTTGATCTTGGAGCCAGCCGGCTTGACCGGCCGGTAGTCAGCCGGGGCGGCGGCCATGATGAGACAGTCAGCATCCTTGACTACACTCTTGACGGCTCGGTACAACTGCTCCGTAGTCTCGAACCGGACCAGCTTCACTCCCGCCGGGGGCGGCAGACTGGTTGGTCCCGAAATCAGGATCGTCTCGGCGCCGAGCCTTACGGCCGCTTCAGCCAGCGCGTGACCCATTTTTCCCGAGGAATGATTGCTGATAAAGCGTACCGGGTCGATCGGTTCACGACTTGGCCCGGCGGTGACGACTATTTTCTTACCGGCGAGACTTTTTTTTTTGGGTAGCAAGCTGCCTTCTATCGCCGCATAGATTTGCTCGGGTTCGCTCATGCGCCCGACACCTGAGTCGTGACACGCCATGTCCCCCTCCTCCGGGCCGACAAACTGATACCCCAATTCACTGAGGGTGGCTACGTTGCGCTGGGTGATCGGGTTGGCCCACATCTGGGGGTTCATGGCCGGGGCCACCATCACCGGGCAGGTTGACGCACAAACGACAGTTGTCAGCAAGTCGTCACAAACACCGGCAGCTACCTTGCCCAGGAAATTGGCCGTGGCCGGGGCGACGACCATCAAATCAGCCCACTGGCCGAGATCGATGTGGCGGGTAGCCACGAACTCATCGGGCGGAAACATGCACACCGCCACCGGCCGCTCGGACACCGTCTCTAAGGTCAAGGGTGTAATAAACTTGGTGGCGGCCTCGGTCATTATGACCTGCACCTCGGTCCCGCTTTTGGTCAGTGAGCGGATGAGATAGGGAACTTTGTAGCAGGCAATACCGCCGGTGAGGCCCACCGTAATCTTTTTCCCCTCAAGCGACATGGTAACTCAGTTGACCAGCTTAAGACGGTCGGTTTTGATATCGAACGATTCGATACTTCCAAACTCATCGAATTCCAGAAAGACCAGCGCTGAGGCAATGGCCTTGATCTGATCGCGGCTGACCGGATCGCCGCCAAAAACAGAAACGCGTTCCAGTATGGTTTCAAACTGTTCGGTATCAATCAGCGAGAGATTTAGCAGTTTCAGCAAGAAGCCGTAAGCTTCCGTGGTCATGCGTACCCGTTCGGTGGCCGTCAGAACCCGATTGGGCATATGAATCTTCGGAAAGTCCGAGTATAGCCACTCCGGCGAGTTGTCGAACCGATTCCACAGCCAGAAGTAGGCCGACGATATTTCATTGTCGGAGTAGCCCATGGTCTTCAGGGTCGTAGAGAAATCATCGGTCTCGGCAAGTTGACCCTGGTTGTCCCGCATGTAGTCCATAAGGAACACAACGATTTCCAGAATTCGGTCGGTCATCAGGTATCCTTCGTAGTTACTCCAGTCACATAGATTATAGTAAACAGTCTCGTCGGACGCAAGTTGAGATTGGTTGGACGGCAAAGAAAAATGCCGGGAAGGAGGCCAAAACGGATGACGGGAGGACTCGCGCGGCTACCGGACCAACCCGGTACGCCACCTAATGCGAAGCGACAGTTTCGTAGGGCAGGATCCCTGTGATCCTGCCACAATGTCGAAACCACAGGGTTTCGATCAACCCTAATGTTTGAAGTGCCTGTGTCCCGTAAAGACCATGGCGGCGCCGGCTTTGTCGGCCGCCTCGATAGCCAGCTCGTCACCTTTGGAGCCGCCCGGCTGAATGATCGCTGTCACGCCCGCGTCGGTGGCTACTTCAACGCCGTCCGGCATCGGGAAGAACGCGTCGGAGGCCATCACCGCCCCCTTGGCCCGCTCGCCCGCGCGCTTGACCGCCATAAACCCGGAATCCACCCGCGATGTCTGCCCCATGCCGACCCCAACCGTGGCGCTCCCTTTGACCAGTACTATAGCGTTGGACTTGGTATGCTTGACCACTTTCCAGGCAAACAGCAATGATTTGATCTCTTCAGGAGTAGGAGCGCGCTTGGTGACGACTTTCAACTCCGACTCGTCGGTTTCGAGAACATCCGACGCCTGCACCAAAAGTCCGCCGCGAATCACTTTGTACACCATCTGGTCCTTCGGCATGCCATCGGCGATAGCCGGTAACGCCAACAGGCGGCGGTTCTTTTTCTTTTTGAGCAGCTTGAACGCCTCGGCGGAGTATGACGGAGCCAGGATACATTCCACAAACGGTGTCTCGTGCAAGACTTTGGCGCACTCTATGTCCACCTCGCGGTTCAGCCCGATAATCGACCCAAAAGCCGACAGCGGATCGCTTTCGTACGCTTCTTTGTACGCCTCGGCGATAGTTGCCCCCACCGCCGCGCCGCAGGGGTTGGCGTGCTTGAGCACGGTGGCGAACGGCTCGGCGAAGTCCAGAATCATGTCGAGGGTGGCATCGAGGTCGCCGTAGTTGTTGTACGAAAGCTCCTTCCCCGACAGCATTTCGGCCTTTAACAGGGTCGGGCCGTCGAAACCGTCGGCGGAATACACGGCTGCCGGTTGGTGGGGGTTTTCCCCGTAACGCAGCTTTGACCGGAAACTGAAGGACGGCTGCCAGGTGCTTGCAAAGTCATCCGTGCTCTCAGTGCGACCACCACTATAATAGGCGGCGATGGCTGAATCATAGGTCGCCGTCATGGCGAAAGCTTTAGTGGCGCAGGCTTTTCTGAAGTCGAGGCCGACCGCGCCGTCGTTGGCTTCCATCTGTTCGATCAGGGCATCGTAGTCGGTCGGATCAACAACCACCGTGACCGCCTGGTAGTTTTTCGATGACGCTCTTATCATAGATGGACCGCCGATATCGATGTTTTCGATGATCTCAGCATGATCGGCGTCTTTTCTGGCCACGGTCTGTTGGAAGGGATACAGATTGACCACGACCAGGTCGATGGAGCGGTAGTCATGTTCACTGAGTTGTTCCATGTCCGACGGGTTGTCACGTCGGCATAGTATCCCGGCATACATCTTGGGATGCAGGGTCTTGACCCGCCCGCCCATGATTTCCGGCGCACCGGTGAAAGTCGATACCGAGATCGCCTGGACCCCGCCCTCTTTGAGTTTCTTGAGGGTGCCGCCGGTGGAGATTATCTCCACGCCCATTGCTTGCAGCTTGGACGCCAGTTGTTCCACACCGGTCTTGTCTGAAACCGATATAACGGCGCGCTTTATCTTAACTAAGTCGCTCATCCTCTCAACTTCCTGTTATGAGTCTTTGTGCTTCGCGGTAGCGCTGTGATGTCGCCTCGACCACCTCGTCTGGCAGCTTCGGGCCCGGTGGCTTGCGATCCCAATCCAGTCCCGCCAGGTAATCACGGATGGGCTGCTTATCAAACGACGGTTGCCCCCGACCGACTTCATAGCGATCCACCGGCCAGAACCGGCTGGAGTCCGGCGACAGTACTTCATCTATCAGCATGAACCGACCATCCTTGAAGCCGAACTCAAACTTGGTGTCGGCGATAATGATCCCTTTAGCCAACGCGCACTCGGCTGCTTTCTTATAAATAGCGATGGATGCATCACGACACAGGACGGCATGTCCCTCGCCAATCATGGCCACCAGTTCGTCATAACTGATGTTCTCATCATGGCCACTGTCATTCTTGGTCGAGGGCGTAAAGATAGGTTCCGGCAGTTTCTCCGACTCCTTCAGGTCGGGAGAAAACTCAAACCCATGCACGGTGTTGCCGCCCGCCTTTCTCGCTTGCTGCAATTCCTTCCACATGGAACCGGAAATGTATCCGCGCACGATGCACTCGCAGTCGACACGATCAGCCTTGGTGACGATCATAGAGCGACCAGCCAATACGTTGCGATATCGTTTTAACGGCTCCGGATACTCATCGACGTCGGCCGTGATTAGGTGATGCGTTACAACATCCTTGAGCAGATCGAACCAGAACAGCGACATCGCCGTCAGCACCTTCCCTTTGCCGGGGATGCCGTTCGGAAGGATGACATCGAAGGCTGAAATGCGGTCACTGGTAACAAACAGCAACTGGTCGCCCAAGTCGTAAACATCGCGGACCTTACCTCGAACCATCAGAGGGTACTCTTTGATGTCGGTCGACAGCACAACCTTTTGTTCAGTCAAGATCATATTCTCCTTTGATTAATTTCTGCAGGACCCTGGGGTAGAGCTTGTGTTCCTGCTCCAGCACGCGCTCGGCCAGCGTGTCGGGTGTGTCGTCCGGCAGTACGGGAACGCGGGTTTGAGCGAGGACCAGGCCGTTATCGTAGATCTCATCGACGATATGCACGCTCGGTCCCGACTCCGTGTCCCCGGCGGCCAGCACTGCCTCGTGTACGTAGTGGCCGTACATCCCCTTGCCGCCATACTTGGGCAGAAGCGCATTGTGGATGTTGGCGATGCGATTACAGTAAGCTCGAACAACGGACGCCGGCAAAAGGCTCAGGTATCCGGCCAGGGCGATGTAGTCGATCTCGCGGGCGCGAAGTTCCTTAAGCAAAGCTTCGCCTGCTTCCTCCGGAGATGAGTACTTCTTATGTTTGAAAACCAGTGTCTCGATATTCTCATTGGCCGCGCGCTGAAGACCGTACGCCTTTTTTTTGCTCGACACTACCAGCGCCACCTGCGCCGAAAGAATGCCGCACTTGGTGGCATCGATTATCGACTGCAAGTTGCTGCCGCCGCCGGAGATGAATACGGCGATTCTCGGTTTTCTTTCGTTCAGTTTCATATCTCACCAGAGCGTTTCATCAATAGTGGGGACAATATAGATTCCGGGGAGGCGGTGTCAATCGATTATAGCAGAGTAGGGCGGGTCAGTCTTCGAACCCGCCACTGTCGGCAGGTTTGAAGACAAATCTGCCCTACAAGACTCGTGTGAGAAAATCCGCCAGGTCCCGATTGAACCGCCCCGGCACCTCCATGTTGAGCATATGACCGGCCTTCTCATAGACGTGCAGGACACTGCCGGAAATGCTCTTATGCATCTGCTCGGCCAAAGGCACGAATACCCGGTCCAGCTCACCCACGAAGATGGCGGTCGGGATGGTGATCTTGTGGATATTCGGCAAATCATTAGCGCGCGGGTAGCGGCCTCGCATCGGGTCCATCCAGATAGCGCCGGAGTGGTCGTCGATCATCTGTTCCATGAGTCGCTTGATATCGTGATGGTCCTTCTTGTAGAACAGCAGGGTGATATCTTTCCACTTCCGTCGTGCCCTTTCCAGACCTTTCTCTCGCGCCAGACGGTCGACCAGCGACACCTTGTTGCTCGCATCCCAACCGGCGGCGGCGCTGCTGACCAGCGTGAGTGAAGCCAACCGATGTTGATACTTGAGTGCGAAACCGATGGCGGTGGTGCCACCCATCGAGAGGCCGGCCAGGTGGAACCGGTCGATCCCGAGCGCATCGACGAAGCTGCGCAAATGCTCTACACGATCGGCGCGACAGTAACCGGTCTCGGGCGCGTCCGACTTTCCATGACCCATCGCATCAAGGGTCAGCACTCTGTGTGTCTTGCCAAAGAAGGCCGCCTGCGACCGCCACATGCGATGATCGAGCGTAAAACCGTGCATGAAGATCAGGGGTGGCAAGCCACTCTTATTGTCGGCGCTGACTTTTGCAGAAGGCAGTGTCTCCTGATTGTGTAATTCTTGGGTGGCACCCTCAAACTCGTTTGGGGGTGATCCTGCGCTACCTGTGGGTGGCCCGGACGTTCGTCCGGGTTTCATGGCGGACATCTCACCAATGATGGTCTCCCGTCCCAAACCAGTTTGAGACGGCCACCCGGTGTCCTGGTAGTGTAATCGAAACTCACCTGTATCTACGAACGGCATCTAACATTCACCTCATCATCAATACACATGCACGACGGAGAATATAGGGCAATCGGTTCGTGAGGCAAAGGAGGAAAGGGGAGTGGGAAAAGTGGTTGACAAGGTCCCACAAAAGAGAGGATATTATGTAATGCAAAGGGGAAAGGCCGCTATGGAAGAATCTAAAGGCAAGTTAATAGTCAGTGTTTCGGATTCCCATATTCCGATGTGGGAGTATACCCACAAACTAGTAGAGCACGTGAACGGGCTGCAGAACGAGATTGAGGTTACAACGGATCAAGGGAGTCACCTTGATTTGATGGTTCATATTCTAGAACGTGGTGAAGCACAGCCGTATACATTCGAGGCTAACGTAGCCAGTATTTCGACAGCTTTCTGGCGCACGTGGGGGATAACAGCATCAACCCTTGACTACATCACTTATTTTCTATCTATAGTCCTGCTGGAATTCCTATACCAACGCGAGACGAGGGAACCAATTGTGATGTTCCCGAAATTGGCCTACAGGGACGTCAACGAGCACGTTTGGCTTGGAGTATTGCCGCGAGCAGTTCAGGATACGGCATCCGATATGGCGGGAATCTCAGACGAAATGCGGCTCCTGATAAGGGCAATCGAACAAATTCGAAACGGAAATCTGGACAGGCGCATGGAATTGGGTACGCGGGCGCGGCAAGTTGCTGACAGGATAGGCGAGATAGGCCTCCCAGGAATCAGCGATCCTGTCCGTCATCTCCAAGACGTGTTTATACACAGCAAACAGGATCGGGTAAAGGAAGTTGTACGGGCAATAAATACGGAAGAACAGGGAGCTTTGCGAAGATTGGCGGAATTAGTAGCCGACTGCCCGCGCCGTGAGGCAAAAGAGTTGCTGAAATCGTTCGCCGAAGTGCCGGGCGACAGACTAGCTCCGTATGGCATCAGCGACGACTACTTCGCGGAATTGGGAGTAGAATCGGATGTCCAAATAACGCAGATGGTCAATCAAATTGCTAGATGGGTCGAGCAAAGAAGCTTGCAGGAAGGTGCTGAGATCATGCCGGATATTCGGGATGTCGTTCAGCACAGCAATCCAGAGAGTGTCGCCAAAGTTGTAAAGGCTTTGAACACAGGCCGTTCGGGTGCGGACTCAGACCTCATAGATATGATAGCTAAGTGCACTCGCCCATCGGCGAGAAGCCTACTTGAGACGTTGAAGGCAGCTGGTGACAGGGGCACTGGAATCCTGGCCCGGGAAGCACTGGAAACACATGAGGTTATAGACGACCCACAACCTGACCCACCGCCCCCCACCCCGGAAACCGCTACCACCGGCTTCTTTGGCATCGACTCCGACGCAGAAGCGCCGGAGGATGCGCTGGGCTACCGAGATTACGCCAAGGCTTTGGCCGCCACGATTTGCGACAAAACCACCGGAACACCGTTTACGTTGGGAATCTGCGCACCTTGGGGCAGGGGAAAGTCGTCCCTGATGCGCTTTGTTGAGGAAGAGGTAGGGAAACTCTCACGATTGAATCGGAACACTCACGAACCGGTATCTCAGCATCATAAACCGTCGCTCTGCGTCAGATTCGACGCCTGGAAGTACTCAAAGGCTGACCACGTTTGGGCTGGATTCATGGACGTGGTTCTAAAGGAGGTGGAGAGGAGCCTTAGTCGTTGGCAAAAAGTAAAGCTCGCTTACAGGCTAAACAAATCACGAGACCTGCCACTTATTCGCAATCTTTGGATTTTCTTGCTTGTTTTCGCTTCTTTGGCGGTATCAGCCGTCTTGAGTCCCATCTTCCTGTTCGGTGATGATCAATGGAGCGGGATAGGACATTGGCTCTGGTCGATACCGGCGCTGATCATTCTGACCGGACTTAGTTATAGGAAGTTTCTGTCCAGCACTTGGAAGCTGCTGAACCATCCTCTCACTGAGAGGATCATTGGTTTGACAAGTATGCCTGATTATACGCAACGTCTGGACCCGGTGCATCGCATCGTCGGCGATATCCGCGTGGTATTGAATGAATTCCAGGATTGGACCGGCGTTGACCGATTTGTTGTGTTTATTGATGACATTGATAGATGCAAGCCGGGCAAGATCATGGAAGTCCTTGAGGCCATCAAGCATTTTCTGGACCTGAGTGGATTCGTTTTTTTGATTGCCATGGATACACGGGTGGTCAGGCTGGCTATCGGGGAGCACTACAGGTTCATGGGTGAGAAACTGCAGTTGCGGCAGGATATGGGCAGGTTCTACCTTGAGAAAATGATCCAGGTGCCCTTTCATCTACCAGAATTGAGTCCATCACAGAGGCTCAGTCTAAATGAGAAGATCCTAGCGCGGCACCGAAAGGAGATTATCATTCCCATGAAACCGGCGACCTTGAAAACCAGCCCCCAACCTGCTACCGTATCAGTTACTTCCGATTCAGGCGAAGTACCCGAACCTAGGTCGGAAGATGTTTCGGAATCTAACGCCTCTCTCCGTTCGGGGATCACCACGCAAGAGGATGATATCATCAAGGAACTGCTCAAGAACGAGAAGTTTGACATCTCCCCGCGCTTGCTAAAGCGCTTCATCAATGTCTACATGATCGCACGCCATATCCTGATTACAGAAAGAGAGAGAGCATCTATCTCAGCCGAAAAACCCATTCCAAAGTCATTCATCAAATGGCTCGCGGTGTCCGTGCGGTATCCTTGGGGTACAAGGGCACTCCTTCGATGGCTTGAAGTAAACGACTGGCACAGTCCTTTTTCGCTGAACCAACGCTATAAGAATCCAGTTTTTGGTAAGAATGGTCGTTTTTTGTACCGGGAATCGAAACTTAAGCATCTTGAAGATACGGCTTGGACAGTTCCGGCGCAAGAACCGTTCGATAACATGAGGATTTCTGACATGGATAGATTCGGTCGCCTCTTGGTCGCCATGGCTATCGACTGGAACGAAGTCCGAGATACTCTCCACATCACCAACTGCTTCAACCTGGTGTCGGATTAGGCGGGGCGTCAGAAGCGCATGAAGCCCATTTATGGGCCATTAATGGACCCTCAAAAACACCACCGTTTACTCGCAGAATACTGCCGGGTGGGGGTCTACGGATAAGGTCTGTCATGGGTCGGAGATTTCGCTGAAAAGGGGGAAGGGCTGACTTATAAAAACGTTTTTCCGCAAAACGAACCCATTTCCCCACCGTGCCGCGCTCCCCACAATTTTCTGTGGAATCCGTCACCCGGTGTCAGGAGCACAGGGCTCCTGACCTACAAGACCTTGGCGATCTTGGCCCAGGTGTCGCGCAAGGTGACCGTGCGGTTGAAGACCAAATGGCCCGGAGACGAGTCCTTAGTATCGACACAAAAGTACCCACGACGCTCGAACTGGTAGGTCGCACCCGGTGCGGCATCGGCCAGCGAAGGCTCGACCTTGCACGAGGGCAGCACATCAAGCGAATGCGGGTTGAGGTTGGATGTGAAATCCTGACCCTCGTCCGTGTCGAATGGATCCTCTACAGCAAACAGATGCTCATACAGCCGCACCTCGACATCCAGCGCATGAGCAGCGGACACCCAGTGCAGGGTCGCCTTGACTTTGCGCCCGTCCGGCGACGATCCGCCACGTGAGGCAGGGTCGTAGGTGCAGCGCAATTCTATCACTTCGCCGTTTTCATCCTTGATGACATCAGTGCAAGTAATGAAGTACGCATAGCGCAGTCGCACTTCGCGTCCCGGCGCGAGACGGTAGAATTTCTTCGGTGGGTCCTCGCGGAAATCCTCGCGTTCGATATAGAACACTTTCGAGAACGGCACCTTGCGCGTCCCGGCTGATGGATCTTCCGGGTTGTTGACAGCGTCGAGTTCGTCGGTCTGGTCCTCGGGATAGTTGTCGATCACGACCTTCAACGGATTCAGCACCCCCATCACGCGCGGCGCGTGTTTGTTCAGGTCCTCGCGGACCGCGAACTCAAGATCCACCACGGCCACGATACTATCACGTTTGGCCACGCCGATCCGCTCAAGAAAGTTCCGAATCGCTGCCGGTGTGTAGCCGCGACGACGCAGTCCGCAGATAGTCGGCATCCGGGGATCATCCCAGCCGCTGACGTGACCACCGTCGACCAGTTGAATCAGCTTGCGCTTGCTCATTATGGTGTAGCTGAGATTCAGCCTGGCGAACTCAATCTGCTGCGGATGGAACACGCCCAACTGATCCAGATACCAGTCGTACAGAGGGCGATGGTCCTCGAACTCCAGCGAGCAGAGCGAATGAGTGATGGACTCAATCGAGTCGGAAAGGCAGTGCGTGAAGTCGTACATGGGATAGAGACACCACTTGTCGCCGGTGCGATGGTGCGAAGTATGTATGTTGCGATAGATCACCGGGTCGCGCATGTTCAGATTGCCTGCGGCCATGTCGATCCTGGAGCGGAGCACGCGCGTGCCATCCGGAAACTCACCCGCTTTCATGCGCTCGAACAGGTCGAGGTTTTCCTCGACCGTACGGTCACGGAAGGGACTGTTTTTGCCCGGCTCGGTCAGGGTGCCACGGTACTCTCGAATCTCGTCGGCGCTGAGGTCGCAGACATACGCTTTGCCCAGCTTGACAAGTTGCACGGCGTACTCGTACAACTGGTCGAAATAGTCCGAGGCGTAAAACAGGCGGTCGTCCCAACTGAACCCTAACCAGCGGATGTCCTCCATAATGGAGTCCACGTACTCCACGTCTTCCTTGACCGGGTTGGTGTCGTCGAAGCGCAGGTTGCACAGGCCGCCGTACTCAGCCGCCATGCCGAAGTTCAAACAGAACGCCTTGGCGTGGCCGATATGAAGGTAGCCGTTCGGTTCCGGGGGAAAGCGGGTATGCACGCGACCGTCATTCTTGTTGGCGGCTATGTCCTCCCGGATGATGGTTCTGATGAAGTTCGATGGCGCGGTCGGTTCTGTCGAAGGCATAGATCATTTTCCTCACTTCGTTGGTACTGTTATATACGGCTCAGAGTGGCGGACTCCCGGCCGGGGTCCGTCATCTCAACGGGCCAATGATAACCGTTGCGGCAGCAAATGTAAATCGAATACTGTCCGAAGCCGATCTGTTGAGGTTCACCAGGGGAACAAAGGTTGCCTTCGGGATTGCTATCAGCTACTATACGGGCGATCAGTCGGAACTTCGCCTGGAGTAAGCGGTTGAAGTCTGACAAAAGTAAGACCGACACGATCGAAAAATGCGAGACAACCACAGCGGAGAGTCGACGAAGCAACCGGTGGATGATTGGAGAAACTGACTGAATGACACGAGCAGGGAAAATATTATTGCCGATCGGTATCCTGGTAGTCGGCTTTGGGGCCATGATGATCCTGATGCAGATGCGGAGTGATCCGCCGCCACGAGATGACAGACCACGCCCAAAGTCGGTGGAGGCAACAGTGGTGATCTTGCGGTCTGTTCCCACCGAGATTACGGCTCTCGGACGGGTGGTCAGCGCTGAGCCGATCCAGTTGTACAGCGAGGTAGCGGGGGTGGTCATGCCGGGTGATATCACTTTTCAGCCGGCGCAATCATTCGCCAGAGGCGACCTGCTGCTGATGATCGATGACCGTCAGGCCGGGTTTCGGTTAAACAGCGCCAAGAGTGAATTCCTGACCGCCCTGGCGATGGTGCTACCGGAACTGAAAACAGAGTTCCCGCAGGACTACCCGATCTGGCGGGAGTATTTCAGCGCCTGTGATTTCGACCGGGAATCGGCGCCACTGCCGGAGGTCACCGACGAGAGACTGAAACTACTGCTGTCCCGCTTCAACGTCTACAAACTCTATTACAGTTTGCGCGATCTTGAAGTTGTCAGAGACAAGCATTTCTTCTATGCCCCGTTTGACGGCACCGTGCTTAGCGCCGGCTTCCGGACTGGTTCCACAGCGCGAGGCGGCAGCCTGCTGGGGAGTATTGTCAGCCTGGAGAATCAGGAAGTGCAGTTGCCCGTTCCGGCTACTGACCTGGCCTGGATCGAGCGAAACCGGCCGGTCATTCTAACCTCACTGGAAAGCGGCGATCAGTGGCAGGGCCGGATAGCTCGTATCGGGAGTCATGTTGAGGCTCGCACTCAGACGGTGGATGTTTATGTTTCGGTCGACCCGGCCGATGGGAAACCTCTGCTGAACGGCGTCTTCCTGGAGGCAAGAATCCCGGGGCGCAACGTCCAAAATGCGTTCTCCGTGCCTCGCCGGGCGCTTTATGAGAACTCCTACGTTTACCGCGTGGTTGACGGCAGGTTGGATCATTGCGATGTAACGATAGCTCACCGGAGTGACGATTCCGTCGTGGTGGCGAGTGGATTGAATGACGGCGACACGGTTGTGGTCGAATTATTGCAGGGCGTCTCAGCCGGAATACTCGCTGTCCCGCGAATCAACACCGAGGAGCGGACTCGCTGATGCGCCGGGTAGTTGCATACTTCATCCGCCATCCGATTTGGACGACGGTGCTGCTGTTCGGCATCATCGGGTTCGGAGTTATCTCTAAGGGTCGTCTCCGTTACTCGTTCTTCCCGGAGATCATACCGGACATCATCACTATTCAGATCGCCTACCCCGGAGCAGCCCCGGAAGAGGTGGCCGAAGGTGTCGTGCTGAAGATCGAGGAGAACCTTGACGGCCTGGCTGGTGTTGAGCGGGTCACTTCGGTTTCAAGAGAGAATAGCGGTACGGTCAGCGTCGAGATCACCCGCGAAGCTGATATCGACAAGGTGCTGGCGGATGTCAAGAACGCCGTCGACCGCATCAACTCCTTTCCTGTCGATGCCGAAGAGCCGGTCATCTTCGAGCAAAAGTTTCGTACCCGGTCATTGTCGGTGGTGCTGTATGGTGCCGCCGACCGGTACAACCTGAAGTACATCGCCGAGCAATTCCGTGATGACCTGCTGGCTGTGGAGGGGATATCTCAGGTGGCTTTCGAGGGGCTGCCGAATCTCGAATTCTCGATCGAAGTAGCGGAGGCGGACCTGCGCCGGTATGGCATCAGTTTCGATGAGATCGCGGCGGCGGTTCGAAAGGCCAATATCAACATCTCCGGGGGGAAGTTAGACACCGATGACGAAGAGATCCTCATCCGGGCCTGGGGACGCAGCTACCGCGCCGAGGAACTGGACCGGATACCGGTTCGCGGCAACGCTGACGGCAGTGTCATTTACCTGGCTGATATAGCTACAACCCGGGAGCAGTGGGAAGATATTCCGGACAAACGGTACTACAACGGCCAGACGGCGGTCATCCTCAATATCGATCAGACCGAGCAGGAGGATATCCTTGCCATCGCCGACAGCACCAAGGCGTACATCGAGTGGTTCAACGAATCCAACGAGACCCTGCATGCCACCGTTATTGATGACCGGACCATTCCACTCACACAGCGAATCGATCTTCTGGTCAAGAACGGCCTCATAGGATTGCTGTTGATAATAATGGCCCTCGGCTTCTTCCTGAAACTGCGGTTGTCCTTCTGGGTGGCAATCGGCATTCCCTTTTCGTTTGCCGGTATGTTCATAATTGCCGGTTTCTCAGGTATCACTATCAACGTTATTTCGCTTTTTGGAATGATTATCGTTGTCGGCATCCTAGTTGACGATGCCATCGTGGTGGCGGAGAATATCTACACCCACCATGAACGCGGTGAACCGGCACTGAAAGCGGCGGTTGACGGCACGATGGAAGTTCTGGCGCCGGTGACAACATCTGTAGCCACAACTGTTATTGCCTTCATACCATATTTCTACCTGGACGGTATGATGGGCAAAATCATCTGGCAGATGGCGCTGGTGGTCATTGCCTCATTGATCTTCTCGCTGATTGAGGCGTTTTTGGTGCTGCCGTCTCATCTCGCCCACTCGAAGGGCCTGAAGCGGGATCAAGCGGTTCCGGCGATTCGAAAACGGATCGACAACCTTGTCCATGCTCTGACTCACCGTGTTTATGCGCCGTTGCTTCGCGCCGCCATGACCCACAAATGGATTACGATCACCGCTCCGATAGCCCTGGTGATGCTTACGGTGGGGCTGGTCCGTGGCGGACTGATTGGGGTTACCTTCTTTCCGTTCGTGGATAGCGACACCGTGCCAATCAATGTTTCGCTGGTAGCCGGTCGGCAGGAGGTTGACACCGATTCGCTTCTGGCCGGTATAGAGCGCATATGCTGGGAGGTAAACGAGGAGATCAAGAACGAACGCGAGGACTCGGCCGATATTGTCATCGGGATCAAGCGCGATATCGGGTCGAATGATCTTGGCGAGTCCGGTAGTCATGCCGGACGTCTCGTCCTGCAGTTGATGGATGCTGAGCAGCGGGACTTGCAGAGTTATGAGATAGCCAACCGCATTCGCGAAGTCGTTGGTCCCTTACCAGGTGTGCAGAACATCACCTTCGGCAGGGCTGGGCACTTCGGCAAGCCTGTTTCGCTGAGTCTGCTTGGGAATGATGTCGAGCAATTGGATGAGGCTCGACGTCTGCTGGTCGCTGAACTGAAGAGCTACGGGGTTCTCAAGGATATTACTAACTCCGATCAGGAAGGTCGGCGTGAAATCGACATTACCCTCAAACCGAGAGCGCACACTTTGGGTTTGACACTTCAGGATGTCGCCGGGCAGGTCAGGCAGGGCTTTTTCGGGCAGGAGATTCAGCGCATTCAACGCGGTCGTGACGAGATTCGTGTCTGGGCGCGCTATCGTCCGGAAGATCGGTTGTCGCTGGGTCAACTGGACCGGATGCGGATTCGCACTACCGACGGAAGCGCGTACCCGTTCAGCGAACTGGCCACCTACCGTATCAAACGGGGCATAACGACCATCAGTCATCTTGACCGAAAACGAGAGATCACGATTGAGGCCAGTCCCTTAGAGGTTGAGACCGACCTGCCGCCGATTCTGGACCATATCAAAAACGACATACTGCCCCGCGTCCTGGGTCAGGTCCATGGAATCACGGCGGCCTTCGAGGGACAGTCGCGTGACCAGGCCAAGATGCTGCGGTCCATCAAGCGAACCTTTCCCGTCGCTCTGGCGGGAATGTTCATCCTGGTGGTACTGGTGTTTCGATCGTACGCTCAGGCCTTGCTGGTTTTCTCTCTCATACCGATCGGGGCGCTGGGGGCTATTTGGGGACATGGGATCCAGGGTCTGCAAATCAACATGCTCTCATTAGTCGGCTTCATCGCCCTTTCGGGTATCATCATTAATGACAGCATAATACTGGTCGATCGGATCAACCGCAATTTGCGACTGGGGCAGACACTGTTCGATGCTGTGCACAATGCCGGCCTGACCCGTTTGAGACCTATCCTGCTGACTACTCTCACCACCTCCCTTGGACTAGCGCCGCTGATTTTGGAGACCAGCCGACAGGCGCAGTTTCTCATACCAATGGCGGTGTCGGTGGCCTATGGTCTTTTGTTCGGCAGCTTCATCTTGCTGCTCATCTTGCCCACCTCGTACGTCGCCTTCAGTTCGATTCGCGTCAGGTGGTCGAGGCTCCTCACCGGCCAAGCGGTAACACCGGAAGCTCTCGAGCCGGCCGTCAAGGAACTCAACCGGCAGTTGGTGGAGTAAGCAGCAGAAATCTGATCTGCGAGGCTCATGCTTCGACTGCGCTCAGCATGACAGATGCTGGCTGTTCTTGTGGGCGGCAGACGTCCTGAGGCTGTCCCTGTATCCACTTGGCATACGAGGACGTATACCACGCACAAAATCTATGGCCAAGGGGACGCGCCAGTGGTCAACTCTTGTAGGTCTAAACCCCTGCGGTTTCGACATAGCTGCGCGGTATTCCTTGTGCCCGCTGAATCTTCAGATTCAGCGGGGCGAGTGGCCGAATCTGAAGATTCGGCCACCACAAGTACAGTTGCTGTCAGGCGACTCGCCTGACGGTCATCATATGTGAAGGCAGGCGTCGGGCGGGGTCGCCCGACACCACCCGAAACCACAAGTACACTGCGTGACTTGCAGATGTCTGGAGACTGCTCCTCAAGACGCTCCCTGCTCGGTGCGCCGAATGATCTCGTTTTGTAGTTCGTCGGTTAAGTCAACGAAATAGTCGCTGTAACCGGCAACGCGCACGATCAGATCGCGGTACTTATGCGGTTCCTCCTGGGCGCGACGCAACGTGTCGGCATCGACGACGTTAAACTGGATGTGGTGGCCATTCATCTTGAAATACGTTCGCACGAGGTGCGCAAGCTTATCGATACCGTCCTCGTCACTGAATAATCGCGGCGTGAACTTCTGGTTCAAGAGAGTACCGCCGGTGCGCAAATGGTCGATTTTGGCCGCCGAATTCAAGACCGCCGTCGGACCGCACAGGTCCATTCCCTGCACCGGGGAGATACCTTCGGACAGAGGGGTTCCGCGGAAGCGTCCGTCCGGCGTCGCCCCCACCACGCTGCCGAAGTAAATATGACAGGTAGTGGGCAGAAGATTGATGCGATGATGCCCGCCTCTGGTATTGGGACGGCCGTCGATCAGGTCAAAGTAACTCTCGAACACGCGACGGGTCAGATCATCGGCGTAGTCGTCGTCGTTGCCGTACTTGGGTGTGTCCAGCAGGAGGCTTTGCTGCACTGATTCATGGTCGGCGAAGTTAGCCCGTAGCATGGTGACCAGTTGGGGCAAGGTCATAGTACCCTTGTCATAGACATGGTACTTGATTGCGCTCAAGCAATCGGTGATGCTGCCAAGCCCCACGCCCTGTATGTACGAACTGTTGTAACGTGCGCCGCCGGCGTTGTAGTCTTTGCCGTTGGCTATGCAGTCATCGATCAGGATCGACAGGAACGGCGCCGGGAGGTGTTCGGCCCAGAGTCGTTCGATAATTGTGTTCCCTTTGATCTTGATGTCGATGAAATGCGCCAACTGTTTTTCAAAGGCGGCATAGAATTCATCGAAGGTCTCGAACCGTGCCGGATCGCCGGACTCGACACCGATCTGTTCACTTGTCATCGGATCGACACCGTTGTTGAGCGTGATCTCGAGCACCTTGACCAGGTTGAAATACCCCGTGAGGATGTATGCCTCTTTGCCAAAGGCGCCGGCTTCGACACACCCGCTGGCGCCGCCGTTTCGCGCATCCTCGATTGACTTACCCTGACGCACCAGTTCGGCCACGATGGCCTCGGTATTGAACAGCGATGGCTGACCGTATCCGGTCTTGATGATTTTCAATGCCCGCTTCAGCAAGCAATCCGGGTTCTTCTTGCTGAGTTGGACCATTGAACTCGGTTGCAGGAGACGCATCTCCTCGATAACGTCGAGAATCAGGTAGGTGAGTTCGTTGGCGGCGTCCTCGCCGGCAGCCGTGATGCCGCCGACGTTTATCAAGCAGAAGTCGGTGTAGGTGTTGCTCTCCTGAGCCGTAATACCAACCTTCGGCGGCGCCGGCTGATTGTTGAACTTGATCCAGAACGACTGGAGCAACTCCCGGGCACGCTCCTCGGTCAGGCGACCACTCTCAATGTCCCGGCGGTAAAAAGGCAGCAGATGCTGATCGAGTCGACCGGGGTTGAATGAATCCCAGGTGTTCAACTCCGTGATAACTCCCAGATGCACGAACCAGTAATACTGCAGCGCTTCCCAGAAAGTCTCGGGTGCCTGTGCCGGAACGCGACTACAAATCTGCGCCATCTGCTCGAGTTCGATGCGGCGACCCGCATCGGAAGTCTGTTGGGCCAGTTCGGAGAGTTTGTCGGCGTGCCGTTGTGCCAAACCGAGCAAAGAGTCGACCGCTATCGCCATGGCCAACAGTTGATCCCGCTTGGCCGGAGCCTCGGGGTCGCCCTGGAAATCCAGTCCGCTGACGGCTGCGGCGATGTCTTGCTTGAAATCCATGAATCCCTTGCGATAGATCTTGTCATCAAGAACCGTGTGACCCGGCGCCCTTTGTTCCAAAAACTCCGTGAACACGCCGGCCCGATAGGCAGCTTTCCACTCGTCATCGACCGCCTCAAAAATCCGATCACGGAGCGACCGGCCGGACCAGTAAGGGATGATCGCATCCTGCTGCGTCCGACGGACCTCATCGCTGACTGCGAATGATATCTTGGGACGGTCGTTCAGTATCGTGAAGTCGTCGAGGCTGTGGGTACAGATTTCGGGGTAGGTCGGGGTGGCTTTGGGGGCTTCGCCGCGCTCGCCGACAATCAATTCACCGTCGTTTATACACACATGCTTCTTCTGGAGCAGGTACTTGAAGGCCAGCGCCCGAGCCACCGGCGTCGAGACCCGTTCCGCCTGGCCACTCCTGTAAAACTCAGTCAGCAGCGATGCTCGTTCTATCGAGAGGGTGGGCACAGCCTCAAGGCTTGCCTGACGCAGTCGTCGGATACGTTCATTCATTTGCGTTAACCTCCGATTTTCACCCTGAGTCCGTGGGCTTCCAACCGCTGCGAAATGGTTGACACTTCTGCTTGGGTTTTGGGCTGTAGTCCGGCCAGCTTTGCCGCCAGTTCGGGATCGGTCACCTTGTGACGGAAGTAACGATGGTACGGCAACAGACTGACCTCCTCTATGCCGGGTAGCGGCTTCACAAACTGAACGATGGCGTCGAGGTTGGAGTTGGTGTCGGTGATGCCGGGAATCAACGGCACACGGATAATCACACGGGCGCCACGCGTGGCCAACATTTTCAGATTGTCGAGAATGAGGCGATTGGAGACGCCCACGTGTTCCTCGTGCGCATGATCGTCCATTATCTTCAGATCATACAAGAACAGATCAACTAAATCAACGATTCGGACGAGTTCCTCGGTCGGGGCATAACCGGTCGTATCCACAGCGGTATGGATTGAACGACCCCGGCATAACTGAAGCATTTTCATTAGAAAATCGAGCTGCATCAGCGGTTCGCCACCTGAGAAGGTCACGCCGCCGTCTGACTGATCGTAGTAGGGAATATCCCTGGCCACCTCATCGATGACCTGTTCAGGAGAAACCGGGCCGTCAGCCAGTGCGGTTCTGCTTCGCCGATGAGTACAGCCGTCGTTGCCGGTCGCGGCGGTATCCATAGTAAGCGGCTGCCTGCTTTCAGGATTATGACACCACCAGCAGTCCAGGGGACAGCCGCGCATAAACACGGTGGTCCGAATACCGGGTCCGTCATGGATGGCGAACCGCTTCAGATCGAATATGGAACCCTTAGTCATCACAGTGGCACTACCGGTGTTGAATGTATCCACGCCAACGTTTCCAAACGGTGACAATATAACTGAAGATGCCAAAAAGCGACTGGAAAATGCGTGCATCCGGCCTTTTCTTTCAGTGAGCGGTCACACAGATGGGCACACAGTTGAATTCGGACCCAGTATTAAACTTGAGTTGCTGTCCTTGCTCCTCTATTTTTGACTGAAATGAAAGCAAAGCCCAAAATCGTGTCCATAGTTGGCGCCCGGCCACAGTTTATCAAATTGGCGCCCCTGTCCAAGACGTTTTCCGGGCGGTTTCATCATGTTATCGTCCACACCGGACAACACTATGATGACAACATGTCGCAGACGTTCTTCCGGCAACTACACCTCCCCCGCCCCAGCGTAAATCTCAGTATCAGCGGTGGGCGGCATGGCGCAATGACTGGGCGTATGCTCTCTGCGATTGAAAAAGCACTCCTCGCCGACCGACCTGATTTCGTGGTGGTCTACGGAGACACCAACAGCACCCTGGCCGGTGCGCTGGCTGCTGCCAAGTTGTCGATTCCGGTGGGGCACGTGGAAGCGGGAATGCGGTCGTTTGTCGACGACATGCCGGAGGAGATCAATCGACGCCTGACCGATCACCTCGCCCGCCTTCACTTTTGTCCGACCGAGGTATCGATGAAGAACCTTCGGGCCGAGGGGATCAAGAACGGCCTGATACACTCCGGCGACCTGATGTATGAGTTGTTGCACGATTCGAAGAGCATCATTCGGGCCAACAAGAAACCACTGCGACAGTTCGGACTGACCCCGGGGGAGTTCCTTCTCATCACCGCCCACCGCGCCGCCAACGTTGACAGGCCTGAGAATCTTCAACGCCTGGCTGAACTGCTGGAGGCTCTGCCAATCCCGACCCTTTTCCCCGTTCACCCGCGCACTCGCAAGCGGTTTGTTCAAGCCAACTTGCTGAGGCGTCTGCGGAATCAGGACAACCTGATCCTCTGCGAACCGTTGAGCTATCTTGATACTTTGACTTGTGCTATGCAGGCACACGCCGTCCTGACCGATTCCGGCGGGCTTCAAAAAGAGGCTCTGTTCCTGGGCACGCCGGTGTTGACCCTGCGCGATGAAACCGAATGGGTCGAAACGCTGCGTCGAGGGAACCGCCTGATTGGACTGGATGTCAGGCGCATGCTGCGGGCGCTTCGCAGAAAAAGGGCGGTTCGTCCCATGCCGTATCTGATCAGACGCAAGCGGCCGTCGCGTCTCATTGCGGACGCCGTCAGGCGGTTCCTGGGCGGGAGGTAGTGGTGCCACAACGGTTGCGCACGGCGATCTTTTCGGTGGCATGGGTAGTCTTCGTTTCCAAAATACTCGGCTTTCTTCGGGGGCTGGTCATCGCCGACAAGTTCGGCACCAGCGCCCAGTACGATCTCTACCTCATCGCGGTAATGCTCCCCGCCCTGGCCTCGGGAGTGCTCGGGTACGCATGCTACTACCAATTCGTACCGTATCTCACTCAAAAAGCGCAACTGGCCGGCTCTGAGCGGACCGACAGTTTTTGGCGCTCGACTTGGTCGGCGGTCAATCTCACCATGCTGATGGGACTGGGTACTACTTTGGCGATAGTCCTGCTCGCTCCGTATGTGATGAAAATCTGGGGCGCGGACTATTCTCCGAGCGATTTCGACTTGATCGTGTTTTACAGTCGGGTCACGGCGGCGGCGGTGTTACTATCGGTGTCCGAGGCATTCATACGCGCCCTGCTGAACGTCAAGAAATCATTCGCCTACCCTGCTGCCGGCATGAGCCTGTTCAATATCTTTTCGATTACCTGTGTGCTGCTGTTGCACCAGCGTTTTTCCGTGGGTGCGATAGCGGCCGGACTGGTCGGCGGACTCCTGATTCAGAATCTGTACCTGGCTGTGCGCCTGCTACCGCTTAAGTCATTGAAACATTTCAAACCAACGGTGATCGACAGGGAATCCCCCTTGTTTCTGTCGGTTGCCGGGACGCTGATTCTCATTGAACTGATAAACCGATCCTATTTTTTGATCGACCGCTACTTTGCTCCGAGCTTTGGCGAAGGTGTCATCTCGGCGCTCAATTACGGTCAGGTGCTGGTACAACTGCCAGAGTCGATCGTGGGGTTTGCTATCGGAGCAGTGCTGTTCCCGATTTTCTCCAAAACGGGCGGTGCTGCCCAAACGGAATCGTTCATGGTAGCTTATCGTAAGGGTATCATGGCGGCTTTGTTATTCGCTGTGCCGCTGGGCGTGTTCTTCTACCTTAACGCCGAAAGCCTGGTCTACTTTGTTTTTCGTCGCGGCGCTTTCGATGACCAGTCGGTGGCCATGACGGCGGCGATCCTGAAGACGCTGGCGCCTTCGATCATCGCCCTGTTCATTGTCTCAACTTCGATTCGCGCCTGCTACGCCCGTGGCTGGGCCAAACCGGTGCTGGTTTTCGCCGGTCTTCTGTTGTTCACCAAGTTTGCTGCGACAGCGTTGATACCTCGCTGGATGGGTTATCCCGGTATTTCGCTGGCCACTTCAGTTTCGCATGTCGGGTTTGGTCTCGGCCTCATGGGATATATTGTGATGAAATGGTCACCTCAGGACCGAAACCGTTTTGCCTTTACCCTGGCCAAACTGTTCTCGGCTGGATGCGTGGCTTACGTGGTGGCTTATGCTTTCCGGCGACTGACTCTGCCGGCCCCTGAAGAAATGACTCACGCGACGGCCGCCTTGATGCTGGCCGGATCGGCGGTGACCGTGTTTGGATGCTACGCCGTGGCCGTGTGGCTGCTCGGATTCCGTCGCTACTTCACAGAGGCGGTCCAGTCTTTTCGCTTCAAAGGCAAAGAGAGGTAACCGGCCAATGCGTCTGATGCTTATCGCCATGGGCGGGTCTAACCACACAGTTAAGTGGGCAACGGCTCTCAGGAACCGCGGCCATGATATCATGTTAGCGACCTTTTACCCTCCGAATGAAATCGAGGGTATCGACATCCGTTACCTGGCGTGCCGCAACCGCCTGAGCATGCTCTTCAAAGTCCGGCAGGTCCGAGAGCTGGCGAAGCGGTTCCAGCCGGATATCGTACACGCGCATTACGCCAGCAGTTGCGGATTCGTGGCGGCCCGAGTCGGCGTCAGGCCGTTGGTGCTCTCGGTATGGGGTGATGACATCATTGAGTTCCCGCGCCGCTCGCTGATTCATCGCTGGATCGTACGCAAGGCAATCCTGGGCGCCGATTATGTTACCGCCACCAGCAGGATGCTTGGCAGTGAAACCGAACAGTTGGTGGCTGGGCGCAGGAAGGCGCGGGTGATTCCGTTTGGAGTGGATCTCGAACGCTTCCGTTTTGTCGAGCGACCTTCGCGACCAACCTTCCATATCGGAACCGTTCGCTGGCTAACGAAAAAGTACGGCCTGGAATATCTGATTCGAGCCTTTGCCAAACTGGCCGCCAAACCATTCAGCCTGAAGCTGACCATAATCGGTTGGGGTCCGCTGCGACCGAAGCTGGAGGCGCTCACGGCTTCGTTGGGCGTCGCCGACCGCATCACGTTTACCGGACGCTTGCCTAACGAGGAAGTGGCGCGGTATTTCGAGCAGTTCGATCTGTTCGTCATGCCCTCGGTCAGTCGGGGGGAAACGTTCGGCGTGGCCGCGGTCGAGGCGATGGCTACCGGGTTGCCGGTGGTGGCCTCCGATATCGGCGGGCTGCCTGAAGTTGTGGCCGACGGCGTGACCGGGCGACTGGTGCCGCCGGCTGATGTCGACCGGCTGGCCTCGACCCTGGAACAGTACATCCTTTCTGAAAGCATGCGGCGGGAGGATGGCCGACGCGGGCGAGAGAGAGTCGAGCGACATTTCGACTGGAACCACAACGTGCAAATGATGATCGACCTGTACGACGAGATACTGGCCCACATGCGATGACTGCTGGGCGCCCGGGATTATTACGTGCGAGCCCAAAGAGACCTGTGCGAATGGGCCTGTTGATATAGCTGCTTTCCTCGTCATTGCGAGCGACCGAAGACACTCGTGTCGTAGGGAGCGCGGCAATCTCACTGTGCGCGGCGTATGTCCACACGGTCAAGCCGTGTCTCTCGCGCTACGCGCGCTCATAACCTCATCCTGAGCGGAGTCGAAGGATAAGTCCTCCCGGCATCCAGGCCACACTACTAATCAGACTGAATTATGCTTGACTTAGGCAACAGCCGCCGCAAGATTGACGGCATGGAACACACTTGGCACTATGATTTCCGTGATGTCCTATGGGCGCCGGCCCGCGCCCTTTCGGCCAAGAAGATCTTCGTCATGACGTTCTTTCTCTGTCTGGCCCTGGTCTTTTATGACCTCTTCACCTACCTGGCATTGGCTGTGGCGGGTGAGGCTCCGGGCTATGTTTTTTCGGTGCACGGTATGTTTCCGCTTCAACTGTTCACATTCGACAGCGCCGTCGGGTGGATCGTCTTTGGGGTCGGCGTTGTTCTGGCCTTGCTGGCGGTCATGATGGGCTTCTTTGGCGTCGCCGCTTTCCAGATCGAAGAAGTGCGCGGCAACCGGTTCATGACCATTCGGCAGGCTATCAAGTTCTCCTGGCAACGGCTGCCGCAGATGTTTCTGGCCGAACTGGCCATCGTGCTGTTCGTCGCCTTCATCGTCTTTTTGTTTCTCCTCTTGGGGTTGGTCAGCCGAGTGCCAATGATCGGCGAATGGCTGTATGCTCTGTTTTTTGCCATCCCCGTCTTTGTTGTCGCCATACTCACGGTCTTCATAATCCTGGTGTTCCAGATATCGTGGGTGCTGCTCCCGGCGGTGGTGGCGGCGGACCGTATCGGCGAGACGTTCACGGCGATTCTTGAAACCTTCTCGACCATCATTCGACGGCCGGTGCAGTGGCTTTTGTACACCGTTTACTCGTTGCTTGCGGCGAAAATCTGTAGTTTCGTGTATGCTTACTTCTGCTATCGGTCAGTGCAGTTTATCGGCTGGGCGAGCGGTCTCGGGGGCGGCGAGCGGACGACCGACCTCATTAAGTCCGGGCTGTCGCACCTGCCGGTCGACTCCGACACCGTGCACGAGACCTTCAATATCTTTCCGGGGGTCGACTGGGGAATCTCGCTTGTTCCATGGACGCGCGGCGGCGGAGATGAGGCTGTCGGTTACCTGATGGCGGTGATGCTGTTTCTGATCTTTGCGTCGATCATCGGCTACTTTCTGGCGATAATCGCCACCGCTCAGGCGCGGGCTTACGTAGTCATCCGCTACTTGAAAGATAAGTACACTATCTCCGACGAGTCTCCCCTCTTCTTCGAAGAAGAGCCGGTCAACGAGCCGGTGGAGGAGGAGTGAGGAAGTGTCCGAGGGCGTGACGGAAAGGGATCTAGCAGGCTGTTGAAAAACTCGGAACAGGAGACAGAAAAGCAGTTTCCTTGTGTTGCAAGTCATTCCCGCGCAGGCGGGAATCTATCTGAATCAAC
>SDBU01000871.1_pt1 | contig 43955 bp, 59 predicted proteins | sample 2277071 | NCBI WGS metagenome assembly SDBU01 (sample SAMN10397929, study PRJNA504765) | marine sediment metagenome | isolation source: marine sediment core GS08_GC12, 126 cmbsf | place: Arctic Ocean: Gakkel Ridge, Loki's castle | collected 2008
TCTCTTTAGGAACGCATCAATTGTGAACTCGATATGCTCCAGCTCTTCGGCGTTTAGGATATATAGTTTTGCCTCTATACAGTTTTCTTTGCATGTGTCACCACTATCTAACCACCAAACCAGTATGCCTGCAGGGTTTTTGACAATTCCTCGGATAAGTCCAGGGTCGATAAAGTTATGTTCCAAGAGCACTTTTGCGCAGTCCATTACATAAATACGTGCGGCCTGTAAGGTGCGAAACTCTGCGTTCAGTTCTTTTTCTGGCTCTGTATTTTGGAACATCTCCACTGTAAACATTTCGGGTAACGGCCAAGGTACTTCGTGCAGGTTGTATTCTTCAACACCTGCTGCCTCGGCGCTATCATAGCTAAAGGCCCATCTATCAAATCTGCTGTTCATTACCTCTCTTGCTGCAAGTTCGCTCTCCGCATCAATAATATGATAACCATTCCTGTGAGGGTTATCGATTCCGCAGCCAAATGTGAAATAGTATTTTTGCTTTGCCATTACTCTTCTCCTTCTTTGTTTATGATCTTTAGCCAACTTTTGAATGACTGTTCATCAAAGTCATCCAACATTTTTAGTAGTTTGATGTTCACGCCTTCTCCAAACATATCCAACTCGATAGCATAATCCCCCTCTTCGTGAGTGATATACTGCGCAACCAAGCCGGAGGATAGTAATTCACATGTTATACGTAAATCCAATTCCTTCAGTTTGTTTATAACAGCTTCGTACTCATCAGGTATTTCGATTTGTAGCATTTTGGTGCGTCCATCGGGTCTCATGTATTGTGTTATGTCAATTTGCATTGCTCTTCTCCTTTCAAATCAAAATGGAAGTCGGGGCAAGCTTCCGGCGAACCCCGACTTCAATGAAGGGTGTCGGCTCAAGGACTGGGACTCACCGATTGGGTTGTCACCACCAACCACACCCTATACAAGCCATCCGCTCATAATCGCCCAGGACATTAAAGCCCCCAGAGCAATACATACTACACATTGTAAAGTCTTTTTCATTTTGTTTCCTTTCTTAATGAACTTTCCTTTAATTATTTTGCGACGTCCGTATTAAGAAGCTTGTCAGGTGCTGTGTTCAACGATCCGCTCAAGGGCACACTGTAGCAATCGACCATATCCCAGCCCCTGAGCGCAAGACCATCCATAGCTTTTGATTGGCATTCTTTTATTGTCTCTCCCATGACAATAAAACCATCGTTGGGGTTGTTGTGCACAATTGAAAATATCATTTTGTTTCCTTTCTGCATTTGTTAATTAAAGCCGATCAGATGAAACACTATTCTTCCTTGGCTGCTTCAATGAGCTTTTGTAGCGAATGCTGAATTACAATACCGGCATAAATTTTTGCCGCAGCTGCTAATACTGCGAGACGAACAGTGAGGCAATCAGTTGAGTGTAACCGCTCTTCTGTTAAACCCATTCCCTCTTGCATTTGTTGTGCGAGGCATGTTACGTTAATTCCATGTTGCTCAAGTGTTTGTGTTTCCATTTCTTTCTCCTTAAATTAGTTCAGACTGTTACTTCTACTGTATGGCCACAGGATAAGCAACGAATGACCTTAAGCACTTCGTATTCTCGTTGTATTCTTCCTTTCATATTAGCCATTTCTTTCCCGCAGTCCGGACATGCAATGCCACTACGCTTTGCACGTTCTTTGCCAGCTTGTTTTTCTCTTGCTATCCTCATCTCATATTGTTTAATTGTTTCCAAACTCATCTTGGTTCCTTTCCGTTACCATAACTTAAAATGGTTAAGCATACCTGCTATAAGCGGTACAAAACTCCAGCGCATTTCGTAAGCATCTCGCCTACATACAACAATCCTCGCAATGTTTAGGTCCTCTAACCACATACGAACCATTCCAGCGGGAATGCACATTGCCACGCCAAGTTCGTGAGTTGTTGAATCGGGTTTTTTGTAGATCCTCTCACATAACATTTCTATTTTGGCGTCCATCCCACTCTTAACTATCGCTTTCAAATCAGCCAGCTCTTCTTCATCATTCTCTTTCTTGTCGCGTAAGAATGCCAACCCGAGTGCGAGTTTAGCTAACTGCTTCGCATATCTGGTGGCTTCTTCCCATTCAGGGATAACGAGTATGTTTCTCGAGTAACTCTGTCTTGCAACGGAGGTTCTTAAAATGGCGCCAAGTTGAGCTAACCTTCCTATTTCCTTTTGCATCGTGAAATGCGGCAGGTCTGCACCATCTCTGGTCAGGTATTTCAAATATCCAAGGGAGGCTTCTTCGATGATGTTGTCTACTTGCACTTCGCTTTTTATGTTCGCCAATGACAAATCAATTTTGCCATAGACCTCATCGAGTGTGCTTTTAACTCTAAAACGCAAGAAACGTTCTCCCAAACGCACGTTGAGGCTCCAATGGGTATCGATGTCTGGCGTGGCTGCACCGACAAAACCAAATTTACACTCGTATTTTCTTTCTATGCCCGTACCATAAGTTCGAGCGCAGGATCCATCATAGGCATCGCGTAGTAAACCCATAATTTCACTCACAACCTCGCTGTGTTGGGACAGTAGTGAAGACATATCTTTGACCAATAGTATCTTACCCTGTAGTTTCGGGATCATACTTACATCCCGGCCTCCTTGCACACCCCACCCGGAGATTAAAGCTGCAGGTCTGAAAGAAGAACAAGAGTAGATAAAAGGAGAATGACGCACTCCCAGCATCGGCATAGTTTTACCACAACCTGGTGGTCCTACAATCAATAACCAAACAGGTCTACCGGATGTTTTAAGGTTAGCTACTAAAGTCGCATAGAAAATATCCAGTTGTTGTATCTGCGATTCGCCAATGACCAGTTTCCTACTGAGTGCTGCAAAGTACTCTGCTCTGTTACAAGATACTATATCGCTCCAATCACGTACAATCCTTGTATGCGGTTTTATACGTTCAGCTTCAGTTAATGTACGCTCCAGGTATTTTTCGTCGGTAGAGTGAATTGTGCCCTCAGGTTTGTTGAGGAGTGCTTCTCGAGCAAGCTCCGCGGGCACACCTCGCCTGAGCAATAGTTGTGAGAAAGAAAAGTCGTAACCTGAACGTGAACGATCGCCACTATTTTTGCCTTTATTCAGGTAAAGTTTTTTCGCCGTAGGTTCTTTTCCTGTATAGAGCTTCGCATGTTTTACGTCACGTAAGAAGGTGTGTAATTGCGTTGCTTCTATTGGTTTATCTTCCGCGTCTAGAAAAACACTCCGGCCTTTTGCTATCATATTACCTTGTAGTGGCAGCGCAATAAGCACACCCAATCCGGTTGTGGGAAGGGGATATAAATTGCAATGGCAACCGATTTCTCTCTTTATACACGTGATAGTTTCACGGCATAACTTTTCGAGAGTTGTTGTTGATACTTCCGTGCTAAAGAACATCCAAATGTGGTGATTACCGCTACGACTCTTTTCTAAATAGTTTGGTTGAGGAAGAGTTTTTTGGGCGTGTTTGGCAATTTGTATGTCGGGTGTGTCAACATCAACTGCGGCGAAGCGACACACGTTTCCGGGTAGGAGAGGATAAACTCCTATAACTTCCTCTCCTAAGAGATGTTGTGAAAAGATTTCTTCGGTTAGTTCTTTCCCGGTTACTCTGAAATAGACTATTTTCCCGTCCTTTCCTTGCTTCTGGACCGCGTAAGTATCATGCCTTCCATCAAAAAGTTTATAGAACACCTTAGCAAGGGGATGCATTAGTAAAGTTCTCCTTTTCTAGCTGTTTTAGTTTGGACATGTCAGCTAAAAACATTTTGTTGACATCTGAACCGCGTAATGCGGCAGAAGGATGAAAGCTACAAAAAATAGTTATTCTTTCTTCCGGTTTCCAAAGACGATCTACCTCAAAAGAATATCCATGTAGCTCCCCGACTTTTGCTAAGGGTTCAAATACTTGTAAAGCTTGATTACCAAACGTTACAATAAGTCGTAGTTGCTGTAAGCTTGCGAGTTCGTCCAACAACCATGTTGTCCGACACATTTTCAAACATGCTGCGGAAGGTGTAACCTTTGAAGGTGTAAAACATTTACCTACATTAGTCACCCAACATTCATTACGTAAAATACCCGCGAAAAGCAACCCCTCATTGAGCTTTCGTCCTGCTCTACCGATGAAAGGGCGCCCACCTTCATCTTCTTTCTCACCAGGGTTCCTTCCGAGTAAACAAATTTGAGCAAGCTTACAGTTACCCGAGCCTGGTACAGCACCTTGCCCATAACGTCTTTCAGGGCACAGTTCGCATTCTTTAAGGTCCATTTTCAGCCAAACCTCTCTGAAAACGTTCTTCTAACAGCCCGTTGAGTATGAACATCCAAACAGAGGTGTCATCCATACTTTCTCTGTACATTGCCATTTCTCTTTCTGAGATACGAGGGTCACCGTCTGTAAGCATTGCTGCACGCCCGGCTAATACCGCAACATGTTTTGCGACGTTTGCCATAAGATAGGCCTCTGGTGCAAGCCCAGCAAGTTTTGCAGCTGCAATATTGTTCAGAAAAACATCCTCATCGGTACCATATTGCTGATGTTTCTCGGCGAATTTCACGTTCAAACTCATTTCACGAAATCGCCAGAGCTGCATAAAAAGATCAATCTTCACTGTATTTTCTCCTTAATGTCTTTCTCGGTTAGCATCTCCGCGGTTTGTACATGAATGAAGATGCTTCTCTGCCTCGCGTCACGTTCGCGGTCATGATTCATTTCGTTTTGGACTACCTTCGCAAATACTGTTGCTTCTGCATGTGTAGTTGTTGTCGGACACACATACAAAGGGTAATCGTTTTGACAAATTATTAACATCATGTCTCCTTTCAAATTGGGCAATCGTTTGCTGTACTTATAAAGTAATCAGCAAGACCGACCGCGTCTGATTCATCGTCCGTTTCGAATTTAACATTGTATTTCTTCTCCATACGTTTTTGTGTAACTCTTTTAGGTAGCTGGCCCTTCCATTCAGTTACCGGTATGAGATAAACTTTATCGAAATTAGTGTACGCCCACCAATAAAGTGCTCCCACTAAAAGATGTAGACCGAGCAGAGCACCTGAATGCAATGAGGCTCTGGATTTATATCCACCCCATAGTTGTGGCTCTTCGATGACGACTGTGCTCGCTCGATCTACTCGAATAGTTGCTTCTTCCAACCCTAAAATGATAGAGACTATTCTTTCTCCATGTGGAAGTCCTTTCGTATCGCGTTCTACAGTACCAAAGGTTATTAACTGCGCGTCGTTGACAGTGGTATACCAGCTAGGGTCTAAACTTGTACAATGCCCACCGCCTTGAAATTCACCGTTACCTATAGGCAGCATGATTGTATTTCTCCTCAAATACAATGTGGCCTCATCTGCGCACTCAGCACTCATTTCGTTGTATGTTTCAAGTTGGCCGTGCCTCTCACAATAGTAGAGCTCTTGACTGATTAGAACTTCGTCATCTTTGAGTTCTTTCGGAGTTTCAAAAAAGGCCCAACCTAAACTTACAACCGAAGGGTCAATAGCAAGGATCATGGTGCTGTCCTCCGTTTCGTTAAACACATTGTAAGGACCACTACACAGAGGATTATGGGCGTAACAATAACAGCAGCCATAAAAAGGAGGACGAGGAAGCAACCAAAAACTACGCCGCTTTCTATAGTTTGTTGTTCTTGTAGATACTTTTCGTAAGGTCCACTCTCAGTAGCTTCAATGGCACCTGCAACAGTTACCAGGACCACAATAATAGCAAGTATGTTATTCATAATATCAACCTCCTTCCGGTTTGGTTGTTTCTTCAGCAGGAATACAACTGATTTCAGGGCCAAGATCTACCGCTTCGCGCACTAGTGCTGTTATTGCAAACGGTACCTCTTGAACTACAAGATATGCTGTTCTCTCGTCGATGTCAAGGTGCGCTTTAACTTTTCCACCAACGGCCTCCCACTGTTGCTTCGCAAATGCTAGTACAGAAGTTATGTTTTTGGCTCCCTCGATTTCTTTGAGGTAAGAGCGATAATCAACGAATAGTGTTTGTTTCATTTTCGTCTCCTGCAATAAGTTTGTTTAAGTCGACCCCATAAACATCGTGTATACGTTACGGTATTTTGCCTCTCACCCACTGCTAACCTCCTTGCTGGCTAATATCTCGTAGAGCGCTTCTACTTCGATATCGCTGATGTCTGGGCCGCTAATACATTCAATTAACTCCTCTTTCATTGCTAAAACTTCTCCAGGGGTTACTTCTTGTTTGATGTAGCTAATCTCGGGTCCTTGATATGTTGTTTCACGTATTAGGATCCTCAAATTTGCGGGGACATCAGTAACTACAAGATGCGCCACCCCACCACCTGCATCGAAGTAAACTTTAGCTGTACCGCCGACAGCCTCCCACTGTCTCCGCGCACATAATAGCACAGCATGTACATTCTCGCTCTCCTCGCAATCTTTTAGTTGGGAGCGATAATCAATTAGTATTGCTTTTTGTTCCATTGTCCTTGTCTCCTGCAATAAGTTTGTTTAAGTCGACCCCATAAATATCGTGTATACGTTTGAGCATGTGGATTGCAAACGGTATTTTGCCTCTCAACCAATAGCGTATAGTTACGTCACTACAATTGAGATCGTTCGCGATTTGCAGCTTTGGTTTATCACCTACTACTTTAGCTAACCGTTCACCGAATTCTTCACCATAGTCAGGTTGAGTCATAATCCGTTGGGTCCTTCATACTACCTTCTCTTTCGAATGCACGACGTCTACGTATACACTTTGGACACACTCCGCAGTGTTTTTGGCCGCCCCCTTCACATGACCAAGTTGTATTCCAATCTATTTTCCACTCGTTCCCGAGTCTCAGAATATGTTCTAACTTGAGCTTCCTAAGTGGAGTATCCATCTCAAAACATCCGAGCCACATTCCTACATTATCATGCATGGGTAATGACATGCTCAAAAGATGTTGTAGTCCTGTGATGAATTCTTCCGTAAGTTTCGGGTCAGTAGTAACAGACAGATCATCGCGGCTGAGCCCATAGTAAATTTTTTGATAATTGAAGTGGCGTGCGACAGGAATAGCACGACAAAAAAAGCAAAGGAGACGAAGCAACGGTGCATCCAAAGGCGGAAACCCGCGGAGTTTTACTTGAAGTAAAATAGCACCGCAACGTTTTGTTAGATACTCCAACATAACTAATTCACGTTTCAAACTGGGTTGTTCATAGTCAACGAACATTAAACTTATTTCGCCTTCCTTTGCTGCTTCAATAGCTAAGAATGCACTTTTTATACCACCACCGCACAGCACCAATGATTTCATTACAGCACCTCTCGAGCTTCGCATACTGTGTTAATGGGTAGGCGTTCTTCACATAGTACTGGCTGCATGGCTTTGAGTAAAGGTGTGTTGGGGCGTTGAAGCTGTTTGGTACGTGAAACACCAAAGAATGATATATCTATGCTCCCTCCTTTTTTGGCCGTTACTTTTGCGCGCGCGAAAATTGCACGACTTGTTCTGATTTGGTAAAATCTCCCGATGCGGAACCATGTAACTTTTCTTGGTGCATCTGCCGTCTCTTTCAATGCCACTTTTTCGTTCTTACTCATGTCAAAATCCTTTCCGATTAAGTTAAAACTATTTAATTATGCTGCTTCTGCAAACATTTGCTGTAACCGCTCAAGTCCTTGAGCATTGATTTCGATGTCCTCCATCTCTAACAGGTTCCGCCCCACTGAACATTTCACAGGAAGCGGTACAGAGAATTGTGGATAGTCCTCCATTGCTTGCTTCACGCGGAGTTGACATTCAATATCTTCTAGATAAGCTTCGAATGTGAGATCATCATGAATGTCGAGTACCTGTTTTGTTCTTCTCCCCTCGTAGATTTTGTTCGTTCGAAGCATTGAGTTTTTCTTGACGTTCGCTGCGGAGCCTTGGCAAATCCACGAAACTATTTTGTAGCCCCATTCGGGTACGTATCTGTATCTTCTTCCGAATACATCAACGATATAACCTTTCCTGCGCCCGGTGTTTTCCATCAAACGTTGTGTGATGCGCATCTCCGGAAAGTTCGCTTCATAACGAGAAAGCACATTTTGTGTGCTAATTCCTTCAGGGCGTAACATCTGATACAGGTAGGGTTTACCCATTCCATACAAAATGCCATAGTTAACGACCTTAGTGATGTGTCTTAAACGTTTGTTGACTTCACCAAAAACCATTTGACATATCATTGAGTGAAAATCTTCGCCAGCACAGAGCTTTTCGATCAACCTCGCACTCCCGGTGTAGTGTACAAAAGCTCTGTACTCGATTTGGCTGTAATCCCAAGCGATGAGCAGTGCTCCTGGCGGTGCGATGAAGATCTTGCGCACTTTCCGAAATGCTTCGCCACATATTGCCGCCAACTCTGCGTTGCCTACTTCTACTTCCGTGATGCGACCACGCTGCTTCGGGATGGTAGTCAAATTTGGGTTGTAGCAGTTACATCTTCCTGTTTTTGTCGTTTGTTTGTAATCAGGATGAACTCTACCATCTACCGCTCTCTTCTCATACCCCGCTGCCGTAGAACGTGCTTTCGCCAAGAATTTCCACCCCTGGATCAATTGCATTTTAGGGTCAGTAAGAAAATGCTTTAATGTGTCCGCATCTGTTTTGTATTGTTTTCCTGAGGGTGTCTTTGCGCGCAGAGGGAAATGCTTAGCTAACACATTACCCAATTGCTGGCCAGATGAAATGAGGAACTGCTCGTCGAAAGCTTCATATATTTGTGCCGCGAGTTTATTTAGCGCCTCTTGCATATCCACCAGGGCCTTTCGCGCGAAATCGACGTTAATTGCAACACCGGTCTCATCCAACAGCTTATAGGCCATTTCTACGAGAACTTCAAACCTATAGAGCTCCCAGAGATCTTGTTCTTCGAGTTGGGATTTGAAGAGGGAGTACAAATCCAAAGTGTCTTCCGCATCCGCACGCGCGTAGGGGTGTAGACGGTCCTGTGGGGTGTTAAGGTTTACTGCCTTACCCTTTTTTTGAACCCTACGAAGTTCGAATTCATCCATCCGTGCCCTCCCCAATAATTCCCGTGAGAGAGGTTTTAGTGCATGATGTTGTAAGTGATGTTCATCAAGTAGCATGTGCATAAGAATGGTATCATGAATCTCGCCATTGACGAAGAGTTCTACTTTGTCGCATACGGATAGATCGAATTTGGCATTGTGAAAAATCTTTGCTCGGGGACTTGTACAAAGAGCTTCAAAGAATCGAAAGCCCTCAGGTGTTGTGGGCGGTCCAGCTCCGGAGCCGAAATCTTTCGCAGCCCAACTGTAGTAAATGGGTATTCTGAGTTCAGGTATAAGCCCAATAGTCTCGGTATCAAGAGCAATGACACTACTACCTGCAGCCAGAGCTTCGTGAGGGTATTCACATAGGTCGACGTATTTTGGTAGCATGAGTTAGATTCTGTCTTTCAGGATTGAATGCCGCAATCGTGCTGCCATTGAAGCATACTTTAATGCCTCTCTGCAATTGTACTGTAATGCATTCTTCCATTTCGCAGCGGGTCCAAAATCGCGTCGGAAGTAGTCAGCGGGTCTGCTTACGTCCTCTGATAGCATACCGCTCATAGAAGGTGTAATGTTCAATGTTGCCTGGAAGAATAACGAGGCGGTATCAGCCCTGTCTACCCACCAAAGGTATTGGAGCATGGCCAAATTCCCGCCGATGCCCAACAAATGGAAGCGTACCTTTTTTTCACGTGCAAGATCTAAAATTCCAAGCCGTTCAGCCCAACCGCCAAAAAAGAATTTGTTCATGGATTCGTCCGCGGTGTGCGTGAAGCGGCTAAGGGCGTTATTACATGCATTTCTGCAAATACCCATCCATTGAAACTGCCCTGAGTTGATGGCTTCCCACAAAGCTTTTTTGTACCCTTCGGCATCATTACGTTGACATTGTGGAACAAACATTAACTCTGGTACATATGTGAGTTCTTCGGTGGGAAGTTCGTCTACAAAATTAAAGGCATGTTTCAGGTTAGTGTGTGCGTTCGCGTTCATAAGATCTGGCACGACAACCACCTGCGGTCTGATTTCGCGGATAACTTCGATGAACTGCGCGTTATTTACCAGTTCGTTCTCGAAGACTCCATTATCCAATACTACTCCATAACCTTCGCGTGTAGCAGTAGCAAACAATTCTCGATACCCATCATGTTTGATGTTCGCTAAACAAAAACGCCCAGGCAATAAACTTGTCCATTCAACGTGAGCCGTAGGTACAATTAAACATAATTCCATTATGCACTTCCTTTCTGTTTACTTTCAAAAACCTCTTTTCTGTCGATGGTTATTCCTGCTGGGGCTGTAAATCCCAATGTAACTTTGCCGCCATTAACTTTTGCGACAACAACTTCAATGAGAAGTCCTTTATCATCGGAAATGTAAACCTTTTGGTTTTTCCTGCGCGACAATACCAACATACCCATAGTGTTAAACACCTCCCATCAAGATATTGTAAAGTTGTGGATAAATTGCTCCGCTTTGGCTTACACAAATGAAATCCATTTTCGTTCTTCTCACACCTCGTCCGAGACAGCAAAGGTGTCTTGCTGAGGTTATAACCAATACACCGTTAGGTGCGAGGTCATGCGTGTATTCTTCCAGTTCACCAACCAACGCGTCGCATATCTGTTTCGTTAACCGTTCTTGTATTTGCAGCCTCTGTGCAAAGCAATCAACGAGCCTTGCGAGTTTACTCAGCCCGACAACTTTTTCACTGGGGATGTAAGCTATATGACACACTCCAAAGAATGGGATCATGTGATGCTCGCAGATGCTGCTAAACTCTATGTTCCTGCATATTACCGGTCCATGACCTTCGGATTCGAAAGTTGCCGCAAGAATGTCATTCGCATCAAGCGTATAGCCTTGTAAAAGTTCTTCCCAGGCCCCTCCGACTCTTCGCGGTGTTTCCTCGAGCGCTTCTGATTCTAAATCCACGCCTAACGAGAGTAGCAAATCCGGTATCTGTACATTTTGCTCCCATTCTGTTTTGAAGTCTGACATTGTTATTTTACTCCCAAGAATTTATGCAACTGTAAACTGAACTGAGCATCGCTCAGATCCGTATCCTCTAACATTATTCGTGCAAGTGACTGTGCCGCATCAAGGTTCGTTAGAGTATCTACTATTGGACTTATTGCAATTTGCGCATCCCAAACATTTTCAGCGAGCACCTCTTTCATTCGAGTGTAGTCAACATCACCTCCAATGACGAATTTAATAACATCCTGTGGCAGCAAAAGTTCGAAAGCTACCTCGTCCATGAACCTTTCCATTTTACTGCTCGGGAGTTTGTAATCCATGACAATGCGCAAACAAGCGGCCCGACCTTTAAGGTAGTAATTAAGACCTGGGAACTTAACGGGTACAGGTATACTCCCATTAGTTTCAATCGTTGTCGGAATGTTTAACTCAATAAGCCTTCTGACGAGTTCCGTTACGTCATCGAATTGCATCAAAGGCTCTCCACCCGTTATTGTAACTTTAGGCATGTTGATGCGCTTGATTATCTCATCAATGGTCATTTCCATACCTCCACTACCGAAGGCTTCAGCGGTATCGCAATAAGAACAAGGGGTTGGTAGATTACAACCTTGGAGCCTTATGAAAGTGGTGGGCTTTCCTTGCCCACCGAATCCATCCGTTTCGCCCTGTAGCGAATCGAAAATCTCGTTTACTCTCATCCTGCCTGTTCCTGCCCTTCTGCAGGGGGAGGAGGCCCTGGAGGTTCTTTATCATCATAGGTCGGTGCAAGATCCTCGGTACTCTCCTCGGTCACATCAGGTAGTCCGGTTTCATCCCCGGCCGCTGCAGGTAGATTACTCCGACCAGCAACAGGTGAGAGACATTCATAACGCACGCTGCAGCCTGGCGTCTCTTCGACTGTTACAGCAACCAGAAATTCTCCTGAGGGTATTCTTTTTGATAGCCTTTCGAAGAGAAGCTGTGCTATATTTTCCGCAGTGGTTTTTGCCAGGTTTCTTATCCTGTTGAGGAAGCAATGGTCCATGTCCACTACAACTGCTCGGAGTTGCTTTTTCAGTTCTACCATATCGAGTGCTATCCCGATACGATCCAGTTTGTTCTTCTCCCATTCACCTGTAACGGTGTAGGTATGTCCATGCAATCTCGCGCAAGGCCCTATATAGCCTTCCAACCTGTGCGCTGCATCGAACGTTGTCGATACTGCTATTCTAAACATTGCTGTCTCCTTTCTCTTCTTGTTCTCTTTTCGTATACGAGAAGCCTTCAGACTCCTCGGGTAAGTTTTTTGGTAACCCTTCATACCCTGAGGCTTCTTCATCGTGCAGGAAGAAGTCTCTCTCACTGTCGTAGGGACGTACATCCACTATGAATTCATTGAGGTCCATGTTTTCTAACGTGAAGTCTGTTGCGTTAAAGTCAACTTTGAGACGCGTTCCTATTACAGAACTTACGCTAATGTCTTGCCCTCGCAGCTCATGTACGTGTGCGCACCACTCCATTAGTGCTTTTTCTATCACGTTGTAGATTTCATTGCGGAAGTGTATCATCATTAGCTTTGTCTCCTTTTCAATTTCAATTCTGGTTTATAAACAAAACTGGCGGTGAGAAACCTTTAGATGGTTAGGTTAACTGTCGGTTGATGTTAAAACCGTTCTTTTTCCCCGGATGTGGCACCTTCTAAGATGCGTGCGCCTCTGTTGATCCACATGTTTGCGGGGAACTGCTCAGGGTCTTGTTTGTTGGGTACAAGCTGTGCAACGAACTTTATGCTTATCAGCTCGTTTATGACCCTGAGTATATCCCTGGGGTTCTTTGGAGGAACAATATCGAGTGCAAGCATATCACGCTTGAGCCACTCCAGATTTTGTTCGTTCTCCATACCCCAACTTTTGGAGTACGGCTTGCCCTCGAACTCTTCTCCAGCGGAGCATTCGAGGATGTTACACGTTGCAACCAATTGCTTTCGGGCCGCCTCACCTGTGCTACGGCCAAGAAATGCATTGGTTATTTCTACTACAACTTTACAACGTGGGAACTGTACCGAGAAGGGTCGAGCGTCAATACCCTCGTACCCTTCCTTAAACTCTGCCTCTAATTCGGCAAGTACTTCGTCCTGTTCTTCCATGTTACACGTCCTTTCTGTAAGTGGCTCTCACCGCCGGTGTTTAAGTACTTTCAACTGTTAGAGTAATCTTTTTGGGTGAGTCTAACTCCTCAAAAGCATGGTTCATTAAATAGAATCCGGTTATTGCCGGCTGCTTTTCATCGGCGTCTGGTTTGAAGAGCACACTATGTTTTTTCTTCGCGTCCAGACTCATTGCCACTTGTATTGTCTTTGCCACTTACATTGTTCCTTACTGTTTTTTCAAAAGCATCAAGGTATGTTTGATACCCCTTCCCACGAGGTAGAGACAGCTTTGCTGGGAAACCTGGCAGACGATGTTTTGCTCTGATTTGAAATGAATTCTGCCAATACATGTACCGACCTTCTTCAACACGAGTTACATTACCTTCAGCATCTTTGCTTGTCGCCTCTTCGGTATTAAAGAAGCTAACAGCTCCACAGGCATCTATAATACCATCCGCAGCTGAGGGAGGTAATTTTGGCCCATAGGATTGAAAGTCTTGCCCACGCCAGGTTATTGGTCTTTCCTTGGAGTGTGAAATCACCAGTACTCCAAAACCACAGAGCAATAATTTGTTCAGTTTTTCAATCAAAAGCTCGTTTGTTCTCTTGTAGCCTTTCCCATAAGGTACATCTTCAATTCGTTCGAATCTCTGTTGCACTCCTTTTTCTGGGAAGGTCGTGTTCTTGCAGATCCAGGTACCGGCGTGCGCATACAGATTTTCGTAGGTGTCGACGACAATTGTTAGGATTTCTCTTACAGATTTTCCTTCTTCATCTTTCCAACCTGCTTTCTTCGAGTCAACAATTTCCTCACATTTGTCAATGAAACCTGACCAGTCAAAAATAGGATCGCCAAAGACTTGCACACCTTCAATACCCGCTTCAGTGTAAAAGAAATAGTGTCCCGTGATTTGTGAACCGAACTCTGTTTTACCGACTCCAGCAATGCCATAAATCAAAGTCAAATATTTTCGTGGGTCAGTCACAATCTCGGTTGGTACTTGTTGGAGCATTTTGGTTTCTTTCTAATCAACTAATTCTGGATTAAGCTCTTTTTCACTTCTCACGAAATAACCTGACTCATCTCCGCGTGTACATAGAGAGTGAAATGCACATCTCCCATATCTATTTTTCGGGTGATGTTTTGGCCACCAAGCATTTATCAAGTGCTGCTCAATATCTTGTGCGACCATATTGATGTCCTGTTTGTAATCCGTTATCTCTTCAGGTGTAAAAGGGATTATCCTTCGTTGGAAGTACTTCATGTAATCGTGGAGATAAGTGTCACCCAAACGTTCATTGAACATTTCTGGGGTCTCGTTCTTCCGCAGTCGTATTTGAGGCTTCCCATAAATATCGTACAGAACTTTATGAGTGTTCAATCCCAGAGCTTCTTGTGCTGCAAGTATATATCCTTTGGGTTGGGAATCGAGTATTATGTCCGCCCAATAATCTTCGGTTACTGAAGCAGCTGTTTTGCGCTCCAATAAGAGCACTTCCCCTGTTCTGGTGTCGCACAATGCTTTATCGATTTTACCCCTGAACTCCCACCCGCATGGGAGAGGCATCTTAAACCTCGATTCCACACCGAGATGTTCATAAAACTTATCTTCTTCATGCCATCTCAGGAAGTGAGCATCTGCAACCTTCGGGGCCAGCTTGCACATCTCTTCTGTTTCTTCAAGTACTCTGTCTGTGTGTGGTCGCTCCTCGATTTGGCGTCTGAACCTTTCGATGCCATCCTCGATGGGTTGTGCTGTATCTCTGCACTCTGCGCATATGTGCACTAAAGAACCCCAACGAAAGTAAACGGGTTCTTTTGTGGGAGATAACCTTCGCACGTATTCGCAAAAGAACTTGAACGGGCAATCAAGAAAACAAGTTCTCATGGAATTTGTGATAACTTTCCTCATGATGCTACCTCATTATACCACTCCAAGAACATCTCCACTAACCGTTCCTCGCACTCCGCTATCAGGTCCGTAGCTTCATCTAATGTAACGTGCAAAACAGCGGCCACCATAGGTGCTCCTCTCATATCTTCCTCTGGCTTTATACAGTGTGCGCATATAAACTTCTCGAACCACTTAACTGCTTTTGCTCTATCCGTACTTTTTTCTTCGACTTCGGGTAGAACCACTTCTGGTTCAACTGCCGGCGATGCATCTGTGCCTTCTATTTTTTCGAGAAGTATGTCTTTTTTCCATGCAGTGAACAACTTTACTAACTTCTCTTCGTACTCCGCGACTATTTTTTGTGCCTCTTCAATTTTGATGCCCAAGTCCGAGGCTAAAAGAGCAGCATCTTCATCTTGCGAGTCAGGTGGACTTGCGTACCCTTGAAGCCATTTAATTGCTAACTGCTTATTCATGATTCTTTCTCCTAAAATCGGTTAATCTTTTTTGAACTTTTTCTAGTTTACGTTCAATTTGTACAATTTCCTTTTCTTCCATCCACCACTCCAGAAACTTTTCGTAAAGATGCATTTGAATAAGGAAACGTGCTTGTAGTTCCGGTAGTTGCTGATGTTCTTGACGTGATGACATGAGTAGGAGATTTGAAACTGTTTCTCCTTTTATGTTGCCGTAGTTGGATTTGTTGAAATCACAATGATGTACCACCTCGTTCTTTTCGAGGAAGCGTCCTAATTCTTTTTCCATCAAAAGAATATGAGTTGGGACATGTCCTGTGATGTCTGCTCTTGGATGGTCTGGCGCCTTGGTCTTCGGGTACTTCACTGCAAATCCTTTCAATTCTTATATTATAACCATTCCGACTCAAAGCCTCCACAAAAAAATTTTCGAAATTTTTACAGATGAGCAAACCCTTTCTTTCTCCTTTCTAGGAGCAGGTTACTAAGCGCCAATGTATATGCCTGAAGAGAAATCATAAGTTCGGGTGACCACTCAACAAAACTAAATTCAATCATCTCGTTCAATCTGATTTCATTGATGTCCTCTTCAACTGTAAAGGTCTCAATTGTCAATAGATCAGCCATAATTGTACAGTCAATGAACAACTCATGTTTGAGATAGAGTGAACGTAATGCTGATATGAACATCATAAAGTCCCCATGACCAGGTAGTCCAATAACGCCGGGTTTACAATCTGTTAACCATCCGTTCAGTACAAACTTATGCTCGAGACATAACTTTTCGAGTTCTTCCATAAACAGTTTTTCTTTGCTATCAAACATTTAATCTCCTCTTTGAATATAAGCTAAAATTTCTTCTGCCACGCTTTTTTTGTTTTGGATTGCATCCAGAACTACTCCATCTACAGAGCGCTTAGTGATAAGATCGTAATAAGTTACACTCTTGTGTATCTCCGAACCAAGGCGATGACATCTCTCTTCGGCATTTTCGCGTAATGCTGCTCTGAAATCTGTACAGATGAAAACAGCCTGGTTAGCTCTCTGTAGATTTAATCCTGCCGCTGCTGTTTGCTGTGAGAGGAGAAGTACATCATACTCACGTCTGTTAAAACCATCAATTACAAGTGAGCGGTCTTTTTGTGAAAGCTTGCTCCTGAAACATCCAAAAGGCAAACCCATTTCTCCTAAGAGCTTTGCCACACGATACTGCATAGTCTTAAAGCACACCCACAGTAGAGTAGGTCCATTGCTCAGCATCAGGGGAAGGTTTTCTTTCAACCAATTTAATTTGGTTTGGTCCACATCCTTCCAGTTCGCTCCTATTTTTTCCCAGTATTCAGGATTGGGAGGTGCGTTAACTTTTGAACTTATGTGTGGTTGGGTACAAGTGTAATTCGCACTTCCGCGTGCTGCGTGAGCATCAATTTTGTACCTATAATCTTTTGCCCAGGCCTGTAAGTACATAAAGCCCTGGCACAATTGATGCATTTTTGATGCCTTCACCATTGCCCATTTGGTATCGATCTGCTCTCCGTCCGCTAACGTGGCTGCAAAATTCTCCTTTAATTCTTTGTACACCCGTCGAGTTGCTATTGGCATCTCAAAGTAGACAGGGACATAAATTTTGGGAGGGAGTTGATCTTCGATTTCCGTTTTTCTTATTTGGATACATTTGTTATTCAAAAGCACTGCGATCTCTTCGCCTGCGCCTATCTTGAGTTCCCAATTGTGAGGGTCCCACGGAGGTCCAGGATCAAAATACTTATTGCGGAAACGCCAAAAGTTTTTACCTAAAGTTTGACCGTGATCTAAAAACAACATTTGTGCCCAAACATCTGACGAGCGTTCCAAAATAGGTTTGCCTGCGAGAAGTGCACGAAAAGGGGTATTTTTCAAAAGCTTTCGCCATGTCTTAAACCTGAAGGTTCGCGCTTCTTTTAGCATGGGGCTTTCGTCAGCAATGACAGTGCTGAAGTGCAATTGTGAAAGAAAGCGTAAAAGTGTGGGTGAGCGTATAGCATCATAGTTAAGAACATAAATCTCCGCATAAACCGACAGTGCCTTGATACGGTCTTCGGCGTTACCCGTTATGAGAGCGTATCTCCGGGAACAGTGCTTTTCAATTTCAAAACCCCATTGAGCGATAAGTGACCCTGTTGTCAAAATCAGTACAGGAAAAATTGGCTTGCCCATCTCATACAGCTGCTCGAGCCATTTAAGCGACATATAAGTTTTACCACCCCCATAAAAAACGAACATACCTATTTGGGGTTTATCTTTGGTAAACTCATCGACGCGTATTTGGTATGGATACAAAGGTGTTGATTTCATGTTTATTCTCCTTAACCAAAAAAAGATACAGGTGCAGCGGTAAGCAGCGTTCCCCTTGTAGGAGGAATTGTATCTTACATGCACCTTATCTTTTATGCTACTGAACAAACCGCGGAGACTGACTTTACTTGGCCTTGGCTTTGGCCGCTTCCAGCAGTTTCTTCAGCTCGGCGATCTCGTCCTGGTATCCCTGTTCCTTCTCTCTGAAGGAACCGACGCCGCGTCGTGATGTGAGGTCGATTGCCAAATCGGCAGGAATCAATTTTTCTGCCCTCAGGAAAGCAATCCAGAGTTCATTCGTCTTCAGCGAAAAGCTGACGTTGTTGTCTCTGCACCATTGCGCGGTAATCTTCCGAGTTTCCTCCGGAAGACGTGTCATTGGACTTCTCAATTCGGGAAGAGGCTTTGCGGCCTTCTCCGCGGCCTTTTCGGCGTCTTTGGCTAGTTTTGCTGCATCTACCATCAGTATGGCCTTTCATGAAAGTTGCTTGTTTTACTCAGTGTTACTTTCAGGGTCTGCTGTTTCGGTTGTAGTACCTCCTTTCCGTTTGTTCTGGATCCGCTTTGTGATCCCATCGATAGCCGCAGTAGTACCTGCAGCAACCGCGGCACTTAATGCCGTCAGCGCAATGATAACAATGTTACCATTACTGTACCACGCTTTCTTTCTTGCTGCCATGTTGCGTTCTCCTGAGGCTTCAATTTTAATTATAGAAACCTCTTAACTTAGGTGTAAACAAAAATTTTGATAGCTCTTATTTTTTTTTACACGTTCCTTTCCGAGAAAAGCTAGCCCTCTGTATGAGGGCTAGCAGTTACAGTTGTTTTATGAATCCTCACGTAGGGATTCTCCGAGCTCGAGCACTTCCAAGTACTCATCTAGATCCATCATGATTCCTTCCAATTAAAGCTCATACATTAACGAGATCTTTTACCGAGAATGACTCCGGTACCTAACATAACACACACTGAAATGACTGTGTTAAGCAACATTAGTGAAACAATCGCAACATCACCGTTGCGGCTCCACCACCTCTTTTTTGGAGCTTGATCCATCAGAAATCCTTTCGGTTAAAATAATACTCCACTACGTCGATACCACTTCTTTCACCATCTCATAATACACCTTCCTTTCATGGCATACATTGTATAAAGAAAGCTCCCAAGTAAGGCAGTTCATAACGAACTATCTTACTTGAGAGCTTTCTTTAGAAGTACATATGCGTAATAACTTACGCTTCTATTATTACATATTATATGCACGAAAAACAGGCTTTCTGCGCCTATTTTTTAAGAAAAAGCTCAATTTTTTTGCTTTTCGGCGCATTTTTAGCAGTTTTCACGCAAAAAGTCACGCAAATTGCACCAGTCATTCCAGGTCTTTTCACGTTCGTCTTGACGTTTTTCAGATGTTTTTCGTCCCTGTTTGTCATTCGGTAGCCACATTTCCTGATAGATTTTAGTCTTCAGTTTGTACTTAGAACTATGGAGATAAGGATAAATTATATTCAGAAAGTTTACCCCTAAACGTGAACTATAACATAATTCGAAAATATGATATTCTCTGCCATCTTTGAAAGAACCCTCATTCATATTTATGTTACCAAAAACACCCAGTGTTGCGAACGTTTGTTGTATAAACTCGAGCATACCAGGGTCTTTTTGACTTATAGTTACGCGCCCTCTAAATGCTCCTTTGGTAGTGCGATAGAGAGTAATACTCCCATCACCTTCAAAAAAGCCGCCGATCCAAGCTAAGTCTATTTCTTTATCCATTTTATTTAGACTCTTCCTGCTTTTTCGGCTTTTGCTGCGTCATCTCCGGTAACGACCGACACACTAGACATGTGTCTTACGCCGCCGGTCTTGCACAAACTCGCGTGTTTGTGTGCATCTTCCTCAGCACCAAGCCCCTGGAAATGAGCTAATACTCTCCCAGTGTGGTCATCCACCACAACTGCTCGTGCATCAAAGTTTGGTATTACGGGTTTTTCTCCTGGTTTCATTTTTTACGCCTCTTTTCTCATTTATCACAAGTTTATAACGCATCCCAATACGTGACGTCTGGCGGTTCGTCGTTCGTGCTTTCCAAGATACAAATATAGAAATGGCCCTCCCATACAACAATATCATCAACAGCCCACACCGTTGTCGCATCCCATTTTGGGTGCTTACCGGGATACATACTGGAAGTACCTCCGTGTGCTATAGCTGTCCCGGCATCGGTATTATCATTTGCAACATCCGTCAACTTCTCATCGTATGTAGAATTTGCTTCGTGCTTAAAAATACACGACGGTAGCGCGTCAGTTCCGAAATCAATGCTTTCTTTGTTGCCTGCACCGGAATCTTTAGCGACCTGATAATTGATTCGCAAATCCGTAAGCCGGTTGTAGCCAAAAAAGAAACCCATCACGCCCGGCCCACGTATCATCAAGTGGTCGCCGTTGTATGGCGACGTACCAAGGTTATCCCCCCGGTTCGACATGCCTATAAAGGTTATCGTATATATCTTCGGGGCACCTCCAATCCCACCGGGAATACCAATACCACTATATGCATTCCAATTTACGTTACCGCACGGCGGTACTCTGCTCAACTGGCTCCACAAATCCTCATACTCACCCGGCGACCGCACATTATCGTCGACGAGACTCTCAAAAATGCCTGTACGATGCTCGAAATATGTTGTTAGTATATGCTCGTCCCGGTAGCATATATCCCCATCCATCCAGTCGCCTGGTATTGCAGGGTCCGTCCACTCAAGTATGGTATCATCCTGGAAAGTGGAAATATCATCATGGAGTAGCTTTGTCGTTTGGTCGGTGTAGTGGCTAACATAAACTTCCCGCGCCAGCACAACCCCCTTGATGTCGAAGTTTTTGGTGTTATCGTAAAAGTCCTGATTGCCGTCTTTATCACGGATAAGGTGTCCGTTGTTCGAGGGCCCACTTTTAGCATTGAAAACATGGACACGGTTTTGTACGTCCGTTGCCAAGAGAGTAGCCTCAGAAGTCGAATCCCAATTATACCAATCAGAGACTAACGCCGCCGAGTATTTATTGACATATCGACCGTTTGCTGCAATGACGTTCCCCAAACTATCGCAGACCACACACTGGCCAAAATGTGCGGTAGCCGAAGAACCTATAGGCGCGGTTGTTATAAGATTTCCTGATGTATCAAACTTGTAGAGGTGATGATAAACGCTCGGGCCAGATGAGTATTCATAAGCCTCGCCTGCAACAAAGATATCGTCGTCTTTGTTGACCGCAACATCATGAGCAGCATCCGCACTGGCATCTGTCAACACCGCCCATTGTTGAATCCCATCAACATCCAACTGCCGAAAATTCATACCTCCGGTCTTAATATCGTTCGTCAAATATATATTGTTGTTGCTATCGACAGCAATGCTTGACACGTCATCAAAGGACTTTGTCCATGTAAGCCCGCCTGATGGGTCATACTTCTTAAGGATGTTTTCCCCCCATATAATAATATTGCCGTCGTGGTCCACTGCCAGAGAAGAGTGTTGAACAGAAGTCTCCCTTGCCCAAACTGTTGCTCCCGTTGCGGCATTGAGCTTGTAAAAGTTCGGCTCAGCGTTTATTGGTATGTCAAGAGTTTCGCCAACCACGTATAGGAATTGACCGTCCGGAGACAACTCACACTCTCGACCCTGTAAATCCGCACCTGCATCCGGCGTCGGTCTAAACAACTGCCGGAACCAAACAGGCTCATGTGCACTGTTAAGTCTCATCACAGTACCATACGTGCCTGCGCCGGGGAAGTCATACACGCGACCGATAAGGATATCCTGCGCAATGCGAACTTTTCTATCCGCAGCACGGCAATGAACAATTTTATCTACATGAGCTAACGTAGTCATTCAAAATACGCTCCGTTAAATGGTAAACCTGTAATATACCATGCAAATGTCCCACCAACATTTAACCACTCTACCCATACAGGATCGCCGTCACGTAAAAATGGTGCGGAATACATAAGTGATGTTCCGTTAATAATCAAGGACTTTACAGTCACCAAGTCCCCTGTCGCATCGGTATCGAGATAACACTCAATCTCGTCGCTGTCCGGCGAATCAGTTTTGCAATAAGCAATACGCTTTAAGCCTCCCCCGCTTGCCCCCCAATACCCGGCGGAACCAAAGAGAGTGTGCCTTACTAAGAACGCTTCCTCACGTGGACGAAACGAACGGATACGGGTTGTAAAACCCTTTTGATCAGATAGTTCCCAAATAATTTCTTGTGCGCCTCGCCCAAGAGAAAGTGACAACGCACCTGAGAAAAGAATATCGTACCAACTATTTTGAAAACTGAGTTTATATTCCGCGGCTAGTTCATTCCCCATGACACCAAGAAATGAACTATTTTGAATAACTGCAGTTTCATAAAAAGCTTCATAGGGTGAAGGTACAAAATAATCTCCTGTCCCGCCTATACTCGCGGCGGCTCCTTGCGTTCCATAAAGACCATCATTTTCAAGATAAGGCCTACTCGTAAGCATTTTGGCATCATCGCTTCGGCTGGTCTTCGTATTGATTAGGATTTCACGTATGCCATGTGAAATGAGAGTCGTCCACCATGCAGTTTCACTGCTGGGGTTTTTATTTGTATTGGCATTTTGCAGGCTGCGGTAGTGCACACCCGCCAGGGTCGATATCTCGCCTACACGATAAGTTACTGCGCTAGACCACGTATCTTCATCGCCTATCGGCATCACCTGGTAATGTGGTGGGTTCGTTAATAAATCTACTGCTAAAAAGCAATTCGCTTGCGCTAAAAGTTGATGTAAGATTTCAGGTACCGAAATGTTCTTCCCACGTATATTACGAGGTGCTCTTGTAGGTGCAGCCCCGTTAAGTGCCTGCAGATGAAGTGTATAGTTTGATCCAGAGAGCCCCAGGGCGGCCTCAAAGATGTCTGCGAAAATTTCGGTGAAGGTCCACATTACTCCTGCGGTACCTCCTGTTGCCGCAGCATCTGTTAGAGAACCAGTCGGGATATTGATTGTTGTATTTGGGGTGCCATAAGCTGAACTGGCAATAGTATATGAACCGTCATTATCTGGATCAGAAGAACCTCTTATTTCCAATATCCTACCGTTTGTCATTACTGCAGTATAATCACCTGCAATTTTAACTTGGTCAGCACCTCCACCCCCATCGATTAAATCTACAATTGCAGCATGGGGATTCAAGTTATCTAAATCATAATCTTTTTCGCCACCCGAGATATCTTTCGAACTCCCATCCGGTACGTAAGTATTATAGTCTTGTGTCCCATAATAGAAAGGCCACATAACTCTTTCGTCGGCGAAGTAGATACGACCAATTGCTGGACTGAGTGCATCACCTACTTCACATTTCACAGGATAGATGTTATAAAGAGATGTGCCTGCAAGTTGAAGTGTTGCAGAAGTGCCTGCTGTAACAACTGCTTGGGCCGCGCTAGCGCTCATTGTAAAGCATCCAAAAGATGGGCGCACGCCATAGGATAACTTGAAAAAGCTATCCGCGGCTAAATGACAAACATCGCTGCCGTGGGATACAGTAATCATATGAGCCTTTTATTGCGGAAAGCTCCAATCTTCCCAACTGCGTTTTGCATCTGTACTCCATGTTTTACTTGGATAGTTAGATGTCCAGGGCCATCTGAGTGCGAGAGCAACCGAATCGAGATTGGCAGGGATAGTCAGGTTCTGCACCAGCAGTACGTATTGCCACTCTAACCTATATTTGCCATCACCCGTAGGTTCTCTTGGTTTTATATTTGCCGAGAGTAGCATCGCATAGGGAGCATCACTATCTATTGCACCTCCACCTACCGCATCATTATCTGCGAGAGCGTAGGGAGGGCGAGGTGCTAATGGAGGTGCATCCCATCTTTCTGCTGCACCGGTAATAAGCAGAAACACTCTGGGGTTGTGTACTTGTTGGAATGAATCATTGTATCCGGCCACTAACGGAGCACTGTGCCTCACGCCCGTATCTAGTTTGTATTCAAAACGTTGATGGAAAGAAATGTTATCAGAACTTTCAGCGGAGTGTTTGCGCGTTCCTGGTTCGCCCCCTTGTGAAGTGTCTGATCTATCCCCTTGCTCGGGAATATCCCAATAACCTGGAGAGCGACTTGCAGCCATTTTATCTGAGAAGTTTATTTCAAGAGGAGAAGAAATGTAATCGAGTCCTGTCGCACCCGCGACCATAGATGTGCCATAAGGATAGGTTCCGAATTCTGAGGACTCTTCGGGTTTTTTTCCTTTTTCAACAGTTAGTTCAGCTAACCATTGCAGAACAAGGTTTGTAGTATAGGCCACATTGGGTGTCAACCCGCCTTCAAATTGTCCTTTTACTTCCCAGTGTAAATCGAAAGCGACCTTATTTGATCTCCAAAAATGTGTGAAGGCAAACCTTCTCTCGCGTACCCAAAATCTCTTGCCTCCCGTTTTTATGGTTTCTTGTTGCATTGTGTAGAGAACTCTGTTCGCGAACATGTTCAATATATCCAAAATTGCACTATGCACTAATTGGCGCGGTGCATAATCGGTGCTCTGGAGAAAACCCGCTAAAGTCAAAGTACTTACTACTCCCGCCGCGTCTGTTCGCGTAGTTGTAGTAGCGACGCTTAGATCGCCGGATGTGATATATTGCGGGAGCCATGAATAAACTTGTTTGTCTATGAAAGTGAAGCGCAGGATGGTATCATCTTCATTAACATTAAAGACCTGGCTCTCCCTCTCCCAATAGCCTCGTGAGGAGGGCGGGACGCGAAAATAATTGGAGATTGTCATCCTGAAAGAATCAGCACTAAAACCTTCTTGTGAAGTGAAGTATTTGTTGAGCTTTAGCAGCCCTCCGATAGTTCGAGTTGCGAAGAAGTTCTTATCTATGGTTGTATTGATAGTGTAAACGAAATCGACCCAGCTCGCAATCGCCCCACTATAGCCTGCGGGTGTTGGAAAGAGTTCGACTTCAACCTCCCAGTGTACCATTGCTGAACGGCTACCATAGATTTTGGTTATTTCTACCGACCTAGGATGCGGTCCACCTTTCAGATCGGGATAAGTATCGGGGTCAATGTTCAACTCTGTTTCCCAATCGGCGTAGTTAATAACGAGCTTCCCTCCTGGTGCACTTAAGATTTGGTGCATCCAAGAGATTGCTTCATCTAAACTTTGAGTGGGAGAGTCTGCAAAAACAACAGCTCGCACGGCGAATATCTTTCGCACTGAGGCCGCAAAATCTCCTCTGCCAGCCATTACGGGGACTTGGGTAACAGTCAGCATTGGGTACTGGAATGTTATGGTTTCGCCCCCAACAGTATAAGTTACAGTATCACTCACAGGTAGGTTCTTTCCGCTTGCATACGGTACTTTAACAGTGTGTATTCAGCCTGTTGCTGTCTTAATACGGTTCTGACTTCATCCCAACTGAATGCAAGCATGTCCAACAACTGGTTGCTATCCAAAATTTGCATAATTATATTTCCGCTGGGTTCTCCTACAGGAACCCGAACAGGTTCTTCTGGTTCGGTAATTTCTGGTTCTTCTTCTTTTCCTTCCTCTCCTTCCTTTTTTTCTCGTCTCAACGCGCGTTCGTGCCTCACGCGGTCCTTTCTCGACGTCGCTATACGTACTTTAGATTCAGGTGGGGTGGCAGCGAAAGCTGACATACCTATTGCACGTTGCACACCGCCCGCAACCCCTGGAAGGATTGAGCCCCCAAGGAAAGAGGTGGGTTTTTCTTTTTCCGGGAGGTTGTGCTCTCGCCGGTAGTTTTCTTTGTCCTCCTCCGTAACAGGTTGGCCTAGCTTTCTTTCCTGTATAGCTGTCCCAATTTTGAATCCTAACATAAAAGTTTTAATAGCGCTCACGAGATTGTTTAGGCCAGGGATGTTTATGGGGGGTGCAACAATAGCGGGACCCGCGATTCTTTTAGCTATCCCTAAAGCTTGCTTCGGCACACCTAGTACTGAAAGTATTTTGTCAAGGTAACCTCCCAGCCAACCCTTGAAGTCTTTCACCCATGTGAATTCTAGTTTCCCTTCCCCAGCCCACTTTGGCATTTCCATATCTGGCGCGAACTGTCCTCGGAGCAATGCTGCACCTCCTATGCCCCCGGCACTACTTTTGCCGTATCCAGGTACAACCCCAGGTTTCCATGAGGGGCCCCCCGCGAAGTCTGTTTTCTTTTCCGGTGTGAAGATACCCAACCATTTTGCAAAAGCCTCGAAACCCTCCCAGAGAAGTTTGAGACTCGCTGTGAGCGGTGTTAAGGCAAATTTTATTAGATCCGCGACTAGATTTTTGAGCTTTTCGAAAAACTCTGCAGATGAGAGAACCCCACGCATTAAAACACCGAGAGCGGTTATAAGTTTGTTGATAACGCCCTCCCAGTTCTTGAAGACTGCTATTTTAAGTCGCGTCCATCTTTGTTTGACTTCTATGCCGATGTCTGTTAAATGCTTCAGTGTAGGCGCAAGTGTTTTAGCCCAGACTTTACCTATTTGCATATCGAGACGGCGCCATCTTTCTTGCTGACTGGAAATGAGGGGGTCGAATTTCGCGAATGTACTTACGAGACTCCTCGTGGTGCTAATGAGCTTCTCCCACACTCCGGTTAGCGTTTTAGATGCACCCGTAAGTGAACCAAAAGCTGCCCCCAACCCCGCACCGACCGCACCTCCGGCAACAGTACCTATTCCCGGAATTATTGAACCAATACTCGCTCCAAGCCATGCTCCTGAAAGACCTGCACTGAGCGCGCCTTTCCCCGCACCCATAGCTATAGTGCCTGCACCGCTCGTCACAGCTGATGTCAAAAATTTGCCTGGGCCGTCGCCGTTCATTTAACTTGTCCTCGTTTCGTTCATCCCACCAACGAACGTCAATTCTTTGATCAGCAATCCTTTTTCTTTTCCCCCACGCGCTTTTCCCCCACTCACAATACGTAAAGGACGAACAAGAAGAGCTTCGTCGAACACTTTAAGATACGACCCCTCTAAAGTATCTATGACACGCTCTTTTATTACGAGTATGGACTCTGTCGTATCGGATAAATATCTATGGTATTTACCCCCGTAATCGACTTTGAAGACCTTGAGAATACCTACGATGATCTTGAAATGTTCGCGTTTGACGCCCCCTTCAAAATCACTATAATCTTCGCCCCCATCACACACTTGTAGGTCGAACTTCCCACGTGCTGGCACTTCTGTAATTATCGGGACCAAATAAATTTCGTGGGCCTTTCGGAGTTCAGTGAACACGTCTGCGAGCTCTTCAATAATTTGATTCATTACAGCGACGGTTGGCATATTAACCTGTTACCTTTAATTTATGTACATCAAAAATTGTTTCAACTTCTTCAACTTCCATCTCTGCAGGTTCGATACCGATTTCTTTCAGGTAGCCTTTAATTTTATCGGGAGCAAAAAGAAGTGCTAATGCGGCCGCTCCCTCTAACACACGCAGGCTTTGAATAACCGGGATGTTAGAAAGCAGCCCGAAGTATTCACCCGGACTCAACCTTCTGACTTCTCCGGGGGTGAAGCCGTAGTAGTGTCCGAAAAGAGCGAGCGACCGAAAACTTTTTTTAATGGTCCATCCGCCCTCTCTTCCGCGAACTCCCTGAAGTCACTGAGGATCAAACACGCTTCGTAAGTCGTGAGTGGTATATCCTCTAACGCGAATTCCTTTTTGACGACCTCTAAAATCTTCGCGGGGTCCTCAATCCCTTCGAGAACACGTAAACGATAACCCAGCAAGAGCAGATCATATTCATGCTCTTTGTTTTTCAATTTGAATACATAACTTGGGAGTTCAAGCTCCGGGTCCAGATTATCCAAATCAAGCATTGTTTTTGGTCCCTTTCTTTTTACCTGAGATAGTCTTGTACTGAGAACAACAAGTTCGTAGTGTCGTCCGGGATTATAACGAAAGTAACAGGAACATTTTGTTCAGATGTTGCAGCCAAAAGTAATTCTGCAGGGTCGAGCAAGAAAGCAATCTCGGATGTCCAATTCTTGGCGGCGACCTCTTCATAAATGTTTAACGTCCGAGTAATGCCCGGACCCGCTCCACCACCAAAACCTAGTGCGGTGCGAGCTGTTTCACCAATTAAACAGGGGTCGCCTGATGCGCTTTGTAAGTGGCCAAGAAGACCACCCGGGAGCCATTCATCTAAGAGCTCTTGGAAACCCTCACTGCCCGACTCATTGAATTCCGTAAGCACGGCTTCTACGACACAAGACTTTCCTGCATAAATGTAACCAGCGGGGGCTGCTCCAAGTGCATCTACGACAACAGGTGCCCAAGTTATTTTCGGGCGGATTGTCACGCCCGCTTTTGTCTTCCCCAAAACCTTGTTGTCAAAGGTTATTGTGCAGGGGCCGGTTGGATGATATAAAGCCACTGTATTACGACCTCCCTTCTTTCATTTTAGACCCCAGAAAGATAACTAGGGACAGTATTGAAAAGATACCCGCTGCTATCGCGCAGGATCATAAAAGTTAATGGAACTTGTAATTCTTGCGTTGCGGTAAGGAGCATTTCAGCAGGAACAGGTTCCACATGAGCTGCCGCCCAAATGGAGTCGCCATCACGCTCGGTGATTGCTAAAGCATAATGTGTGGTATCTTGCCCGATATGTTCACCTACAACCTTACCGGTCCCCAAAGAATTGACAAACGGGTCGGCTATGGTTATAAGATCTTCGTGCAAACCGATACATTCAACGGTTAATATCTTCCCTGCCCAAAGATAATCTGCAGGTTCTGCTCCGTGTGCATCGTCTATTATAGGCACCCAATTGGGTGTGGAGCGTATAATAACACCAGCTTTGGTTACGCCAATGCTATTACCTCCCCATGTAATCCCGCAAGGTCCCGGAACCCGGAAGATCATGCTGACCTCCTTTCTGGGAAGTTCAAATTAGCAAACTCGCCGAATAGTTCTTTTGCAGCTTCATCATATGCTCTTGCTGCTTCTTCTTCTGTTTTGTGGTGCCCCAAATAGATATGTTCGCCTTCAAATTGAATCTGTGCCTGCCACAGTTTACGTCTTTTGTAATAACAAACGCCCCTGTGCTTCGAAGTACCACCTTTTTTCTTTCCTTTATTCATTGCTTGCTGCGAACATGTGGCACGCCTTAAATTTTGCTCTCTGTTGTCTAACCCATAACGATTGGCGTGGTCGATCTGAACACCTTCTGGGTTACCCATTATTTCACGATGCATAAAAACCGTTCCTTTACCAAGGTCGGTGCGTACCGCGTAGAACATGTTCCCATTCTTCGCTGCACTCCACTTGTAGTGGTTCAACCACATGAAGTTTTTCGCATCAACTAGAGCAAAGAGCCCTTGAGTCAACACTATAGCTTTTATGCTCAGCATTGGAGGTCTCCTTTCTGATTAAGACGAAGCCCCGAAGACAACATAAGAGTAAGTACCCTCGATACCGCCGGCGGCGGTCCACTTCACTTTTATTGCTCCTGCAGGGAAGGGTACGTAAGCGAACTCACCCGCGGGAATAGTAAAGTCAAGTGAATCTACCGTGGTGCCTAATGAAACTTCCAGGTCCTCTGTAAGGGCTTTAATAAAGATACCTGATTCAGCACCGCCGATCACTGCGGGTATTGCTACCCAACCTACGGCGGATACCCCTTGAGCAGCATCAACATCGGTAGGCACAGTACCGGTGAAACGAGATGACAGTTCATATGATGTGCCCGCAAGCGAGGCAAGTGATGCCACACCTGTAACTTTTACTGAACCCGTAACTAACGCTGAGCCAGCCATGTTTGGCTCCTTTCTTTTTTATGTTAACAAATCACTTTCATCTTCGCTTAGGTAAAAAAAACCTTCACCTGCCGCGAGTACTTCGGTGGGTTGTGTCGTCTCACCATCCGGTAACAGTTGCGTAACAGCCGCGAGCTTGAATGTGCCATCTTGGAGACCCTGTAGAAACCTCATTGCCCTTTCAAATGCACTCTTCACATCGGGCGAAATTTGGTTTCGGCGGAACTCCAAATAATACATCGCAATATCAGCGGTGACTCTTTCAATGCTCTTGTCGGCCTCTAACTCGGTCGTTGAATACATTTTGCTCAATTGAGCTTTAATGTAGTCCTCGGCTTGAGCGATTACAGCCTCAACAATATCCTCGTCGTATGCAGGCTGTTGTTGTACATCGCTGTAATCACTCGCCAAGTCCGTTACTCGTTGTGCATCGAAAGCTTTTTTCAGTTCCGCAACTGTTAAAATAGCCATACTGCTTCTCTCGTAACTTTGCGGTTAAGTGTCTCCATCGACCTTCACAGCATTTTGCCACATTCCGAACCCGGCTGAATAAATCACCCGTGCACCGAACAAGAAGTCATCGTCGAAGAAGGTCGTCTCGGAAATGTCACGTCCCGTGCGCATGATTGTTTGTATCTCAACCGAAGAGAGAGCTTGTAACATTTCGTGGTCGGATTCAGGAATAGCATCGGGGAAGGACTGTTTCGGCCCAAACCTTTGGAAAAGCATTGGTTTGATCGGAGTATCGATCTTGAACAACCACCAGGTACCAAAATGGAACGTTTCATCATCATTAGCGACGAACGGTTCAGGTCTGGGTGTGGTTATAATCTTTCCCACACTGTGAGCTGTGATGTTGCTCGTGTCGTTGATGACGGTACCTTCAAGGGCAGTTCTTACGAAAAACTCCGCTTTTGGATGGCACAGTACAACCAGATCTTCCGGTTCGGCATCATCATGCCACGGCTCGCCACGGTCATCAGTAAGACTCAACAACATCGCTTTCGCGATTCTCAGATCCTGCTGGAAAGCAGCAATTGCGTTATCCCGATCTGTCTTCGTTGCCGCAGCCAAGAGGGTGTCTGTGAGATGACCTAAGAAACCGTTGTACTGCGCAACGCCGTTCCCAAGATCGTGACCTGTGTCAGCACCACCGGAGGTGTAACCTTCAACGAACTTGGACGTATCATAACACGCACCGAGCGTGTCGTGATAACTTAACCCCAAAAGGGTGTACACAAGCTTGTCTGGAAAGTTTGCGACCCGTGAGCCCAAACTTTGAACCAGAGTTCTCAGCTGACCCGTTTGGTCGAACTCGAACAAAGTCCGCGGCACTTTAACGCCGGTTGCGTACACCTTATTTTCGACGGTGTACGAATACTCAGAGAAACCCGCGAGAACTCTCTCGTCCTTCATCTCCGTCAACTGTGGGAGGGTCGAGAGGGCGTTGTACTTTTCTTCTTTCTTGTCGCTGTTAACGACAGTGCTGAAGAAAGGATACTTCGCCTTGCGCTGACGCGTAATGAACTCGCGTCCGAAAATCCCGCGAATTCCGCGTTCAATCACATTCATATCATAACCTAACATGTTCTTACTCCTTTCAAAATACGTCAATAAACTTTTTAGTTGCCTACTGTTCGCATTTCGGTGTCTTGAAGACCCTTTTGCATGCCCTTGTTAGGTACCGAACTTTTCAGCTACTTTTACATCCAACTCGATCTATTAAGCGACCGAGAACAGTCCAGTGTAGAACCATGCTGTGCCATCAGAGATGATATGACATGATTCACCTTGTGCGAGCGTTATTATATCTCCACCCGCTCCTACAGCGCCAAAGCCAGCTGCTACAATAACTGTAGCTGCTGTACCATCGCAGCAAACAATAACATCTGCACCGAGGTTAGCTGCAGCAGCTGCATCTACTGTTAGTGCACAAGTATCGGCCGCAATTACTATTGGTTGACAGATCGTTTCGCCACCAGCGTCGGTTAATGTCTGAGCACCAGCACCTTTTGCAAGTATGGTACGCATCTGACTAACGCCTAATATCACATAGGAATCATTAGCAATGCACAACACTTCCACTGAATCTCCGACGTTGTAACAACCATAGAAAACATTTGATATGGTTTGACGTCCGATGAGCGTTGTTGCAGCTATATCTACTAGACCAACCGCACCAGTCTTGACGATGCGACATACTGACCCTGGGTGAACGCCAGTTGCAGGCAGCGTAAATGTCATTGTGCCCGCAGTCGTGAGATGAATCAGCCCGGAATTGAATTCCAGTGACGATACTGTTTCGGGATCCGAACCAGCTTCGGCCGCGTACGCTATGTCCGGGGAATACTGATTCACATTCACTATCACATAAGAATCTGCCCCGATACATAATACGTCAACTGAATCACCAACTTCATCACAACCGGAGAAAACATTGCTTGCGGTTTGGTGACCTACAAGTGTCGTTGCAGTTATTGTTAACTGACCAACTGTTCCAGTTTTGACGAATCGGCAGATCGTACCTGCTGCTATACCAGCCGCAGGGAGTGTTAATGCCATGACGCCATTTGTCGTGATGTGCACCATCGTATCTTCAAACTGTGCTGCGGTTATCGTTTGAGGTGAAGCGCCCGCTTCTGCTGCATAAGTCGCAGGTGCAATACCATCTAAGGTGTGAGCCGTTTGATCTGCCAACGCGGCGTGGGTTGTGATATCAGCTGCCGACCACGGTGCAGGTGTGATATCAACCATCAACCAGTTGTTAGTGTAAGCTGTACCACCTGGTGTGTCGGGTTCTCTGCGTACAACGAGACCCACAATATTGTCATAGGTCGTTGCCCCAGCAAGACCAACCAGTGCGTCCACACTTGAAGTGTGCGTGGTGTGTGCATAAACAAGCTTGCCTACGTCCGTCACTGCGGATGTAGTATTTTTGGTCATGCGTATAATACCATGTCTGCGACAACGAATGTCTATGGTACCACTTGCGACCGCTTGTGCAACCGTACACGCTGCCTCTGCGATACCGACAAACTTCATTGCCGCACCATCACCTGCCTGAATCAGGTAACCTGCTGAATCTATCGCAACCGCTGTGCCGCGATAAATTGCAGTGGCTATCTTAACAGGAAATGCGAGAATGTTACCTCTCAACTTCGCGAACATTTGTTTGTTTCCACCTGCCATTTTAAGCTCCTTTCATATCAAGCTTTAATCATAACTACCCGTTGCTATCCGAACTGGTTTGTCCTCCAGGTCGACATAAACTTTTGTTGTACTGACTTCCGTAATCCGTCCCACTACTATTTTACCTGTTGAAGCCGCTTGCACTGTTGCGTCATCATAAACACAGGCCAACCTCCCGGGTTTTTTACCGGCCGAGCTACCCTGCCAAACTCTTTCGAGTTTGCCATCTTGTCTGACACGTACCTCTCCATCAGCTACTGCAGCTTCTTGGGCCCACCCAACTACTACGAGCCGGGTAACATCACCATTGTCAGCTGTATCTGACGCGGCGTATGCTTTGCCATCAACGAGGTTTACTACTACTAAACCGCCGCGCCAAATCACCCCACCTGCGGGGTAAGTTTGTATGTTACCAAACTTCGCAAGAAGGATTGAGCCCATATTACTCGATAGAGCTGTCATCGTGTCTCCGTTTAACTTAGCCCGTCACGACCTCTTCGCCTACCCCGCGGTTGATACGAGTGTATTTAGAATACGCTAAATCTTTCTCGTTAACACCCAAGGCCAAGTATACATCCTTGTTGGCAGCGAAATCTGCTTTGATTGTGTCTTCACTGGCGAGATCGAAATGTTTGATGTCGTCCATTTTCCCGAGCGCAACCTTTGGCGATGCAAGCATCAACTTTTTGAACTCTTCAACTGCTTCGGGTCCCTGACTCATCATGTAGGCGATTGTCTCTGTAATATCGCCTACAGGTACACCCGCAGCTTTTTGGTCCGTGAGCCATTTCTCGTACTCTTCGGCTCTGCGACCCTGGGTAATCAAAGCATTCGCGTTTTCTACCGTTGTAATACGCTGATGAAGGTCGTAGTTCTGAGCTTCTAACTCGCTCAAGAACTGGTCGCTATCTTCTCGCGCGAGCGGTAGAACAAACCCCGGCCCAGTAGGATCTGCAACAGCAGCGGTAAGAGTTGTATCCGTACCACTTCCCACACCAACATCCGCCGCCTTGATTTTCAAAGCAGGTTTAGCTTCACCTGTGGAGGGGAGAGCCTCAGGATGCTTTTCGATACCTGGGACTTCCATGCCAGCTTCAGCTAACTCAGTGTAGGTCACTATCATACCGAGGGGTTCGCCATCGAAAGCAACCTCACCGGTTTCTTCATCGATGGAGTAACCTCTCTTGCGATCATGCCGTGATTGTGCAAGAGCACCAACATTTGCACCAACTAACCCTGCACCAGCTATAGTTGTTTTAGGATGTGCTCTCATAGCAGAGGCTGCAACATGTCCTGCAGCGCTTGTTTTGCCAATGACCTTACCTGCTGTCTTACCGAAAGCTGCTTTGCCACTCTTACCAGCTATCTTACCTGCAACTTTACCACCGGCCGACAACAGCTTTGCCAACGCTGCAGGAACAGCGTACTCTTCGCCGGTTTCTTCATCGAGGAAGATCTCGGTAGTATCTTCATCTCCGTCGTCACCGAGAAACTTTACGAGCTGTTCGGGTACGGCTTCAGCTACAGCAGCACCTACGAGTTCATAAATCTCTTTTTTCTGTTCTTCAGTCAGTTCCATTTCATTACTCCTGTCATAAGGGTACCATTCACCTTTTTCTTTGTTCGCGTATACAATCTGAGGTAACGCAAAGTGCGGGGTAGTCCCGCCCAATAAAGCCATACAGAGAATTCTTTTGCTTTTCGGTAGCACTTCAACACTTCGGTTCGGGAACGCATTCTTTACAATCTTTTCTTTTATTGCTTTCGGAATACGCACTAAGTCCGCGTATAAGAGCTTTCCTTTTATTACAAGGTTATCCAAAAAGCCCACCGACTCTTTTTCAACACCCCCTTTGCGGTTATGACCAACAACAATCGTCGGTCTATAACCACCAGCTTTAAGAAGCGCATGATTCTGTACTGCAGAATTCATCCAAGACACATCACAGGGAAACCCCCTATCAGTATGCGTCTGGAAAATCGGCACCCCTTGCACCGTATAAAAATCACTTCCTTCATCGACAATCTTGTATGCCATACTGTTGTCCTTCCAATTCTAATTTAATAGTTTTCGCAGAAAAGTTCCAATAAAATCCAAAAATACCACACGGAATTTTTATTCAGCTCAAACCGCCCTCCTTCCGATAATTTCAACGTTTACCTTGCCTATCTGCTTTCTGATTTCGTTCGCTGTAACCTCATCAACCATGGCAAGTTTGTTCTGTAACGCGCTACGAAAACCTGCCAATTGCATGTTTGTATATGGAGCGAATTCACCCCTGATCGTAGTTCTTTGTACAGGTACTAAGTCAACTGTCGTGGGGGGTATACCGATCTCAGTATGTGCGCGCCGAAGACCCTCTAATACGAGACCGCTCAAGGCCGCGGGTAATGCTCCCCTCTTTATTTTTTCGGATACACGGTGACGACGCAAAAACGAACGCAACCCATATTGATAACCTTTTTCATAAATAAGAGCTTCTACAGGCTCGAGGGTGTAACCCTTCTCAGCAAGTCGCTTTTGTGTGCGAGCAGCTTTTTTCTTTCTTGCAACAATAAATGCACCCGCACCAACAACCCACGGCAAAGTGGCGGCAACTGTGAGAGGTAGTGCTGGATGTACTGCAAACTTCAAGGGTTGAAAACCATGTTGAGCCCACTCATCTGGACTTATACTCCGTATTGGTATAATACTGCTACCACCTGATCTAGTCATTTTTAATTCTCCTGGCACTCTTTTGCCGAGAAGTGCAGGGGAGCGCCCTTTCTTAAAAGGAACTGATGTTATTATAGCAGGAAGTAAACTCTTTTCTAACTGACTAACTGCACCGTGCTGAGGGAAAAAGGGTCTTGTAGATGAAGCGACCGCTTTCCACGCTCGTTCTCTTTTTAATGTATTCTTTCTTAAAGCAGTACGGATTTTACTAAAAGGAAGTTCGCTTATAACAGGAAAATGTCCGGTAGTGGAACCGGGCTGAGGCATCCAAACCTCACCCCGGCCTGCCAAGACTGCCTCTCGTGACATCCTCTTCAAAAGTTTCACTGCCTTAACTGTCTCTGAGTCGTCTTTGTGTTTTCGACTTAAAGCACGTAGAGCTATTACGTAATCCCGCGAGAAATCTGGGGGGAGTGATTTCTGCTTAAAAAAGCTTCGTCTACGACGTTTGGCCACCTGCCACCCCCTTTAAGAATGCCGGCAACTCATCGATTATAGACGCAACACTTTTTGTACCACCATGTTTGCCGCCTAACCCTTTTTGGCGTCCAATAACATAACTACCACCGTGTAGCTTTTGCATTAACCAAAGCTTCAATGCACCTGGTGCCCCACGTGTTCCGGCTGCTTCTGCTTGTCCATGAGCTACGCCAAGCTGCAGCCCTGTAAGTGACGACTTCTTACCATAATGAAAAGCAACCGCGCGCAAGGGCACACCCGCCCGCGCAGCTTCAAGTTGAGCTCTTTGTGGATCTTTCTCATAAATCTCCGCGAGCACATCGAGCTCATTTTTCTTGGCCGCAGCTGCTGGGTTTATTGCGTACTGCTCTGTAAGCTCATCGAGCTCGCTTTTTGAAGCAAGTTCGACAGACTTGGCTCGAGCTAATTCCACTTGACGACGATCGCGTGTTTTACGTCCAGAAGCAAGCTCGGTAGCTTTGACCTTCGCTAATTTTACTTGCCGAAGGTTATGAGCACTCCGTTCGCTAGGGCTCTTTAACATATGAAGGCCCAACTCTCCTGCATAAGCTGCACTGACAACGACAGGCGTAACAGTAGCTACCGGTGGCAGCACAGGAACAGGCATGGGAGTGACACGCACCATATCTGACGAACATTTCGCGCACCTTACTTTGTACTTATCCACGGTAGTCCGCCATATGATTGTGGTGTCTCTGCACTCTGGGCACTTATAAACCCCCGGAGGCCTTTGGTTTTTTGCTTCCTCTTCGGACGCTGTCAACCCGACTCCATCGTGGTATATTTCTCGTGGCTGTTTTTCTTGTACTCTAAACATTTTAGGCTCCTAACGAAATAAGTTATTACCCAATTGCTTTTTTGATACGACGCTTCTCTAATTGCTTGCCAACCATGACTCCGCCAACACCAGCGCCGACACCTGCAGCAGTAAGAACTTTCCGCTCTGCTATAATACGGTTTGCTATTTCCAGCAGACTTTTGGACATCGCTGCATTTTTTCCTCTTATCTTTACTTTTTGCCTCGCCAACCACCGGAGCTCCATAAGTCGTCTCACAGGAACCCTCGCAATTGCATAATACTGAGGTGCGCGATAAGTCGGGCCCGATTGTACGGATGTCAAAGCTTTTTTCTTGCGCGGAACTACTGCACCAAGTATATCTGCCGCGATCCATGCTGTAAATGCTCTGTTACCCCATTTACGTGCTGTCGCCCACTTACCTACTTTAGCTGCACCTTTAACTGCCGCAGCAGCGGCGAAATACTTCTCTCGCTTTTGGCGTTTGTGTCGCGCGGTGATTAAACCTGCAAGCGCTACCCAAGGTAGAGTTGCAGCTGCAGCTCTACCCGGGTGACGTCGTACCGTGTTCGCTACAGTACGCACAGTGCGCATACGTGCACGACGGCGTTTACGTTTAACAACTTTGACCATCCGACGCGTTTTAGTATTAAAAGCTTTATTCTCCATAGCCCACTCTTTGGGGTCGAAAGGTTGGTCATACGGTACACCACGTGCAGACGCTTCTCCCTCTACAAACACACGCCTCTTTGGCGTCGACAACCCTCTGCCTTGGATCGTCGCCGCCATGTACCCAATTAAAAGCAGTAGCATCGCCTTCTCAGTGGCCACCTTTGCTCTGTGTGGGAGGCCTTTTATTGTAGCTAATGTCTGGAGAGCTTTATCTTGTATTGCATACAATTGTGCTGTTGAGATATCTTCGGTGTGCGCAACTACTTGATTGATAGTGTATCGTGCCATTTCTATATCAGGCACTACATCGGGCATATAAGGACCTAATGCAGGAATTCTTTTTCGTTCCAATTCTTGGAGGACACTTACCGCGAGCCAACGAAGGAACCCTCCCAAAGCGATTAGCCCACCGGCTTTGAGTGCAGGCTTCCCCACTTTTTTAGTAGCGGCCCACATTTTTGACGGTGACCCCCCTGCTCTACGTATCTTAAAACTCGGGGCAGGATCAACAAAAGGAGGAAGCGCATAGGCTCTTGGTTCTTGTGCTTTCTGTACACGCCGCATACCCCATGCGCCTAAACCTGCACCGCCTGCGACCATAGAGAGTTTAGGGTGCTTTCTCGGGAAGCTCATCACGCCTCTCCGGAATCTCCGTTTACGTTTCGCTTTACCGACGAGTTTAAGCACTGTTGCTTTTCTGCCCCCTAAACCCGCTGCATAGTTCTCGGCTGAGCGTTTTTCGTCGACTTTTTGTATAAGACGTTGGATCTCACTTGCTATCGCTGGTGCGGCAACGAGCATAGAAATCAATCCCGCATGACGTTTAACGAAACGTCCTGCCCCACTTGCTAAACGTCCTTCAAGAGTAGGTTTCGGCAAGGCATATTGTGCCGTTTTACATTGCTTTAGCTGATATGGATATAAACTACGCAAATGTGACTGCCCACGCTTCAAATTACGCATGTTACGCCACATTTTTGCCCACTTCTGCCGTGGCAAAGCTGCACCATGGGCATGTGCTAAACGCCGTGCCTTTACAGGTTTTAATATCTTTTGTGCCACAGCATTACGCACCGCACCGTGGATTTTTTTCGGTGAGGCTTTTGACCAATCACCACGTGTTATAACATAATCACCAAGACTGGAGAGTGGTTTTCCAGGTTTCGGCAAGGCATACGTTTTTTGACGTTGGTGTTTAACATTCACGGCTTTCTTACCTCCCAACTGTTTCATTGCTGTTGCATATGCAAAATTGCGCTCCATTCCATCAGCCATCAATTTAGCTGCTAATCGATGAAATGCAGGTGTGTGCAAACCTTTACCGATAGGTGGTGTTACCCCAAGATCGGTATATACTTTCGTGATCGGTTTTTGCAGTTTTGGATCCCAACCATATTGTGCTTTTGGTTCGCAGTTAGCGCACTTTAGTTTGTGCATTTTGCTGCCGCGACTGCGGTTGTTGTCGCCGCTGCTGCGTTTGGCGTACATTACCGCGACCTGCCGCTGCTTGATTTTGATTTCCGTTACCATTTGGTTCTTTCGTCATTTGTTCCTGAGGAGGAAATACTATAGTCTTCTCACCTTCAGCTGGTGCCCTTAAACCGGTAAATTCTCTCACTTGCTCCTCACTCACTTCAAGACCAAGTCTGCCTGCCATCATAACTGTTTCCAAAAATATCCCGGTATCTTCAACAGCACTCTTCTTGAACCCAAACTCCGGAATGTACTCCTCCGCGAGATTAGGTGTATTCAACTGCGCATCAAAAGTAAGAAGAGTCCTGTTCAAGGTGTCTTTTACCTGCATCCTGTCTCGCGTATTGATTAGTCCAAAAACGCTTTGATGTACCTGAGCAGCTGCGTATGAACCTACGCCTGGCATTTCTGTCATCAACTCTTGACCCAAGATAGTTTTTGTTATAAGCCTATCGACATAATCAATGAAAGCTCCAAAAACATTCTTAGAGGATGCAACCTTTGCAATATCAACATTGATATCACCCTTCTTGCCTGGTATGTTCACAACCGCATCGTTTTTCAGGGCCAACATAATTTCGTGTAGTTTGTCCGCGAGCAATGTATTCTGCGGGCCGGTATAGAGTATTTTGAAGGGCATTCCGTACCGCTCCAGTTCTTTCATGAAGTACTTCAAGGCGATCATTTTGAAGTGAAAGTAGTGGTAAAGCGGTGTATCTGCCAAACCACGACCGTAAAAAGCATATCCTGCTGTTTCGGGTTTTTTCCAAGAACCATCAGTCGTATTAAAAGTGTGACGAATAAACTTGTATGGTGGAACTAGTTTACCATACGTTGGCGCTTGAGGCGATAATAGATAAAGGGCCCCGTTCTTATCAAATTTGATCCTATCTTTATTGACAGGAAAGTGATCTTTAACTGTATACTCACCTTTAGATGATAATTTCCATACTACCTCATTAAGTGACATCCCCGGTAAAAGTGCATCCATAACGTTATCGAGCAGCTCAGAAAACCGCGGTATTTGATGTAAACGTCTCTCACAAGACAGCGCAAAACGTTTAGCTGTTTCATCTTGAGCAAGTGCCGCCTTAGGTTTTACTATCCAGGGCAAACTGCTAATGGCTGCTTTACGCACCATCAAACAATAATAAATTTGAGGATCACGCATCATCCTTTCATAAACAGCTGCATCCTTCCTAACTGCATAATCAGGGTCTTCAACTATCCCATGTATTAACGAATAGAACAGTTTATCTAACCCTGCAACTCTTTCTGTCAAAGCATTTGTTCTGTTGAGAAAGAAACCATGGCGGTCTGTAATAGGAGGACTTACTGCACCGCTTAAACCCTCCGCTTGAGCTCTATACCGCGCGCGTATTTCCTGGTATTTTTCTAAAACCGCATCTTGCTTCAATAGGTTCATAGTTGCTCCGCTGATTCTAGTTCGAAGGCATCCGAGAGCGTCGCTGTATCATAACCCACGTCCGTATACCTTTTATATGGAATGTTGTGCTGTAACTCTGCCCAACATGCGTACCTAAAGCAATCACATGTATCATCGTTTTCTTTTAGTGGCTCTTCTCCAACAACGCCATCCTTACTATGATAAGAAGGCACCTCGCGCAAAGTCCTCTCACAATTGTTTGTAATAAAAAGACGGCGCATACCAAACAATGCCTGCACCAACAGTATACTTTCCATGACCTTTTTCTCGGTTGGGATGCAAGTAAAACCGATAGACTTACCCTGATCATCTTTTGCAGATGCAATTTCCGCACGAGATACCGCCTCATGATCTGTCCACGCCGCCTGATAACTATGTGGCCCTAACCAATGTTGATGCTCATCTTCATGTTTGCGCATCTGCATGCAGTGTTGCTTTATCAAACCATGTTGCTGAATATACTCATCGAAAAAGACCATTGTCGTCCCATCGGTCATGTACCATAGAGCAGCGAACGGGTGTTCGAAACCAAAATCAAAAACACGCCCGTAGTGCACACCCCCTGGTTTCCGTGAAAATGACACCGCGTCGCTCCTTTTCATTACATGTCCCGCAGGAAAAGGTCTGGCATCGAAATTGGGCCAATAAGCTCCCTCGAACGCTACAAATTGACCCAGTACATATTGCTTGAAGTAATGCGTATTCGCACCAAAAGAAATCTCCATATCCGTAACATATTCGCGCGGCAGGAAGGTATTATCATATGTCGGTGCTTGAACGAGACGAAATAATTGTGGATTTTTTTCAGCGAGTTTAACGAAGAAATCATAGGTCCAATGAGTAAGGCCCGAGGGGTTCCCGACGATGAAACCCTTCCTCACGCCTCTCCGGCGCAACCTACCCACGAGCATTTTATAGGTATCTTCTTTGACAAGCCCTGCCTCATCGATGCCGAACCAATCCAACTCTAAACTTGCTAACCTTCCCGGGTTGTCCATGGAACGGAATAATACCTCCGTACCGTTTACAAGAGTCGCCACATTACGTGATTTGGAAAAACCTCTAACCCATGAAGGTGGACACAATTCGAAGAACTTCTGTTGTGTTGTATCTTCGAGCATACGGTATGTCGGTGCACCGATGCAGCCTCGCGTTTTCCACCCTCCGCAACAGAGAAGAGCTTGTATAACCAGGATATGCGTTTTTCCGGATCCGAAGCCTCCAATATACCCGCTATAGGTGACCTCTCTGCAATTGCGAAGGAACTCGCCTTGCTTCGGTAGATATTCTAATGTAACTCCGGCTTTAGCTACCATGTTATCTCATACCCTATTTTTCTCAGGCGTTTCAATGCCCCGCTCTTTTTCATTATCTTTTCAACATGCCGCCGAGCACTCTTGAACCACGGACCATGACCTGCGAGCCAGCGCGGGTATGGAGCTTTAGGAGTACCGCGCCCTTTTATAACAGCAAGCCTTCCAGCACGTGTTTGATGTGCTATCTCGTGCGCAAGTAACTTACGAGGAGTTATTGCGCTCGCGAGATAAGGGCCTCTCATCCCTGGTTCAACATACTCTTTTAACTCTTTCAGCTCTGCGATTCCGACTTTAGTCTTTAAGCGCTTCAATGGTCGCCATAATTTTCTTTTTGGTGCCAAATGAATGGGTCTATTAGGTTTACCTGCTGCTAATAATGCTTCCCTCCACTCTGGGAGCATTGCCTGCACTCCTGTGGGTTTTACTCCCACTTGAGCTTGTGTTTGCTTAACAATCCGCTGGACCTCTGTTCTGGCCGCGTAGTGTCTTACTATGGTCATAGGCACAGAAGCCATTCACTTATCCTTTATAAAAACCCGTCGGGTCTGTATCTTCAAATGTGGATGCGTTATTTCCAGGCGTCTAACGTAGTCGTCCGTCAGGTATGGGTTTGTGATCACATGCCGCGATTCAAACGACGTTAAACCGAATATGCCAAATCCAACTGCAGTTCTTATGAATTGTCGTCTATTCATTTCATGTTCCTTTGTAGAAACCCGTCGGGTTTGTTTTTGCTACGAGTAAATCGATGCCGGCCTTAGCAACTGTAACTAAAAGTATACAGCGTTTCCCACGCACGAACTTCTCCAAATCATCAGGCAGGGTCGCACTATAATCCCCACCACCATCATCGTTAAACACAATGCTCGGGAGGCCTGGCCCCTTTATCCCGATGAAGACCTCTTCTTTACCTGTGAACGTCTCCGCCGTGTATGACGCAGTAATGACGATTTCGTCGCGTTCAACGCTAACAATCACTTCTTCCCCATCATAGTTTGCTGAGCCAATAATGTGGACGTAATCAGCTGCAATACGCCCGTGACCCTCAAGAGGAAGTCCTACGTCACCTCCCCCTACATCGCGTGCTTCACCTACTAAATGTCCTCGTGTTTGTTCGCTTATATCTATATTTGACGGTCCTAACAGAGAAGAAATACCAACGGTCATCATGGGTGCATTACCATCTTCTTGTGGATTTGCTGATGCCCATTCCACGAAAAAACCATTACTTACTGGGTCTGTATCAAGAGGGTTGCCTGTGACGTTTACAGTGGTAATGTTCCCTAATGCTTCCAACGCCGATTTAATGGCAGCAAGAGCAGCATTACCGGCTATTGCTGCTGTAGTGCTACCATCGAAGGTAAGTGTAAAAGAACCCCCTTGGTCAGAGTTGCCCGCAATAGCTGCAACGTCCGTAGTTGCTCCAACATCAAGGTTCTCCGCCTGGAAGTCCCCAATTTGGTTTGTTAGCTCAAGTGTCCCTGCTGCTGTCCCTGGGGGACCCGCGTCCCACGTGCCACTTGTTACCGTAATGAGCTTTACAATCGCTGTGGCGCCACCTATATCACCGACGACCTGGTCACCTACTTTGACTTCGTAGTTTGCGGCGCCCCCACCTGCTGTGAAAGCGATTGTGTTAATGACCGTCGAAGCAGGTGTAACTTTTTGGACCTCTTTAACCGCAGGGCCGGCGTTAAGTTTCAGCGCGATTTCCTCAAAAATAGACATTGTCACAGTCGCCCCTGTAACTTTTGCGCCCGTGGCCGTATTCGTGAGATTCAAAAGTTGTACCAATAAATCGCTCTTAAGAGGAAACAATTGTCACTCCTAACTCTGCTGTAAAAGAGGGCGTTGCGGCTAAATTCCCACTGAGAGCAGCGCGTGCAAACAAAGGATCCATTTTCGTAAGAAACACCTCAGCATCCTCGAACGCACCCATGTTTGGTGCATCCTCAAAGGCTAAAGCACCTATATTATGCACACCATAAGATGTAATACTTGTCGTCATTATACAGCTCCAATTGTGAGCTTCCCTGTTCTACGGCAGGGCGAAAGAGGTTTCAACCGAAAATTGTTGTTAGCGGCATCTACGAACATCGGGTCGCTCCGTATCGAATGAGGGCCAAGTACCGGCACCTCAGCGCCGCTCGCTCCAACCGTGAGC
>SDBU01000872.1_pt1 | contig 43938 bp, 54 predicted proteins | sample 2277071 | NCBI WGS metagenome assembly SDBU01 (sample SAMN10397929, study PRJNA504765) | marine sediment metagenome | isolation source: marine sediment core GS08_GC12, 126 cmbsf | place: Arctic Ocean: Gakkel Ridge, Loki's castle | collected 2008
CGGGCGTTAAATATCAACGTGGAATCCGTAGCCCACATCTGGTCGATACTGTGCCCGGAGAAGAGCAGGAGGAAATCAGTAACTTTCCCATAAGTCAGCAGAGGGTCCGGTCCGGGAAATGCCAAATAACTGGCGTTGCCGCTGTCCCAGGTAGCCCCATCCTGGGTATCACTCCAATAGGCCGTCGTGGGCGCGGTAGAGCCGTCCACCATGACATTGGCCGCCATCAGGTAGCCTTCAAAGTCGCAGACAAAATAAGCCTTGGTCAGGTAGTTGGAAGAACCGACCTTGATGCCGACGTTGTCATCGACCACATAGCTCAGGCCGTTATCGCCAGTACCCGCAAAGTTGACTGTGAGCGTAAGCGTGTTCGGGTCATCGACCGTCTGTATCTCGTAGGCTCTATCTGAATCCTCGAAGTAAATTAAATCACCGGCAGCAATATTGGTTTCCCAGTTGCCAACGTCTGCCCCATTTACGGTAGCGTTGCCATTGACTACCGTTACCGTGCCAGTCGAGTATTTATCGGCCTCGGCAGCGTTGCGAAAGGTGCCCCACGATCCATTCCATTCCTGCACCTTGTCCACGTTGTTGGTGGCGTAAACCTTGTCGTTGTAGGTGAGTACGCTCCAGGTCGTACAACTGGCAGAACAGAGAAACTTGCGGTCCCATTCCGCATTACCGTTGTCCCAGTGATAAGTGCTGTCTTTTGTAAAGGCCAACAGGTAATCCGTACCATCCGACTTCTCAAACCAGTGATATTTCAAGATGGGGTTACTATCCGGGACAATGTTTGGATCATCGCCCGGGACGTTGGTTTTACCGAAAGCAAACTTGGACCTCATCCGGCAACGGTGGATCTCCCCGTAGCGCAGGAGCACGTTCTCGTTGTCGTGCGTGAACGCTTCCGGCAAAGTGATCGAGGGCATATCCTCCCGGATGCCCATCACTGGTGAGAAAATGCCGAATGATCGCAGTTGCGCATAAGAGGGCGTAATTATGCACAACAATATTAAGGATTTTATTAACGTCTTCATATCAAAATTTTTCACGGTACTGTTTGATCATTTCTTTCCTGTTGGGAATGTTTATAAATTTAAGTACCATCCAATTCAATGCGATATTGCATTTGTCACATATTCCCAACCATCTATTACCCAAAGAACACACCTGCCATTGCTGGGCTGACGGTTGACCGCATCTAGCACATGGGATCCGGCTTATGCCAATATCCGTATATGGTTTCTTTCTTCCGATCATTCCTTTGCAACTCCGTATGTCTCTGCATCCTTTCTAGTCTCAACTCAATATATCAACCGCAATATAGTAATACGTTATGCCCGAATCGTTCATGTTGTCGCGTGTACTTCCTCCAGTACCATCCCCGACTGTAAATCCATCTGCATCCAAGCTCCGTATAGAGTCATCTAGCCAATTAGTAGTTGCGCCTCCCATTGACTTGCAGTTCGTACTTGACATAGACGATGTTTTAATACAAGCGTCCTCAGAACTTGCTCCCGCCATGATTAGCAATATCTCCGGCTGGAAGCCTACTCCGGTAATTGCCTTCGTTGCGGCATCGTCCCCGGTATAGTTGCCGACTTTCATATTGGTGGCGTTTGTCGAAACTAACAACTGCTTCCAGGCAGAGGTGTTACGATACTCTACTGTGTCATCGGTAGTGTTATATCGCAAGTTGGCCTCGGTCGTATCCGTTGAATCGTCAGGTAGATTAAAAATGCCAGTGTCCGATGTACACAAGAGATTGTCGGTATAGACCGTATTGCCGGTATTGGTAAGGGCAAGCTCATTCTCATAGGTGCCGGTCAGGTTCAAGGCCGCGGCGTTCCCGGCGGTGTTCAGTTCGGTCATCTGTAGCTGTATATCATCTTCACCATGCCAGAATAACTCTGCTTTCGCTCCAGCCCCGCCGTCCACGTCCTGCATATACATTATGCCTTGGTCGGGGTCCATAGTCGGAGTTCCCAGCACCGCCTGAAAGGTAACTTGCTTGTGCATCCCCGAATCGGCGTGTACTACCTGATTGTTTCCGTCGATGGGCCAATAATGGTCAACAGTTTCAAACTCCTGCACCATCGTCTTGAACTCCCGGATCTCCTGCGCTCCCAGGGTGGGGCTATCACCATCGGCAGGATCATCCGTGTCAAAAGTGTAAGTAAAAGCCAAGACTGCCGAGGCAAACAGGCCCACTAAAATCAAACTCGCAAAATAACGCTTCATAACTTGTTCTCCTTAAACGTCTCGATATTTAATCAATATTGGTTCTTTATGTTCTGACCGTCGTAAAGCCGCCTTGGCTCGTTCATACATCGCCAGGCAATCACCCTTCTTGGTGCCCACGTGGAGCATCTTGCGTTCAAACAATTCATCTTCCGGGTTGGGGTCCAACTCTCCGCCGATAAACAGCCGATACAATACCCCCCAACAGAGGGCCTCCCTGCATCGGTCATGCAGATCTATGTCGTCAACATCGTCCTCCTCTAATACACCATAGATCCGCACGGTATAAGCAGCATCGGGGACGGGGCCGTAAATATATAAGTTACCGCCAAATTCAAATATCTTGGTCGGTGATCCGGTGGGCACGGTCTCCAAGTCCTCGATGCTTTTTTCGTATTCATCCATACTTCCCGGTTCCAGGACATTGCCCCCATCTACCGCCGCTACGAATATATGTTGCATTCCAGTCGGTTTCGTAACCGTGACGGTACCCGCGGTCGTAGTGACAGTGGTGCTGGTTACAAGCACGTTAATATCGTTGCTCAGTTCGTACAGGCAATCGAGCAGGTCGTCGTCGATATTTATAACCCGCCGAGCCAGACCGAGCCGTTTGAGCCTTTCGTGTATCCTCTGAAATATCTCCGCTTTGGTAATCGCCATGATTAGTCTTTCTTAATGGTTACACCTATTTTTTTTCGCCGAATGGCAGTTCTTCTCTTATCTCTGTAAAGCTGCATTCTTATTTTTTGTCTATGACTAACTGTAATTTTGATATTGTGAACTAATCCACAATCACAACAAACAAGGTTCCATGTGTACTTTTGCGGATTGAGTTCGATTGAATCTCCACCATACAACTGTTGATATTTTTCCATCTTTAACCTTTCCGTCTGGCGTAACGAGCCTGCAAACTCAGTATCCAGCTATTGAACAATCTTTCGTGAGTACCTATCTGGTCGGGGTCCAGGCCGGGAACGCCCCGCTCTTCCTCTTTGAGCATACAAACACCCTCGATCAACGCTTCCTCTGCGCAATCGGGCAAGGTGATAGCGTCGGCGCTGCTATCCTCGTATTCCTCAAACACAGTCAAGGTATGACCACCGCTTGAAGTCGGGTGAACATAGAGGCTGTTACCGAATATACTGAAACTTTCCGGATCGCCGGCCGTAGTATTAGACCGTTTCATTACCATTAAGTCTGCTATATGCTCCACCCACTCCAAAGGCTGACCGCTGCTGTTGGTGACCGCCACCCCAGCCACAAATCCATCCGGCAAGGTGCCGCTATAGGCGGCATTGGCAATCGTCACGGTGTCGGTCTTTTCGGAGATACCCGGCACCAGGGACACAACCTTCTGGATGATCTTGACAATGTCCGTGTCAATATCCGTTACAGAACCGTCCAAATTCAACCGACTATCAACGGAATTTAGAATAGCTGATTTTGCAATAGTCATACCTGCTCCATTCATTCCCCCTATGCTCCATAAAATATCATTAGGATCGGAAATAGTACCATTGTGGTCCGTCGGCGATCCTCCGGCAATCCTACGACCGGAAACTATCAAACCTTCGCCGTCGTCCATGTTGGTGTACCAGCCGTCCGTTATCAGAAAATCTATATCACGGGCCTTGCGACCGTCACCATTGTTGTATATCTCTGTTATCTCTGCCTGCGACAAGATCTTCCCCTGGTAAACTCGTACCTCGTCTAAGTCTCCCCCATATTGAAATGCACCTATGTCATACTGTGCTCCAACGGAAAACAGGCTTTCAGATTGCGTAATATCCTTCGCTTCCAAGCCGGATATATCCAAACTTATGACATACGAACCGTTCACATATAATTTGGCAACGTCGCTCCGGTCGTAAGTAATAACCACATTAGACCACGTGGCTGTAGATAAAGGCGGGTGCGCGGTAAACCCGTTTACCCCGGTAGTCGCAAGCCCCCAAATCAATTCCGTCTCTACCTGTAAATCGCTTTTTAACCATATCCACCAGCCGAGAGTTGCGCCTGGATTGAGGTGGGCAATTACCGAACCGGAGTCACCTATCAATACGGGCTTGACCCAAAAGGACACCGAAAAATCCTGCAAACCCATAGCGAGAACAGGCGATCTTGGAAAGCTCACGAAAGACGATCCACCAAACTCTAAATAATAATCAGCCATGAGCCACTCCGAAGCCATGATCGAAAGATCGAGCATGTCCACCCGACCGTCTTTGTTCAGATCGGCACGTAATTCTGCTTGCGCCATCGGGCACGCCAGAAAAATGATAAGGGCCGTAAATAGAATTAAGATTGTTCGACACATACATTTTGCACTTTCATATATTTAAGTTCCAATCATAAACATTGTAAAGATAATGGATGGTATTACCGGTGCTGTATCACCCACACTCGCTCTAAGCCTTATAATATCTCCTACCTTCAACGAAAGTGTTTCCGCTAACACTCCAACACTCTCATCATTGGACGCCAAAGTAATTTCAATGTTGGAATTTACAATATTAACAAAACCACTGCCAGTGTCTTTCTGAAGCCACATGTGGAAATACCCTGCCCCCCCCAGCTCCAGCGTGTATTTGTGGCTGTGCAATAAGGTAATATACGCCGGCAGTCTCTATCGTGATGTTCTCAGTGTTGCTGGATGTCGAATGAGTTATCCCGACAACCTCATCATTGGTATCAAACGTAATAGACTGTGCTGTGCCTGTTGAACCAAATGTTTGATCGGCCCTATCGGACAATTCCGCATAGATGGCATCGAGTATTTGCGGGCGGCCAGAATAACGTCCTCTCACATTACCCATTATTAACCCGGCGCAAATCAACAAAGCTATGATAATCAATAAGTGTTTCATCTTAATTCACATCAGAATCAACAATACATAATGCAACCGCAGACGCTAATTGTCCACCAATCACTAAATTAGTGACGTTAGCGTGTTTGTCGGCATTCATCCGGCAGTGAACCGCGAAAACATTTTGTGCCGCTGCTGCATAAAGTGACTTACCCGTACCATCGGTAATAATCACAGTATTATAGACTTTAGTGTTTCCATCTGTTAGAGTAAGACCGTGCCCATCGGTTGCGTTAAACTGTAAACGACTATTCTCAATTCGACCGCCTTCGCATTGCATAGATTCGCCGTAAGTGCCGTCCCCTTCCATAACACAGCCTATTAATGTGCCTGAGAATTTAGGTTCGGTGCCTGTACCTCTTACCCCTGACCCGAAACTATTAGCACCTGCCTTGCAGTTATAGGCTTCACCAGAGAAAACGGGTGGATAGGCACTATTAGTAGAATAAGTATAGCCACCAAAGCAACTCCGACCACCTACACAGTTGTAAAATTTACCGGCTACATCCATTCCTAGACCGAAACTTCGCTCATCCGCTATACAATTATGAAACTCTGCGGCAGAGGTGATTTCCATCCCAAAACTAGTACAACCACCGAAAGCGTATTTTCCACCACGACAATTATAAAATTTACCTCCAATTGTGCCTGTTCCAGCAGTACCATTATTATCCCCCCCAAAACTATAATCACTAACTGCACCTATGGCAGATTCACAGTTAAACATTGTAGGATTAAAACTAATATCGTGAGCAACTCTCCAAGCGTAAGCGTCTGCTTTACAATTTTCCCAAGTTCCGTTTTCGACAGTTTGATGAAATACAGGTGTTTTGATGGAAATCGGTGAAGTCCTTCGGAAATTCATATTTCTGTATTTAGAATCACTATTATCTGTAGCAGCAGTTACAAAAGCGGAACAATTATTACTCGCCGCTGTCATTTGAATAGTAAAACCTTGCAGGGAAACTCTATCGGCGGTTTGTTTGACTGTATAAGTGTGAATCTCTATGGAAGCTCCTACTCCAGCGGCTGAATTATTTAGCACACAGGCTTCGGGCGACCCCGAATGATAGACATGCACATCGTCAGTATCCAACAATAAACCGCCAGATATATCATAATGGCCAGGTAAGAGAATCAAGGCCCTGGGGTTGTATTGAGACAACGCTCCCATCTGTCCATCCTGGTCAGAGGATTTGAGCCAGTCATAAGCTCCAGATAGGCTGTCAGCTACTTTGTAATTACCAGGCTCGACTACCAGGACGTTCTGGTACTTAATATCGGCAGGACCTATCGGGCCGGAATATCGGTCACGTCCAATGTTTCCGAATTGACCGAATACAACAGCCGAGATCAAACATAAAGCTAATAACGATAGAATGATTCGTCTGGTTTTCATTGTATTGCTCCTTAATACGTAGTTATTATCGCCCCAATGTTAGCCGCTGGACTCACGCCTGCACCGCTCCAGATTACCACCTTGACATACCTACAGCCCATCAAGTCAAACGTCATAGTACATAAGCGGTTGTTGGCTGAATCGTTGACCGTTACGCCGGTTGGCCAGGTATCCGTTCCGGAGATAGTGTCCACCCACAGCCCGGACGCTTGCGCTGTCCCCAGGGTTGGATGTTTAAGACACTTATAGGTGCCTACTTTGCAAGCGTCACCTGTGGTCTGATATACTGGGATCGCCGGTCCCCAATATGAATCTTTCCAGGCAAATACGCCGATGTCGAAATCATCGTTAGCAGCGTCATCTACAGACCAGAAGGTAATCGTTACCGCATTGGCACCCCAGCCAAGACTTGTCCATACGTCTATCATGCCCGTGGTAGCGTCAACCGTTGTTTTATTGACTACCTTGGTCGAATAGTCCATCCCATCGGCAGACGTTAAATATCCCGCGGCGTCCAGAGAGGCAGCATCGACGTCACCTGCCGCGCGTAATAGCACCCAAGGTTTAGCCGCCGTGAACAACTCTTTGCCATCATATACCGGGTGCTGAGGTGCGTTGATCGTGCCTTGCCCCACCACAACCCCGACAACTATCGCCAAACCTACGAAAATTAAAAATGTAGCCACTAATCGTTTCATGGTCATTTTCTCCTATTCATTAGTCATGCCTCAAGTGCGGCCCTTCGGCCATATACCTAATAGCCAATGCGACTTCCACGACATCCCGGGCCGCACCTGAAACATGAATCCAAGAAAAAGGTTATTGTTTCCTTATAAACACACCTACGACCCCGCCCTTCGTAGTCGGTTCCGTTGCCACAATCTCCCATTTATCATCACTGTTGACGATCAGTTTATCCAACCACCACTCTAAAGGCTCGACGGTGACATGCAGCTTACCCACCGATTTGCAGTTGGGGATCGATACCGCCTGATCTCTGCTCACCCGAACAAATTCCTGGATCACCTTATCCAGCTTATCTCTCTCGATATGCTCAAAGACATCGAAAGCCAGACCCAACGAAAACTGCTGATCGAAAAAGGGCCAGGGAGCATAAATGATATTGACCGGCTTAAAAGTGTAGCCATCCCGCTGGTAAGGTCCGGGTACCACATCTATCCCCGTTACATCGTAACCCTGCATAGCCAGACGTTTGCACAACCTACCGTTACCGCAACCTACTTCCAGAATGATCGAATCGGGTTTAAGCAGATGTTCCCAATACCTGCGGAAATGCTTACCCCAGTTCTTCGTCTGGTATGAGGCGTGCATTTTGTGCGTATGGTCATAAGTTGCCTCGTAGTCCACCGCACCACACTCTTTCAACATCAAGGTCATATCACACCTGCCGGCTCTGCCGGATAAAACTCACTTTCGCAACGATGCTCTCTGGCTCTTTCTATAGGCGTTTCGCTGGGGAATATCCCGTGCGAAAACGGCAACAAGGTTGGACTCTCATAAGGTGAAAAGTTTATTAACGTCACATCTTCCCGAACACAGAAGCCATCTATGAATCCCAGCCAGTGCAGTAACGACTGTAAGGGGTATTGCAAGGGGTCCGGACTTCCTTTGCCGTAGATACAATTCCTCTCTCCTTCCGGGTAGTGCATATCAGTCCCAATAAACCCAATCACACTCGGGGATAGATTCTCCATGATCCACCAAAACGAAGTAAACATCATTGTTTTGCCATAACCGCAATGATTACGCCAGAAACCGCTATGTATATCCTTGGCGAAACTCTCTCTCACCCAGTCTAAAGTCATTTGCAGTCTTTGATCCTGGCCAAGTGTTTTAGGTTTGCGATCATTGGGAAAGTCCTTCGCGTGCAGCAGGATATTGAACCTATCGGGCACGACTCGCCAAGCATTGTGAATACAACAGACCGTCCAATCGTCGGTTAGGTCCCAATCTGCTGCAAGCGTCGCTGTTAAGCCACTGCCAATAAGTAAAACTTTTCTCGAAGTTTTCATTAAATACGCCTTGTGTTACATTTGGAATCGGCTTAGAATAGACGAGCCGCTGACGGGATCGTGCCCGCAAACGGCTCTGAACATAATCCGTAATAGGAGTACGAACCATGCCTAAAGTCAATCTTACCAAACGCTGTTCTCGTTGTAAAGAAATCAAACCGCTCTCGGAGTTTCACAAAAGGCGAGCAAGCCGTGATGGCCTCATGCCCAAATGCAAATCGTGTCAGCTTGCTTATAATCAGACCGATGCGCGCAAAGCGTACATGCTCGCGTATAACCACAGCGAACCTGGTAAGACAGCTATGACCAGATACGCAGGCTCGGCAAAAAGCAAAGCAAGAGCAACTCGCCACCGTAAAACCGAAAAATTCAAGGTAGCGAAAACCCGTTACCAACAATCGGAAAAGGGAAGAATCCACGCGCGACAGGATGCGGCCAAACATAAACGGCGATACCCTAACCATGTGGATGCCCTTAAAAAGGTGGATTATGAAATCAGGGCGGGACGGATGCCTCGCCCTGATTCGTTGCCTTGTCATCATTGCGGTCAAACCGCGCAAGAATACCATCACTGGAGTTACTTGCCCCAACATCAACTTGACGTTATTCCTGTTTGCAAAAAATGCCATGCTCAACATCCTGTTACATAGGATCAATAACTCAAAGCTCCCTTGAGAACCTGTACACTCCAGAGAACCTGTGATTCCTGATCGGCATGAGCGTTCTTGTAATCACCGGAAGCGGTAATCACAATGTCACCCGACAGGTCCAGGGTAGAACCAGCCAGCGATACGCCATCCTCAATCGTGCCGTCGTGGAGGGCAAGAACACTGTTCAGATTTGTCCAGACACGATCATCCCAGATGATCTTACCGGACGAGCCGACAGTATGGATCCGAACGTCGATCTCGAATTTGATGTAGTCATTATCCAGAACAAAGACCACATCACCAGTATGAAGCAGTAATGGATCATTCGTTCCTTCAATGATCTCAACCTTGACATCAAGTTCTGCCTCGGTGTGAAGGTCATCACACACGATCAGGCCTGAAATCTTAATGAGATCGCCGGGCCGCAACAGCGTACCGTCAATCGTCACGATTTCCACATAATCAACAAAGGCACCAGCAGAATCTACCAGATCGGTCCCGGTGATATTGCCGAGTACCCCACTTACCGCCAACCGAGAATCGAAGATGATCCGATTCATGCTGGGCGTTACACTCTTCACGGAGATCACCCGGCCAATCCCGTCGTTAATTACGACATCAACGGATCCACCACCGTACCAGAAGTCAATTTTACCCGCTGGGGCGGCATCGAATACCGTTGAGGTAATCGGGTTCGTCAGGGCGGTTTCACTCTGATCTGCATAGACCGTCAGGGCCGTGGCTCCGTTAGGGGCGTAGATCGTAACCCGCAGGCCAGACGTGATCGGATTGTCGTTTTCGTCCACTATTTCCAAGTGGTAGTGCAATAATGCTTGATTTCTAGCCATAACTTAATCACATCCTTTCTTTACACCTGAACCTGATGGGTGTCGATGCAGAGGCACGCGTAGTCCTCTTGGGTTGTCCCAGCTTCAGAAGTGAATTGGGATTTTCGTACACCATAGAGCCAGTCAATGCCATAGAACGGCTTGCGTCCCGTGCCATTGTCCTGATCTCCCACGATCCGTTTGAAGAGTTGGCCGTTGATGTTGCCGTATCCGATCAATGCGGCTTGGGCACCCAGCAGCAACGCTCTCGCTACCACATCGCCGGAGTCGTTAATCGCATCGGTAGTAGCAGTTCTCCCCGCATTGAGGGTAAAGCCCTCAGCAGGAGTTGTACCACCGGCGCCGGTGCGTTTCAGGACTCGGCCATACGCCTTAATGAGAACACTATGCTCACCACAGTTCCACACGCCCAGGGAGTTCTTCATCAGTTGGTTACTTGAACCACGAACATCAGCGCCCCGGAAATGGGTTCTGTAGTAAGTGTTCGTGATCAGGTTCAACGCCTGACCAGGGGTAATCAGGCAAAGATATAGATCTCTACCGTCAATCCGTAGTGGTGCAGGACGAGGCTCCTGGTCGAGCCAGTACGACAGAGCTACCTCTAGGGTCCGAGGACCGAACATGTAGTTAGCTGCGGTTTCAGCGGTCAGCAACGCATCACTTGTCAAGCCACCGGTAGTACCTAACGAAGTTCCATCGCCTACCGCAGTCTTGACTCCCAGCGTACCGGATACATTCTCACCGCCGTAAACGATGCGACCGGTTGAAGGAGCAACCTCATTCACCGACGCCACAGTTGAGGAGAGGTTATACACGCCCGAGAGAGCTTGGATAATCTCCTTCTCCATCAAGATGCCCTTCCATTGCATGATCTTGGAATTGGCCCTTTCGTTCCAATTCTCCATCAAGCGTTGCTTGGTCATAGGACCGTTGATCCCGGTCGTATGCCCACGCTCATGGATGGTCACGTCTTGATAGAAGTTATCATACGCTTCCATGATGTCCACGGAGTTGAAATCATCGCCGCCGCCGACACCGGTGAGGGGAGCATCCATCTGGAACTGCACCGTCTCACCCTTTAAGCCCTTGTTTTTGTCCGTCTTGATCTGGATACAGGCTTTATCGTCTGAACCGATAAGACCCATACGAGCAAGCACATTCTCTTCAAGGGCATACTTGAGTAGCTTCTTGTCCCATTGTTTTGGGGTTAAGCCACTTCCAGTTGCTCTTATTTTCCTTGCCATAACAATTCACCTTTCGTTGTTAGGCCGAACTACATTTCCAGAGAATCCATAATCGAATCCGGAGTGCGATCATTAGCGTCAATCGTCATTCGCGGTTCCTCTTCCGGCTCTGCATCAGTGTCCGGCTGAGCTTGTGGTTGTACATTCGCTGGTGTATTTGGTGGGGGATTGGCAGTGGGCTTTGCGGGGTGTTCTTTCATGAACTTGAGCGACGGGCAGCGTTCAATACACAGATTGTAAACTGCCTTTGACTTGTCCAGACTGACACGGATGTACGCTATGTCATCCCGGGTAAGATGACCACCTCCGGTTCGCATAACCGTGTCGTAGTCAAACCCTACGCCTTCAGACTGCACCGTGAAGCGGCGCCGGCCATCTACGTCGATGCGTTGGTTATCCATTTCCGTAGAGATCTGTTGATGACGGCTGTCTTCCCGTCTATCGAAATCACTACAGTTTTTGCGATGCGATTCCAATTCGCTGTTCGACATAATGTCGAGATCGTCGTTCTCAACCGTAGTCCTCGGGTCCACGTCGTTGGGATCCGATTTGCCCCATTCCGGCATCTTCAACTCAGGTGCCGATACTACTGCCGGGGGAGGACTCTCCGTTACGGGCGTAGCTGGGGGTGCAGCAGGAGCCTGAGCGGCTCTCAATTCCGTTAAACGCCGTTGCAATGCCTCGGGGTCATCACGCAAGGTACGATGCTTTTCTCGTTCCTCATGCAATGCCGCCAAGGGCACCGTCTTGGGTTCTCCGGCATCTTCCGTTACAGGTTCCGGTTGTGCATTGGGAGTAGCAGCCGGTTCAGCATCCGTTGCCGGGGCTGTCGCCTCAGCCGCTTCCGCTTCCGCTTCCGCTTCCGCTTGCTCAAGCTGCTCCGTGGTTGCTACTGGCTCATCACCGCCCAGCATGTTGTCCACGATACCTTCCTCGACCGGCGCAGCATCATCAACGCCATCCGATGTGGCTAAATCCCGCAATTCCTGTTCTGTCACTTGATCCACCATCAAAATCACCTACACTTTCCGTTTGCGTTGATCGCCAACGCCAGCGAACCAGCCAATTACCCCTGGCTGTATGGGGATGACTCCGCTGTTAACCGAAGCGGGCACGGAAATAAAAAAAAGCCCTGCTGCTGACGTGGTTTTATTCACGTCTAACAACAGGGCTTCTGTTTTCAGATTGTCCCTCTTATTCAGTTGTTAATATTTTTAAGACAAAGGCTCCTTTATTTTAAAATGTATATGATCGCCAGGCTCCTTAGTTTGCGTATTACCGCCGTTTTTGAGCCACCGACGATAAAAAAGCCAACGCGAAAAGCCGCCATGTACTTTGCCAATCAGCCTCCACAACCAAAATCGTTTTTGAGGTGGCACAAATCTAGAGCAAAAACTTTCTTGAATAGCCTTTTCCATCATTCGTTTCTTCCATAATTCTGACGTAAACGATTTCACACTTTCACCTTCTTCTCCGGCTTATAAGTTTCGTGTTGGCTTGCGTCCACATATTTCCCTGCAAAAAAATTAAAGGTGATCTTACCGAACTTTGGGGCTATTTCTTCCATGTGTCGGCCAATGGTATGAAGGAATTCCTCCCGGTGCGCTGGCAAGATCACGCCGTTTCCGTCTTTGAAAGCTAGATTGATCTCGTCAACATTAACCATATCTTCCATTTCGTGTTTATTATTAAGCCTTTTATTTTCAAAAAAAACAAATATACAGACCAACGGAGCTTATAAATTAACAATTCTCGACGCCTCTTCCGTAAGGTTTTTTTGATATATTCATCCATTTCTTTACCGCAAAGTCCTTGCAATGCCTCAAGGATGAAATAATCCATATAAGAATTTTTATTCTTCTGTACCATTCTTCTTCCCCACCGGTATAGTGAAGCCACCATGTCGGGCGATCTCGTCCAGATTGTCACATATCCTTTCCAATGCTAATTCCTTATTGGTGTAACTATTGAGCGAATAACCTGCCGCCCATTGCAAGCCTTGATCTATCGCAACAAGGATCTGGCCCTTAGCTTCCAGCAAAATCCCCTGGAACATTTCTCCCTTTTTGGTCAACTGGCTCCCGAAGGGTATCCCTACCGACAGGCCAGGGACGACTACCGTATTCCGGGGAAACACTTTACTCTCACCGTATCTATCGAACAAATACCGGATCGCCCATTCGTAGGGAGAATCTTTGCATTGTTCCAGCAATGACTCTTTCTCTGTTTTTACTTCTACCTCTGCTACCATGCTACTTCAAGTCCACCAGCCCGTTGCGGAGAGCCTGCCGTCCCAGGTCGTGATTGCCTTCCCTTTTACTCTTCAACGCCAAAGCAAACTGGTCCTTATTGGGGTATAGCTCGACCACCAAAGCCGGGAGATTATCGTATAACGCCTCAAATCCAACATCAGACATTTCGTTCACGTCAACGCTGAGAACCTTAATATCCTCCAGGCTCAACTTCGGTGCCGGAGGAGGAGGGGGCGGGAGAGGAGGGGTAGCTTCCTCGTCCTCCTCGAGATCCGTGTCACCTTCTTCTGCTACGGTGTCAGGGGTTTCGTCACCAGTTTCTTCCTCGACCGGATTCGCCAGCCGATCTGTCACCGCCTCTGCTTGCTCGTCGGTCAAGTTCTGCATGTGACTGGTAATCTCCAGTTCGAGGGCGATGCAGACCGCCAATACAGCAGAGGACTCAACCTCTAAATCGCTTGCCAATTCGTACACCTTCATTACGTTGCTCCTTGTGTCATTGTGTCAAAAGTCTTTATCATTTCATCCCGGCTACTCTTGGGCAGGTCCAGGGATCTCAGTAGCGGTTTACCAATCACTTCGATGGGGAACTTATCCAGAAGGGCTTCCAACTGGAAGAACGAGGCTATCCGGGTAGTCTCTGCGTGTGGACTCTGCAATACCTTCGCTCCGTACTTGTACAACTGGAAGTTCTTGATCTGCTTGTAGATCGCAGCCTTAATGCTTATATCTGTCTGCTCGTTAAGCCACTCCTCGTACTCTTTCAGGTCTTTCGCATACTCCTCGGTAAATTTCGTTTGGATCGCCGGCGCCAGGACTACCAGTTGTGTCGGATCTGGCGGCTTTGGCGCAGGGTTCGTTGCCACAATCTCCTGCATGTGCTTGAATCGCAGTTCATCGTTAATAACATTGTTCGTATCGACGATGTTGCCGATTTCCTCCTCAGTATAAACGTCGGTATGGCGCACCAGCCCCAAGATCACATTGGCGGCGATCTGGGTGGTGTGGTCAAATCTATCAAAGACGATCTGGTTCGTGGAGATGCTCTGCTTGATCTTCTGCTGATACAACCGGCCTGATTCCTGCCGGGTGGGATCATAGCCCCGGCTGGCTCCCGTAACGCCGCTGATCTCCTCCATGTAGTTCCGCTCGATCCCTAGTAGTTGAATATGGCCGGTCGATATCTTCTTTGGTTCGATAGCCTCTACCACCCCCCCGAAGTCGCTCAGATTTATGACATAGTTGGGTGAACTGCCATACTGCATCAGGTCGTTCATGGCAGTAGTGTTGTCTGCGCTGGCTACAAGGTAGCCGCCATTGGCTGTAGCATTAAGAATATGCTCAGCATTAGTCATGCGCTTGTTCTGCCCATCCTGCGGCCCCACCAGGTTGTCGATGAATCCCATATCGTATTGAACATCACCGAATGGGCTAAAGGGGATGATCGGATATAAGGCCATCCCGCTGTAGGGATCTTCCTTATGCTCTACGCACAGATCCTCACCCAAGTGCATGGTCCGGTTCATAAGCGGCATGGGCCACTTCTCTTTGATTATCATGCGTCCTGGCTCACCGCTTTGCTGGAACTGCTGCTTGGCTTGCTCCAACCGCAAGCCATCCATTTTGTCCTTGGGATCAAAGAACCAATGAGCTGTCGTCTTCTTGTCGATCAGCAAGGTGCGTGGCACATACTCTTTGAGGTAGGTTTCCGTGAACTTCAGCTTGAACTTATTGAACTTATCCCGGTCGAAGAGAATATCGTCATCATTCGTGTCCTCCTCGATATCCTGGCCGAGCAACCTGTCCACCAGTCGGCCAATACGGCCCCTGGATCGCCGGCTGATCCCCTCGTCAACGACTTCATTAATATCTTTGGCGTAGTCGGGATACAGCAGCTTTAACTCAGACCGATCCCGGTATTCCTGGAAGATCATGTAGCTGGATCCGTTCCGGGCGTTAGGGTCATAGTTCAGGCAGGATGGGTCATTCTTAACAGATAGAGGCGGTAGCGACCGGATGATGAATTGACCATTGACTGGATCCTCCTGGTAACTCACCTCGATCTTGAAATAGCCGAATACGTTGCGGATCCCGTTGAGGAATATGTCGCTGATGACGTACTCACCTTCGCAATGATCTACTACATGGCGTATGATCTCACTCATGGCCGCCGCGGCCTCTTCGAAGCCGTTCCGAACATGCACCACTTTCATGTCTTTACGGTTATCCCGCTCGATGGAGGTGATGTAGTTGATGATAGGCAATATCTCGTTATAGGTCCGGAGAGGCTTGCCGGCCTTCTGAGCTTCAGCTATTTGCTCGGAGGTATAGGTCTGGACGCCGGCATAGTAATCGCCGCCCCGCAGGGATCGCTCCTTAACGTCCTTCCACCGCTCAGATCCCACCGTGTGGTGGTAACAATCAACCGCTAATTGTAATGCCTTCTCTTTGTTCATCCGAGCAGCCTGTCCACCAGTTTCGATACCGCCGCTTTGTCGTCCGCGATATGGGTCTTGTTCTGGTCATAATCATCCCGGTATTCATCTACCACGAAACCACCGACTGCCTTTTTAATTGAAATACTTTCAACCTTGGAAGATTTCTTCTTCGATTTTGCCGGTTTCACTGCCTTTGCTTTAGTCTTTGCCATAGTCATGTCCTTTCACACTTGTTTGCTGTAATAACTTGCCCAATCCACACTGCCGGCATCCTGTTTGGTCTTGACCGTACCCCTCACTATCGATAAGCCCATATATCGAAAGGCATCGGCGCCATGGCTGGCCCAATCATCACTCTCCGGCTTCGTCGAATAGATCGCTCTATCGTCCGTTGACAGCCGCTCGATCTTCTTCCACCTGTACTCAGCCAGGCTCTTTAGCCCCGGAACACATTTAACCTCATCGAACCAGCATCGAGGGAAGATCTGCCGTACCGCCTCGATCCCTTCTCCTATTGATAACTTTGGGATCACTTGGAACCTTATGCCCACCTTACGGGCAGTCTCTCTTCTCGTCTCTGCCGTTGCCCCCAGTTGCCGATGCTCGATGTCATGGGGGGCGAAGTGCTTACCGTACAACCAGTCGTTTTCCCGTCGCTTAATGTCCAAGACTTCGGCATAGTGAATGAATCCTTCCCCGTCAGCCTCGTAGTAGTCAATCACGTGGATCTGCATCTGCACCAGGCGATAGAACCAAATAGCACAAGGATCGCCAACGCCAAGATCCCAGGCTGTGTTCACCAGGGCTGTCTTCTCGTTGTGGATCTTACAGACTCTCCCCTCCTTACGGGCTGCGATAACCTCTTTGCCAAAGACGGCGCCCTCGATAACCTCCGGTATCTCCCCCAGGACTCTGGACCTGTAGTAGTTGCTCTTCTCCCCGTAAGTCCTGCGAATGCGCCGCTCAAATTTGACACCTGCTAACCCCGGTATCACATCAGCATTCAGCTTATAGTTGGGCGTATCCTTGACTGATATGGTGATCTTGTTCCACTCACTATCAGGATCAAAACATGCAGCGAAGTTCCCGAAAGCGCTGGTGGGATTACCTATCGCCAGCCAGCGACAGAAACTGTCAGCCATAAGCGTCTCGGCTGCCTGCCATATTTGCGGCAATATACCAGCCGCTTCGTCGAAAATTATCAAGACGTGTCTATTGTGGAAGCCCTGGAATGCCGTAGCCTGCTTGGTGACGGTGTCCGGTCGAGTAGAGAAGCCCAGGGCAAACCATTTTTCAGCCATATCCAGTTTGGTAGCCGTGATCTTGCCACCGAGGGGTATCTTGGCTTGCGAGTAAGCGTCCCTGATCTCCCGCCATAGCACATTTTCGACCTGGTTATGCGTCGGAGCCGTAGTAATCACTGTTGCAGGCGGGTGAGTTGCCAGGAACCACAGGGCCAACCGTGCCGCCTCATAGCTCTTACTGACGCTGTGGCCGGCCTTAACGGCTGTCATCTCGTTATCCCGGACAGAGTAAGCCACTTCCTCCATCTTGTCCCACACATGGGCGGGATTAACATCGAGGCATTCCACCTGGTAGCGGATAGGATCATCACGCCACTTAGAAAAAGCCTCAACTTCCGGACTAATCCCTGCCTGTGCCACACTTGCCACCATCCAGAGACTTAGCAGCCGCCACTGCAAATTCTTTCCAACTGAATCCATGTTCAACTACATCCGTAAATAACTTAAAATGCTTGCCCAATAGTTCCAACGCCTTGACCTGATTATTCGTCACCCGGGTGCTGTGTGTTCTCCTGCCCAGCTTCGCAACGATAGCTAAATCCTTGATAACTTGATCGGCCTTAACCTCCGTCCGTTGCTCCCGAGCCGCCAGACGTTTCTTGAGTTCTTCCTCGATTGCCGGTTTGTGCAGGTTTTCTCGGCCACTAGCATGGGCCGTTTTCTTCGAGTATCCAGCACGTCTAGCAGCTTGAGTTGCGTTACAGTCAACGAGGTATTCCGATACAAAGCGACGCTGTTTCGGTGTAAGCTTGGATGGTTTGGATTTTCCACTCATATTACCCTTTACCCTAAGTACCACATGCTCAATCCCTTAAGAAGCCCAGTACACACTCTGTAAATAACTACCTATAGTAGAGGCTCAAGTTTTGCAGCTTGTCAAACGAGAAATTTAGAGAATAATCGTCAAATAATCGTAAACGACTTGTAGCAAGAGAGATACGATTTGTTAAGATGGGTAATTTCGTTGAACATCTAATAGGGTTATTTTAACAATTTAACATGTAAAATGAAAAAAAAACTTAATTTCCACTTGACTTTGTACCGATATGGTATATACTTGGTATATATTAGTTTCGTCCTCGCCCTGCCCGGTTTGACTATGCCGGGTGGGGCCTTTTGAAAGTGAGGTTTTATGCTCTGTGATAGTGAAAAACTAACCGAACTGTTCGATAAGCAAAAAGGTCGAGTCTGGTTGCAATGCCTGGCGGAGGAAGATAGAGACGACCGCCAAGCGAACTTCCACCGGCTCTGGGTGCGTATTATTGACATGCAGATACAAACGCTACTCTTTGGCGTGTCGGAGACTGATAACCGGAAATACGAATTATGAAAGTGAGGTAAGTTATGAGTAAATACTACGCTTATAAAGGTACTTATTCTTTAGGTGATGAGCCGTGCGGAAGTGATAATAAGTTGATTTTTGAACTAAAAACCGACGCCGGCGCAGTACGTAGGGCCAGAAGAATACTTGGCGCAGTGTGCCGAGCGTACCGCTACACTGTTTTCTATAATAGTAAGACTTTTGAGTGGATATACTAAATGACTAAATCCGACTGGCTGTTAGTGATATTGACGTATTTGGCCATGTTATAAGGAGATAATTTATGGCCGACCGTGAACAGATTGACAAAAAAGAGGTTAAACAACGCTGGATCGCCGTTGATTTGCTTGAGGTGATCCGGGCTGATGGTACGATTCCCGCCCAAATTAAGAGTGATGAGGGTCGAATCGATTATAAACTGCGACAGCAATACAAGGCTAATAAATAAAGCGGAGCCGCCGACTTTTACGCCAGCGGCCCCGCTGCTGAGAAAAAATTGGAGACTACTTAGCCCCCGCGTTTTCGGAACTGACGCCATTGTCACGGGCGAATACACCTACGCCCATCGCCGTTAATCCCATCGCTACTTGTTCCCAAACAAACACCGTTTCGACGTTGCCGTCGAGCAGATTGACTATCTGGGGGAGGATTAACAGTAGGCCGCCGAGCACGCCGAGAATGGTAGTGCGCCAGCTTTTCGCCACACTGTTTTTGACATCTGTGGTGGTCAAGCTGCACCACCACCTTCATCCGGTGCCGGGTTGGGGCCATCAAAGACAGCCGGTGTGGGTTCTGCGGGAGCAATGGGTGCAGAGTCCATCCCCAAACACGCTCTCAGCCGACCTACCGCTTCATCTTGGTCGAACAGTGCTGCCTCTTTTTCATCGTCGGTAATTTCCCGGTTGATAGCTGAGATAAACCTATTGGCTGCCGGCCCTACAGTTTGAAATACCGCCAGTGCCAGTGCTATTGCTTTTGCAATTTCCAAAATAATCACCTACCTTTCAATCCATTTTCTCTAGGGCCATTGTGTCCAGTTGAAAAAGCACAGCAGACACCTGGGCCATTAAGTAGTCCCATGCCGCTTCGTTACAGGCATCGGGATATTTATCACACCAATCAGCAACGCCAGCCATTTCTTTTAATGCTTTATTGGCTTGCTCGATCATGGGCACCAGCGGCTGAACATCCTCCTTGTCGAGAATGCCCCGCTCCACCAATACCGTCGTGGTATTGACAGTGCCGGTGTAGGCTACGGACGCCTGATACCATTGCTGCCGATGCGTCTGGCCACAACCCGCAGCCATGACTATCGCCAGCAACATGATAAAAATAATACTTCTGTTTGCTTTCATCTTTGCTTCCTTTCTGTTTGTTCAACTTCAAAATAAATTTCATCCGTAATCTTATAACACTTTAATTAGCTTTAACACCTCTTCCGTCCTCTCTAAAACAGACTGTTGAAGGTCTCTCGTTTCTCTCATGCGTTCATAAAGTACACATAATTCTTTTTTATCCTGGTCCGCTTCAGACGGCGCTGATCCTCGCAGCTCACACAACATATGATCCATCACATCACTTAAATCCTTGGCTAACTCAAGATTTAACAGGGATAAAGGTTTTTCTTCTACTTTCGCTGCATTGGCTCCATCTTTCATCACGATTCTCCTTGTTTGTTTTTAACATCTACTTTTTTGTTTTGTCCGATAGTTGATTTTAATTTACTTCATATTCACCTCGCTTTCAAAAGTAGCCCCTTGTTTATACTCTGAGGTTCTTCGCACAATCTTTGCCAACCCTGCCAAGAAGTCTATCATATGTTCTTTATCGACTGCTAAATTATCAGGAAAACCATCAGGTTTATTTTGATTTTGGCTGCTCTTGTTTTGTTTCATTATTCACCTCACTTTCATCGTCCGCCGCGGCCCACAAAAAATGCTTAGAACCTTCACCACATAAAAGCCATGCAGCACCTTCGGGTAACGGCTTGCTTTTCTTGGTCTCTGCAAGAAAAATATCTAATTCTTTTTGGTTGTTGATTTCGCTTTGGGATTGGAATTCTGTATGTCCATCTTCAAACTGGTGATGCAACTGACAGAGCATTATTCACCTCACTTTCTTAGCGTACAAAGCCATCAGCAGAGCATCCGCTTTAGCGTGGGTCATTTTTATCCCAGGGAATAGTTCTTGGGCCTTGGCTTTGGATACATTCTTGTCGCCTTTGGTTAAACAGCCCATTGCCTTTTGCCATTTCTGTGGCGTTACATATTCCCGCTGGATCTTTAGCGTGGTCAGGCATCCACGGAGGAAGCCGAAGTTTTGCCCGAATTTAAAACTAGAGCTTACCCCTTGCTTGGGCATAGCGTGGACCTTCTCTATCACGCAGTAGATTTCATCTGTGATGTCTCCCCATTCTCGGAAGAGGTCGGAAATATCGTCATCGGTCTTATCGCTGAACTTGAACGAGTCAATGTAATCGCCATACGCATCCACCAACGCTGCTCCGCCGCTGCTTTTTCCGGGATCAACTCCCATGTAATACTTCATGGTTACGCCACCTCATCTTCCTTTTTCTTTTTGCCCTTTTCCGGGTTGGCCTGAATGTCCTCATTAGTTTTTATTGTCGTCTTTTTATTTGCCATGATTCGATTCCTTTCTTGGATTCTCTATTTGTGATTCAATCTCCCGGACCATCCGGTCGATTTCTGGTTTTGTTATGCGTCGCTCGATTATATTCTTTACTGCCAAGATGACGGTAGTGTGGTTTTTACCCAACAGGTAACCGATAAACGGGTAGCTCAAGTTGGTGTGCTTGCGGGCTAGGTAAAAAAATAATGATCTTGCTCTGGCTATTTCCGGTGGTTTTTTTTTGGATTTCATTTTGTCAACTGGCACGCCTGTTTGATTAACAACTGCAGTCAGGATATGGGCCGCTATTTCGACTTGCTTGTGGTCCTTTTTGGGATGGTAAGCACAGGTGCGGTTACAGGGATTTATTAGATTTAATTCGATTTTGGTAGTTCCTATCGTCTCGACGTAATCTGGAAGCATATATTCGATAAATTTTAGGGTTTCGTCGGAGGGTAGTTCGATGGAGAGAAATTCCTTTCCGGCCTGGAGGGACAGCGACCGGGTGCCGTCCTCATTATTCACCACTTTCAATAGCGATCCTTTGCAAAAACGATATGGTTCTGGCATTATTCGTCCTCAATCCTGCCGACGATTTCAATGTTGTCGAGTGCTCCTAGAGCATAATAATTTTCCCCACATTTAACCCCCCAGCCAGCCTGTTTTACACACATATATACCTTGCCTTTGCGTCCCTTCCAAAAAGTAATTTCATCGTTCTCGTAAATCTCCGTCCCGCTCTTATCCACCATCCCCGTGAACTGCTCTTTGGCGTCGTGGGGGATAAAAGAAAAACAATCTATGTCTGAACGACATTCAATAATAATATCTTCCCAATCCTCACCAACCTCCCTGTGTTGTATTTCAATGAATTTGTTCACTGTAACAAAATGCCTCTCATACCCCACCACCTTGCCGTCTTTAACCAGCCTGAATTTAATCGGTCGCTGTTTGGTCGTCATGTTCAGTCTCCGTGGTTGGTAGTTCTGGCATTAGAATTCGACTCCGTAGTGTTTTTTTAAGATGCTGATGAACCATGCTTTCGGATTGTCCCGGGTCTTGGATTTACCGATCCACTCCTGGAGTTCCTTGAGGATGTCAACGAAGCGTTCCGGGGTTGATTTCTCCCATAGCAATTTGAATGCCTGCCGGAAGGTCTCTAACTCCCCAGGTGTGAGCTTGCTGAACTTGGCGACTACCTGGTCGATCCAGTGTAGTTGTGCGATCTGGTAAGAGGCCGCATCGGAAGTGGCTGTGGCCCTCAAATCCAATCCCAATGACTTTGAAGAATTTAAACCCAATTCTTCTCTTATTGGATTTATATCTGAAGGTGAAGTTGGAATTGAAGTTGAAGATGAAGAGCTATTTTCTGCCATTGGCAGAATTGCAGGTGTGCTATTAGCAGAATCATGGTCCTGCCATCGTTTTTCCGCTCCCATTTTTCCCGCCTTTTCTTTCATAAGTCTTTGTTCTGCTTGCTTTTGCATTTCTTCTGTAACTCTCTTGTGAGATATTTTACCGTCTTCTAAAATGAACTTAAATTTAATTTTATCCCAAATTAAGAACGCTTTATCAATCCGTTTTCTACGAGTTAAGGATCGAATAACTTCCGGTTTAGAATCGATTAAGCCTCCGTTAAGCCAGAGATAAGAAATTGTCCACCAGTAAATACCTATCATTTCCATGTCCCATGTCAGTAAATCAGGATCACTTATCAAGTCCGCGGGATAGTATTGAAACGAAGGTGAATTTTTCATTTTGCTGTCTATCTATAAAAATATCCCCCGGTCGAACGGTGAAATAAAGGCAGAGTAAATCTGACTTGGCGTCCAACCAGGAGATAAATTATTAGTATCCATACTACTCAACCTTCATTTCACTACCCATATTCTACACTCATCCAAGGCCCGCGTCAAGGGTTATGTTTCCATCACCTTCCGCGTTTTCTTCCCAGCAGTTGCCGGGCTTCATCCCTTTCTATGATCTTCCTGGCCGCGGCCCAGGCCGCCTCAGCCTCTTTCTCATCAAGTTGCGCCAGCCGTCCGAAGTATGCTTTTGTGCGTTGCCAGGGGTTCATGTTTTCGCCTCCGTCCTCATACTCAATAATTTTTCTATCGCTTCCTGTATAGGCATTATAAATTCGGCTTGGCTTTCCTCTTTTGGAAAAACTTTATATCTACGATAGTATTCGGTCATAACATCCTCACGAATCTCTTTAATAATGTTAAATATAAAGGGGTCTATCTCTGTAGCAACACAACCAAATTTACCACACGTAAACGTAAATTCCTTACTCATTCTTTCCCCTTTTGCTTGGCGTCAGGATATTGGTCCCAAACCTTCCCGTCGAGTAGCCGCCCCGCCTCTTTCTTGCCGATTCGCCACATTCCGGTTGTGCAGCCAGAGTGAATCTCCAATACTATCTTTTTACATTTTGGCACAATCATATAACCATCATTGTCGTATTGCTGTATGCCACTATTGGTGTAATAATTACATTCCATCCACTCGCCCCATTGCTTAAAGAAAAACGGCACGCCGACCGCCGTGCACTGATCCCTTATGGACTGTACCCATTCCGGGCGCATGGGCCTCGCCCCCGGCCCTGACTCACCGCCGACAATAGCCCAGTCTAAATGCGAACCCATGCCACTACCACCACAAACACAACAAGAATAATCCGGCTCACCCGCAAATTGTTCCCCGCAACCTTTACATCTTTGACAACAACACTCATAATCAGCTAAACTTACCGGCCCCAACATCGGCTCAATACTCACAAACCGCACCGCCGCAGGAATTTGCAAGAGTATCGGTATCCATTTGTCAGCGTCTTTTTGGTTCGACACGCTTACGCCGAGAATTACGTTTCGTAAAGGATTTGTTGGTATTTTCTCCATAGGCAATTTCGGGATTTTTCTCTGCTCCATTATTTTAACGCAAGAGCTTATGATTTCTTCCCACGTTCCTGACCCCAGAATCGAATACCTCAACATCCTCTCTGCCCGTTTTGTCAGTACGATAAAGGTATGTTGCGGACACAGGGCCATGACAGCAAAAATCTTATCAATAAACTCAAACGGTACGTCTTCGTGAAACAAATCCCCCATGAATTGTACACCGATGATTGACGGCCTACGCAACTTCAACGGCTTCGATAACCTTTCTTCAAACAGGTACGGCTGTCCGCCCGCGTATGCCTTACGTGCTTCCTCACAGATAGCAGCCACCCCCGACAGTCTGTGAGCCATTCCCCGGTGCCAGCAGTGGTCACACCCTTCACTAACCGGCGTGCATAGCATAGCCAGGGGATTCCAAGAAAAATCCATGTACTCGATTCCGGTTTTATTCATTCCGTCACCTCCGCTATTCGCTCAAATTCCACGACTCGCACGTAAGGATTTTCGTCCCAGCCGCCTCCAGGTCGGCAATGCGTTTATCTTTTTCTCGCCGTATATGGACTGCGACGTTGTTGATTTTGTCTATACCTGCAATCAGTTCTTTTTGTGTGTTTTTCAGCCGGGCGTTTTCTTGCTGTACGCCCTTGAGTTCTTTTACTAATTTACCTATCTCGCCTTGAAAGTTAAATAATACGGATACGGGTTTATCTTCAGTCATCATCGGCCTCCTACGCTCTCAAGTAAGTTTCAACAAAATCTAATATCTTGGCTATCCTTGTTTCAAGTTTGCTATAATTCCGCTTACACAAGCCCTTAATATACTCCAGTTGGTTTTTGTGGTCCTCTTTCAACCGGGTGTTTTCTTGCTTCAAGTCCTCGAAACAATCTCTGTGGACAATAACAGTTACACTATATAAAGTTGAAATTTTACATAATTCGCATTTCTTACTCATCGTCGGTCTCCTGCTCTTCTGCTTTACCATAAGGACCTATATATCTAATGCCATGTTCTGCATAGACATCCGTGTAATGACGTTCACATGAAGTTATAGAAAACATCATGTAGCAGCAAGTTAAACACATCAGTAAAATAATAATTATTACATTTTTATCTTTCATATTCATCACCTCTCAAAGTAACCGGGCGGGGTTAAAGCCACAGAGCTTAAATGGCAACGCAGCTTTCGCCGCCGCCCGGTTGTATTAAATTGTCAAAAGCCCCAGCAGGGAACTTGAACCCTGTAATATCGCCTGATTGTGGCTGTGACACTTTTTTTACACCACAATAACCAAAAGAGTAGTCCACAATACTACACTAAACAAAGGTTTTATGGTGCCGGTGAATTTCCAACATTCTCACCCTGGGGCATATTCGGTTGTCAAATAATACTGGCCTCTCACCAGTTCGACCCTCTTGGCGTGACTTTTTTATTGACACGCCGCCATAAATTTGATTTACTGTAAGTATGAAAAAGAAAAACACTGAAAGAATCGCAAGAAGAAGGCGAAACCTTGAGTCCTACAAAAAAGCTGAACGCATCCGACAGCGACGCGCAAGAGCAAAAACACGTATTTTCGTTAATAGTCTGAAGTCTAAATGCTCGAACTGTCCCGAAAACCATCCAGCCTGTTTGCATTTTCATCACCGTAATCCAGCGATGAAAATTATGAAGATACAAGCGGCTATTACCAATAAAATGCCGCGAGACAAACTTATCGAAGAAATTGCCAAATGTGACGTTTTGTGTGCAAATTGTCATGCTAAACTCCACTACAATGAATTAAAATAATGCTGGCTTTTCACCAGCTTGGACCTCTGGTCTGTCACTGTCGTTATTCACAGTCGCAGGTTTGCGATGTCTTTCCTACTAGCGACCCATTCAACTAGTTCGGACATCGGCTGTTGTTATGTCGCATTCACTGTCCTAGCAAAGTACAGTATGGTTCATGGCACCGGTAGGGTTTGAACCTACTCTTCCCAATACTTCGCGGGTATGCTACCAGGTTACAACACGGAGCCTATTCGGTTGTCAAAAGTGATACCCACGCTCCCTACGGGTCATAGTTCATAGCATGGGCAAACTACTCACCCTGACAAGTTGATTGTTCGGGCCTGTCAATCCCTAACCTTTTCAGGTGCCTATTCGGTTGTCAAATGGCCCCGACCATCTGCCCTATCGGCACAACAGTTCCGTTTTCAACCCAGTGATAGCTCACCTTGTCGCTGCTTGTCACTTCCGGCTTGCTGTCCACTGCCGAGAAGATTAAAATAGAGTCGAACTCAACACCCCAGTTAGACAGCCGGGCAAACAGTGCTTCTTTGAGCGGTTTTTTGAGAATGTCCACGCCGTCCAGAATCAGAAAGCCCAGTCCCAGCGACCGGCTTAACAGTTCTGCCAATAGTACCCCGGCTCGATAGCGTTCCGTGTCACAGGCTGCCTCGATGGGATCGCCGTTGAAGGTTATACTACCGTCGGCCTCGATCTTGAGGGCTTCCATGTTCCAGGCTTGCTGTAGCTCCGTATCAAAGCTGATAGATTCAATCTGTTCGTTGGCGATCTGGCGTACTGCGCCGTCTGGCTTTAGCAGCGCGTCCAGTTTGTCCATCTGCTTGATGACGGTCTGTTGTTCCTCGACCTGCTGTCGGACTACCTCCTGCTGGGACAAGTAAGCTGTGTATATATCGTAAGCGGTAATTACCGTCTGGATAGCGACAACCCTACCTTCCAAGTCCGTCTGATCTTTGGTCAGCTTTTCGATAATAGTGTCCAGTTCGACGCGGCGTGTAATGTCTGAAAAGGTCTTATCTATCGCTTCAATCTGCATCTGATAGCTGTTCTGCTTTTCAATGACCTGCTGGCAACTGTCCAGGGCTGTCTGGTAGTCTTTCCGTCGCTGGTCGAGAGTTTTCAGGATCGCCACATGCTCTTTTTTGGCTGCCATGCAAGCGTCGTATAACTTATTCTTTTTTGTAGTCAGGGCATCGACTGTAACCTGCTGAGATTCCTTGGTGATCTTCTGTGAACAGGTGGGACAGGTGCCTTTGAGGGTAGCGACATCGTCCAGAGCGTCCTTGACTGCCGCGCGTTGCCTGTCTAGGTCCTCGATAACGGCACCCTTGGCATTAGCGATCTTCTCTGCCTGAACCACGGAGTTGTGGGCTGATTCCTTGACCTTCTCAGCCTTTTTGATGTCCAATCCTTTGAGAATCTTTTGCGTGTCACGCTTGGCTTGGCTAAATCTGTCAACGTCATCTTGGGTTAGCTTGGCGCCTTCCTTCTGGTCCAGTTCCCCTTGGGCCGCGCCGAGTTGCTTAATCACCGTATCCCGGTCGATTTCACGTTGTTTGATAGCGGCTTGGTACGTGTCAATTTTTACAGTGCCCAAGTTTAACTTCCCTCTATCGCCAACCTGAATCATGGCGGGCGGTGCCTGTTCACCTGTTACGGCCTCTAACGATTTCAAGGCCCGTTTGGCGGCTATTCGTTGCTCGACCGCCCACTTCTGCGTTGCGTCCATATCATCTACGCAATTTGAGGCAATCTCATCATTCTCGTCTCCTGCCCTTTTAGACTTGAATCCTGCTTTGTTCAATTCCTCTATAATCCTGCGGTCAACATTTGTGTCCAGTCCTGCCCCGACCACCTGCAAGAACACCTGCGCCCGGTCCTCCGGCTTCATCGTTAACACCGATTGCGGGTTGACTGCTATCCGCGCCAGTTCACTGTTGATGGCCGGTGTATTGCCGGCAGAGCCGTTCCCGGTCTCGTGGCGGTTAAATACCCCAGTGCTGGTATGCAGGTCGATCTCCAGCTTACCCCCGCCCCGGTGCGTCATACGGGGGGCCTGGTTCTTCTTGGTATATCCCCGGCTCTCACAGAAACCGCCCGTCATCACAAGTTCGATGGCGTCCCGGACGCTGGATTTACCGGTGCTGTTCTCCCCCAGGAATATGTTTACCGGTGCCGACAGGTCAATATCGGCATGACCGATTCCGGCAAAATTGTCAATTTCTAATCTGGTCAGTTTCATTTTTTTACCTCACTTTCTTAGATAGCCATTCGGATTTAGTCACGCTGGGCAGGGCAACGAAACTAATAGTTAACATTTGCCGGTTTCTAACCAGTTATCTACGTTTTCATAAGAACCCCAACAGGAAAGAGGTATGTCATTATAGATATAACGGCAAATTTCAGGCAAGGCTTGTATGTTAAAAACGTCTCCTCGTCCGATAGCTTCCATTAAGTCGTTCGCCAACACTGCTCTCAAAAAACCCCCGGTTGGTGTTTTATGGTCAGCATAACGCCTCAAAGAATCAATACAGTCTTGTAACATGATATTTTACCTCACTTTCTTAGAGCGGGCACTCCGCGTTTTCAGCCGGTTGACCTTGCTCAATATCATCCGCTTGCTCCGGTCCGGGCTTTGGTTCCTCTTTGGTTACTTCCGGCTTCTGTTCTTCGGCTGTCAAACGGTCGGCTAAATGTTCCGACTTCGACCGGCCATCGTCCGGCTCGGTGATAAATCCCGTACCATCAATAACATCAACTTCCGGGTCCGCCGCTATCACCAGCTCCAGTTCCGGGCTGGAAGGTATATATTTGCACAGACGGCGCAGGACTGTCTTGCGGGCCATTTCTGAATAGTCTGTCACCCAGGGGCCGTTGTCTTTGGCCCTACTCCGCGCTCGGATGGCGTTGACATCTTCAATGGTCATCACCTCTGACTGGATCGAACCGTCCGACAGTTGGGCAATGGCATAGACACAGACAATATCGCCCCGGTTCCCGTCCATACAGGGCTGATGTTCGATACGCTGGTTGATACCATAGCTGAAAACAAATTTGTCATTGGCATAGACTACCCGTGCCTCCAGCCGTGTCACCTTGCCTGACCGCCTCGCCATATCCATCAAGCCCCGGTAACCGGCGATAAACTGGCACTCCGTGACGTTAGTTTTATTGTTGCGGAACGGTATCAAGTACCCCTGTCCGGTGGTGCCGGAGAAATCCAAGCCACACTCCGCCGCCGTCATCATCGCCTTGAGAAAACTGTCCTGGGTGCAGCTAAACAGCTTGGGTGTCTTACTGTGGGCTATCAGGGCCATCTTCATCACCCGCTCGGGCGTGATATGCTTGGGTATTATATCAGCGATGCTCTGCTTGACTCGCTCCAGCAGGTCTTTCAGCGTGTTTTTGTTGGCGACTACCATCGCCGTATTTTGTTGATTTGCCATGATTACTTACTTCCTTTCGGTTTCATACTAAATGATGCTTTTTGAGTTTCTCGTAAAGTCTCCGTGTTTTATTGATAGCATAGATTAAAGTATTTACGTCCTCCCTTACGTTACGATGCCCAATCCAATCGTATCTTCCATACAGCCCTGCTGTGTCAAGTATATCCTCTTTTAAGGCTTTCCTGATGGAGCTATAGCCGGATTGAAGAGGGCTGCTTTTTTCGCATGATTGCCATTTGATCTTTTTGGTATTCCTTTTTTTGCCCACGACAATAATCTTGCCATGCTCAATGTATGGAATACCGCCTTTCCAACCTACCCTATAAACTGTTTGGCCTTCCTTCATTTTACTTAGCTTTCTTGAATCTCGACATCATGCGGGTACTGTTGTAGGCCAACTCTTTATATACGTCTGGATATTTCTCTTTCACTTCTTTGGCTTTGATCTTCATGCCTGCATTCTCTTGTACGTATCTGAATAAACCCAACGGGCATCGCCCTGCTTCGGCGTCCCCTAAAGCCGCTATCAGTTTCGCTTGTGCCTCTTCTTTTTCCCCCTCCGCTTCCTTATTCGCTTCCTTGGCGTCCAGCCAAGCCTGCACCAGTTTCGAGGCAACATCCACCACCTTCTCCGGTTCCCGTCTCACCCGCTTTAATACTTCCAGATGAGGTACAGAGTCCGGGGGCGGCGTCTTGGTCCGTACACACTCTGTAAACTCAATGGCAGCTTTCAGGATAAGTTTGATCATTCGTTCATTGCGTTCTACCAGGAACATCTGCAACCCTCTCCCACCCAGCAATGCTGCTATATGACATTTATCTCGTTCGGTACAATAGATTTGCGTTAAACATTGAATCAACACCCCATTGGGTACATAGTCTGTCTCTTCGTCCCCCCAGCGGTCATCACGGCGAAAGATACCGTATGCCTTTGCCTCTACCGGGTCAGGGTCGGTAATAATCTGTGCGTCCAGATTGGAGGCGATGGGGATATTCTCAAAGTCTGGACCTTTCACATAAACATTACGTTTCAGCGGCCCCAACTGCAACTCGGCATAGTCCAGTATCCCGCCCTCCATCAAATTCCCCAACTGCATCGCCGGCGTTTCCTCCAACTCTGTAAGCTGCCCCGTTTTCTCCAAATATACATCGCCCGCCGAGCGGTAGGGATCAAGGCCCATCACCGCCGCCATGTCCGATGCGCCCAAACCCTTTTTGCGTAACTCTATTTGATCTGCTGTAAGCATGATTTGATCTCCAATTCTTCTCGGGTTTATGGTTAAAACTGGACGGGTCATGCTCTGGCCCAACAGAGTGGTTGTAGGCTTTTTTCAACGCCGCCCAGTATTCACTTTTACTCGTTCCGGGCAATCGCTGCGTTGGCCCAAAACACCGCCTCTTCCAGCTTGGTCATGGCTAAAGATAACTCTCGACTTTCCGGGCAACTAGAGTTCAGCATATAGGCAAAACTATTCGCCTTCTCACGAATATTCTCATACCTGACCGGCTGTTTTTCATTGGGGAGATGATAGGTAAAGTTATTCTTGCGTTTTTCCATCGCTTCTTCCGATTCCGTGTACATCTGATTTCTCCTTTCAAGAGTCAAAGTTTTGCGGTTTTCGCTACTGAAACGATATTTCACGCCAGCCCGGGATGACCGCTAACCCGCCGAGGTCTATAATTATCCGTGACCGTCAGTCGCGTCCTTGCTTTCCAGTTTAACTCTCTCCACCATCTTTTTGTGTCCAACCATTGCCTCGTCCCATGTTAAATAGCGGTCCATTTCTTGGTCCATTGAACCACCGAAAACCATAGTCTCGAATAAAACTGGCGCGCCCTCGCCAAAACTATAGTCGATTCCCAAAAACACCGTGCTGACATAAACGTCATTGTTTATTTGGTCCCTCGCCACTTGCCTAGAGTTTTCTTCTATCCATTTGGCCCATACCATAAGGTCTTCGCAAGGCACTGGTTCATGGCCGTTCAAAATATATTTACCATCATTGTTCATTATTGGCCTTCCGGCATATCCCACACACCCCGTCTTTAATATGTCTAACGCAATGCTCGTACCCGCAATCCATACATTTATCCGTATCCCCCGTCACCCATACGTCGCACGTAAAACAATATGTCTTTGCCGGATCAGCCAGTGCCGCCGATATGCGTCCGGGTGGTAGTAGGTTGTGGGTTTGGTTGGGGAGGTAATTGCGACTCATAACTGGCCTCCTGCTTTGGCGATAGCTTCGAGTTTATCCCAAATCACTTTCAACGGGCCGCTCTCCAGCGCCTCTGTTTCTATCCCCTCGCAGGCGTTCACGCTGGCAACGATACGGCGAATGTTGGCTTTTGCCTTTGGGTGGTTGTAAATAGTTACAGTAAGTAGTTCGCCATCTGCGCCATATACAGCATCGGAATCAGGGTCGCCCTGCCTCCACGGTTCTTTTGTATGTTTTTGCTCACTCACGGCTGGCCTCCTGCTTTGGCGATTGCTTTATATATAGCGATTTTGACTGTACTGGTTTGTATTGGGCCGCCTTCTTGATTGAAATACTGCTTTGTCAACTTGCACGCCTCGTACAGTTCCGGGGCGGCACCTTCTTTCGTCTGATTGGCAATGACTTCCTTGATGCCCGGGTCATTAAATATTTCGCTTTCGGTTGGCGCATGCCTATGTTGTAATATCCACAGGCCGCCCAGTAAGTATGCTTCCGCTAATGCATTTTCAAACGGCGTATGCTTTTTCTTACTCATGGCTGGCCTCCTTGCCCCACCATTCACGCTGGCAATAACCACCAAGGCCGGACGGCCCTATCGACAAAACAGGTAAAAGCTGCCCCAGGGCAGGAAATGAATTGTCATGGCCATTACCGCCACCCTGGAGCGCGCCGCAATTGATAGGGGGGAGAGGCGGAGTTTCAGGGGACTTATCTGAACTCCGCCCCTTATGAAGCTGATATTGGTCAAATTTTAAGGTACGTTGCGGCATCGTTTTTCCTTCTGAGGGCCTCATACGGCTCATAATGAGTTAAGAGGTACTTTTGGTCGTTTCGTCGGCGTTCTGCTGCTGGGGCGTGGGCTGTGCTTTCCTACAGTCTTCTAGTTCTGCCAGCCGCCTGCTGACCAAATAATCAATCTCGTCAACCAACGCCCTGTGGTCAAGTTCTGCCACTCTGTCAAGTATGGCTTTAATTTCGTCCGTAATGTAAATACTTGCTCTCATTGAATTTATCCTTATTTAATGTAAATTGTTATCATATTACATACGTAGCTTACACCACAAACACACACTTGTCAAGCAAAACGCTGTTAAAAACAAAGATTTTTTCGAGAAAAGCTATAACCCCCTATGCAGTAAAGACTTGCGCGAATATATTTATTTGTTATTTCTGATTTCGGCGATAATCAGGCTGGTATTCTTGTTCTGGCTACTCGTCAGGGCATCTATCCTCTTGTGAACTCCCCTGATGCTTTCGCCATGCTCAGTGAGTTTTTCTTTGATCTTATCGTTTTGTACTTCATAAAGACTACCTTTGACAGGTTGATCTTCCGGGTCATTATGCAGCTTGCGGCTGTTACTGTTGGATAAGTCCGAATGTTCAACCATTTTCTTAAAACTGCGTTTAGCCAAAAATACTACCACTCCGGCAGTACCTCCCACAGCTAACATATCCGTTACCGTTTGTGCCATGATGTCGATCATTCGTTTGCTCCTTTATCTGGCTGGTTGTAATCTCTTGGGTCGTTTTGGTCTGGCGGGTTTGGTGCTGATTCTCATAGTGTCGGTTTTTGTCAGCAGCAACCTTACTTTTTTATAGATAGCTTTTCGTGCCAGCTCTGTATTTGTGGTTCTGAGTTTTTTCCAATACTCACTTAATTTGCGACCTATTGCGCCATATCTCTTTCGTTTTGAAATTAACTGTGAGTCTTTCAGCTTGCCAGAAGCATACAGCCTATCGAGCCGTTCCTTCTCTTGATAGAATTGTTCTGTTTGCAATTTAGGCGCATACGGATCACGAACAAATAGGGTTCCTAATACCGGAATATCGCGGGCCGCTTTTTCTCTATCGTCATCCACTATCAATCGGGCCAGGCCGGTATATAACCCTCCACTATAACTAACTGCCAAATGTTCCAGCTTGGCAGGTGAAAGATTCAAGAATCGCCCCATTTGCTTCATCAACAATGTCGTATGAGGTTTTACTTGATCTTCGGGCAACTTCCACTCATTCCGTTTCGGGACAATGGGCCTGCCCGCGAAATCCTTATTGCTGTATAGTTCTATGATAGGGCCAATAGTCGCAGGCCACTCAAGGGGGTTGGCCCTATCGAAAATTTCCTTAAATGCTCTTTTTACTTCGTCGGGACTGCGCCTGTATTTCTGATCTAAAAAAGCAATAGGTAGCGTTATGAACATGTGGCCCACTTCAAAAGGAACCGGAAACCGAATTATGGTATCTGGATCGCCGGGTTTTTCCATGTGAACATAATTGAACTTTTCATAGTCTGGCAGGCTTTTGTACCATTCCTTGTCCTTATTTTTCCACCATAGCCACAAGGCGGGGATAGTGAGATAGGCCAGACCTCGCAAAGTTATTCGCATAGGATTGGCACGGAAGGCACGGTAGAATTTATTGGGGCCTTGGATAGTTGCGTTAAAGAAGGTGACAACCTGGTTGACCTTTTTGCCAAATGATCCGTGTCGAGTAAAATTGGTCGTTACATCCTGGCCCATAAATAAGCCATAAAAAGCTGCGTCCTTACTATCTTTGCCCCATATTTTTTCGGCATATTTTAATGACGCCTTCGTTTCGCCCACCCTGGTTCCGGCTTCCGTCAGTCCAAATACTTCCCGTAACGCATTTACCGGATGAAAGAAAGTGTGAATCGCCCACCTTTTGCCGCTACTGGCCAAAACCTCACTGCGTATATAGCGAGCGCCTCGTTTATCGTGGAGTATCTGGACACTCATCTTTCCGCCCATAGCCTCAAACTTCTGTACCGGACGGAACTTATATATGCCCGTCTTATGTAATACATCTTGCGCTATCCCTGATACGGCAGCTAACGGCCCCATCCGGGCGTGTTTGCGCAGAATAGCGAATGTGCCAATATCCCTGATAGGATTTCTTATCAAGCCAAAAGCGGCATTTAGCCCAGTTGCTCCCAGCCGGACCATTCGGTTAGGTTTACCAAACAATAAATCAACCATCCAGGGCAAGCGATATTGATCCAACCCTTCCAGCATATTGAATAGTTCAGGATTTACTTCGTAAAATGTTTTGTCAATTTTGATTATATTGTCTTTGCCACGATATTCCTGTGCATTGGTGAACACCGTCAACATATCGTCCCATTTTTCCAATACGCCAGAAGGTATCCCCTCAGACAAGTCCAGCCCTAAATGTTCGGCAGCCAGACGAATGATGTCGTTTTTTATCTGTTCAGCGTCAAATTTTACCGCCTTCATTGGGGTAGGCACTTTCCATATCAAGTCGGCGATCCCCTCTTTTGTAGATAGCTTCGCCAGAGCTTTAGTAACCATAACCTTTTGGGCAACAGATATATTTTTCTCCATCTGCTGTACGGACGCGATAATAGGGTCAATGGTCGGCCTGCCACTACCTTTGATTTTTTTGATCGGCTGCCCCGTCCGTGTCAGTCCTTGGCCCGTACCTCCCATACGACGAACCTCACCCTTCTTGAAAGCCCGATGGAACGGTATGTATATGGGGTGTTTATCTTTAATGTAATCTGCTAATTCCTGCGTCATGGCGCCCGCTTCTACCAGATAGTCAATCCCTTTGCGGTTCCAGTCAGTAAAGCCCTGGAGAGCTTTTTCGTAAGCAGGTGTTTTATAGGTATTGTATATGAACTCTGCGTCTGTCTTAGTGATACCCGGATTGATACCCAGTTTCCACAACTGCAACGCTTTGGCTGATTTGGCCCATACCGCCCAATTTTTATAATCACTGGCGACAGGTTGTAATACTTCTTTCAGGCTTGGCCCGTTTATATTGCCCGCAATGTCCGTTGTGCCCTCGTTGGCAAAATAGTTAGCCTTTGCACCTGCCTTGTCAGCAAAAGTTATTGCCATGAAATATGGGTCTTCGCTGGGCCGTAAATAATTGAGTGGTGTTTTGGATAAATCTTTAGTTGGTACATCCGCAAGAGGTGTAATACCAGCTTTCATCATACCGCGTCGTAACGGCGCAAATTCATCTAACCATACCGATTTTACTTTCAACCACGCTTTCTGTAATTTCTCCCCTATCGAAGTAGGTAGGTTGTGATCCACAATCGTAGAAGCAACCCTGGCATAACTTCCTTGTTGCCGCCAACGGTCAATCAGCTTACGAGCCTGTGCGAGCGACTTCGCTTCTCTTGGGTGGCTGGGTTCATATTCCTCGGTCCAATACTTATAGAAGTTGGGCGCTTTTTCCTGGGCCTCGTCGGTAGTCAAATAGTGACGGATGAACTCAGCAAACCCTTCTGACTTATAACCGCCCGATGGTTTTTGCTTGCCATACAATTCCTTACCCAAAGCCATTAACTCTTCGGCGGTCCCGGCTGGCGGGTTCAGGCTTAACCGCTTATTGATATACCAATCCAAATGATGTGCTACTTCATGGGTAGCAGTATCAATCGCAAATTGATCTTTTTGCCGAATACCCCTTGCTTTGGGATGATAAAATCCGGCGACCTTCCTCATTTTATGGGTAGCCTTACCCCGGATAGGTACGTTAAACGCACGGCTCAATCCCTCGATTATTTTCTGTGCGGTAACGGACTTGCCGGTCGGCTCGGTACTGACTGGTATCCTGACATTGGCCGCCATGCCGGGAGTTCCAAACAAACCACCTTGCCCCTTCGCCTCACCTTCCTCCGCCTCTTTAGCTTCCCGCTCTATCTGTTTATCCAATTTGGACGGCTCCTCAAACGGGATAGTCGTCTGTATTCCGCCTGCCCTGGCTCTCCCTTGCTCTCCCAGTAACCCCAACTGCGTGCCCTTCTCCGCGCCTTCCCCTGTATCAACTTTGACGGGGGCCAGTTTGCCCTTTGGCGGTATAACTTCGGTAGCAGGCATACGGGTAACATCTTCGGCCTGTACGGTTATATCGTTGGCAAGTAGTGTCTCTGTCTTACCGGTAAATGGGTCTTCCTCGCGGGTTACAGTAAATGTCTCATCCCCCAATTTTATCTTGGTACCTTCGCTCAATTCATTGGGATTGACAACCGTATATGCCTTCCCACTCTTAATATTCTTGAACAGTTCGGCCCAAACCATGTACTGTGGTTCATCTGACCTCGCAGCCGCGTTAATAAGTTCGGCAGGTTTGGCATCGGGCATATTGAGCGCCCCCTTCAATTCGGTCAGGATACGTGCCCTGGTAATGGTAGTCTTTAATCGGGTTTCTCGTTCGTGTCGAACCCTCAATGCTTCACCATGCCCCTTCCCGATCTCCTTTTTTATGTTCACCCCCTCCTTTTGCAGTTGGGCTATTGCATGTTTGGGCACTAATACATAACCTCGACCTTGCTTACCCTGTAACGGAACAACCTCGTCGGTCAACGCTCTCACTTTATCCAACAGGTCGGTAGATTCTTTGGGTATCCGGGTGAACTGCTGCTCTAACATGACTGGCCAGAACCGGCGATTGCGTTTGTCCTTGTACCGGAATGATTCTCCTTTGCGGAGTCGCACGTCCCCTGGGGCAAAGCTGAACCATTCCTGTTCAAGAAGTTCGTCCGTTATATCAGTAAATCTTTCCTTCCCGCCTTTCACCCCAGCTTCGCCTGATGGAACTATAACCGGGGATACTTCGGCGGGCGGCTGAGCAGCCTCACCCTCGGTTCGCGCTGCGGGGGGTTGTTTGACGCCATACTTTTTATCCCATGCCTGTTGTTTTCTCAACTGTTGATCTTGCTTTAATGCAGACACTTTGGTATTAACTAATGGTCGTTTCGGGGCCTCCGTGACGGGCGCGGAGGGTTGCTTCTTGAAAATCGTATCAGCTATCTTCGCATCTATTGCAAAATGAATCTCATCTGCAAAAGCATCATCAAGCCTCAAATCCTCTGGATAGACCTGTAATTCTATTACATTTTCTCCATATCCAACGATTTCTCCTCCTGACTTAGTAGATACAAATACCTCGTCAGTGTTTTCCAGTGCCTTAAAACCGTCTTTTTTGATTTGCTTGGGGTCTGCGTTTGTCCTGTGGTAAACCGTAACTGTACCATCAATGTTTAATGGGAGAGGTTTTCCGCTCAAGTCTTCGTATTCTGTAAATCCGGGCGCGGGGGCTACTTCTTTCGGCGGCACGGTGATTCGCTCTCCTGGGGGCCGTGGGGGGGCTTGGCGGGTTGTTTGTTCCTCAATAATCTTTCGAGTCTTAGCTTGACGGCTGTCTATTACATCTCCAACCATTGCCGTAGCAGAACCAGGGACGGCAATTACCGCCATGCCCTTCTGCGCCTCTACGCCCGCTTGGTACATTCGCTTAGTACGTTCCATAAAGTCAAACTTTACGTCCTTACCGCCCAGATATTTACCTACATCCTCTGCTGCTATCGTCACCCCTTCTTGGCCAACCTCTTCAAGTACATTTATTTCGGTAGTAGTCGCCCATCGTGCCACCGCCCGTGCCGCTAATTTACGGGCAGATTGGATCATAGTCTTTCGCATACTCTTTTTGGCGGTAGGTGTTACCCGTTTGACTTGGGACATTTCTATTAACGCATAGGGCATTGCAAATGAATTGGCGACAGTTTTGGCAATTTCTGGCGGGATACCCTCATTTTCTATCAGGTCCCATGCCACTTGGCCGGAAAACTGCTTGTACCAGTAATTGATGGCCCCATAATTGTATCCGGCAGTAAATGCCACTCCGCCAGCGCCAGGTACTGTTAAAACTTCTTCTGGTATTCCTGCCTGGGGTCCCATCTGTCCTCCAGCCATAGCTGCCAGCATCCCGGCAATTCCCCATGCCGACCCTTGCCCAACACCTTCTTTGGCGCCGCTTAACATGCCGGGCATGATATTGGCAGCACTATAAATCATTTCCGCCCCTCGTCCACCCTCGATTGGATCGTACCGTTCTTCCTTATCTCGACGAGCCATAGTTTTGCGAATATCATCTGCACTGCCTTGTCCATGATACAGATACATATATTTGGCAATATCAAGGTCAATATCGGTTTCACCGCGCTTGTAAGATTCTTTTACTTTGTCGATAAATCCCCGCTCTTGTGCTTGGGGGATAGATTCGAGTATTTTATTGACATGCTCTCTGTATTCTGGGCTGGTCACCGCTTTGTACATATCTATTTTGAGTTGGCTACGCAGTATTTCTTCGTTTGCGTTTGTTTTCCACCGTTGTTCCTCAAGGAGTTGCTCTACGGATTTTGTCGCTGGCTTACTAGAGGTTTTCAATCCTCCTGGCTGTCCCTGCTCTGTTATTTCTCCCTTAAACGGGTCATGCTCCGGTGGCGGCGGTCCACTGAGCATTTCCTCCAGCGACGGCGTTACTGGCGGGGGATTCTTCTCTGCATCTTCATACGATTTCCTTAACATTTCTTGAAACCATGAATCATCGGTTAACGCGGGGTCGACGGTAGGTGGTGTGGACAGGTCGGGTGTGGTAAGCTGGTAGGGAGTAGTTCCACGTGGAACATCCGTAACGGGAAAGTATTGATCGCCCTTACTTTCCTGCCCCTGCATTTTCTTTTGAACATTGGCCAGAGACGCCATTTCTTCAGTGGTCATATTGGCGTCAACGTCTTGCATTGATCCGCCCGCCAATAGTCGGTTTAGCGATTGCATGTACGGTTTGCCAAACCGTGTATCATTTTGGGGAACCAGATCGGAAAACCTTCCGTCCTTCCGTTGTGTTTTACCCTGATCCAGTAAATCCGAGAAGTGTCCGCCCTCCCGTACTGCAACGCCGGCAACGGGTTTTGGTTCGGTTTCTACTAGGTCAGAGAACATTCCCATCTATCCACTCCCTACTTGCCGAGAAATTCCAATAATGTATCGCCCGTTGCGGCTGCGTCAGCAGCGTCACCTATGGCCGCAATTCCCTTCCCTATCCCCTTCCCTGCATTCTTCAACAGATCGAAAATACGACCCATCGCTTCCCCTATAGCGTCCAGATCGCCACCTGCGATAATACTCTGTAAGTCCTCAATGTCGGTCAAATCAAATATGCCCTTAAATTTGTCAATGCCACCGGCAATACTGTCCGTGATGGCCTTTAATTGGGCGGGTGCGTTATTGTCGCTTACCTGTCCACCCCCTAAACTAAACGTGTTTGCAGCCAAACTAGAACCTGTCGTTCTGACCGCTTGGTCTGGGCCGGAATCTGGTGTTGACGATGATAGTTGTGTGGCCGGACTTCCTTTTACACCTCTTATTTTTTCATTAATTCCATTCATATAAGCAGCCAATTCTGCTAATCGCGCTTTTTTGTCCGCAACAGTAAAGGTTTCACCAGTTGGTGTCATTTTGACTGCATTATATTCTTTCCGCGCCGTGCTATATTCCTGACGATAAAATTTCACACTATCGTCCTGACGGCCTGTTGTGGCTGCCGTCGCCTTACCTTGCCCCATGCGATTGTAATATCCGGTACGTGCCTTACTTGTTTCAAGGTCAGCCTGGTAACGGGGATCGCTTCTCTTCATTTCGCTCTGGAGCATCTGCCCCAGAAAGCTCTGTTGTACGGGTCCGGGCTTTGACTTCCCGATTATCCGAGACAGCAATCCTATGGGCGCTACGGGCGCGGCGGCTATTGCCATAAGTTGTTCCGGCGTGGCCCCTTCTGATTGTGCTTTAGCAATCTTGGTTAGAAACGCCTGATCTTGCTGTTTACCTTCCCGTTGCTCTTCCTGCTTCTGGATACCTGCAAGAGTGCTAGAGATACTTCCTGATCCCCGGCCCGACGATCTGCCGGACGAGCGACTTATATCTACGATAGAACCACCACCATACATAACCATGATTATTCTCCTATAAAACTGCGTAGTTTATCATCAGGTAGCCCGATGGATGGCGCAATACCGCATGGGGGGCAAAGCCAAGCACGTCTTGGGCAATCAGGCCGGAACCGTTGCCTGATAACCCGAACTGTGCCGCCTCCGGTTTCCATGTCCAGGTTGCCCAAGGGCCATCGACGTATAGAATGTTACTCTTCAATCGATTGTCGCTCAACGCCGCCAACATCGTTGCCACATCCCCTCCCATACTCATCCCCTGCTGCCACTTATCAGCCGTGGACGGACCGATGAAGGTATTGGCCGTCTGCATGGGATCAGAACCCAAGAGGGTTTGAGCCAGCGGTGCCTGTAACTGGTACGGCGCCAGCAGTTCTGATAATGCTGCCTGATACTCGGAGTCCATAGTCGCTTGTTCAAGTAAGCGTGGCAGGGCACCGTATTTCGATGACGCCATCAGTCTCGTATAGGGATTATCTCTCTCGCGTTCCCGTTCATAGAGTTGCCCTAAAAACGATAGCTCTTTCGCTCCCATATTTGCCCGGAAATCACCCTCCTGCTTTCCCGCCGTACCGGACCTGAACATGCCGCCCATATTCTGCCGATGACGCATAGCAGACGCACCCTCCTCGGTAACTCGTTTGGATTCCTCACGAAAACCCTGATAAGCGGGGCTGGTCCGTGGATCCGCAAAGGCTTGCCCGGAAAGGATCCGACCGAGAAGGCTCTGACCTTCCTCTTCCGGTTGCGACATACCCACAATCTTCCGGCGAGGATATTCTACATCTTGCCCGTACAGTTCTTGCAGGAACCCGGTGGCTTGACTATGGACCGGCATTTTCTTGGAAATGTTCCGTATCGGAGCAAATTCAGTATCTATACTTTTGTCAAAGAAACCCATCTTATCACCTCATATTTTTACGGTATTACCGCTATTGCCGTTATTATTCCATTCACCGTTGTAATAGATGTTACCTGTCCTGACGTGGAACCGTCGTTATATACGACATAAGTGTTATCTGCTACTGCTGCCGTGCCTCCGGTGATACATTCTTCCGGTACGGTGACAACGCCGGAACTGTTGACGGTTATTTTTCTGGTGGCGTCGTAACCAAGCGTTGCCCCGTTTGCGTCAGCTTCAATCATTGGATCATCGGCAAGTCCTATATCCATACCAAACTTACCTGCGGAGGCGAAGGCATGGGCATAGCCAACATCAAGCGTTATATAACTTGCTTGTTCTCCCGGCCATGCACTTGTTCTCACGTAGTTCAAAATACCCATATTTATAGCTGAAATACCTCTGTTTCCGCCTATATGCGACTCCCACCATGAAGTTGACACTTTTTCTTTTGCATGGTATCGAACACGAGTTTTAGAAGGTGCTCCAAATGATTCACTATACAATTTAGACCCTTCACCCCCAGCATTGAAGTTGCCTATGGCGTAAGTGTCCACAAAAGATATATCGCCAGTTGCAACTGTCATAGTTGAACCATTCAAAGTAAGCGTTCCGGTGTCAATAGTATTTGCTGTTAAACTGCCTGCCGTCACTGTCCCGAGATCTGCTGAAATAGCAGACAGTGTGCCGACATTGATTTGCGTTGCCGTCACCGTATTGGTGTATATATCGCCCCCGTCTATCTTGGTGGCGTCGCTGCCATGACGCCAATCGTCCAGGTCCACAGCCCCGCTGATTAAAACCATCCCCCCGTTTATCTTGGTAGCCCCGCCGTTGACGTCAGCCGCCGCTCCATCGTCGTCAACTTTTAAGGTCGGATCATAATCGGCAGTGAAGGTGCAGTTGCCGTTAATCGCCAGATCTCCGGCAATCCGCAAACCTGCATCATCGTCAAACTTAATGTAATTCGTGGCGCTGTTATAGACCTTGAAGGCATAATTGTACACTCCACCCGCATCGCCCAAAAAGAAATTGTTGGCTGGGGAATCGTCAGCGTAATTGGAAATACCACCGCCGATCAGGTATCCATTCAAATTAAGGACTTGGGCAAAGATGTCAGTTAAATCCGCTTCGCTTGCAGTAATCGCATTAGCAGCTATCTCGTCAGCGGTTATCGTATTGGCCTGGATAAGCCCACCGTGGATAACCGGGGATTGAAGCGTCTGGAATACAGCAGCGTCGCTTGCTCGACGAATACACAGAATCCAATAATCAGACGTTATGCTCAGGCTCCCCGTTGCGTTTGAGAGCAACGTCAATGGTTCCGAGAGATTGCCGACATCGACATAGACGATTATGGTTTTGGTTGCGTGTGCATCGGAACTGCCTGCGCTGACGGTATAAGTTGTACCCCCATAGGCAAGTTCCCCTGCCGTCCAATCAATTTCGTTGTTGCCAGCATCCCAGCTAAATACAGAGTCTTTAATCAGGGGAATATCAAAATCATTATCCGTCAAAGCAATCGAGGCTTCCAAGGCGGGTATCTCATCCCGGTTGATCGAGTCAATATCGGCGTGCAGGGAACGCTGGATAAAGTCAAGCGCCCGGGCGTGTTCACGCAGAATGTCCTCGACCTGCTGTAAATCCTTGATCTCCGGGATACTGGTCAGGCCGGTAGATTTGCTGCTGAACTGCTCGGCAGTCAGATAACAAGACAAGAAAAGCAATAGAGCAATAGCAATGATTCTTTTCATCTTAAAGCCTCCGGTACGAAGTAGAAGATACAACCGATGAACCGGAAGGGATTATCCGCGGAAATCTTCACCTGAAAATGCCGTGCCCGGTAGTCGGCGTTGATTTTTTGCCACAAAATACCAGTTGACCCAGACAAAGACACACTTCCCAGGGATTGCCAGTTGCTCTCCAGGTCACGCTTGAGGTAAATATCCGCATCGCCGGCACCTTCGTTGCGAAAAAGCAACGTCATAAATACCAACCGCTTAAACCGATCCGCTACCGGGGTGCCCTTGCTGGATGAAAAATCCGTCCCGATCACGGCGTAACCGGTAAAGCTGCTCTCGTCATCCTGCTCGGAATTGTGGCTGGTATGCGTATAGCCGGAGAAGTCTCCGCAAATATCCAGCCGGTAATTGGCTCTAACCTCCACGGTCCACCATTGATCCCAGCCCCAATCGCTCCAGGTGGCAAACGGCAGGGTTGCCCAGGTGTAAGTTGTCTTTTCCTCATATTGGCCGAAGGCGCTGATCGCCATGTCCCGTTTGGTCCAGGCTCCGTTAGTGTCCAGGCACAGAATTTTATTGTTGGCAGTAGCTGCCGGCCCGTAGGGAATAGCCCACCAGATTTGTTCCAGGCTGTCCACCCAGTAGCTGCGTACATCACCGACCAGGGAATCGGGTATGAGTTTGATCGTCTTATCCACGCCCCGGCTGACGACCAGCATATCACTCATAACGGAGCGAATCATCCGTAAGTTCCTGCGGTTGTCCATAAAGAACAGTTCGCCGTGGGCACCGTTGACGATAGAGTCCGGACTGTAAGTTCCCATGCGATTGCGCAGGCGCCGGGCGTTAAATATCAACGTGGAATCCGTAGCCCACATCTGGTCGATACTGTGCCCGGAGAAGAGCAGGAGGAAATCAGTAACTTTCCCATAAGTCAGC
>SDBU01000873.1_pt1 | contig 43910 bp, 79 predicted proteins | sample 2277071 | NCBI WGS metagenome assembly SDBU01 (sample SAMN10397929, study PRJNA504765) | marine sediment metagenome | isolation source: marine sediment core GS08_GC12, 126 cmbsf | place: Arctic Ocean: Gakkel Ridge, Loki's castle | collected 2008
CGGCAATCTGCATCAGTCCGTAACTTAGTGATATCACAATTGCGTGAACACTCAAGGAAGCCTGACGAGATAAGGTCTGCTATTGTGGAATTATGCGGTGATTTGCCACGCATAGAATTGTTTGCTCGACAGAAGGTAGAAGGCTGGGACTGCTGGGGTAACGAAGTAGAGAGTGATATAGAATTATGACCTGCAAACATTACTTCAAGGTAGAGCCTTATAAATCAGATGGCTTTAAGGGTGTATGTAAATGGTGTGGTAAGGTTAAAGATTATCCAGGCGAGATTAAATATGAACACCAACGCTACACTACATGGGATGAAAGGACAGCAATTGATGGGTTCAGGATAATGATGAGGGAATAGGGATTTGGGTAGTGTATCAGTTTGAAAGAGAAAAGTAATGGAAAAGACGAAACCAAAATTCAAGGTTGGTCAGATTGTAGTAATAGCGTCATTAAAGAAGAATTTGCCTTTCAGAATTACAGAAGTACTCTGGAATGAAAGTTGGTTCTACAGATGGAATAAGAATAATGCTGCCTCTGAATCAATGCTTAGGGAATTGACGACAGAAGAAAAAGGGGGAGTTTGAAATTGATACACTACCGATATTTGACAAAGTTAGTTAGAAGGGTTATAGTAGAGATAGATGACGCAAAATTATTGTAAGTTAGCCAAAGCCTTATACAAGCGGGACATAGAGTGTGGTTTGTCGGATTGCCCTTTAGTGAAAGATTGCCCTAAATTGATATGGGAGGATGCCGGTGATAGCGCTTCAGAGGCTACCGAGGAAATGATGATAGGATTTATTAAGATGATGAAGGAGTCTAAGTGAATATCGTAATTATTAAGGAGGACTTATTAGGATTGTCCGATCAAGAGGCAGTGGGGGAGTACGGGAAGTGCGAATTGGAAATACATATTCACCAGAGCCTACCCTTAGTGACACAGCGTTCCCTTGTAATCCACAGCGTAATAGAACACTTCTGCCAAAATTGGTCACACGATAAAGTGGTTGAACTTGAAGAAATGATAACTGATGCTTTGGTTAAATTAGAGAGCTCTTAAGGTTTCTTCTTAAGTAAATCGTACACCGCTTTCAGTATATTCTTCACCTTATCAGCCCCTATCTTCTTGCCCCATACCATATAAGAAACTATTGCAATTATCCCTGCTACAACCTCAATTATTATGTTTATGTCCATTTGCTTGTCCTTATACCAAAACACGTCCTATGACGCTCTCACAGCTTCTCACGGTGTATTGGTGAAGGCTTTCCACAGTGCTACTATTATTGCTATCGTACCTGAAACATAGCCAGCGTAGGCTTTCTTACTGGTTTTGTTTCTTTCCTTCTGAAATGTCTCGGTAACTGTTATTCTTTTGGAGTGGTCATCAAGATGCCCGTTGATTTTCTCCAGATGCTTTTCTATCTTGGGGAGTGAGTCTTGCACTTTCTGGTCAAGCCTGATAAGTAGTTCCCTATTTGTTAGTGCCATAATAACTCCTAAAGTATCTCAGCCAACCTTAACCTTACCTTCCCATCACGCTCACCTTGCATGAAGTCCTGCTCTTCCACATCTTCGTCAAATGGCATATTGAGGGCTAGTACACTTCTCGTTGCTATCTGCCCATATTGAAATGGCAATAGAGTCTTGGACTCCCTGTCAAAGTTAAGGCTGCCTATGATAGCCTCAATCTCCCTGACGAATAGCCTGGATGTTTCCTTAAGGTCTATCTCAAAGTCATATATCTCTCTCTGTTCTGGTTGTTTGAGGTAATGACCTATGGCCTGTCTGAAGATGGGACTTGTCCCGCTATTAGCACCACCTAATACAAAATCAGGCTGTAATCTATGAGCCTCTATCCCCGCAGGGCTGGCAAAGGTTATGGATAGATTGGTTGTGGCTATCACGCCCAAAGTCGTTACGGGGTTATCTCCGTTGATGCCATATAAAATAGTGATGATATTACTCCCGCCCATCCCATCTCCTGTTTGGGCTATGTCGAAGAAAGCCCCGTTCTCTTCTGGTAAATCACCTCCGTAAATCGGGTAGGTGAAGTGACCTGTTGGAACATAAGAATATGTAGCAGCCTGCAAAGGATTAACCATTGGGTTTAGGTAGTAGCCAGGGAAGGGGTGATTACCAAACATAACCCACAATCTGTCTATGGCGTCAGGGGCATCGCTAAGAAAAAGCTCCCTCACCCATAGTCCAGCCGTAGGTATCCTGGTGTAATACTGCCACACTTTATTTGTATCCAATGTTAAGATATGAGAGAAGGTAGCCCCCTGCACGGCAGCGAATATCCTATTCCAAGAAGATGCCATAGCGGTTATCTCACCCATCTTCTCGCCCTTTAACCCATCTCTTAAATCATAACCCACTCCTATCGGGTTTGAGCCGTCCCATTGGATTAAAGACTTCTTATTTTTGAAATAAAGTCTGCCTTGAAACATTACCTGTGAGTTGTTCTTGTCCTGCGCTCTGGAAGTATCTACAACTATAGCGGGTGTAATGTCGAAGTCGTAAACACCTTCGGGTAGATTGGCGAACATTGTCAGACCATCCGTTACTAATGGTGCAAGAAATGTACCTACATTAGCGTTCTTCCTTTCTCTCAATGCACCTTGGGTTATAGCCTGGTTGCCAATAATAAAGTTTGCATCCTTCTCTGTTCCATCGTATTCTAATAGATGTAATGTCCCTCCTAAATCGCCAAAATGGGATAGGCGATCTACTTTCGCAGAATGAACAGCAAAGGCAGCAATTTCGGTTGTAACAATTGCTCCTAATGTGCTGACTCCCATTATAAATTGGGAGAATGTTCCCCCTCCAATATCATGTAGATATGAGCCTCCCAGTGCAACAGCAAGCTGCCCCCCAAAAGCCCTCACAGCCCTTATGGAACCAATCACAGCACCTGGGGCTATAGCAATTATTCTATGGCTTCCAAATGTAAAAGGCGGTGAAAACTGATAAGCATAACCTAATGTGCCTGCTCGTTGGCTTTCAGTTAAATATAAATCAGCATCAAAACTGAAAGGTATCTCCAAGTCTCCCCTTGAAGGAACTATGGTAACTGTATTAAAAGCAGGTGATAAGACTATCTGCCCGTCTATTCTGGTATCTACGTTCTCGGCATCCCATATACTTGATATGTCAGAGGCGGTGGCTACATTTACTTCTTGCCTACCCAAACCAGCAGCCCATGAGTCAATGACTAAAGAAGATGTGAACCGCCTGTCCTTTCTCCTCTGTTGCCCATCTAACCTCGTATTGTCAGGCCATTCGATTAAGGGAGACCTGCGGACACCCGTACCAGCACTTAACTCGTATTGATTTCCGTTAAGAGTTATAAACAACTATCTTACCTTTTTACCTCTACCGTATCTATATACTATCTCTTCTAACGGACGATGTTCATCTCTAAACATCCTAAATTTGGCCGACCACTCCTTGTCTTCATCTACCCTTTGTGAAGATAACAGCATCTGTGCGCCTGAGATGATGAATTCCTCAAGGTCGTCTGGGATGATACCGTTATCAGTCCCTGCAATGTCGGGTTTCGCTTGACCCTTAATATCAATAATCTGGTTATTGAAATCATTTAGGTCTATCTTGCGTGAGTCAATAGCAATAACATAAGACCCCGTTTGCTTGGCTTCTATTCTCCAGAAGCGAGGTGGGATTTCAAATATTCTACGTATATCATCCACTTCACGATAGTCCGTATTACTTGAGGGGATAAGTCTTAATGTGGAAATCCACTCCATCCCGGAGGGAACGGTATATTCATACTGTGTGGCAACTAGCGCGGTGGTGGCAACCAAATCTTCCAAGAACCTTGTCTTGGCTTTGCCAACCATCCTGTCGAGTGCCTGGTCATATTGAGACTTGCGCCAGTGTCTTGTAAGTAGAACATCAGTTGACGTAGTGGGTGTGGTGGTGAATACCTGTGGAAATACAACTTCGTTTCTTACTGGGTTGAAGGTTCCTACTATCCTCTCCTGCCCTGCCCCTATGAAAGTACCGTATGTGTAGGCGTAGATACCTCGTAGTTGTCCTTCATTGGGCTGTATCAGTTCATCAAACTGGAGCGTAGAGCCAGTCAAAGAAACAGGGGTTGCGTCTATGATAACATCATTCAACCCCCATGCGATATCCTTGATTGCGTCAATCCTCTGCATCCTCCACCTCCTAAATAAACATACTATCCCCCTCTTTAGTTAAGTATACCATATAGCTAGGCTAGGGATTTGAGCAACATCCCCCAATCTTTCGGTTGAGTTGTTGCCATTGTCACCCTAGATGATAGATTTCCCACTTTGCCGAACCCATAATCCTATCTATCTTAACCCAGTTCTAGCGTCTACCTATTCCGCCACCTAGCTATATCTATTTAATTCTATCATATAACTCCAACATCTTCAACGCTTGTTTACCCCACGTTCTTTTTAGTGCATACTTCTTTCTTTTTGTCGTTTGCTATCTTTTGCAATGCTATTAATCCCTTATCTAATACAACTTCGATTGGTGGCTCTCCTGCCTCTTTTCTTGCTAGCCTATTTAATAAATCTCTTTCGTCTGTAGTTAATCCAAACATTTCATTCTTTGCCTCCTATTTTATTATATAATTCTATCAGCTTCTCTGCTTGTTTACCCCACGTTCTTTTCAACGCATACTTTTTACCCTCCGCCCTTAATTTACCGCATAGCATCTTATCCTTAAGTGTAGAGGTAATCTTATCAACTATCTCTTCGTTACTCAGGTGCATTTGCAAAGGTATGCCGCGATTACCGATTGTCTCACCCAACGCACCGTTCTGTCTGTAGAAGCCTAAGACGCCTGAAGCCTGTGCCTCCAGGAAAGCAATGCCGTATGTCTCCCTGAATTCATGTGGGGGATAGAGCATACAGTCGGACTTGGCTAGTTCGTGCGCTAATTGCACCTGCCCCACACGACCACACCACTCTACACCATCTTGTTTAATAAGAACCCTCAACCTTTCCTTAAACTCTCTCTGTGCGGGGATATGTAACGAACTGTCGAAGTAGTCCCATCCGTAGAATATCCTTAACTGAGCATCTGGTAGTTTCTTCTTAAGAAGAGGCCAGAGATTTAACAACTCTTCAAGTCCCCTGTCGGGAGAACTGCACCAGATAAACCTGTTCGGAATACGCTTTTCTTTAATTCCCTTAAACCTATCAACATCCAACCCATTACCGATGATAGTGATTTTGGGGATACGGACACACTCCTCATTCTCGTTATATTTACTCAAGCACCAGTCGTCTTCATACGTTTTATCCTGGTCGTCCATATCAATCACCTCAGCTTTAGATAACCAAGGGTAAGTTCTTTTTAGGTGGTCAACGTGCCAGTGACTTAAAGCGATAATCGCGTCTATTCTGGAAGCCCTGTCAGGAGTTAATCTCTCATAGCAACTTATATCATGTACCCACAACCACTTCTGCTCTGAAGATATGTCATAGTCGAATACCTCTGGTGTGCGGGAGGAGATAAAAACATTACACATACTACCCTCTGGCATAAACTTACTGAAATGCCTGTACATCACCCCGTCCCACACCTCGTTATCCATCGAATACACGATGGCTAGATTGTCACGTTTAGATAGTTCGTGTGAAACTTTAGCTACGGCAGTCTCAGACCCACCACAACCTATTTCCTTGATAGTCTTGGGAGACCAGCGTTCCAATCCCTGCCCCACAAAGAACCTGAAAAACAATCCTTCCGGCTGTTTCCTGTCATATTCACATATAAGCCTGTTCTGATCTAAGTGTAAATTAATGATATGCCTCTTAGGGTCATTGATAATCAACCTCTCTATATCTGATTGCGAGAGAATGTTTATCTGTGTATCCTTCTCTTTAGGGTAGGGACTAATGATTGTTACCTTGTCATACTTCTTGTCGAGGTCTTCCAAGAGAGGTTCTAAGTCAAAGGCATTACCCACATTAACTTTGACATCCTTCTTATTAACAACTATCTTGGGTTGAGATTTCAGGTCTTTTGTGTAATGTTCTATGCCGGCTCTTAGGTCATCGTACTCAGGTAGTTCTCTAAACCAATAAGGGGAGGCTTCCAATAGATGTTTTAGCTTAACTATCTCCTGATTGTTCAAAAGGTGTACAGCTAAAGTTTTCATACTGTCAGTCACCTTCTGCTTAAGTATTAACTGCTCGATATACTTCACGTTCTGCTCAATATCGGGGGATGGCCTTATCTGGTGAGTCATCCTGACATATTGCATTGCGGTTGCCAATTCCCCCTTATGTATGTAACACTCTGTTAAAAGAGCGTACTTATTAAACGTATAATCCAAGGGATTGATAAAAATGATAGACGGTGGTTCAACTATCAGTTCCTTTACTTCGGAGAGTTTGGCGAAGTGAATAGCCTTGTCGTATTGCTTTGCCCTTAAATAAGAATGTGCCAGTTCCAGATAGGCATCTCTGTATTCGGGATATAACTCGATAGCGGTTAAAGCTACCTGAATAGCCTGTGGGTCTCTCATCTCTCTGAGTGCCTTGGTACAGTAACATAGAGCCTGGTATCTTTCCAAAGGCAACGCACCCATATCCTGCCCGAACTTAAGGTACCACTCGGCAGACTTCATCCACTGCATTGCTGCAAAATGCTGATGCCCTAAGTATAGCCAAATCCTCTTATCGGTGGGGTCCTCCTTGAGCATTGTATGCAATAGGTTGAAGTTTCGGTCATTTCGTGGTGCGCCCGCCAGATGATTATGAACGTGAATAACCTTATCCGTCCTGACATATTTACACGGGATTAAGGGTGAGACTGTTTCGTGCAATCTACCCCTCCATACCCAACCTTGTTTCGCCCTGAGTAGTCGTTCCCTTTCATACTTTGTAGTAACATTGCCAAACTCATCTAAAGCATAGTGATAGGGGAACCAGATAGCTCCTACTTCTTTCGGTACGTTTTCTATTATCCCTCTCATATTCTCTGAGTGTAAGATTACGTCATCTGCATCCGTCCAGAACAACCAGTCCGTCTTTAGTTTAGAGAAGCTGAAGTTACGGGCTGCTGCGAAGTCGTCTATCCAGTCAAAGTTATAAACTTCAACACCCTTAATTGAACGCACTATCTCCTCAGTTTTATCCGTACTCTTCCCCGCTAAGACTACAACGCATTGGTGTACGTCACCCACTATTGACTCCAAACAGTCCTTTATGGTTTTCTCTACGTTTCTAGCTATTAGGGCTACCCCTATTGTTTCAGTCATTGGCGTAATACCTCGTTTTGTGGAGATTGCGCAGTTCTTCAACATAATCATCAATGTTGTCAAATCGCACCTTTTCGAGTTTATGTGGATGCTTAATAAGAGTTTTAGATGGCCTATCTTTGTGAACTATTAACCTATCCTCAATAATCTCGATGTTGGTATCGTAGTCATATTGTTCTGTTTCGTGTTGCCAATAACCACATTTCCGACATACATATAATTTTATGCTTGTCCCTTTTGGTAAATCCATTCTTCACCTCCTTCTGAATAAGCAAAGGAATTACCCTCGAAAGAGTTGGATTCCTTTGACAGCCAAGTGTTAGGTGGACATCTTTCAAGCCACCAGTTAAAATCCTTTATACACAAATGATGGTCTGCGTCTGCGCAATATGTAGGAGCGAGGTATCTCCTTTCGGAAACCCTGTAGAATTCCGACATAACCTTCGTTATGAGATTTTCAGGTAAGTGTTCTAACACACCATCGCAATACAGGACATCAAAACTCTTATCTCTGAAAGGTAAAGCCCACGCAGTCCCTCTGACGTAATGACCGTCTATCAACCCCTGTAGGCCGCACCATTGAGAAGTGTCCATGCCAACAGCGAATACTCCATCTTTTAAGCACCTTTGAACTACCAGCCCATAAGCGCAGCCCACATCTAAAAGACTGTCAGGATAAATGTGGTCTTTAATAACCTTATATCTATTGTCAGCTATCGGCGCTTCACTCCCAGTAGCACAATAAGGACTGTAAGGTGCTATTGTGAAATACGAAACGTCATACCATCCGTAATCATAACCCTCAACCTTGTCATTGGGAGGTAGAAGATTGGGTATGTTGTCCACAATGGGATAGTCCACTTCGCAGTGAACACAATACAGGGACTCCGACCTTGACTGAAGTATCCCCTTGCAAATTGGACAGGCTATTTTACTTTCCAACTTCAACATATAATCGTTGTCCTCCTCTTACCATTAGGAAAGAATGTCAATTGCCACACAGGAAACTTTATTTCATCTTTAGGTTTCGGCTTCTCTCCATTTATTATAATAGCACCCATATTCAGCCATCTCCACAAATCACTGTTACTTGAAGCCTTCATTCGCTCTCCATTAAATGGCAACCAATCTCTAGGTAGTTCCTTAAGATATTCAAAGGCAGTCACTTTATGCTGACGAGCAGACTTTGCAGAGGTCACTCTCTTGTCTCCTGTGTTCGTTATGTAGTTTTCTAAATGCTTCCAACTTAGGGTTTAACCAATCTTTCTTAAGATTCCCGCTATATTTTCCCAAGTCTAAACGGAAGCCAGCATCAAAGCAACACGAACTTAACTTCTCATCATACCCTATTACAATATCAGCAAACAGTGACCTGCAAGGTAGCTTGACTCTTTGGTATGGTTTGTTCTCCCTCCTACCCGCCGAAGCTGCTGCCATTATCTGAACATCTGCTATCTTCTCCCATGAAGCCATAAAGGCATCCCTCTCTATGTCTGTCTGATACTTGGGGTCGAACACCATCGAAGCTCTAACTAAAATATCAGGTCGGCTTATCTTAATCTCCTCCATTAAACCTTTTATCTTTGGTATATTACTAGAGGGTAAGCCCATGAATGATTCGTAGGTCTCATCAAACAAAGCATTGATACTGAAATTTATTACCTTTAATGTCGGTATCTGGCATAATATATCCACCTTCTCGCTATCTAGTAAACTGCCGTTGGTAGGTATGACAATTCTAGTCTTGGGTAGTTTACTTGCTATCATCCCCAGTATCCACGCCCAATCCTTCCTCATAAAAAACTCACCGTAACCTATCGGGACAATCTCATCTAAAGATTTCTCCCACCTAGCCACATCATCCAGTATCTTTACTATCAGAGTGACATCCATCTCACCCTTGCGGTTACTCAAGAACCTGTGACAGGTGGAACATTGGGCATTGCATTTTGAAGTTGAATCGATGCGTAATTGTCTGGGTTGCAACGGAGTTGGGTATATTAAATCGGTGAATTTAGGCATCTACATCCACTGCATCAGTATCTTTTACTGGCACAAATTTACCCTCCATATAACAAGGATTACAAGTTCCTGTCCAATTAAAGGCGGGAGTCCCCATAAAACTATAAGGACAGTCTTCTTGTGGTTCACTTAATTTACAGAACTCCCTACAATCCCAATCCCCACAAAAACGCCTTAAGAATTCTTTCCTATCTACTTCCATTCCTCTGCCCTTAACCAATTATCGAAATTGGTGTACCTATCCCACATCTGCTCCATTGTCTGTCCGTTAAGTAAATGATTATATCTGTTAGTCTCTTCACAGAAGTTCCACCAGTGCATATAGTCAGGGTCTATAATCTCTATGTTAAACTTGGCAGGGTTCTTGAAAACTGGGCATCCCGGGTATGGTGTGAATGTACTGACTGTCCACTTATCGGGCTTCATCTCTCTCACAAACTGTTTATTCAATTCCAGAGTTTCATCTGTCTCTCCAGGTAATCCCATCACCCAGTAGGTCTTTGTCCGTATCCCCGCTTCTCTTAAAAGCCTCAGTCCGTTCTTGTTATCATCTACTGTTTCTTTCTTGTTATTAATCTTGAGAACCCTATCATCGGCGCTCTCTAAACCCATCCCACATTCCTCGCACCCTGACATCTTTAATAAACGAGCTCTTTTCTCTGTAACTAAATCACCCCTGATATGGCACTTATAGTGAATATCCAATTCGGATAAACGATTAGCCAACTCCTCAAACTTAGGGTGGATGGCTACGTTATCATCTTCAAATCTGAAGTAACGGACTCCTCTTGATATGAGTTCCTGCAATTCCTCAATGATATTATCCACCCCCCTGAATACCACAGGGTTGTTGAAGATGTTGGCACAAAAGTTGCAATTGTAGGGGCAACCACGACTCGTTATCATTGTTGCCGCCCTGTCTCCCTTACCATACTTCTCACCCGGGAACAAAGTATCGGAGAATGGGTCTGTAATCTTATCCCACGCAGGAAAGGGTATTCTGTCAAGGTCCCGGATGCGATTTCCAACGAGGATATTATAAGGTGACTGTTTATTGAGAATGTCTAAGATAGCATCCTCCCCCTCTCCGACAACCACGTAGTCAAACGAACCAAGGCAGTCCTGTGGTAATAAAGAAGCGTGAGCGCCACCAACAATAGTCTTACCTGATACAGTCCTTGCAAACTTCTTGGCGTAGGCTATTTCAGGTGTAGTCGCTGAGAAGCCGTAGAACTTTGCTTCCGGAAAGGGTTTGTATCCCTCTCTTAAATCGTGAACCTCAACTGAAAATCCCGCTTTCTCCACTGAACTTGCGATATATAAAAGTCCTAGTGAATAATACATTGTCGGGTTGCTTAAAGCGGGATTGGGTAGTTGTGTTAAGCAAAGGTCTATCATTTAATCCCCATATAGTCTGTTTCCATGCTTTTTATCAGGGTATTTATAGGTTTTATATCTTTTCTCAGTAGTTCAACCCACGCCTCAGCACTGTCACTTACTATCTCAAACTCAGGGGGAAACATCGCTTGCCATTCTGATTTATTTAATATAACTTCGTGTGTCTCATCATCGTTATCGTGAGTCGTTTCATCATCAAGGCAGCTAACCCCAATCAGACCCCGCGTACCAATCCTGACTATTTCACTTATCGCCTTATCCAAATCCTTTCTCGGTATATGCTCCAGAACGCCCGAACTGTAAATGAAGTCAAAGGGTTTATCCATAACTTTCATATCGCACACAGAAGTATAGGTGAGAAATTCCCTTACTTCCTTTGACGCTTTCGATAAGGCATAGTTACTAATGTCTACTCCCCAAGCATCAAACCCCAAAGACCTTAGTTTCGCCACTGTGAAACCAAAAGCACAACCTACATCCAGTATATCTTTGGGTCGCCTTAAAAGGATACACGCCTCCTTAACACGGTTGATTGCGAAGTCACCATACCCCTTTCCTCTGTATCCAATATCACCCTTCCAATATTCAGGGTTATCATAGATGTTTAACAAACCACCTCCCGCATCTCTTGCATTTTAGTTCATCACCCACTATGGATTTATCGCACGCCATCAAACATGAAAGTACTACATCACTATAAACCTCATGTAGGGGAACCCAGGTGTGAAACCCTAACCAACACTTTATTCTTTCAATCATTACCATCTCAGCCCTCCTGCTACTTCTTTATACAATTTCACATATTCCTTACAAACACTCTCAACAGAGTAAGTCTGCTTTATCTTTTCATAGGTCTTCTCAGGCTTTAAGGCATCAATCTTCTCCATTGCCAGCATAAACTCAACCTCGTTATTGCATAGGAAACCATCAACTCCGTTAGTTACTATTTCAGGCAAAGCACCAAGATTAGGAACGACAACAGGTGCGCCACAGAGCATTGCTTCTTGGATTTTATGACTGGTCACTTCTGGGTGGTCGGTGACATAAAGTAAGGCTCGACAGGATTGCATGAGTTCTATCTTCTGCTGGTCCGTCACCTCTCCCAAGAATTTAATCTGTTCGCCATCACAGTTCTCCTGTATCTGCTTCTCATAATCAGATAAGTCCGTACCTGCTTTCTCAGTCCCTCTACCACCCACTACATCTAATGGTACGCCCACTCTCTTGCACAACATAATGGCGTTTAGGTTGCCTTTCTCTTCTGACATACGCCCTAGGGTTAAGAACCTGTCACCATGCCTCTCTGAAGGCTTGTAGGTCTTTACATCTAATGCAATAGACTGTTGGTATCTGGCGTTCTGGTTGTAATACCTCTTGAACTCTCTGGAAGCCCATTTGCTTAAAGCTATGATATTATAGGGCGCTTTGGGATACTGGGCTAACGCAGGGGCGTGCCAGAAGATATTTAATGTAGGGAGGTTGACCATATAACGTGCGATTAAATGCTGGTGGGAGAAGTCATGGATAACGTCAAAATCTCTTAATAAACCTTGATACTGTTGAAAGTGGTTGAGTTCCGTTAATAGAAACAGATCATCTTTTGGTTGCGGGGTGTATGGCAGGACTTCGACTCCTTCGGAATAGACGGAATCAGAGCGACCCATAACAGTGACATCGTGTTCCTTGACTAATTCACGGGAATAGTTCCAGACTAACTGTTCAATCCCTGCATATTTTGACCTTGCATTGATGGCAAAGCCGAGTGGACTTACAAAAAGTATCTTCATTCATCTCCTCTTCCTCCTCCCAACTATCCCTTTAATTATAGCACATCAGTAATTATTTTTCAATACGCTCTATATTTACACACGGTTGATATGGACTGGATTCGTGGTAACATTCATGATAGTCAATATAAGACGTTTCACCCACAAGACTCTTTATCTTCTTGGTCTTAAGATAATTCTTTAGTGCAACCCAAACAGCATTGGCGTCTGTATTATTGTCAAACATTAAGTCACATTTTATTCTTCTCATATCTATCTATCCTTTGTAGCCATCCAGTTACGCTGTATTTCTAACGGGTGGAGTGCTCTATTATTAACCTCAACCTCATCAATTATCCCATTAAAATTCTCACCACCCAAACGATTTGAGCCTATGGCATTAGGCTGGTCTGCACTAAGGTCAGGTAAAGTAGATGTGTCTGTTATCGACTGCAATGTCGGAGCCGCTGAAGTAGTACCCAAGTACAGCTTCATATTTGTTGTATCCCAAGTTCCTACTATATAATACGAGACACCGACAGTAGGTGCTGTGTTACTCCTTGCTCTTTGAGTAGCACCATCAAACATTTGAAAGGAGAGTTTAGATAAATTGACAGAGGACTCCCTGACCAATGTTATTCTATCTTCAATGGAAAATATGTACTCAATAGCAGAGTCTAGCACTTTTACGTTAACCCATGCTCCCAGTGTAAGTCCAGAAGCAAAAGTGGCGGAACTGAATATATTGCTACCTAGTGCTATTGTATCGTCAGAACCATCAAAGTCCCTCCCCCTTGGTGTCCAGATTGCACCAGATACAATGCCTAATCTCCCGTAAGCATCCTTTGACACAATTGAATCACCATCAATTTTCCCTAGGGGATAATACAACAGCAAACTGGGGTCACGAACTATGTCCACTACTAAGCTCCGGGAATGACAACACCAGTTAATTTAATGAAACTTGAGTTCTTGACCCTTCCTGAAGCAGCGTGATTACCTATCCCAGTTGCCGTAAGCCGCACTCTGACTGGTGCATGAGTTACGCTACCGACTGGGACATAGCCACTGAATGTATCTTCGGAGGTCGTGAGTGTACCAACACCCTTCCGGATAGTGCCTGTTATATTTATAAGAGAAGTGGTCTCTTTCAGGCGACCTCCAGAACCAGCAGGATTGACAAATTCAGACCTTGCTTCCCAGAAGTAAAAGATACTGCCGACAAGACTACCGTTGTTGCCACTGAACTCTTGTGTAAATCCAACCTCAAGTTCCCGAAGTCTCATTGTGAAACCAGGGTCTATTAGCTCATCTACTATTTGGACTGATGTAGTGCCAAACGTGGCAGCAGCACCATAGACTACACCATCGGTTGCTACTAAACCTTCACCTAGATGTTTGAGAAATACTTGGGGAACATCTATCCCAGCCCTAACTCCACCAGGTTTTATTTCCATCACGAAACCTCCATATTCCGCACTTTGGGCGTTTGATTTCTATACTAATTCTGGGGGTAATCCACCTTCACCTATACGTGCAAAGCCCCCCTGTATGTTTGCGTCCTTAAGCATATTGTCCTGTTGCATCTTTACCTTGCGGTGATTATCATAGATAGTTTTGATAACACTTGGAGTAACCCACTCAAACCCCATAAAGGCTTGATAGTGAACTCCGTTGAAACATAATGGTATGGTTTCCTCCGGCGTCCAAGTTACCAATGGGAACTTCTCTTCAAGGTCTCTCTTTGTCCATGCTGTCTTTGCGCCTGCTATCGTTAATCCAGGTGTACGCACCTCTGGCTCATCTAAAACCCGTTGCCTTGCTACTTCACTTGCCCTTTCGGCAATTTGCATAGCCTCTTCGGGTGTCCTGACCCGCTTGAGATCACGCTCTAACTTGCGCTTGACTTTGATCGCCTTAACTTTCATTATTTTTTCATCTCCTCGCCTATTTGGTCTATATGTCTCTTGAAATCTTCAGTACAGATATTTGTAATATGCCCCCACATTTCGGCAATACTACCGTTCTCTTCCAGTTTGACAACAATCTTTGCAGGAACAGCATCTTTCTTCTGTGTCATCTCAAAATAGTCATCGTTCACCCACTTGAGTTTAATTTCTATTTCGGACATTTACTTCCTCTTTTTCTTCTTCTCGCCTTTATGAGGCATTATTTCTCCTTTTTATCCTCTTCCTCTCTGGAAACTACAAACTTCTCGTATAAAGACACCATACTATCAGTTAGTTGCTTCTGCCCATCCTTCTCCCGTAATGGCAATCTGATAAGTTCCAGTTTCATTTCGTTTAGCGGAATATCAACTTCGCCATTATTTTCCCACGAACAGTCCATTGTCCCATTATCTTGTAGTTGTATCTCTACGCCAAACCTTTTCTTCTCCTCCTCCGTTAAACTTAGAGCCTCTCTTAACTCTCGTAATGCCTGCAAGGTAAGAAAATCCCCCTCCTTTGGCAGAATCTCGAAAGCTATGATGCGTTCTTCTACTGTCAGCTTCATTCGTCCTCCTCTTTAATTACCGGGGGGATTAAGGCTCCCCCCCAAGCCTCTATACCTCTACAAAGTTAGCAGTGTCAAGAAATTCCTTTAGACGGTTTTCAGGCACATCGTATACATCCTCACCATCTATGTCTTCGTATCTCTCAACTACCTTATTCCCTTTACTGACTGACATATAACAGGTTGCGATACATTTTACTCTAATCATATAACCTCCCTAAGCGTGCGACATAATAATAGTGTGCAAGGTGGAACCTATATACACTTTCAAATATTTATTTCCCCCTGAACCCACCGCTGACGCTTGGGTTGCACCAGTATTATCGTCATCAATGTTCAGGAAAGCATCCCACGCCCTGATGTTGACTGTCCTCACCCTCATAACTGTTACTAATTTACTATAGGTATTGCTACTAGGTATAGCTAAGAACGCAGAAAATGCCGCAATGTCTTCAGCAAAAGTTCGAGTTCCTGAACCCCCGAAGTCAATGTTACACTCAAACCCCACTACTTGTCCTGAGATATTACCCGAACCTGCCTTAACTACAGGGTCAGACAGAATACCTCGCAAATCACCGCCTGCGATACCAGCCTGAAACCTCGGTGAAACCTCAAGTCCTGTGATTGACTTGGTTGTTCCAACAGTTACACTGGGCTTAATTTGAACAGCAGTTGACCCGCCTGAACCTGCCGTATAGTTCCTGCTATTTATTCGGATGTTCTTGTTGTCTGCTACATTCTGTATCTTGTAGTGATCAACTATATCGGCATGAATTATGCTATTCCCTGTAATTCTAAGGATTATGTTGCCACGAGTACCCTTTAATTCCCATAGATTGTCTCTCGTTTTATAACTAAAACGTGGAATTGGCATCCCTTTTCACCTCCTATTTAGTTAAGTGTAGGGGGGTTATTCGCCCCCCCCTACTACTATCAAGCAGCGTTTGTTCTGGAACTGGCTACGTTAATCAGGACACCATAGTTGTTGTTCAGGATTGTGGTGGCGTGAGCAGCCTTCCAGCCAACAGTTGAGTGCTGGTCTAGCGGGTCTGAAGTTCCACCACTGCCACGTGGTTTAACGATAACCCTTGCAGCGTGAGCGGACAGTTCGGTTACTCCGTAGAACTCATCACCGAACATTAGAACCTCGTACACATCTGCGCCCGACATACCGTAGGAAGTCCTTAGTCTCAGGTTGTTGGTCTCGATGAACTTAATGCCCATCCAGCGTCCAATCATCCCTGAGAACATCGGGTTACTGCCCCTGTCTCTTTCGCCAGCTAACTGGAAGCTGTCAACGATGTCGGGGTCTTCAAACAGGTCCTTGGTATTGTCAGGATGGATGAAGCACACGTAGTCTCCACTTGCGTTCCTGTGCGCTCTTGCACCATTCCGTCTTAGAGTCCTCTTGGCTTCCAGAATCTCAGCAGCGTCAAAGTAGTTACCTGAACCTACTGAACCTGTACCAGAAGTACCTACCTGATGGGCGGTGTCGGCATACTGAATTGTAGTAGCGGAACTTAGGTCGTTCCTTACAACTACGTCAAGACCTTCAGCCATTGCCCGTCCAAAGGCTTCAACGAACTCGGTGATTATCGGGTCAATTGATTGTGTTTCCAGTATATCGGAAATCCTTGAGAACATACCAAACTGGGAAATGGTAGCCTGCACATTGGATACAGTGGCCTGCGTCTCAGCCGGTGGCGTACCCTCAGTCAGTGTATAGCTACCTGCAGTTATGGTTATCCTCTCAAATCTGCGGAAGTCAATAGACTTACCAAACCTTGCTGGAATAGGTTTCTTAACACCCCACTCCATATATACAACATCAGTCTTGGAAACCGTCAGCAGTTTTCTGTCGTAGAACTGCCTGATTTCGACTGTCATACCATCTACGCCAATTCTCTCAGTGCTCATCTTATTCCTCCATTAATATTTTTGAGGGTTATTTTTGTTTCTCGTAGGCTTTAGCTAGTTCCTGCTTCTCGTATGCGGCGAACTCTTCGTCAGTCATGTTTGGGATACTCTTTTTGACAACTCCTCCACCACCCGATGTGTCTACGATGTCTTCGGGGGAATTTTCATTCCCACTGGTCAGGCGCTCAAGCTGAAGCTCCATAGCTCTTTTCTCTGGGTCATCAGCTTCTTGTATTGCCTCCACATCTACTTTGAATTTAGATGCAAGCTCCTGAACCCGACCTTCCTTTTCCCTCTTATTAAAGGAAGTCAATTCCTCTGTGAATTTATCCCTATCTGACTTAAGGGACTTCTTATTCTCATCATGTTGCGCTATTAACGCCTCTCTCACTCTGACAACTTCATCCTCATCACTTGCGTCTGTCTTCGCAATCTTCAGTTCCGCAGCGATGCCAGTCTTGTCGTCTTCAAGTTGTGTAATCTTACTTGTTACCCTTGCCAGTTCTTCCTTGAGTTTGTCCTCGCGCTTCTTAACAGCTACGAGGTCACTCTCACGAACCATCTTAGGTTCAGACTTCTTAGTCTCGGTTGGCATTAATCCTCCTATTATTGGGACGCTACCTTAGAAAAGGGAAGAGGGGGACGCCTCAGACCCTAATCCAAGGTAACGCCCCCCTCTTTAATTGTCGCTATCCTTATTGTACCACACTTTAATTATTCACCAAACAACTCTCTTCTTCTCTCTTCCAATCCACCCGTAACTCTCGTTGTTCTCTGAGATTTAATGCGTTTCCCTTCTTGTTCCTTCTTAGACTCTGCTGTTCTTTGTTTTTCCTGCCTAGCCCCTTCCTTAGCCTGTATCTCCCTTCTCCTGATGAGTGTAGGGATTATATCTTGAGGTACATCAAGTCTATCAGCCTTTTCCCTTAATATAGCTAATGCGGAAGCAGATTGCGTTGTTATAACCCTGCCCCAGAAATTCAATACAGCGTCTATTTCAGGATTTGCCCTTCTAAATGCTTCACGCTCTCTGGTAGTAAGACCCTTGGTGCTATTGAGATACTTAGTAATCAATCCTTTATCTTGTTCCCTTTCTTGCTCGAATTTCCTAACAATATCAGGTAAATCACCCTCAAGTTTCTTTCTATTTTCCCTGACAAATGTAGCAAAGTAAGATGGAACAACATCAAATAACGCAGCCTCAATCTCCCCTTCGTCTTTACCCTTTTCCTCAAATGGTTCCAGTGGTTCCCTGATAGGGTAGATTTCCTCTGGTATATCGAACCTCTCTATTAATCTGTTGAATTCCTCAACTGCTTCTGGTGTGGACAGGCTACCTATCTCTCCCCAAAAGTACATACTAGCTTCTATATTAGGGTTATCTTCTCTGTAAAATTGCCTTGTTTTTCCAGTAGGTAGATCAAAGAACTCCTGCCATGAAGCCTCAGCTTCGTTATAATCTTTCCGCATACCCCTCATATCTTCATCAGTCCATTCATTCTTTAACCCTTGCTCTGTAGCCTCAAGCCAATCGGCATAGGTTTTAGAAGGGTAGGACGTAATACCCTGCCCAAGGAATCCCGGGGCTGCGATAAATGCTCCTAACATCCCCTCACTCTTCAGTGCGTCAATAATATCTCTTGCAAAGAATGGGGCAAGTCTATTAGATGCTTCTTCAAATTCCCTCCCTTTTTCTGGGGGGAACTCTTCACCTAAAAAGGAAGTGCCTTTGAATACATCATGTATCATTGCAAATCCAGGGCTCTCCTTGCTCCTAAAAGCTCTCATCAATATCTCTTCTTTGTCTATGTCAATAACCTTACCTGATGCCGTTTTCATCTCCCCAGAAAGAAGCCTTACTATTAAAACGACAAATTGTTGCAATCCAGCCCAAGGGTCAAGGCGTGTATCCCCAATCCTTAACTTGGCAAAATCGGCAGAACGAGGGTCTTTCTCTATTGAAACCTTTGTATCTATCCCCATTTTCTTGAGAAGAGGTGGTAGGCCAACCACAGCCAATCCTAGGAAAGTTGATACCTCTGCGACAAAGGCAACTAATGTGCCAATAACATATTTTCTAACCTTTGGTGGATATTTCCATAAGGCAGTAGGCATCCCTAATGTCTGTACTCTTGAAATCTGTAGTCTAGGCGAGAAAAGGGGGACATTCATCAAGGCTACTACTTCCTTTAGTTTTTTAGGGACAACTCCCCTGCCAGAAAATATATTGACAACTTCTGCCATCCCCCTCAAATCCGCTTCAGACGCAGTTCCTTCCCACAGTCTAAAATATCTATCCCATACATCCGCCCTCTGCTTGTTTAATGTAGCTATAAATGCTCTCTCCGAAGCCTGTGCCAATTTCGCTATTGGGAAAAGGGGTGCCGTTAAAATCTTCTTTACAGGAGAGAAACTCCCCCATCGTAGAGCCAACCCCTGCAACCAAGAAGAAATGTACGCTTCCTCTCCTTTTAGTAAACCGCCTCTAGCAGCAGTTATATCCAATCCATGCAATATCCTTTCTTCAGCTATAGGACTACCGTTTATTGAAGCCATTAAGTCGTCAAAGAAATTCTGTGAGAACATGGAACGAAAGCCCTTCCACGTATTTTTTATAGCAAGGATGGGATGTCTTGCTGTTAATAATGCCATCTGACGAAAGGTAACACCAATATCACCACTTGACACAAGTGACTTTGGGGTATTTATTACGTTTGTCAGTATATCCCCAAACCGAAGCCACTTGGGAGTGAGATTGCGGAGTTGTCCGGCAAAGGCTTTTCCGTAAACTAACTCTATATTCTCCAACATCCCCTTGGTTGGAACAATCCCTTTTTCTAAGAAGTCATCCATCGCCTGAGCAACATTCCTTCTTGTCAAAGGTTTCCTAAAGAACTCTGTGGTATTGTCTATCATCTGCTTGAATATCTTTTTATCGGCAGTAGTAAATTCTACGCCAATGGGGATAACATCCGAACCCTGCGGTACTAATTTCCCCTGTAACGCACTTTTGGCACCTGCTGCCTCCGTTAATGTCTCTGCCTTGGCTAATTGCTCTTCAAGGGCAGGGAGTTTTGAGACTAACGCCTCTTTTTTGGCAACCTCCAACTCCCTACGAGTTGTTTTGGCTGTTTTAGTTAATTCATTTAACTTAGTGACAGCGATTTCTTGGAGAGATGGGATAGCTTTCGCCAATCCCTTCTCCACTCCCTTCACTGCCGCCTTCACAGGAGGTTTAGCGAACTTACCAAAGGGGAAGAATAATGCAACTAAATCTATGCCACCTTGAATAATGTCACCTGTGGTAATGTCTTCCTTCTCTACCCCTGGTTTTATAATCTTAGCTGGTTCAAAAAGGAACTCCGCAGCTCTTCCTACGCCAGTTTGTAGCAATGCGCCCACCCCAAACTTCTTCGTGAAAGCCGTTGATGCTTCTTTTAATCGTTTGTCGAATTCAAGCACTTCCTCTTCAGTCGCAAATGCCCTATTTATACTACGAGGCCAACCCTTCTCACTAAAGAAATTTGCCACAAAGCCGTCAAGGGACTCAACCGGCTCAGTTGGTTCGGGCAATGGGGCTTGCTCTTGTGTTACCCTTGCTGTAGCAATTGGTGGTGCGCCCAGATTAAATGCCTCTTGAGCCATCTCTAACCCAGTTCTCGGAGGTTCAATCGATGGTTGCTCTGGTGGTAAAGTCCCAATTGGCGGAGGTTGTACTGGTGGTGATGGTAACTCACGAAATCTTTGCGGTATCCCCTCTGGCAATTGGTCTAATTGCTCAGGCTCAGGCGTAGAGACAGCCGCCCTCGCTGCTACTGCTGGGAACAACCTCTCCAAAGCTCGTGTTATGCCCTGACGTACTGCCATCTATATTCTACCTACCCTTTGAGGTCTGCGTGATGGTGCTAACCTTAATTCACGCTGTAATTCCTTAAACCTTTTTTCAGACCTCTCTCTGCGAAGACGCTGTTGTTCTCTTAACTCATCTGCCGCGGATGGGCCACCCCCATCACCTTCTCCAGCAATAGAGGTAGTTGCTGCTCCTTGAAGCCCTGCCCTTTCTTGTGGTGTTAGGTTTACAAACTCTGGGTCTAGGGGTTTCGCTGCAAAGCGCCTTGCTGTTTCCAAAAATGGTTGAGCAGACACACCAAAACCTGCGCCTGTTCTGCCTGCCGCCGCCACCCTGACGGACTCAGATAGAGTCTCCCTTAAATCTCCCTGCTGCCTTGCCGTAGTTAATGCCTGCTCAAACAAAGGGATATTCTCAGGCTTGGACAGAAACTCTCGTATCCCAAATTCGGTAGGTATCGTGATACCTTCGGGAACTTGTCTTTCTCCAGCAGCAAATGACTGTCCTAGAACTTGAGGGAAGAACCTCTGCTTTTCTGGGTCTGATAATCCTGATATAAAATCTATGGCTGCGTTCATATCAAGACCTGACAGTAATTGGACTATCTCAGGGTTCCTCTCTAATAATCTCTGCTCAAACGCTTCAGGGCTGAGACTAGCACGTTCTCTAGCTAAGTCTATCTGCATCTGCCTTAACTGCTCACTTGGTGGTAGTTGTCTCGTTGCTGCCGTAATTGGTATTCTCGGTAAACCAGCTACGCCTAATTGAGTTAAAGTCGGAACTCTTTCCTTTATTCCAGTCAAAGTATCAAAGGCGTCTGGTGGTAAATTCAACCCCTGCCCTAAAGACCTTGCTAAATCACCCAAAACCGCCCTTAATCCCGGTAGTTCTGTTAAATCCCCTTCAGTAAATGTTCCCCTTGCAAAACTTTCTTCCTGTAAGGTTAGAAAGGCTGACACATCATTAAAAGTCTGTTGTTCAAACCCCTCTAAATTAGCTATATCTTCGGGGCTTAGTTTACTAAAATCACCTGAACCATCAGATGGTGTTATGAATACATTATCCAATAGTTGACTGACATTATCGAGATTGAATTGGTCTACTGGCAAAACAGGTATCCAAACCTCTAACTGCACTCCATCTTCAGTCTCGGCAGTTTGCAAGGGTTCCCAACTTACATTTACAGATTGCCCACCAATAATGATAGTATCAGGCAAAGTCGGAATAGCCCCTTCCGCTATCAGCCCTCTAATGCGCTGACCCTCTGCCTCCCTAACTTCCAATGGTTCCGTAGGCGATGGTGGAGGCGGAGGTGCTTGCTGAACTTTCTCTGTAGATTTACCCCTTACGTTTTGTTCCCAGTATTGACGAAAGACACTATTCGGTAATCCAAACCTTGCCAAAACATCAGGAGCTTGCAGTAAGGACAAATCCTGTCCTGGGAAATAGGTATCTAAAACCCAAGTTATAAAGCTCTCATTCTGCTCTGCCATAACTCACTCCTATGATAAAGGCTCACCTGAAGGACTTACTAAAACCCCCCTTCGACCTTGGCTTGCTGCCCTTTCTTGCGGTGTCTGGGACCTGCGCTTTAACCCTGGAGGTGGTGTTCCTGTCGCCGCCCTTCTCTGGTCTGGTGAATTTCTTGCCTCTGCTGGCATCTGATTAGATGGGACTCCTGGGGTAACTGTCTCTGGTGCAGCCTGTCTCACGCCTAGATTTATCTCTAAAGTAAATATGTGTTGCTTCAAAGCGTCAGCCTGAATAGTCTTACCCTCAACAACAAGTTTTTCGTGCTTATCCCACAATCCTTCAATTATCTCTAACTGTAAGATAAACGGCTCCTCCTCTACTTGGTCTTGCCTGATACGTTCTCTCTCTTGGTCGGTATCCTGAACATCCAGTGTATCCTCCCACAAAGTTTCCCTTGATAAGAGGTTAGAGTTCTTAGCTTGCACCGCATTTAGGATAGCCTGTGTCTTATCAAACTGTGAGTTTATCGGGATTGTGACATCTACGAATATATGTTCTGGGACATCTTCCGTACTAAACTCTTCGATATAGGTCATCCCTCTCTTTAACGCCTGCGGGTTTTCAGTTGATAGAGTTATGTCGGGCATATTCTTATTCTTATACTGACTCAAGAAATCACTGTAAACCCTTGATGTAATGGATTGCATAGCATTAAGATAGGGACCGAGCTTGTATCTAACAGCAGCTAAAAGTTGAGAGATAGCAAACCCCGACAATTCAATAGGGATGCTTCCGTATACCGCTTGTGGCAGAGACCCTTTGTTTCTTTGAATTGAGATATACTGTTCTAAAATAGTGGCATCCTGCGGTGTGACTGCGTTTCTTAAAAGCTCCAACTGGTCTGCTAGTTTCAAAGGCAGAACCGTGCCATGACCCCTGACATCCTCAGTCCTTACCACTGGTAGACCTGATTGTGATTTTGACACAAGATTGGGAAAGGCTTGAGAAGCCAGTATCTCAGCACGAAGGGAGAATATAATATTATCATACTTATACATATCCCTGTTCCCATAGGTAATCGCCTCACCCCTTCTTTCCTCCCAGTTGGGTGTATTCTTATCAGGCGAACCAACCCCTCCAACGTGAATAGGGATATGGTCTAGTTTAGTTTGTTTCGTTAAAGGTTTTATCACCTGACCCGCGATTGAAATGGCGTTCTCTATAATAGGTTTACCTCTGGAATTATGTGTCTTCCTCCAGTAATTGATAACCCTTGGATTGCCGTCTTTATCAGGGGGTTCATGGAAGTCGAACTTCAACCCCTGTTCCTGAAAACCAATCGCCATAGATATTGCCGTGACCTTATCAACTGAAAACGATCTGGCACACTTTATCAGCCCAGTAGTATCCCATTGAGGATAGACATTCAGTGGATCCCAAATATCAGCAACAAACTTAACCCCGTGTTCCTCATCCTTGGATACCCACGCAAAGACAGAATACCACCCTAAGAGAACCCAGTATGCTAAATCTCTCATCCAGTATGTCCCGCCTGTATCAGACTGCCTCCCATCTAAGGTCCTTTGAATACCGATACACAGTCTCTCTGCCTTGTTCATTTTCTTCTTCTCGTCAGCATCGTGGTTAATGGTCATCGGCAGTCGGAATCTTGGAGGGAATAATGAAATCAGAGATTGAGATGTATCAAAGAAAACCTTTGGTTCGTTGGAAAGCCATTTTATCTGGTCAGTTTTCTTTGTAGGCTGTATTAAATTTATTACATCCCTGTCTATCATCATCTGGATATCTCTTCTCTCCCAATATGACTCTAATAGATTGGTATCTTTATCTATGATTAATCTGGTATCGTCAAAATCTTTCTGCGTTGGTTCTGCCATTTCCCCTCCTATAATACACTGGCATAGCGAATTGCCGAAGGTCTCTTCTCATTTAGATATTCTGACGATGGAATACTTTCTCTCACCTGCAATGCTATACTGACTGCAATAAATTCATCGTCATGCCCGCCTGCTGGCGTTTCTATCTGGCTATCAACCTGCCCCTTCCACGTTAAACCAGACGCTTCAAGTAACAGATTTTCACTATACGACAATATTTCACCCGACCTGAAGGTTGTTATCATCCCGTTCACCATAGGTAGTTTTGTTCTTGTGGAAGTCACCCACCCAGCGTCAGTTATATTTGTCTTCATTATTTCATTATAATCAGTATGATAATATAGATTCGGGTAGTTCTTCTCAAGTAAAACCCTTAAAACACTATGCCCGTGATTTATCTTCTCCACCGCTAATAAAGCTCGATTATACTTTAACCCTAAATGGAATAATTGTTCCGCGAATAAATCCGTATGTATCTTACCCCTGATACGAGCGACATACTCCATATTCCTCACTCTTAACACAGAAGCTGCGGAGTAATCCCTCGATTGCCCGCTTGCGGTATCAACGCCTATAACATATTTCTCCCCACCGATAACATCCTGCCAGATTGTCATATCCCCCATTTGTTTACCTGTTCTGATTTGTGAGTAATAAGGTCTTAAGGTAGCCCCATCTATCACCGCCATCTCGTTTGACAGCCAGCAGTCTATGTCATTCTCTGGATACTCCTGAAAGTATAAAAGTTTAATCTCGCCCAGTTTCATTCTGCGAAACGCTAATTGTTCTGGAGATAGTTCATTTCGCTCGGCAAACATCTTTTCTTCTTTCAAGTATGATGCTTTCGATTGACCTAATATTGAGGATACAATTTCAGCCTTATCTTCCGTGAGATACATCTTCGGGTCAGCTACATAACCTTCATCCCAGAACCAGGGATAAAAGAATGGGGTGAAGCCATTTGTCCCATTTTTGGCCTCATGGTAGATTGTATAAAACAACCCAACCCTGCCCCTTGGCGTGGACTCTGCGGTTATAGTCCCACTTTGAGGAACGGCCTGCGTAATATCCGACCACAACTGTTCACCCTTTTTCTGAGGCCACCTTGCGACTTCCGAACAATGCGCCCGATTTATAGTATGACCAATGGCGATAGTATCAGATTTAGCAGAGTCTATATAAATGTAAGAGTCTATAATAGGGAACCTCATTCTAGTCCCTGATTTCCAGTCATGCTTCGGGGTCATCTGGTCGGCAGACTTCCCTATATTCTGTGGTAGATTACGGTAAAATCTCTGCACATTCTGGAACAGGAACTCGGAAGTTTCGGTATCATGCGTTATGATCGTCATTCTCTGATAGGGTTCGGTAAACAAAACCTCACTATCATCGGCATTATGCCCGGTTGACTCCCCCATCTGCCTGCCTTTCAAGGCGACATTGCGGTTAGTCTTGTTCTCAATAAAATGTTTCTGGTTTTTGAACAATCTCATAGGCACAAGGTTCCCGTCCTTGTTTATAACTTTGAAGTTATTCTCTATGAAATCTATCTTTTCACTTGGACTTTTTATGCTTCACCTCACCACCAAATGATTTGCCATTTACAATACAAATACGTATAAACCTCCCCTTAGAGAGTGCTTTGGTTCTAATTTTACCCCCCCTAGCTACACAACGATTGAATTCGGCAGGCAAAACTACCCCCTAGTTCTTCTGAAGGAAAATCCACCATCTTGCTTTTACATATCTATTTATAATAACAAACCGTTCTCTACGGCTCATGTAAGTATCTTGATATTCCTCCACCCCATCCTTCCGGAAGATACTTTCGATTATATCTTCCTGCACAGATAAATACTCGCTTAGCGCTCTATCGACTTCTATCATTTCTAAAAAGTGATACTATCTTCCTCTCGATATATTTAGTTATTCTATGAACCAGAATATCGTACAGTTTCATATACCTCCCCGAACTGGAAGCGTTATTATGGAAGATAAGTAGAAGTACGATTAAAATCCCTAAGAGTAATAAATCTGTCATCTTACCTCCGTCCAGTTAAATGATACTGATACCGCAGCGTCACTTGCCCCTATCCTGGTACATACTATAGATAAACTTCGAGTTTGGTCTGTTCCCGCCTTATCCAGAGAAAAGGGTAATTTGGAAGTAAAGGGAACTCTGCCCCCACCAGATGTCTGACCCTTCCCGCCAGGTGCGTAATCGCTATGAATTACGATACCTCCAACGATAGCAGTACCAGCTATGTCAGTTTCAACCGATGAATGTGTGGCGGGGCTTTGCCAGGAGACGTTAGTAATGCTTGTTGGTAAATATATTATTCTCCAGAAAAGGTCTTTATCGGTTATAATATTGACACTCTCTACCCTGACCTTAACCCTGTTTGCTATACTGTTCAATGTTGTGGCAGGTCTGATTGAAACTACTGGGACAGGAGTAGTGCTGACCGTCCTCGTAGTAGCTCCATTCCCAAATCCAAAAGGATGCCCCAATTCTGTCTGGTCTCCACCCTCAGTCGCTATAGAGACACAAATAGCCTGCATTGTCTTGGCAGAAGCAGGAGCAGAGGTATTTGTCATTAACCATCTTACGGGCAGATTAGCCGTAGTCATTGATGGGACAGTCAAGACATTGGCAATCAGGAACTCGTGCGCTAGAACAACTGCCCCGTTTATATCCCAACACATTCGAATACGCCCGTTAGATAGCCATTGTAAATCAATCCTTAATTGCTGTGATTTAGTGAAGTCTAGTGTCACACCGGAAGGGCCAGTCCCATCCATCTTGTCAAAGTTCCAGTCAGCTTGAGCTACAGCATTATCTACTACCGAGCCAGAAGTCTTTGTCCGCCTGACAAACTGAACTGTAGTTCCCTTGATTTCGAAGAAGACCCCATTATCATCATCAAAGTATCCCGCCTGCATTGTAGTCCCTGTTTGTCTTTCGGGCATGATGAAGGTCTGAGCTATCATTAAAGACTTACCAGGTTGATACCTGAAATATTCATAAGTCTGCACCCCTGCCATTGACCCATTATCTGTAGTCACATCAAGGTCGGCAGCAGAGAAAGGGGCATTATGGGAAACAGTGCCATTGACAGCAGTCAATTCCTCATAAAACAACGGATGCTTGTTGTACTGAAATTCGGATGTAAATTCATTAACGGGGTTTGAGACTCTTAATCTTTTAAAAGCGTCAAGTGCAGAACTGTCGGAGAACCTTGCGCCAACTCTTAAGAGACTTCTTTGTTTATCGAAGACCCAATCAAGTACCTTTCGAGTTTCTTCCCAACTGCGTTTTGCCATTTTATATACCTATATTAAAATGCTAGTTACTTTTGTACATGACGTTTAAGTATGAGCTCATCATACGACCCGCCTCCCTTGTTTTGGGGGGTTAAATGATTCACCAACTCAATAGCCTTCCAGAGATACATCTTGTCTACTTTATCTAATTCATCCCACTGGTCAACCTTCCCCATTAGATTATGAATAAGCCTCTTCCCCTCTAAAGATAAATCCCTCGCCCATAAAGATAAAGCATCTGGTTGATATAACTTCTTATTCTCTAAGACGTGTTCAACCAATGACCGATAGTTCGGGTCGTCTAACCACCTCTCTACCGTGTGTTGCTTAACCTGTGCCTTCTCACGGGCATCTACGATAGAGTATCCGCATAACCTTAATGTGATATTTAATCTCTGGCTGCGAGTTAACGGTTCAAGTATATCTTCTAATGTTTCTTGCTTTACTATATCAGTCAAAATTGAATACACTCCCGTTCTTCAGGGATTTCGAGTAACTCCTGTGATTGCAGAAATACATAATAACTTTCTTCTTAACCATTAGATGCTTCGCCTCACACCTCTTGCACCAAACCATACCTCACCACTTCCTCTTTAAAACCTCTTAAATTAGGCTGAAGGCGTCTTTCCTTTTTGATACTACCCCGTCCAATGTAACTGTAAAGTTCACCTCATAGTCACCCTGAATATCAGGAAGGGTAAATATGAGAGTAGCAACATCTCCCATAATCGTCATGCCAGTTGTGGCTAAGACTACGTTACTCTGAAGGGGGGGGAGGGAATTTATCTGAATGGTTGCAGAATCAATAACCATAAGAGGGTTCCCATCCCTATCCGTTTCGTGTATTTCAAAACGAAGTGTACTGCCTCTCGCAAAAGTTAGCATTTCGACCTCCGTGATCAAAGGGAAAATCAGATTTTCTCTCTCTATAGTTAGCGTTCTTATCACCTCACCAAGTAAAAACGAAACAGAAATAGTGTGGTTAGAAGTAACGTTCTCAAATGTATATTGCATTACACTGGAATCCCATCCACTAGAATTTCATCCACCATGTAGCCGGCATTAGGAGTAATGGTGAATTGTTGGCTAGCACCATCATTTACAGGCACAGCTCCGGTAGGGGCTATTATGCCGTTAGGGCCCGCCGAGGCCGTGATAGTATGAACCAGAACTGTAAATGTGGCGCTGATAGTGTGGTCTGTGATTACATTTGTAAAATCGTAAGTAGCCATTTCTGCCTCCTAAACTGGACTTCCATCTACTAATATTTGGTCTATTATATACCCCGTATCGGGGGTTATCGTGAATGTTTGGTTGCCTCCACTGTTTACCACTACATCCCCAGAAGGGGCAATTTGACCGTTTATACCCGAGGATGCAGTTATGGTATGCGTTGGGGGTCCTTCCGTATAATCAACCTCGACATAGACTTGGGTGCATCCGACAAAAGCACCGCCTGCATCATTCCTTACTCCTACCTGTAAGGCATCTATATCTGCCCATTCCCACGCCTGACTGTCAGCAGGATTAGTTGTCCATGTCTGAGTGTAGGTAACCCAACCATCAGACGAACCAGATATTTGTGTCCCAACAGTAGAGTTAATGAGTGGAGACATATAGCCAGGGTTTGAGCCATCTCCCAGTTTGCACCTGAAATAAAGTTTAACAAAGTTTATAGTTCCCGACCCAGTATGAGCGGGGAGATTAAACAAATCACGTTTTACCGACCCATCATTGTTATAGATTTGGGTGGTATTATCATCAGCCACTGCCTCATCTACCTTATCCCAATGAGCACCACTACTGGGGTCTTGAAAAAGCTCTGTATAATCCCCATCAGCGTTTGGTCTTAAGATTTCAGTTGCCATTACTAACCTCTAATTAAGAGCTATCCCTATTCTATTGTACCATATCAAAAAGAAAGAGCCCGAAGAACAATATCTACTTACCATTTGTCTAGTTTACATAATCCTGGTGGACTATATTTTTATAATTTCTATGGGAGTGATAGCCTTCATCTTCCCCGTCCTCTCCGCGAGGGAGACCCCCCTTCCCTGTCCTAGCCTCATTTAACCTGTGGAATGTTAGTCTCAATCAGTGGGGCGCACAATAACAGTTATGTAAACCTAGTCTCAATCCCCGGGGTTGATATGGGGGGTTATATCGGGTGTGATATAGCGTAAATCGGGGGGGGATAAAGTAACCAGACACGGTATTAATGAAGTAACACTCAATATGGTCAATCATTATAGATAACCTCACCGGCAGCGTCTAGCTCGGGAATAGTATCCACTGTAATAGGCTGTTTGGGTTGCACGGGTTTTGATTCCTGCGGTGGGTGATGTTGCTTGTGCAACCTGAGTAACTTCATCCTCTCTTTATTCCTTAGCTTCGACAATGGCATAGCATCCTCCTATCTTATAATCTACCCTGCTAGATACCCTTGTGACTAGTACGAATGAATCTTAAGGGTTATACCATTAGATTACTGTATACTCTCTCAGATATTGATTGTAGGGCTTGATAGGTATGGGAAATATACAGGCAATCGGTTGGCCTCAAAAGACGTTGCTACTCTCGTTATTCATTCTTACCTTTATTCTTAGTCTGTTCTTTCGCTGCCTGTAAGAACTCGAAGATTGTGCGTAGGGTATAGTTTCCGTAACGTATACAGTCAAGCATATTAGTCTTAATGGATGTCCCGTCTTCACTGTCTATTCCTCCCACCGGCTTATTGAGGCATGATGTTATAGACCTTAGTTTGGCCTCCTTTGTCTTATCTAATAGGGCCGTGTACATTGCCAGGTTACTGCTCACCTTATGCCGTAATTCCTTATCCATACTTAAGTCTACCACACTAGGTACCTTAATTGCAAATAAACGGGTACTTTATACCCTTAAAAAACAAGGTGTTTATGACTATACAAATCACTGTTCAGGGTGCTAAAATGGAGTATCACGAACGAATTGGAGGTATGAGAGATGGATATGGAAAAGATTGTTTCACTACTAAAGCAAGACGAGGAATTTTGTCAAGACTATTTAATGCAATACAAAGGTTTTGGAATAGAAAATATTAGCAGGCATAAATACTACGAAGGTAAAATTGATGGACTGAAGAAAGCAATTGACTTAATAAAGGACACCAACCATAGAGTATCTTAAGTAATGGAGGGTTAAAATGAGAATTATGGAATTCAGAACACTAAGGGATTTGATAACACGAAACCATGCTGTCATTACCCGGATAAGAAGTGATGGCGGTTAAGGAGGGATTGAATAATGGCATACTGTGGGAAGCATAAAATGGAATTTAACGAGTTGTATTGGTGTCCAATGTGTTTGATGGATGAAATGGAAGATGAAGAGCATTATTCTGAGGGGGACTTAGCCCATGATGCTGAAGTAGCTCAGAAATTCTTAGAGAGTTATTAACCCATCACTAATATAAGGAGGATGCTTTCACACTTTAACCCCTAATCAATAAGAATATAAGGAGGGAAATGGATGAAAATCGCATTGAGATTAATTAGTATAGCCTTTTTTATACCATTTACTGTGGCTATGTGGATAGGAATAGGGATTGCCTTTGACGACTTCCCAGCTATGGCTTGTGCCATAGCTGGTGCTACGATGTGGGGAGTTTATGCTACCCTTGTACTTTCCAGTATCATTGAAGATTAAGGTAACTAATATTGGAGTAGAGAAATTGATGGGTATTCTGCTAGATGAGAATGAGGTAGCCAAAACTCTTAGTAAGCATTTAAGGGAGCGTCCACATCATGAATGGGACAGTATCTGTGTGTTTGGGGCAATAGAAAAAGCCCAGTTAAAGAAGGTATTCGAGTGGGGAGAGGAAGTCTGCTCTCACGATAATGGATGTAGTAGCCCTAGAAAGAAATGGGCTTGCCCTATATGTAGATTAGAACTAAAGAGGGAAGTGGATGGACAGTAAAGATATAATATTAAAGTGGTATTCAAAGATGGCACTTACAAACAATGCGATTAACAAATTCTGCGGTACTAAAGAAGTGGACTTCTGTGGTGAATATGGGATGTCTCACTTCTTCAAGTATGTAGTACAGAAGTTAGCAGAGGGTGGCCGTTTCACTGGAATAATAATGGCAACACCTAACGGGAAACTGAAATACAGAACTACCATTGACCTCGTTGAAGGAGATATGCTTGAAGGCGTAGAAGCGGAAAGTGCTGACCCCAACCTTGCATGGCAGGAAGCATTGATGAAACTTATTGAGGAGGTAAAGGATGAGAATAATTAATGATGAGGAGTTCCTGGAATGGTGTGGGGAGCATACAGTAAAGAATTGCAGGGAAACTAGGATGATGGTAAGTGAGGGGGAAGAAATAAGAGAGGTATCTATCTGTGAGGATTGCAGAGCCAAAGCCCAGCACCAGCAAGACCTGAAGGATTTCAAAGAGTGGTTACTTGAACATAGGGAGACAAGTCTTTGGAATAAGCACGGAAACGCCTACATATCACCAGAAGAATTTGAAGCATATTTTAAGGAGATAGAATGAACACACTGGCTGCTATAAAAAGGACGGTTACAAAGTCGAACATTATTGGCACTAATCATACTCGCAAATTGCTGGATGTGAGGGGTGATAAGAGTTGGGAGCGTATGAAATTAGACTTGCTGGATGCTGGTTTTTACTTCTACATTGGTAAGAAGATAAAACAATTTAAGTACTATGCAATTGTCAGGTCTAGGAAATTTGAGTCAAACTACATAGGAGACATCCCTGATTTCGCTTTAGACAGAGCAGAATTGGCGTTATCCATTGGAGTTAAAGAAATTACTATACACTCTATGCAACCTCTTCCAGTCACTAGAAAATCTACGGACCCTATTATGGTTGGTTGGATGAGAGACCTCCCAAACAGTATTAGTAATGAATACTGCTACGATTCTGACGCTATAGAGGGTGTAGTTCTAGCTGCGTGGGATATGGAAAAGGAGATTGAGTTGCTATGAGTAAAGACTGGCAATCCAGTTAGCAGTTAATAGGGAGAATAGGAATTAAAAGGAGGGAATTATGACAGAACATACTGATTCATGGTCGCCAGGTGGACAGATATACTTTACAGGTGGGCAAGCCTATGGTGTGAACTCTAAACTTCAAACCTTTATCATGGGAACTGAAAAGGAATTACAAGAAGTGTTAAAGTCAGGCAAGTCATTCAAAAACCCGTTACTTGATAATATTATGGTTACAGATGTAAATAACAGGGGTAGCACAACACAGGTAGCGAGGAGGAGAATACACGGAAGGAAGTAAGTGTTGACAACCTTATTGACAGATGTGGTATAATAAAGATATGGGGAAATATGATAGTATGCGCAAAGTAGACAGAAACAAAATGATTGTTGAATATCGGTATTCCCATCCCGACTCAAGTCTTCAGGAATTGGCAACCCTATTTAATGTTTCTAGGCAGAGAGTTTGGGCGATATTGAAAGCGCACGAAGAGGATTCAATTGAGTTGGGAGAGGGAAATAAATCGGGCTGTTAGATTGGCAACAAGGGGGCTTTTAAAGAAACAGATAAAGGTTGAATTGATATTAAGCACAAGAACAAGGCTCAATCCACTTATACGAGTTCACGGAGCGCTTAGAAAGAGGATACTTAAAAGGGACAACTACGAATGTCAAGAATGCGGGTGCAGCAAGGAGTTAAAGGTTCATCACAAAATGCCAGTCATCTTAAACGGAAGTAACGAGGAGGATAATTTGATTACTTTGTGCCACACTTGCCACATGGGTATTCACGCACAAAAATATGGCTTCTTTGATTTGGGGCAAATCAACTATCGGAACAACACAGGAAACCATCATCAGGCGCACCAGGACAGCGCAGAGGCGGTTTAAGTAGTGCTATTAAGGGGAATGTACCTATGAAGATTAAATTAGCTTTAATATTGATGTTCCTTATCTTAATAATGGGTTTTAGTTTTGGTATGGCCTATCAACAGGATAAACAGATTGAAGTCTATGAGCAACGTATTAAGAAGCTATCTTACAGGCTGGCTAATATGGAGCAAGAATATAGAAACATTATCGGAATGTTCTATGGGAAAGCGGGTATTCTAATTGATTAAGGAGGTAAAGTAAATGGACATAGAAAAGTTTTATCTGACACCAGAGGAACGAATAAAGGTGACTGACCCATTTGACGATGAATACAGTTTTAATTGCAAGAAATGGAATATCGCAGAGCTTAACGATCATTGCGAGAGAAAGGAGCAAGCCATAGCCAACACCGCTACTGATAAGGCAATAAAGCACTTTGATAGTAAATTACGCCCATATCTCGAAGATGCGATTGAGGTTCTTTCCAATGCTCAAGGCGAATGGTATAGCGTTACCAAAACATACGCACCTGAATGGACACACCCGTTCAAAGAATTAGAGGGACTCATGGATGAAGCCCTAAAGAAACTAGTAGATAAGAAGGAGGTAATAGAATAATGCCAGAAGATAAGAAATGTAATCGGTGTGGTGAATGGCATCAAAGATTATTTAAAATTCACGACAATACTAAAGATGGGGAAGTGTTTGAATGTCTGGATTGTTTGGCGGAACTGTTAATCGGTAGAGGACAACATGGAGATAGTTTAATAGGCAAGTCAGATATAAGGAGGATGCTTTCACACTTTAACCCCTAATCAATAAGAATATAAGGAGGGAAATGGAAATAAGGATTAGTATCTATAAGGGGGATGACTATGTGGGACAGTGAACTGGATAAAATGTCAGAGGAACTGGATGATGTTGCGGTTGAAATAGCGAGGATTGCCGACAACCTTAAGGGGATTATCAAGAAGATTGAGTGGTCAATAGAGGAGGCAGAAGAAAAAGAGTTTGAAAGGGGATACAAAGAAGGTAAAAGGGAGAAAGAATAATGGAAGCTAAAGTCGAAATACAGAAAGACTACATTGACAAGGTAATTGCCGTTGCTATAATTGAAGCGCTGGGTGATAAGGATGACATCATTCAACAAGTTGTAGATGCGGCTATGAACCAAAAGAAAGACACCTATTCCAAGGAAACATATTTCATGGCCGGGGTGAACCAATCTATCAGAGATGCTGCTCAGGAGACATTCAAGGAATGGCTTTCCGAAAACAAAGAAGCCGTTAAAGTGGCTCTTAAAAAGTATCTCTCGAAAAAAGAGGGCATGATTGATAATCTGGTAAAACAAATTATGACTGGACTTATCGACCACGTAAGTGTCAGTGTCAGGCTTACTCCTGATGACTGATAATTATACTAAAAAAGGAGGTTAAATAATGGAAAAGAAAGTAAGGTGCAGGGCTAATGTTAGCCAATCAGTAAAGGGCATACAATCCCCTGACGGCACATTTGAAATCACTTACACGGATGAGGAAGGAAGGATTATTACAAATGATGCCGTGGTTGATGAAACCATTGAAGCTACGAAGATACTTATAACGAAACTAAGAGAATTATACCCACCGCAGCCAAGTTAAAGAATTAATAAAGGAGGAACAAAATGTGTCTAGCAGTTAAGTATGACAAGAAGAGAAGAAATGGAGTGGGGTACAAAATACTAGCGAAAGGCAGTGAGGGTAATCTACAAACTGGATTTTGTGATGCCCGAACTGTTATACTCACGGAAGGCAAGTGGGTGGTGGACCCTAAGATAGGAGACATCGATGCTGAGGTCACTTACCCATCAGGCTTCCACATCTTCACAAAGAGAAGGGACGCTGAACGCATAAAAGGGGATTTTACTAAATCTTTCGGCAATGCAGTAATCCGCAAGGTGCAGTTTAGAAAAGTCGTAGCCTGTGGGGAAGTCGGGTGGGAGCACTGCCAACGCACTGAGACAGTTGTAGCTAAAGAATGTATGCTACTAAAGGAGGAAGTATAATGGCACAGCAAGTAGAGATAATCAGAAAAGCAACATTTGTAGTACAGAGCAGTGAGGTGGATACCTATGGGAACTTAATGGTCACTGATAAGGGCGGAGAGACACATAAAATAGGAGAGAAGAGACCACACCTTTTTGACACCTTCCAGCCAGACATTGCAGTTGAGGTGGGCTATGCCAACACTAGCTTCAAAGATAAGGAGGGAAACACCATTGAGTACATAGCCACTGCTGTTAAGGTTGAAGGTGCGTTATCACCACCAGTTAAAACCACCACTGCACCAGTACCCGAACACGAAGATGTACCAGCGCCACCTAAACCCATAGCACCACAGGCAATCGGGATGATGACAAAGGAAATAGGAGATATGATGAGGGCTGGTCTTCTAACCAAGATATTCGGCGTAGAGGCAGCAGCTAATCTCGTAACCTGGTACAGGGGGGAAGCCACTGGTATCACAAGAATTGCATTTGATGGCGCAAAATACCCTAAACTTGACAAAGAGACTAAATAAGTTTAATATAAAGTAAAGGGGGAACCAATATAGCTTGCTGGTGTCTGGGTAAACTATCGGCAGACTACGCAGTCCATTCGCCACGGAGCAATGTTGTAGGCGCAAGTCAAAGCGAAAGTAGCCGAGCCAGTAAGTGCCAGCCACCCTGCACTAAGCGACAGGGCAAGCGGTTCATTAGTAGTATGAGTGCAACCCAAAGTACACGGAGGACAGTGGGCTACTGGCTGGCAAGGTAGGTAGGGTGAACGGGATGTATTCTAGATAGGCTTTGATGTGGAGTTGCGAAGTAATGAATAATGAAGCATTTCAGCCCCCTAGTAGCCCTACCTAACCCGGAGGAGATTGATATGACAGATAAACAGAATAAGGAACTGGTGGAAGCTTGCTTGCTGACAGATAAGGAAAAGGCATGGTTAGCAGGTTGGCTACCTAATCATTTACAAGACATTCCCAAATTTATAGATGGGAAGATAGCCAAATCCATCCCCATCATCCGTAAGGCAGAGAGGGAGAGGATATTAAATATATTGAAATCTGAGTTACCTCAAATGCCCAGATGGTACAGGCGTGAAGATGGTAAGATTGTTTTGGGATTAGAAATACTAGAAGATACTTGGCAAGCCTACTGGAAGGATAAAGGAGTAGAGGGATGATAGAGCTTTGCATACATTATACTACATCAGGCTATCCATCTTTTAAGCCCATCTGTGAGCAGAAGCATAGGGCTGGCTCTTGGTGTCATAAAGATGATGCACCTCATTATTGTTGTGAATATACCAAACAGGAGAAGGAATGAAGGAAGTAGCCAGAGGGAGATACGAGCACTATAAACTATTGAGGGAGTCCCCTGAGTATCGTATGGAAATGAAATTGATACATCTGGAGGATTTAATGGCACCTTCTCTCAATCAGGATATTCCCAAGCCGCACCCTTCCTATCAGACCGTTCCCCCAGAACACAGGCTTATGAACAAAGTCAGGGAATTAGAAACCATAGTCTACGCTTCAAGGGCAAAGATACAACGGCATATCAATCCTCAAATTAAACGTAAAGGTAAGGTAGAACCATTCTAATATATAAGTAGATAAGGGGTGGGGAGGGGTGGGGAATACACGCACTTAGTTTTTTTCTTAGTATCGGGGAATTTAGGAAACCCCAAAAGCGAGACTAAGAAATACTAAGAAAATACTAAGTTTGTACTAAGAAATACTAAGACACTAAGACACTAAGAATATAGCCAAATACTAAGAATTTAACGAAATACTAAGGATGATTTAGGCATGGAAGATGACAAAGGGCTGTATGCAAGGGCGCATAAGGCGTTTCTTGACAAAATACTTCCGACTATGGATGGGGTAAATTATATGAGGCAGGATATGTACTCACTAATCGGATTACAGAATAAACCTGAACACGCTGACTATAAGAAGGCGTTCAATGATGTTATCTATAACGTCACCCATGTCAATAAAGACAAGTTGCTTGTACAGGATGGTAAATACTTCAGGAAGATTTTGAAGGATGCCAAGGAGATACAGTGGTGGATAGATAGTGGTAAGAAGATCATAGATTTCAAATGGCCTCGTGGTGTGATTGATGATACCAGTTTTGGGTTTGAAGACTCCATAGAGATATACCCGGGTGATGGTATCCATGTTACAGGAGAGGGAAACCAAGGTAAGACCACATGGGCATTGAACGTAGCTGTGGAAAATATCGATAATCCAGCGTTTGATGGTGTAACAATCTTTACTACTGAGTTTAATGACTTGAAGTTCCGAAACAGGATAGCGAGATTTGATTGGGTGGATATTTGGGATAAGGAGAAGGACAGACCGAAGTTTGAGCTTTTACCTTCATCGCCACACTATGAGGATTTAATAGCTCTGCGGCCCAACAATCTCATCATCATAGACTGGATTAAAATGGAGGGTGAAGCCTACAAGATACGAGAGAAGATTGAGAAGCTACTTGTGCCACTCGATAGGGGAGTGCTTGTGATACTCTCGCAGAAGCGTACTTATAAGCAATGGGGTGAGGGTGGTGAGGGTGGTATGGATTTGATTAGTGCTGGCTTCTTTCTGATGTTTGAAAAGTTATGGGTTGAGAAAGTGAAAGCCCCCAAGAAGTATGACCCTAATCATAAGTGGTTTGGGTTTGAGATACACGAGGGGGGTAGCAAGTTCAGTCATATCAGGGAGATTATAAAATGCACCACCTGTCACGGCAAAAAGTTTTTCCAGGGAGAGCCTTGTGCTACTTGTCATAGCATAGGCTTCATTGATAAGTAGTGTTAGATAATATAACAAGGACAAAGGACTACAGGAGGATTAGAGGAATGATATTGCTAAGTATCTCATAAGCAAAGGGCATAATCTCATTGAGGTTAAAGCTATTGCTGACGGAAGTTATAATCTTCAAGGAGACAGGTAGAGAAATGAAAGTATTAATAGCTTGTGAATTTAGCGGGATAGTGCGAGAAGCATTTAGGAAAAGAGGGCATGATGCTTGGAGTTGTGACTTATTGGCTACAGAGATAAAAGGTCATCACATAAGAGATTCTGTTGAGAGACAGTTCAGGGAACGAAATTGGGATTTAATGATAGCCTTCCCCCCATGTACATACTTGGCAGTTAGTGGGGCTAGGTGGTGGGGTAATAAGCGATTAGAGCAGGCGTATGCCTTGGATTTTATAAGGGCATTGATGAATGCACCAATTGAACAAATAGCGATTGAGAATCCTATTGGTGTTATCTCCACAAGGATAAGAAAACCTGACCAGATAATACAGCCTTGGCAATTCGGTCACGGTGAGACAAAGGCTACCTGTTTATGGTTAAAGAATTTACCATTATTAAAACCGACCAATATAGTTGATGGCAGAATAGGCAGAGCACACCACGAACCCCCATCACCTGAAAGATGGAAGAACAGGTCAAGAACCTACCAAGGAATAGCAAACGCCATGGCAACTCAGTGGTCTGACCTACCTTGATACTTTAATGTAATTATGGTATAGCTGTGGATGTCTCAGTGGAGAAATTAAAAAAGCCACTGCCTTACCAAGGGGATTAGGAGCAATGAGACAGGTTATTCTACAAAACTACAAACGAGGGGGTTATGGTCGAGAATGGTTACTATCGGAAGATGAGTTTTTTAAATTATCTCAACAAGACTGCCACTACTGCGGGGAAGCACCCTCCCAAATAAAACGAGGGTGCAGCCAAGAACATGATTTCGTTTACAACGGGCTAGACAGAATTGACTCAACTAAGGACTATGTAATTGATAATGTTGTTCCATGTTGCAGAAGGTGCAATATCGCAAAGAACAATATGACAATTACAGAGTTCCATGATTGGATAACGAGGATAAGTGCTATGGCAGGACAATGGGGAAGTCTATAACCATCCAGGAGTAATCAATAGCCCAACTAGATAAGAATAAGGAGAAGATGGGATGAAAATAATACGCAAAGATAGTGAAGATACTGAGGATACAGATGAACTGTTAGCTAGAAATATAACAGAAGCTATATGTGACCAGTTTGGTGATTGGATGGGAGAACCATCCCCATTTAATCTCAAGGCAGACATTTACTACCGAGTTCGGGAAGCACAAGCAGATGGCATTGAGGTGTAGGGAGTAATCAATAGCCCAACTAGATAAGAATAAGGGGGAGTAGTGATAAGAGATAAATTTCTCAAGCAAGGTGTCATTAAACTGCCAGAGAAGGAGAAACTAGCTGAGGTTAAGAGGCGTATACGGGCGTTGTTGCCCAAGATAACAGACAGCGAGTGCCGTCCTGACGGGGTAGTGATGAACACTGGTCATTCTATACATTTCACAATTGGGAACAAGGATTATCTTTTAAAAGGGGAAATAATTAAAAGAGTAGTTTAGTAATAGCAGATAAGAATATAGATGCCGATAAGGAGAAGATAGGATGAAGTTAGTATTGTTAGACTTGAAGCATTGCGGGATTTGTCCTCAAGAATTAAAAATAACACTTGTAAAGCGTGATGCTCCTTGGGCTCTTTGTTTTGATCGGCCTTTTTATCCACACCCATTTTTATGTCATACCTGTGGAACAGTGCTAGAAGTAACAAGGGAGCACACGGCGGATTGTTATGTTAATGATGATGGAGATGAGTACGGCAGTTATTCATATTACGATTTAATAGATATTATTGACCACCCTGCTGTAGTAAAAATCAATAAAAGTTATTCCGATGAAGAACTTAAAAAAGACCGTCAACGATGGCGTATACAAGACTCCATTGAAAACAAAATCAATAAAATTAGCGAGCAAGTCGGTGGTTTATCAAGACAACAAAGAGACCACCTGTGGGAGAAAAAATATATTAAGGAACAAAAACTTATATCTCTTATAGAGAATGAACAAGTAGAGTTGCGTAAACAATTTCACAAGGATATTAGGGTGGCATTGGGTGTTTAGTAAGAATATAGATGCCGTTAAGGAGAAGATGGGATGAGTAAACGTAAAGTCCAATTCAGGAAGCAACGGATAGCAACATCGGGACATTCTGACAAGCGTTCCAGTAAATCAAGGAGAAGCCATGAAAACAAATAAGAAACTGATAGAGCTTGAGATTGAGAGGGTGGAGAACATTGTATGCTCATTCTGTATTGCAGATGAGTGTCCCGAAGGATATCAAAGCCACATTATCTTTTGTGTAGAGTGCAAGGAACAAGCCAAGCGCATCCTCTTAGGACACAACCTTGCTGTTATAGTGGAGAAGGAATTGCCTGAGAATCCGTTTGGAGGAGAAGGTGGTTGGGCTATAAAGGCGCAAATATATGGTCGTGATAGTGACTATCGAGAAGCACAACAAGATATGCTCAAGGCTGGCTACAAGAAGGTAATCCCCTTAGAGTTAGAGGACACCAATGATAAACATTAAGGAGAGGGGATGGGTACGTTAGTAGTCTTAGATAAGGAAAAGGACATTAAGGGAATGATGCTCACTGATAAAAATGGTGAACTGATCTCTTTGAAGGACTTCACCATACCACCTAATTGTGTAGCCCTCTTTGTTGATCACGATGTATGGGTAGCTCAATCTAAATAAGGAGAGGGATGAAAAGAACTCCACTTAGAAAGGTAAGTGCTAAACAAAAGGTAAAGAATGACCTGTGGGCTAAGGTAAAGCTTAAGCGCATTAAATATTTGAATGATAAGTTCGGGTTTACTATATGTGAGAAATGTGGGTGCAAGTGCGTTGAGGGGCGTGAATTTAGGCAACCTGACCCCCATCATATTGACAAGAACCGTAACCATAACGTCTATGAGAATTGCATGATTTTATGCCGATTGTGTCACGGAAGTGTTCACGATAACAACCTTGATGTGAGTATATACAGGAGATAAGAGATGATTAACTTGACATTAGAGTGTGAGGTTTGCTTTCATAAAGGGGGAGACGTTCATGAACAACCCACACATGATAGACATTTAGGGGATACAACTAAATATTTATGTGATGATGGAAGTTGCCTACTTAGAACCAGTGGTGGCTTGCCTGTCTTTGAGGAAGTAAGGTTAGGGAAAGATATTGGGAGAAAGGATAACCCCTCAGCTAGTTATATCTGGCACTCTTGTATAGATTGTGGCAAAGAACGCTGGGTTAGATATATTCTCCATAAGGAGACTCCTGAAAGGGTGAGGTGTTATCCCTGTGGGATAGTTTATCGTAACAAAAATACTCTTCTGAAGGGCGAAAATCATCCAAATTATAAAGGAGACAATGCCTCGCCTGGAGGAGGAGGGCAAAGGGCGAGGAGGTTGTATAAAGAAAACAAACCTTGCGAACTATGTGGTAATGTTAAGGCAGAAAGGTATCACAAGGACAGTAATACCTTAAATAATGAATCATGCAACGTCGTATTTCTCTGCCGAAGGTGTCACATGAAAGAAGACGGGAGATTGTTGAGGTTTATAGAGAGGTCGAGGGGGAAACGTCTTAAGAGACAGGAGGGAGATTGAGATGTCAGAGGCAGATATATTAAGGGATTGCTTAGAGTATCTACACTATCAACGTAATATGGAGAAACTTTTCTATATGCGAGTGAACTCAGGGATGGCTTTCTTTGGTGGTGGTAAGAAGAAGTACGCTATTAAGCTTGCCCCAGAAGGAACTGCGGATATTCTCATAATTAGATGGTGGTATCCTCAAGGTGCGCCCAACAAGGGTGAGACAGATGTGATATGGATTGAAATAAAAGATGCTACAGGCAAGCAGTCAGAGGCACAAAAGACATTCGAGGATGAGGTTAAAGCGCAAGGCTGTGAATATTACGTAGTCAGGTCACTAGATGATTTAATAGAGGAGGTGGAATGACCAGAAAAGAAACCATAACGTTTGATTACGAACACTGCGGGGAGTGTTCTAATATTGAGATGATTTTTCCAGCAAAGAAACTATTGGAATACGGGTGCTGTAAGGCAAAGGGGAAAAGAATAATACCCGATATATGGGGTGATATTCCAGATTGGTGTCCATTACCTGATAAGGAGGTCAAATAATGAAAGTAGAAACATTAACCTTTGAATATGACCACTGTGGAGTGTGCAGTAATGTTAGTGGGCCGAAGTATATGAAGTACGTCTGCAAGAAAACACGCAGGGTAATACCTGATTTATATGGTGAGATACCTGAATGGTGCCCCTTGCCAGATAAGGAGGTAGAAGATGGAAGCTAAGACGATAGAAATACCTTACACCTATCGTAATGAGGTGAAAATACACACTATAGGAGACATTCACGCTGGCATTAAGCATTGTGCGGAAGCAAAGATTAGGGCTAAAATCAGGGAGGTTAGAGATGATAGCAATGCTTATTGGATAGGGATGGGTGACTATGGAGAATTTATTACACAGTCAGACCCTCGGTGGGATACAGGGGTTATAGTTGATTGGCTGAAGGATGATAGGGACAACATCGCCTTTGCCCTGGTTGACTGGATAGTGGAGTTGTTCAAACCCATTAAGCATAAATGTCTCGGTCTCTTGGAGGGCAATCACGAAGACTCTATCAGAATACATAACCACGATGATGTGCAAAAAGAGATTTGCAAGAGACTTGAGGTTGATAATCTGGGGTATACTTGCATGATAAACTTTTCCTTTAAGAGACAGAACAGTACAGAGACGCACGTTATTAAAGGGGCATTTTCTCATGGTGCTGGATGTGCAGTCACAAAGGGAACTAAAATGAACAGGTTGGAACGGTTTATGAACATCTTCCCCACAGCACGAATAGTAGCAATAGGGCATATGCACGATAAGATAAACCACGAACTGCCTTATCTGGATATAGATGAGAACGGTAAAGTCTTTGACAGTGTTAGGGTTGGTGCTATTACAGGTTCGTGGTTTAAGACCTATGAGCAGGGCGTAAGGGCTAGTTACGGGGAAAAGAAGGGCTATCCTCCGTGTGTACTGGGCGCACCTGCATTTCATATCAAGCCTAGCCATAACTTAGTGTGGGTAGAGTAAGGTTTTAAGGAGACTACTATGGCAATTTTATGCCCATTACACGGGGGGAAACTTAGGGTTTCACAAGGCTGGAAAGCACCAGAGGGATATGACCCAAAAATGATAAGGTCTGCCTGCTTGGACTGTACTGAACATTGGTATAAAGCGCCAAAGAAGTGCCACAAACGATGGAGTGAGGTGCAAGCAGAAATGGAATTGGTTGAAGTATGATAGACAACACTACCATAAAAGAAGTGCTGGAGACAGTTCATAAGGTCAGTGAAGAGATACATAAAAACATTACTTATAAACCTAAGTATGGACCTTCTGATGTAATAGTATTTGCCACTGCCTTTGCAATACATAATATCTTAAAGGAAGCTAAGGAGGAATAAATGAAACCAATCTTATTAATCATAGGAACGTGGTTTATCCAAGACGCAGTGGCTTCGATATGTTACTACCCTACTGAGAAATGGAAGTGGAACCACTCTGCAAGATTAATCAGGGCTGTAATGGGTGTAGCCTTAGTATTTATG
>SDBU01000874.1_pt1 | contig 43847 bp, 37 predicted proteins | sample 2277071 | NCBI WGS metagenome assembly SDBU01 (sample SAMN10397929, study PRJNA504765) | marine sediment metagenome | isolation source: marine sediment core GS08_GC12, 126 cmbsf | place: Arctic Ocean: Gakkel Ridge, Loki's castle | collected 2008
CGCGCGCTCGCGAAGAGCGGCGTGCGGGCCACCATCATCGGCGAGATCATCTCCGGCGTCGGCGGCGTCGTCCTCGTGTGATGTTCGGGAGCAGGCGGCCGGCACGACCATTCCCCCTCTCGGGTATGCTCGTGAGACTAGAGGCCAGGCCTTTTGTCTCATTTCTTGAGACTAGAGGCCAGACCTTTTGTCTCACCGGCAGGTGGCCGAGGCGGCTCGGCCCTGACGTGCGAGCGGAAGGGGTCCCACGGGGGGATGGGGCGCTGGTCCGACGGATAAGTCGGACCGTTTAGCGCGGCCGCCGAGAAGGTGAGGCGGCCCGGGGGCGCGGAAGCGCCCACGCCGAGTTTGGATGACGAGCGGCGCGGATGGGGCGAACGCCTCGGACAGGACCCGCCGGCTCAATGGAGTTGACACATGAAAGTATTGGTCGTCGGGTCGGGGGGCAGAGAGCACGCGCTGGTCTGGAAGATCGCGCAGTCAGAGCGCGTGGAGAAGATCACCTGCGCTCCGGGCAACGCGGGCATCGCCGGGCAGGCGACGTGCGTCGCGATCAAGGCCGACGACATCGATGGGCTTCTTGATTTTGCCAAGAGGGAGGCGGTCGACCTGACGGTCGTGGGGCCGGAGGCGCCGCTCGTCGCTGGCATCACGGACGCGTTCCGCGGGGCGGGGCTGAAGATCTTCGGACCGTCCAAAGAGGCGGCCCAGCTTGAGGCGAGCAAGTGCTTTGCCAAAGAGCTGATGGTCTCCCGGAAGGTCCCGACGGCGCGTTCGGCCAACTGCACGAGCATCAAGGCGGTCCTCGATGAGGTGGCGCAGTTGTCGTTTCCCGTCGTGCTCAAGGCCGACGGTTTGGCGGCGGGAAAAGGCGTCGTGATCTGCGCCGACGAGGAGAGCGCACGCAAGACCGCCTCGGAGATGATCGAAGAGCGTATCTTCGGCGACGCGGGCCGCACGGTCGTCGTGGAGGAGTTTTTGGAGGGCGAAGAGGCCTCACTTTTGATCCTGACCAACGGCCGCCACACGGTCCCGCTGGCGGCGTCACAGGACCACAAGCGCATCTTTGACAAGGACCAGGGGCCCAACACCGGCGGCATGGGCGCGTATTCGCCGGCCCCCGTCATCACGGACGCCCTGATGCAGGACGTGATGAAGAAGGTCGTGCGTCCGGTGATCGATGAGATGGCCCGGCGCGGCGCCCCCTATACAGGTATCCTGTATGCGGGTATCATGGTGACGAAGGAGGGGCCCAAGGTCCTGGAGTTCAATGTCCGTTTCGGCGATCCCGAGACGCAGGCCGTCCTGGCGCGGATGAAGGGTGATCTGGTCGAGGCCATGCTGTGGACGTTGGACCCGAAAGCCGCGCCCCTTGAGTTGTCATGGGACGAGCGGGCAGCGGTCTGTGTGGTGATGGCCTCGGGCGGTTATCCGGGCTCGTATGAAAAGGGCAAGGTCATCCAGGGGCTCGGCGCAGTGGCCAAGCTGCCCGACGTCGTCGTCTTTCACGCCGGGACGAAGAAGGCCGAAGATGCCATTGTGACGGGCGGCGGCCGGGTGCTGGGCGTGACGGGCCTGGGGGCGACGATCAAGCAGGCCATCGACAGGACCTACGCCGCCGTGGATATGATAACGTTTGAAAAAGCGCATTGCCGCCGGGATATCGGCTGGAGAGCGATTAAAGCAATTAAGGCAAGGGAGGGTTAATGAAACGACCGCAGGTGGCCGTCATCATGGGCAGCACGTCGGATCTGGAGACGATGAAAGAGGCGCTCGAGATCCTCAAGGTATTCGGTATCTCGTTCGTGGCGCGGGCCCTGTCGGCGCACCGCACGCCCAAGGAGCTTGAGGCCTTTGTCGTGGGCATGGAACAGGCGGGGGTCAAGGCGTTTATCGCCGGCGCGGGCGGGGCAGCGGCCCTTCCCGGCGTCGTCGCCGCCTTCACGACGCGGCCGGTGCTGGGCGTCCCCATCGAGACGCGGGCCCTGAAGGGGATAGATTCCTTGTTGTCCATCGTCCAGATGCCGGCGGGGATCCCCGTGGCCACCTTTGCCATCGGCAAGGCCGGCGCGAAGAACGCGGCGCTCTTTGCCGCGGCGCTGCTGGGGCTGGAGGAGCGCAGTTTCGACAGAAAGGTCAAAAAATTCCGTAAAAAGCAGGCAACGGCCGTGCGTAAAAAGGCCAAGCTGAAGGTGTGAAGACCCGCATCCGCAAGATCAGCCCGTCGACGATCGATTATGGGATCATCCGTGAGGCCGTCCAGACGCTGGAGCGCGGCGGGCTCGTCGTCTTTCCGACGGAGACGGTCTACGGGATTGCGACGAACCTCCTGGACCGCCAGGCCGTGGAGCGCCTGAAACAATTCAAGGAGCGGCCCGAGACCAAACAGTTCTCGATCCACATCGGTAGCATCGACGAGGTGGCAAAGTACGCGGTCGACGTCCTGCCGCGGGCGTATAAGCTGATGCACCGTTTCTGGCCGGGGCCGTTGACGATGGTCCTGCCGGCGCCCGGGGGGAGTAGCGTCGGCCTGCGGCTGCCGTGCCACGAGGTGGCGCTGGCGGTCCTGCAGAGCGTCGAGTTTCCGGTGATCGCGCCGTCGGCCAATCGCAGCGGCCAGGCCGCGCCGCGCAACGCCGGCGAGGCCCTGCGGGATTGCGATGGCTACGTGGACATGATCCTCGACGCGGGGCCGACGGAGTGGGGCAAGGAGTCGAGCGTCGTGGAAGCGCGCACGCTGCCGTTCCGCGTCCTGCGCGACGGCGCGGTGCGCTCCGAGGACATCCTGTGCGCCGCCGGCAAGAAGATGGTCCTCTTCGTGTGCACCGGAAACTCCTGCCGTTCGGTGATGGCAGAGTATCTTTTGAAGAAGAGGCTCCAGGAGCGGGGGCGTTCGGATGTCGAGGTCCTCTCGGCGGGGACGGGGGCCTTTTCGGGCAGCCGGCCGACGCAGGAGACGCTGGAACTGGTCGAGGGGCTGGGCCTGAGCGCCGCGCAGCACCGGTCGCGCCGCCTGAGCGCCGGGATGATCGAAGAGGCGGACATCGTCCTGACGATGGAGACGCGCCACCGCGGGGAGGTCCTGCGGCTGGTCCCCGGCGCCAAGGACCGGACGCACCTCTTGGGCCTGTACACGGGGCTCTCGGGCCCCGAGGCCGAGGTCAGCGACCCGATCGGCGGCACACAAGACGTGTACCACGTATCTTTTCTGAAGATCCAACGGGCGGTCGCAAAACTAAAGGATCTGATATGAAGAAGACCATTGCTATCGGTTGCGATCACGGCGGTTTTTCCCTAAAGGAGGCGCTCGTCCCCTATCTGCGGCGTCAGGGGTGGCGGGTTAGGGACTTCGGGGCGTTTTCCGAGGTCTCCATGGATTATCCGGATACGGCGGCCCAGGTCGCCCGCAGCGTCGGCGCGGGCCGGGCGGGCCGGGGCATCCTCATCTGCAAGAGTGGCATCGGCAACTCCATCGCGGCCAACAAAATCAAGGGGGTGCGGGCGGCGTTGTGTTATAATCTCAAGGCAGCGCGGATGTCGCGCCGCCACAACGACGCGAACGTCCTGGTCCTCGGCGCGCTCTTCGTGTCGGCGCAGAAGGCGAAGAAGATCTGCTCGGCCTGGCTCAAGACGGATTTTGAGGGCGGCCGCCACCGGCGGCGGCTCAAGAAGATAGAAAGGATCGAAAAGCGATGCGTACGTGCGTGAGCCATTTGAAGAAGACAGACCCCGAGATCTTCCGGATCATCAAGAACGAGCTGGAGCGCCAGCACCGGAACATCGAGCTGATCGCCAGCGAGAACTTTGCCTCCCGCGCGGTCCTGGAGGCCCAGGGCTCGGTCCTGACCAACAAGTACGCCGAGGGGTATCCCAAGGCGCGCTGGTACGGCGGCTGCGAATTCGTCGACGACGCCGAGGTGCTGGCGCGGGAGCGCGCCAAGAGGCTCTTCGGCGCCGAGCACGCGAACGTCCAGCCGCACTCGGGCACCCAGGCGAACATGGCGGTGTACTTCGCGGCGCTCGACCTGGGCGACACGGTGTTGGCGATGGACCTCGCCTGCGGCGGGCACCTCTCGCACGGGCTCAACCACAACTTCTCCGGGATGTTTTACAAGATCGTCTCGTACGGCGTCAGCCCCAAGACCGAGATGATCGATTATGACGAGGTCGCGGACCTCGCCCTGCGCCACCGGCCGCGTCTGGTCCTGGCCGGCGCCTCGGCGTATCCGCGGAGCATCGACTTCAAGCGGTTCCGCGAGATCGCGGACTCCGTCGGCGCGGTCCTCTTCGTCGACATGGCCCACATTGCGGGGCTCGTGGCCGCCGGCCTGCACCCGTCGCCGTTCCCTCACGCGGACTACGTCACGACGACGACCCACAAGACCCTGCGCGGCCCGCGCGGCGGCATGATCCTGTGCCGCAGCGAATACGCCAAGAAGATCGACAGCCTGGTCTTCCCCGGCATCCAGGGTGGACCGCTGATGCACGTCATCGCCGCCAAGGCCGTGGCGCTCAAAGAGGCCCTGGCGCCGGACTTCAACAAGTATCAGAAGCGGATCGTGGCGAACGCCGCCGCCCTCGCGGCCGCGCTCGCCAAGAAGGGATTCCGCATCGTCTCGGGCGGGACGGACACGCACCTCTTACTTGTCGATCTCAGCGACAAGGAGATCACGGGCAAGGAGGCCGCGGCGTGGCTGGACCGGGCACGCATCACGGTGAACAAGAATCTGATCCCCTTTGACAAGAGGAGCCCGTTCCAGACGAGCGGTCTGCGGCTGGGGACGCCGGCCGTGACGTCGCGCGGCATGGGGACCGTCGAGATGCGCGCGATCGCGGGGATGATCGCGGACGTCATCGCGGCGCGCGGGGCCGAGGCCGCGGTCGGGGAGGCCGCCGAACAGGTCGCGGGCCTCGTCAGGAAATTTCCGCCGTACAAGAGCCTCTTGAAGGAATTCGGATTATGACGAAGAGACCGCGTGATACGCGTCCGGGTTGGGATGAGTACTTCATGGGGATCGCGCAGCTGGTCGCCCAGCGCTCGACCTGCCTGCGCCGCAAGGTCGGGGCGCTCGTGGTCAAGGACCGCCGCATCCTCGCGACCGGCTACAACGGCACGCCCTCGGGCATCCGCCACTGTTCCGAGGTCGGCTGCCTGCGCACGAAAATGAATATCCCGTCGGGCGAGCGCCACGAGCTCTGCCGCGGCCTGCACGCCGAGCAGAACGTCCTCCTTCAGGCGTCGTTGCACGGCGTCTCCCTGCAGGAGAGCGCGATGTACGTGACGAACCAGCCGTGCATCATCTGCGCGAAGATGATCATCAACGCCGGCATCAGGGAGGTCGTCATCGCCGGCCACTACCCGGATGCCATGGCCCGGAGTTTTCTGAAGGAAGCGAAGGTCAAGGTCAGGAAGGCGAGATGAAGTGTCCTTTCTGCGGCCACCGGGACAATAAGGTCGTCGATTCGCGCAGCAGCGCCGACGCCCAGGCCGTGCGTCGCCGGCGGGAGTGCCTGAAGTGCGACCGGCGCTTCACGACCTACGAGTACATCGAGGAGAAGGCGCTCTACGTGGTCAAGAAGGACGGCCGGCGCGAGCGCTACGACCGCAAGAAGATACTGGTCGGCATCGAGAAGGCCTGCGAGAAGCGGCCGATCTCCTCGGCGAAGATAGGCGAGCTGGTCGCCTTCATCGAGCGCCAGATGTACCGCCGCTTCGACAAAGAGGTGCCCTCGAAGTTCCTCGGCGAGCTCATCATGGGCAAGCTCGCCCAGCTCGACGAGGTGGCGTACGTGCGCTTCGCCTCGGTCTATCGGCAGTTCAAGGACGTCAACCACTTCATGTCGGAGTTAAAGGGTTTTCTGAAGAAGGCAGGCCGGTGATGGAGCCCGTTCTGGTAGAGATGGAACTCAATAAGATCATCATCGACGAGAAGCGTCAGGACCAGATCATCGTCCTGAAGGAGAAGGGGGGGGAGCGCCTTCTGCCCATCGTCATCGGGTTCCTGGAGGCGAGCGCCATCAAGATGCGCCTGAGCGGCCTCGTACCGCCGCGGCCCCTGACGCACGATCTCCTGCAGTCGATGCTCGTGGCGTTGCAGGCGACCCTCGAGAAGGTCGTCATCGACAAGCTCGAGGATAGCACCTTTCACGCCAAACTCCACTTGCGCTCGGGCGCAGGCTCGCAGCATATCGTCGACGCGCGCCCATCGGACAGCATCGCGCTGGCGGTCCGCGTCAAGGCGCCCCTTTTTGTGGCCGAGGATATCATCAAGCGCGCGGAGATCTATCCGCAGGAGCACTAGTCCCTTGCCCCATACCCCGGCTAGGGCCGGGGTATGGGGCAAGGGATGTTGCCAGGGAGGGTGAGTGCGGGGTTCCATCCCACTGAGTTACAGTGAACACGCGGTCTTCCGCTCCAGGCCTTTTTGTGCCGTGCGGGAAGCGGCCCGGCGCACAAAAAAGGAGATCTATCTCGTCGGCGGCTTCTGGCGCGACATGGCGCTGGGCCGCGGCAAGGAGGCGTGGGACCTGGACTTCTGTTTGTCGCGCGGGGCCCTGAGGTTCGGACACGACGTCGCCCGCTCGGTCCGGGCGCCCTTTGTGGTGCTGGACAAGGAGCGCGGGTGCGGCCGCCTGGTCTGGAGGGACGGCGCGCGCGGACGCACCGTGACCTTTGATTTTATCGACTTCCGCGGCAGGGACCTGGAGGAAGACCTGCAGAGGCGCGACTTCACCGTCAATACGCTGGCGTGGCGCCTGCCTTTTTCTCAGCACAGCCTCGTCGATCCCTTCGGCGCCCAGCGGGACCTGTCCCGCGGCATCATCCGGATGATCGGCCGCCGGGCCTTTGATGAGGACCCGCTCAGGATCCTGCGGGCGTACAGCCTGAGCGCCCTCTTGGGGTTTGTGATCGAGGCCCAGACGTTGCGTTGCGCGAAGCGCAAGGCCGGCATGCTCAGGCGCGTGGCCGGCGAGCGGCTGCGCGACGAGTTCTTTAAGATCCTCGGCGTCCCCGACGCCTCCCGTTTTCTGAAGGCCATGGACGAGGCCGGCGTCCTGAAAGAGGTGATCCCGCAGGTCCGTCTCATGCATCACGTCAAGCAGGGCGGGTATCATCACCTGGACGTGTGGGAGCACTCTCTGGAGACCGTCAGGAAGCTGGAGGGTCTCTTTGCGACGATGCGGCCCGCCGATCCGGAGCGGACGGCCTATCTCGAGGCGCCGATGGCGGCGGACCGCAGGCGGTATCAGCTGATGAAGATGGCGGCCCTGCTCCACGACATCGGTAAGCCCGAGGCCTATGAGGTCCAGGTCGGCAAGACCATGTTCCACGGCCACGAGCGCATCGGCCGCGTCATCTGCAAGGACGTGACCCGCCGGCTGAAGCTTGCCACGCGCGAGCAGACGGCGCTCGACACGATGATCTTCTGGCACCTGCGGCCGGGGTACCTCGCCGATAATAAGGTATTGACGCGGCGGGCCGTCTTTCGTTATTTCCGGGATACCGGCGCCGAGGCGGTGAGCGTGCTGATGATCGCCGTCGCGGACCAGCGGGCGACGCGCGGGCCGTTGGCGTCCGTCTCCAGCCGCCGGCGCCATGAAAAGGTCGCCTTTGACCTGACGCGGCGCTACTTCGACATGCAGAAGGAAGAGCCGTTCGTGCGGCTGATCAACGGCAACGACCTTATCAATAAACTCGGGCTTGAGCCCGGACCCATTTTTTCGAGGATCCTGACGGCCGTCGAAGAGGCCCAGGTGGACAGGCGCGTGAAGACAAAACAACAGGCATTGGCGTGGGCGAAGAGGGTAGCGTCGAAAGGACCGGCGTCACCCCGCCGCGCCAAGAGAGCGAGGAAGAGATGAATATTAAAGGTCTTGAGGTGTTTGTTTCTTGGGGCGGCGGGACGCAGGCCGGTCTCATGCGCAAGAATATTTTTCCCGCGTATCCCCTGCGTGAGCTGAAAAAGAAAGGCGCGGGTGATATCCTGAGTTTAGAGGAGCCGGTGCGCGAGGTGACCTCGCGCGCCCTGGAGACGGCGCACCGCCGGAAGATGACGGCCCTTGAGCTGGACGTCACGCCTCCGGACGTGGCCGTCACGTTTCCGCGCCGGGCGGTCGCGAAGATCATCGCCCAGGAGATCTACCGTTACGTCAACCGGACACCCGCGGCGACGCGCCGCCTGAAGAAGGTGGCGATCGCCGTCCCGAACAGGAAGAGCGCCGCCTTCTATGAAGAGATGGCCTTTGGGTACCTGCGGCACGTCTCCACGGCCCTGGGGTATGGGCCCTTCGTGACGACGGACGTCATCATCCAGGTGGGCGGGGGGATCGTCCTCGTCAAGCGCCGCAACCCGCCCTTCGGCTGGGCCCTTCCCGGCGGATTCGTCGATCCCGGCGAGAGTCTGGAAGAGGCGTCCCGGCGCGAGATCAAGGAAGAGACGGGCCTGACGGTCAAAGACCTGAAACAGTTCCATACCTATTCGGATCCCGCCAGGGACCCGCGTTTTCACACCGTCTCTACCGTCTTCACGGCCCGCGCCACCGGCCGGCCGCGCGCGGCCTCGGACGCGGCGGACGCGCGCGTCTTCACGCCGTCCCAGTGGCGCAAGTTGCCCATCGCCTTTGACCATGGGCTCATCCTTGCGGATTACCTGCGCGGAAAAAAATAGCAAGACAAAAAGTGAGACAGATAGGTCTGACCTTTGTGTCTCAAAAAATGAGACACAAAGGTCAGACCTTTTAGTCTCACCTTTTAGTCTCATTTTTTGGGTTTAGGTGGTGAGGTCGTCTCTCCAGATGTCCTTTTTGGGTTCCGGATCCCCGGGCGAGGTGGTCAGTTTCTGAGGGGCGGCCTTCTTGGGCTCCTTGCGCAGGGCGTAGATGACGAGGAAGATGACGATGCCGAGCAGGAAGTAAAGGCCGTAGGTCGTGATTTCGTCAAAGATGGCGTCCATCAGGGATTTTTTCTTTCTCTTTTCTTCCGCCTCGCGCCGCAGGGACGCCATGTACGCCGCTTCGTAAGAGGGGATGCTCATCTTCGGCTTGAAGGGGTCCTGGTTCGGGTCGATATTCGAGGTGGCGGTCGGGGTATCAAAGGACGGCATGGAAGGCGGGGGGAGGCTCTGCGGCATCTCGGGGACGGAGAGAGACGGCGTCGCCGGCAGCGTCATCGTGGTGGTCGCCTGAGTCGTCGAGATACCCTGTTCTATCGGCTGGGAGCCCGTGGTCTTAAGGGCGGGGGTTGTGGGGATCGACTTCGTCGTCGACGGCATGCTCGAGACGCCGGTCACCCTCCGCTCGATGCGGTGGCTCTGCATCATTTCCCGCGAGGGGTCCTGCGCCTGCCCATCGGAAGCGGCGACCAGGGCGATGGAGACCAGAAGGAAAAAGAGTGCCGGACGCATGGCACTTATAAGTCTATCATAATTTTAACGCGGCGTAAATGCGGGAAGGTGCGCCTGCAGGGCCCGGTGCAGCTCTTCCCGGGTCCGCAGGGTGCTGACGGCCTGCCGGATGGCGCGGATGTTGGGCTGGCCCTTCAGATACCAGCCGACGAACTTGCGCATGATCTTGATGGCGCGTTTCTCTGTGTGTTCGGCGATGGAGAACTCGAGGTGGCGTCCGAAGGTCTCTAGGATGGTCTCCAGGGGCACGGGCTCCGGGAGGCGGCCGTCTTCCAGGTACGCCTCGATCTCCCGGAAGATCCACGGGTGGCCCAGCGCCCCGCGGGCGACGAGGACAGCGTCGCAGCCCGTCTCATCGAACATCACTTTGGCGTGCCGGGCTGATAAGACGTCGCCGCTGCCGATGACGGGCACGCGCACCGCCTTTTTCACGGCCGCGATGACTCCGTAATCGACGGCCCCTTTGTAGAACTGTTCGCGGTCCCGGCCGTGGATGAAGACGGCCGTAACACCGCACCCCTCGGCGAGCCGGGCGATGTCAGGGGCGTTGTGCGATTCCTTGTCCCACCCGCTGCGCAGCTTGATCGTGACGGGCCGGGTGGAGCATTTCACGACGGCCCGCAGGAGCCCTTCGAGTTTGTCGGGCTCTCTCATCAGGTTCGCCCCTTCGCCGCGGCGGCAGACCTTGCGCACCGGGCAGGCGGCGTTGAAGTCGAGGATGTCGTAGGCAAAGGTCTCCATGACCTCAACCCCCCTGAGGACGTAAGGGAGCTCGCAGCCCAGGATCTGGACGCCCAGCGGCCGGTCCCCGGGATCGGCCGTCAGCATCTTCTTCGTCTTCCTGTTGTGGTGGGCGACGGCACGCGCGTTGATCATCTCAATAAAGGTAAAGCGGCAGCCGTGCTCGCGGCAGATCATGCGGAAAGGGCCGTCACTGATGCCGGCCAGCGGCGCCAGGAGGACATTGGAGGGCATCGTGACAGAGCCGATTTTTAGCATGGGGGTATTGTAACACAAAACGTGACACTTTCCCGAACAACCTGGAAACACTTTCCCGAACAACTTGGAAACTGTTTCGGGGCGGGCTGAATTGACAAAACATCGTCGCCGTGGTAGATTGAGAGTCATGAAAATACGCGCCCTTCTGTGCCTTTTCCTGTGCTTCTTCGTAGCACAGAACGCCTTCGCCTTCTGGATCTGGACCCCGCAGAGCAAGAAGTGGACGAACCCCAAGTACGCCCCGAAAGAGAGCCCGCAGGAGCAGTTGGTTTTCGCCAAAAGTTATTATGAGGCCGAGGATTACGAGACGGCCATGCGGGAGTTCAACAAGTTGATCAAGCACTACCCGGACGCGGTGGAGACGCCGGAGGCCCAGTTCCATGTGGGGCTGTGCCTGGAGGAGTTTGGCAAGTACTATGAGGCCTACCAGGCCTACCAGAAGGTGATCGACAAGTACCCCTTCAGCACGCGCACGCAGGACGTGCTGGAGCGCGAGTATATCGTGGCGCAGAAGCTCGTGGATTATCGGACGAGTTTCATCGGCATCAACATGACGGGCGAGACCGCGGCGGTCGAGATCTTCCGTCAGATCATCGAAAACGCCCCCTACGGCAAGTACGCGGTGGCGAGTCAGTACAAGATCGGCCTGGTGAACAAGGCGAAGGGGTTCTTCCACGACGCGACCGAAGAGTTCCAGAAGGTCGTCGATAATTATCCGGAGAGCGAGTGGGCGGATCCGGCCAAGTTCCAGATCGCCCTGTGCGCCGACCGCTCGTCCCTGGAGGCGGGCTACGACCAGACGCTGACCGAGGAGGCCAAAGAAAAGTTCAAGGAGTTTGTCAGGAGGCACCCGGATGCGGAACTCTCGGGGCAGGCCGCCGAGCGCATCGAGGCGCTGCGGGACAAGGAGGCCGAGTCCCAGTACCTCATCGGCCAGTTTTACGAAAAACAAAAAGCCTATAAGAGCGCCAAGATCTACTACAACTACATGATCAAGAGCTTTCCGAAGAGCGCCTGGGCCATCAAGTCGCTGGAGCGCCTCCAGCTTCTGGAGAGGGAGAGGAAGTAAACCATGAGACGTCTTATCGGGGTGTGGGTAGCGGTGAGTTTATCCCTGGCAGCGGGCTGCGGTTACACGACGCGGGCCTTCGTTTCACAGACCGGGCACCGGACCATCCACATCCGGGCCTTTGCCAATAAAGTCGATACCACGTCCGAGGAGAGCGTCGGCAGCCGCTTCCAGACGTATTACCCGCTCCTGGAGAACAAGATCACCAATGCGGTGGTGGACCGTTTTATCTATGACGGGGAGCTGCGGGTCGTGCCCGAGGATGAGGCTGATATCGTCTTGTCGGGCGATCTGATCCATTACCGGCGCGAGAGCCTGCGCGACGCCAGCGACGACACGCCCCAGGAGTACCGCATCTCCGTGTTCGTCAACATCAAGCTCGCGGACGCCAAGACCGGAGAGGTCCTCTGGGAGAAGACGAACTTCGCCGGCGATACCTCGTATTACACGACGGGCAGCTACGTGAAGAGCGAGTCGCAGGCCCTGGGGGACGCGGTCGCCGATCTTGCCCGCCGGATCGTCGAGACGACCGTCGAGATATGGTAGAGCCCCACGTCATCGTCTTCCTGGGGGGCGAAGAGCCCGCCAAACATAAGAGGCTTGATCTTCTGCAGAAGAAGCTTTTTCCCGCCGGCCTCAGAGAGCTCAACACGACGGTCTTTTACGCGGACGACAAGAATCTCACCCCGGCCCTGCTGCAGGAGGCCCTGGCGTGTCTGCCGACCGCCGGGGCGTCCCGGCGTCTCGTCGTCGTCAAATCAGCCCACCGCCTCCATAAATCCCTGTTGGACGTCCTCTGCGAAGCCGCCCGCAGGCCCCCGTCCTCCTGCGTCGTCGTCGTCGACGTTCCGGACCTGAAGGCCGGGGAGAAGGCGGTCGCGGCACTGAACAAGGACGGTGCCCAGGTCGAGCGGTTCAGGAGTGACGTGCCGCCGAACGTCTTTAACCTGGGGCGCGCCATCATGGGCCGCCGGCCCCAGGAGGCTCTGAGGGTGCTCGCCGAGGTGCTGGCGGACCGGCAGAAACCCGAAAAGTTGATGGGCGCGCTGCTCTGGCAGTGGGAGAAGGGGTGGCGGGACGGCCGGATCTCAAGAGAGGTATACCGAAAAGGACTGGCCTTGATGGTCGAGACCGACAGGAGGTTCAAGACCTCCTCGGCCCGCCGTCAAGGCCAGTTGTTGCTTGAGCTTCTCGTGGTTAAGCTTTCTTACCTAGCATGAGGGCCAGGCTTGACTTGCGCCTCGCCGCCGTGTTCTTGTGCAGGATGCCTTTGGTCACGGCCCGGTCCAGATTGGCGTAGACCGTCTTGAGCTGCGTCGTCGCCTCATCCTTCTTGTCGCCGGCGATGAGGGCCTTGTATCCCTTGAGCACCTTTTTGAGGTCGGACTTGACGGCCGCGTTGGCCTTGGCGCGCTTCTTGTCGATGCGTAGTCCTTTAAGGGCTGCTTTTCTCTGCGGCATAAAAACTCCTTTCTCAGAGGACGAAGTTTAGCACACAAGCCGGGCCGTTGTCAATAGGATTCCCAGACATGTCCGAACACAGGTCTATCCTCAAATCAGCGTCGGTGATCAGCGGTTTTACGATGCTGTCGCGCGCGACGGGGTTCATCCGGGACGTGATCCTGGCCGGCCTCTTCGGGACGGGCCTGGAGGCGCAGGCCTTCTTTGTCGCCTTCAAGATCCCCAACATGTTCCGCGACATCATGGGAGAGGGCGCGGGCAACGCCGCCTTCGTGCCGGTCTTCTGCGAATACCTCCGGAAGAGGCCGCGCCAGGAGTTCCTGGACCTCGTCCAAAAGATATTCTTTCTCGTGACCGGGCTGTGCATCGTGATCGTCGCGGCCGGCATCCTCTTCTCGCCCTTTATTATCCGCATGGTGGCGCCCGGTTTTGCGGGTGACGCCGCCAAGTTCCACCTGAGCGTCACGCTCAACCGGATCCTCTTTCCGTACCTGCTGCTGGTGGCGATCAGCGCCTTTCTGATGTCGGTGGCCAACGCCATGAAGTCTTTTGCCGTGCCGGCGTCGACCTCCGTGGCCTTCAACCTCGTCCTGATCGCCGGCCTGGGCTGGATGGGTTTTGTCGACCGGGGGCAGATCCATTTTTTGGCGGTCCTGGTCCTGCTGGCGGGCGTCGCGCAGATCGTGGTCCAGCTGCCGTCGTTGAGCCGGCGGGGGGTGACGTTCGTAGTGCATCGGCCGCGCGGCCTCCTGAGTGACCCGGGCGTGCGGCGCATCGGCCGCCTCATGGCGCCGCGGATCCTGGGGACGAGCATCTACCAGCTGAATATCTTCGTTGATACCGTCGTCGCGTCCTTGTCGGCGGTGGTCGGTGACGGGGCCGTGGCGGCGATCTATTATGCCAACCATCTTATCCGGCTGCCCATCTCGCTCTTCGGCGTGGCGTTGTCGAACGCCGCCCTGCCGAGCCTCTCGGCGTACGCCGCGGAAAAAGATTTTGAGGCCTTCCGGTCCGCGATGGGTTTCTGTCTGCGTATCGTCTTTCTGGGGGTCGCGCCCGTCTTTGTCGCGCTCCTCGTCCTGGCGCGTCCGCTCGTCGCCGCGGTCTTTGAGCGGGGTTCTTTCGGCGCCTCCTCGACGGATATCACCGCGACCGCCGTGACCTTCTACGCCGTCGGACTGTTTGCCTACGTCGCCGTGCGCCTCTTTTCACACGCCTATTACGCCCTCCACGATACCCGTACGCCGGTCAAGACCGCGGCCGCGGGGTTCGCGGTCAACGTGACGCTGATCGCCGTCTTCGTCTTCTGGTGGCGCTGGGGGGTGGCGGGCCTGGCCCTCTCGAGCTCCCTGGGTGCGACGGTCAACGCGGTCTGGCTCGGCCTGACGATGCGCCGGCGCCTCGGTTTTTCGTTCGGCGCGGCCTTCGGCAGGATCCTGGCGCCGGTATGCGCCGCGGCGGGCGTCACAGGCTTACTCGCCTACGGATACTGGTATTACGCGCCGCCTCTCGGCCCCCCGCTCGTCAAGATGCTCGTCACGACCTTCCTGGGTGCCGGGGTTTATGTCGGGCTGTTGCGGGTGCTGCGCGTGCATGAGATCGAGGACATCCTGCGATGGGTCTTGAAGAAAAAATAAGGCGTTTTCCCGACGGGCCCGGCGTCTACTTCATGAAGGACGCGGCCGGCCGCGTCATCTACGTCGGCAAGGCCGTCTCGCTCAAAAAACGCGTGCGCACGTACTTTGCCGGCAGGCCCGATTCGCTCAAGACGCAGGTGATGATGGGCCGGGTGCGCCACATCGCCTATGAAGAGCTGGCCAGCGAATACGAGGCGCTCCTGCGTGAGGCCGAGCTCATCAAGTTCTACCAGCCGCTCTTCAACGTCATCCAGAAAGACGACAGGAGCTTCCCGTATATCAAGATCACGCAGGAAGATTTCCCGCGTGTCGCGATCGGCCGCCGGCGCCGCAACGAGACGGTCATGGATTATTTCGGCCCGTACACGAACGCGACGCTGCTGCGTCAGGCCGTGAAGACCCTGCGCAAGGCCTTTGGGTTTTGCAGCTGTCGGCGCTTCCCCAGGAAGGCGTGCCTGCATTATCACATCGGGCTGTGTCCGGCGCCGTGCGTCGGGGAGATCTCGAAGCGGGCCTACCGCGAACGCATCCGCCGGCTGGAGGATTTTCTCGCGTCGCGCGACGAGGAGCTGATCGAGGGCCTCTCGCGCCGGATGCGGAAGCTGGTTGGTCGCGAGCGGTTCGAAGAGGCCGCCAGGATACGCGATCAGCTCGAGGCGTTGGGTCTGCTGATCGCTTTGAAGCCGCGGCCGGGGCGCGCGGCGCCGGTCCTCGATGAAGACTTCAGGGCCTTGGGGCTCAAGCGCCTGCCGCGCCGCATCGAGGCGTTTGACATCTCGGACCTGCAAGGCAAGGAGTCCGTCGGGTCCATGGTGGCGTTCATCGACGGTAAGCCCGACAAGGACAACTACCGCCGTTTCCGCATCCGGTCGGTGAGCGGCATCGATGACTACGCGATGATGCGCGAGGTCGTCCGGCGGCGCTACACGCGGCTGAAGGAGGAGGGGGCGCGCCTGCCGGACCTGGTCCTGATCGACGGCGGCCTGGGCCATCTCGAGGCCGCGGCCGGCGTCCTGAAGGAGCTGGGCCTCGGCATCCCGATAATTGCTATCGCCAAAAAGGAAGAATTGATTTATACTAAAGGCAATCATGCGGCGTTGCGGCTGCGTTCCGGATCGCCCCTGCTGCGCCTGGCGCAGCGGGTGCGCGATGAGGCGCACCGTTTTGCCTTAAAGTACCACCGTCTGTTGCGCGGCAAGCATGCGTTCGAAGAAACCTAACTCATTGACAGACTTTGAGAAAGCGGTGTACGGGGCGGTCCTGGAGATCCCCCCGGGCGCGACCCGCAGCTACGCCTGGGTGGCGGCCCGCATCGGCCGGCCCGGCGCGGCCCGTGCCGTGGGTAGCGCGCTCCACAACAACCCCTACGCGCCCTTTGTGCCGTGCCACCGCGTCATCGCCGCGGACGGCTCTTTGGGGGGCTATAGCGGGGGAATTGCGAAAAAGAAGGCGCTGCTGAAGAAGGAGCGCCGCACCGCGTCAAAAATTGAGACTAATAGGCCAGGCCTTTGAGTCTCATTTTTTGAGACTAATAGGCCAGGCCTTTTTGTCTCACGAAAATGAGACAGATGAGCCAGGCTCATGTGCCTTACATTTATAAGAGAGGTGACCATGAAGATCAATGATATGTTGCGGGTCATGTGCGAGCGGGACGCGTCGGACCTCTTCCTGAAGGTGGATAATGTCCCGTACCTGCGGCTCTACGGCGAGCTGGTGCCGCTGTCGGACTTCTCGACGTTGACCGCGGGGGACCTGAGGGCGTGCGCCGAGGCGATCATGGACGAGAAACACAAGGAGATCTTCCAGAGGGAGATGGACGCGGACTTTGCCATGGACATCGAGGGGGTGGACCGTTTCCGCGTGAGCATCTTCTTCCAGCGCGGGGTGCCGTCGATCGTCATGCGCCGCATCAAGAAGGACGTCCCCAACTTCCAGACGCTCAACCTGCCGGAGAAGGTCCTGCAGAACCTTTCGCAGGAGCGCCGCGGCCTGGTGCTCCTCGCCGGCCAGGCGGGCCACGGCAAGTCGACGACCATCGCCAGCATGATCGAGTACATGAACCAGAACGTCTCGCGTCACATCCTGACTGTCGAGGACCCGATCGAGTTCACCTTTACCGACAGGAAGTCCGTGATCAACCAGCGGGAGATCAACATCGACGTGGCGTCCTATCCGGTCGCGCTCAAGCAGGTGACGCTCCAGAGTCCGGACGTCATCTTCATCGGAACGATCCGCGACCTCGAGACGATGAACGCGGCGCTCATGGCGGCGGAGATGGGCATACTCGTCTTGAGCACCGTCCATACCGTCAACGCCGCCCAGACGGTGCAGCGCCTCATCAACTTCTTCCCGCCCCACCAGCACAACGAGGTCCGCATGATGCTCTCCTTTCTCCTCAAGGGGGTCATCTCGATCCGCCTCGTGCCGCGCTGCGACGTCACGGGCCGCATCCCGGCCCTCGAGGTCATGACGCTGACGCCGACGATAAGCCGCCTGGTCCGCGAGGGCAACGCCGCGGACGTGACGCGTTTTCTCGAGGAGGGTGACCTGTACGGGATGTGCAGCTTCAAGCAGAGCCTGGCCCAGCTCGTCAAGGACAAGAAGGTGACGGCGGAGGAGGCGTACAAGTACGCCGACAGCAAGGAAGACCTGGAGCTGGAGATCAAAGGGATCCGTCGTCTGCAGAGATAAGGGAATTTCCATCCCAACTTCGCAAGATCGCTCAGTCGGGATGTCGCTGGAATAAGACATTAAGGAATTTCCATCCCAACTTCGCAAGATCGCTCAGTCGGGATGTCGCTGGAATAAGACATTAAGGTGCTCCATGAGAGAAGAGATCGCGCACAAGATCAAGGTCGTCAAGGAGACGCTGGAGCGGCTCAGGGGGTATCTTTGACGTCGACGCCAAGGATAAGGAGATAGCAAGCCTTCAGGAGCGGATGAGCGTCCCGGACTTCTGGTCCGACCCGGCGCCGGCCAACAGGGTCGTGCGCAACCTGAAGGCGCTGCAGTCCGTCGCACAGCCGTGGCACAAGCAGCACGGCCGCATCACGGAGATCGAAGAGCTCTTCGGGCTCTCGGAGGGCGAAGATCCCTCTTTTCTTGGGCAGCTCAACGAGGACCTCGACGGCCTGCGGCGGGAGCTCGACCGACTCGAGTTTTACGCCCTCCTGTCGGGCGAGCTTGATCGCAACGACGCCATCCTGAGTATCAACGCCGGCGCGGGCGGCACGGAGTCCTGCGATTGGGTCGCGATGCTCTTACGCATGTACGCGCGCTGGGCCCAGGCCCATGAATACGACGTGACGATCATCGACATCCTCCCCGGGGAAGAGGCGGGCACCAAGAACGTCACGGCGGTTATCAAAGGGCTTTACGCCTACGGCTACCTGCGCGCCGAGGTGGGCGTCCACCGCCTCGTGCGCATCTCCCCCTTTGACGCCAACAAGCGACGCCACACCTCATTTGCCTCGGTGGACGTGATCCCGCAGGTGGAGGGGGACGTCGCCATCGAGATCAAGCCCGAGGAGCTCAAGATAGACCTCTACCGCGCCAGCGGCAAGGGCGGCCAGCACGTCAACACCACGGACTCCGCGGTGCGCATCACCCATCTGCCGACGGGCATCGTTGCGCAGTGCCAGAACGAGCGCTCCCAGCACCAGAACAAGCACGTGGCGATGAACATCCTGAAGTCGCGCCTGTACGAGAAGAGGCGCCGGGAGCAGGAAGAGAAGTCGGCCGAGAAGTACGGCAACAAGCAGAAGATCGAGTGGGGCTCGCAGATCCGCTCTTACGTCCTGCATCCCTACAACATGGTCAAAGACCACCGCACGGCGCACGAGACCGGGGACGCGGCCGGCGTTCTCGACGGAAAAATCGACAAATTCATCGAGGCGTACCTGCGCCAGAGCCGCCTGAAGGGTTAGGCGCGCCATCCCGTTTCACGGGATGTCGCTGAATGTCCCCTTCGGGGACACATTAAACATTGCTCCATCCCTGCTTCGCAAAAGAGTTCAGCAGGGATGTCGCTGAATGTCCCCTTCGGGGACACATTAAGGTGCTCCATGCTCAAGTTTGTCGTTAACAAGATGATGGGGACCCAGAACGAGGGGGTCTTGCGCTCCATGAAACCGCTGGTGGCGGCGATCAACGCCCTGGAGCCCGAGATGCAGGCGTTCCCGGACGCGGAGCTCGCCGGCAAGACCGCCGCGTTCAAGGCGCGCATCAGGCAGGCGTTCGAGGCCGAAGGGTATGCCGGCGCCGGCGAGGAGGCGCAGAAGAAGCTGCGTCGGAAGATCGTGGACAGCCTCCTCGTCGAGGCCTTCGCCGTGGTACGCGAGGTCTCCCGGCGCACCATCGGTCTGCGCCCCTTCGACGTCCAGCTCATCGGCGGCGTCGTCCTGCACCGCGGCGGCATCGCCGAGATGGCGACGGGCGAGGGCAAGACGCTCGTGGCGACCCTGCCGGTGTACTTGAACGCCCTGTTGGGTCACGGCGTCCACGTGGTCACGGTCAACGATTACCTTGCCCGGCGCGACCGCGAGTGGATGGGGCCTATCTACGAGTTCCTGGGGCTCTCCATCGGCGTCATCCAGCACGACATGATACACGAGGATAAGCAGGTCGCGTACCGCTGCGACATCACCTACGGGACGAACAACGAGTTCGGCTTCGACTACCTGCGCGACAACATGGTCGTGGATAAGTCGCAGTGCGTCCAGCGTGAGCTCCACTACGCCATCGTCGACGAGGTGGACTCGATCCTCATCGATGAGGCGCGCACGCCCTTGATCATCTCGGGCCCCACCGACGACTCGGTCGACAAGTACTACGTCGTCGACCGCATCATCCCTCAACTCAAGATCCGCGTCATCCTCGAGAAGGACGAGATCGAGGCCAAATACAAGGGCATAGACCTCGCCGAGGGGTATGACGCGATCTTCGATGAGAAGAACCACACGGTCAACCTGACCGAGGCGGGGATCAGCCGGTGCGAGAAGCTGATGGGCGTCGAGAGCCTCTACGATGACCTCTCCGGCGAGTGGGCCCACCACATCACGCAGGCGATCAAGGCGTACAAGGGCTTCGACCTCGACGTCGATTACGTCATCAAGGACGGCAAGGTCGTCATCGTCGATGAGTTCACGGGCCGGCTCATGCCGGGCCGGCGCTGGTCCGACGGCATGCACCAGGCGGTCGAGGCCAAGGAGAAGCTGCGCATCGAGCGCGAGAACCAGACGCTCGCGACGGTCACCTTGCAAAACTACTTCCGCATCTACGAGAAGCTCTCCGGCATGACGGGCACGGCCTTCACCGAGGCCAACGAGTTCAAGCAGATCTACAAGCTCGACGTTGTCGTCATCCCGCCGAACCGGACGCTGCGCCGCACTAACCACGCCGACTGTATTTTTAAATCCGTACCCGGCAAGTTCAAGGCCGTCGTCGAAGATATCAAGGAGAGTCACGCCAAGGGCCGGCCGCTCCTCGTGGGGACGATCTCTATTGAAAAGTCCGAGATGTTGGGCGATATGCTCAAGCGGGAGGGCGTGCCGCACAACGTCCTGAACGCCAAGTACCACGAGATGGAGGCGCACATCGTGGCCCAGGCCGGCCGCTACAAGGCCGTGACCATCGCCACCAACATGGCGGGCCGCGGCACGGACATCGTCCTGGGCGGCAACCCCGAATACATGGCCAGGCAGCTGTTGCTCGCGCAGAAGATCGACCCGCGCGCCCCCGAATACAAGGCCGAATACGATAAGGTCCTGACGCAGTTGAAGAAGCAGACCGAAGAGGAGCACGAGAAGGTCGTGGCCGTCGGCGGCCTGCACGTCATCGGCACCGAGCGCCACGAGGCGCGGCGCATCGATAACCAGCTGAGGGGCCGCAGCGGCCGCCAGGGCGACCCGGGCAGCTCGCGGTTCTATGTCTCGCTCTCCGACGACCTCATGCGCCTCTTTGGCTCCGAGCGCATGGTGACGATGATGGACCGCTTCGGTTTCGAGGACGACATGGTCATCGAGCACCCGTGGATCAGCGGCCAGATCGAGCGGGCGCAGCGGCGCGTCGAGGAGTACAACTTCGAGATCCGCAAGCACCTGCTGGAATACGACGACGTCATGAACAAGCAGCGCGAGATCATCTACGCCCAGCGGCGCATGATCCTGGAGGGCGAGGACCTCAAGGGGTTTCTCTTTGAGATCCTCTGCGAGGTCGTGGCCGAGGTCGTGACCCGGTGCTGCCCCTCGTCGCTGTCAGCCGAGGAGTGGAACTGGCTGGGGCTGGAAGGGTGGGTCAAGCAGCGCCTCGGCCCCCACTTTCCTTTTGATAAAGAGGTGTTGGACAAGATGAGCCACGACGAGGTGCGCGAGCACCTGGAGGGCGCTGCCCGCACTTTTTATGAGGCTAAGGAGGCGTCCTTGGGCAGCGAACACGCCCGCCACCTCGAGCGCATGGTGATGCTCCACGTCATCGACAGCCGCTGGAAGGACCACCTCTACGCGATGGACAGCCTGCGCGAAGGGGTCCGCCTGCGCGCCTACGGCGGCCGCGACCCCCTGATCGAGTACCAGCGCGAGGGCTACGATATGTTCGCGGACATGATGGTGCGTATCAAGGAAGAGGCGGTCGAGCTCCTCTTCCGCGTCCAGATCGTCGAGAGGGGGCCGGTGAAGAGCGTCTTCGGTTCGGTGCCGCAGCACGCCGACCATAAAGAGTTTTCGGGGTTGTCCCGCGAGGCGGCGATGCGGCGCCAGCGCCAACAGCAGCAGGCAGCCGCCGCCGGCGACCATAGGGAGTCCCCGCGGGGCGCGCGACCCGACCCCGGGCCGCAAGAGGAAGCGCCGCGCCCTGCGCCCGTCCGCCACGACGGCCCCAAGGTCGGCCGCAACGACCCGTGCCCCTGCGGCAGCGGCAAGAAGTACAAGAAGTGCTGCGGCAGATAGCGATATGAGCGCGATCCCGCCTTCGCAGTTCGCTTCGGCGGGATGTCACTGGATGGCAAACCCAAGGTGTTCCATGAAGATCGCGCTGTGCATGGTCCATAAGTATCCGGATATGCGGGAGGTCTTCTGGGGGTACGGCATCGTTCCCCCGGTCGGGTTGGGATACATCGCGAGCTTCCTCCTGCGGGAGGGGCATGACGTCAAGATCCTGGACGACACGATCATGTCGTCTTCGCAGTTCAAGGCCGAGATCGAGGAGTACCGTCCGGACCTCGCCGGTTTTTTCACCTATTCTTTCGCCATCGAGAGTTGTCTGGCTTGGGGCACGATCCTCAAGGAGATCGATCCGGGCATCAAGACCGTCTTCGGAGGTCCGCACCCGACCCATCTTGGCCGCGAGACCCTCGCCCACCGGGACGTGGATTTCGTCGTCGTCGGGGAGGGCGAGGAGACGATGACCGAGCTGGCCAACGCCCTGGCGCGGGGAGATGGTCCGCACGGGATCAGGGGGTTGATGTTTAAGGACGAAGGCGGCGGGGTCGTGGACAACGGGCGCAGGCCCTTTATCCAGGACCTGGATGCGCTCCCCTTTCCGGCCTATCGCCTGCTGAATTTGGACAGGTACCGCTCCAACCCCACCCGGCGTTTTTCGACGAGGAGGTTCGCGTCGATCACGACGCTCAGGGGTTGTTCCTACCGGTGTACCTTTTGCAGCCAGATGTTCGGGCAGCAGGTGCGGTTCAGGTCCCCGGAGAGCGTGGTGAGCGAACTGGAGTTCCTGGTAGAACATTACGGGATCGGCGAGTTCCGGTTCCTGGACGACGACTTCACCATCGACCCGCAGAGGGCTGTCGTCCTGTGCGACCTGATGGTGCAGCGCGGCCTGAAGCTCATCTGGAACTGCAACTGCAAGGTGACCACCGTCTCGCGGGAGCTCTTCGGCGTCATGCGCCGGGCCGGATGCCGCAGCGTCCTCATCGGTGTCGAGTCCGGTTCCCAGGAGATGCTCGACGCGATGAAGAAGGACATCACGCTGGACCAGATCGAGAAGGGCGTGGCGCTCGCCAAGGAGATCATCGGCTTCGTCAACTGCACGTTCCTCTTCGGCATGCCCGGTGACACGGTCGAACGGGCCCGTCAGACGATCGCCTTTGCGAAGAGACTGGATCCGGACTTCGCGTTCTTCAGCATCGCGCACCCCATACCGGGTTCGCAACTGTTCCATGAGGCGCTGCGCAAGGGCCTCATGGATAAGGAGTGTATCGCGTGGCAGGGCTTCACGATCATGCTCGCCTCCAAGGTGCCGGTCGTCGCCCAGTTGAGCGAGATCCCGCCGAAGGAGCTGATACGCCTGCGCAAGCGGGCCTTCAGGGAGTTTTATCTCAGGCCGCGGTGCGTCCTGAACCTCCTGCGCAAGTGCAATGTCATCCTGATCTTGAACTTCTATCTCTATCTCGAGGGGTTCGGGATGTTCTTCTGTTACCAGATGAGGAAGCTCAGGCTGTTCCCCCAGCATTGAGGGCGTTGAAAGGCTTATGTTCAAACGTTTGAGACTCATCCTGACGCATCCCTTCCTGCTCGCGACGGTGAGCGCGGGGCTGCTGCGCCTGGCGTATCCGACCTTCGACGTCTGGGTGTGCGCGTGGTTCGGCCTCGTGCCCCTCCTGGTGGCGGTGGCCGGGCTCAAGCCGCGCGAGGCCTTTCTCACGGCGTTCCTCGCGGGCTTCGTCTTTTTTGGGCTGACGATCTACTGGGTCGTCCACGTCACCCTCGTCGGCACCGTCGTCCTGTCGCTGTATTGCGGCCTGTACATCGGTCTCTTCGGGCTGGCGTTTCGTTTCGCGCGCGGACGCTTCGGCTGGCTGGGCCGCTGCGTCTGGACGGCGGCGTTCTGGGTGCTCCTGGAGTATCTGCGCAGCCACATCATGACCGGCTTTCCGTGGGCGCTTTTGGCGTACACGCAGACCGGCAACCTCCTGGCGATCCAGATCGCGGACATCGTCGGCGCGTACGGTGTCTCGTTCCTGCTCGTCTTCGTGAACGTGGCCCAGATTGAGGTGATCGAGGCGGTGACGGCGGCCGGCCCTTCCCGGGCGCTCGTCCTGCGGCGCGCCGGCGTCGTCCTCGCCGTCATCATAGGGTGGCTGGGTTACGGCGCCGGACGCCTCTATCAGGACCCGCGCCTCTCGGCGCCGCTCAAGATCTCTCTCGTCCAGGCGAACATCGCCCAGGAGATCAAGTGGGTCCCCCGTTTCTCGGAGAACATCTTTGACAAGTACGCCCTGTTGACGCAGATCGTCAAGCTCCGGGACGACCCCGACGTGATCATCTGGCCCGAGACCTCCTTTCCGGATTACCTCGAGGTGGGGGTGAACGATGAGCCGCTTTCGTCCCTGGCCCGCGATATCGGCCGGCCCCTCTTCGTCGGGGCCATCCGGCTCGAAGGCTTCGATTACTTCAACAGCGCGCTCCTGTATGTTCCCTCTGGAACGCTCGCCGGCCTTTATGATAAACTGCATCTGGTGCCGTTCGGAGAGTATCTGCCCGGCCGCCGGCAGCTGCCGTTTTTGGCGAACCTCATCCCGATCGAGGACTTCACGCCGGGCCGTGCGCACACGGTCTTTTCCTTGAAGGGTGATCGTTGCCCCTTGATACGGGCGGCCGTCCTCATCTGTTTTGAGGATATCTTTCCGGAGCTGGGCTCAGCGTTTGTGCGGCGGGGGGCGGACTTCCTGATCAACATGACCAACGACGGGTGGTTCAAGGACACCGCGAGCCCCTATCAGCATTATCAGGCGTCCGTCTTTCGCGCGGTCGAAAACCGCGTCTACGTGGTGCGGGCGGCCAACACCGGCATCTCCTGCATCATCGACGACGCCGGCCGGCTGGTCGCGCGCGTCGAGGACGCCGCGGGCAAGCCGACCTTCGTGACGGAGACGTTGGGCGGCGTCGTGTACAAGACGGGCCGCCGGGCGGCCTACACGTATTTCGGTGAGCTCTTCATGGGGCTCGTCCTCCTGGTGAACCTGGCGGGGTTGGGGTGGGGGATCCGTCGCAAGAGAAGGGGTAAGGGATGAGCAGGCGTCTTCGGATGGGACTGGCGGTCCTTGTGTGCGCCGCCCTGCTGGGGCAGGCGCCGCTGCGCGCGGCGGTCGGCGACGAGCGGCGCGCCCTCGCCCTGCACTACTACCGCGCCATCGTGTACTTTGAGGCGGGCCGTTACGACCAGGCCCTCTCGGAGTTGCGCACCGTCGCGGAGATCGACCCGCAATACAAATTTGTCCAGCGGTATCTCGCCAAGACGATGAAGATACTGCAGGTGCACCGGGCCGAGGTCCTCGGCATCGGCGAGAGAGAGGTGAAGGAGGCGGGCACGGACCTGTATTTCGTGGGCAAGTCCCTCTTTGAGAAAGGGGACTACCGGCGCGCGGCCGAAGCCTTTAAGGCGGTCCTGGCCCAAAATCCCGCCGACAGGTTTGCCAACTATTATGTGCGGCTCTGCGAAGAGGCGCTGGGCGAGAAGATCGAGACGGTCATCGAGACGGCTGGTGAGCCCTATACAATCGACGAGACCACGGTCCTCGAGCGCTCCGTCGCCTACATGAAGGACGATATCGAAGAACAGAAGGAGCAGATGTCTTTTTATGAGACGCGCGCCGAGCGCCGTTTCCAGCGCGACGAGACGATCCGCAAGAAAGAGAAACTGCTCGAGCGCCAGGAGGCGCTCTTCGAAGAAGAGAAAGAGGATTACCTGGCCGAGCGGCGTCTCTCCAAGAGGGCCGAGCGCATCAGCAAGCAGGCGGAGAAGTGGCGTTCGATGCGGGAGCGCCTGGAGTCCAAGGAGCCCGGGATGCCGGCGGACCTGACGGAGTATCCCGTCTTCGTCAACCGGGCCGAGCAGTATTACGCGCGGATGGAGGAGGCGCTGCGGGCCAGCCGCTGGCATTCGGCGGGCCTCAACGCCATCAGCACCGCCGTCACGTATTGCGACGCCCTCCTCATCTATCATCACGGCGTCAAGAGCACGCACCCGGTGCGCGGCAACCTCATGCGCCTGTTGAAAGACAAGATCCGGCGGGCCGATGCGGCGGAGTACAGGGAACACATGCGGGCCATCTTGAGCACCCAGGTCCTTGTGCAGGATGAGGGGCGGCCGATCAGGCGCTCCGAGGCGCTCTTCCTGGCCGATAAGGCCAAAAAAGTCGTGGAGTGGTGCCGGACATCTCTGCCTTAGCGGCCGGCCTATTCGCCTAAAGAAACGAGGAGTCCGATATGAAGATCCTATGCGTGGGGTTGGTCCTGTGTTTGTTTTTCACCGCAGCGGGGGCGCTCCGTGCGGCGGATCCCGTGGCCGTCGAGATCCACTACCAAAGCGGGGTGAAGTACTTCAAGCGCGGGCTCTACGATAAGGCGATCCAGGAGTTCGAGAAGACGCTGGAGATGGAGCCGCAGCACGACGAGGCCCGCGCGTACCTGATCAAGGTGCGCGAACTGCAGAAGGTCTATCGGCCGGCCCAGGCTCGGGCGAGCAAGGACGCCGAGATCCGGAAGCTCTACGACGAGGGCCGGCGCCTGTACCGCGCGCGGGAGTATAAGGAGGCCATTGGGGTCTTCAACAAGATCCTCTCGCTTAAACCCATCGATGATTTCGCTTCGTATTACCGGGAGCGCAGCGAGATCCTGCTCTCTAGGAAGATAGCGCGGGAGAAGAAGCTGGAGGAGCGCAAGAGGCGCCTTGAAGAGAAGAAGGAGGCGCGCGCCGCCGCCCGCCGCAAGAAAAAGAAGGTCCCGCCGGCCGCAAAAAAGGAAACCGCGTCCGCCGTCACGGCGGCGCTGGACGATGTCGAGAGCCCTGCTGTGGCGCGCGAGAGAAAACATCAGGAGAAGCTGCAGCTTAAGGAAGAGCGGCGCCAGGAGAAGCTGCGGACCAAGGAAGAGAAGCGCGCCGAGGCCAAGCGCCGCCGCGAGACGAAGCTGCGGACCAAAGAGGAGAAGCGCCAGGAGAAGCTGGCCCGCAAGGAGAGCCACCTGAAGGCGAAAGAGGAGAAGGTCGCCGTGGCACGGACGCAGCGTGAGCAGGAGGAGGCCCGTAGCCTGGACAAGCGGGAGACGCGCAAGAAACTTCGCGAGGAGCGCCGCCGGATCAAGGAGCGCTTTCTGGAAGGCGTCAAGGCGTACGGCCGCAAGGAATACAAGACGGCGATCGCCGCCCTCAAGGACATCATCAAGGCCGAGGAGAAGACGGGCGCCCTCTACACGCGCTCGGCCAACCGCCTGATCGACAAATCGAGAAAAAGGCTTGAAGGAATAGGAAAGGACATCACCATCTAGCGGTGTGTTGAGGTGTATGATGGGACACAAGATCGAGATCGTCAAGATCCAGAAGCCGGAGAACGTCAATATCGTCGTCGGCCAGGCACACTTCATCAAGACCATCGAGGACCTCTATGAGGTGTGCGTGACGGCCGTGCCCGGCATCAAGTGCGGCATCGCCTTTTGCGAGGCGTCGGGCGCCTGCAAGGTGCGCTGTGAAGGAACGGACGAGGGGTTGAAGAAGCTGGCGGCGGAGCAGGCGCTGGCGGTCGGCGCCGGCCACACCTTCTATATCGTGCTCGACGGCGCCTTCCCGGTCAATATCCTCAATGCGGTCAAGGCCGTCCCCGAGGTCTGCCGCATCTTCTGCGCGACGGCCAACCCGCTGGAGGTCGTCGTCGGCGAGACGTCCTCGGGCCGCGGGATCCTCGGCGTCATCGACGGCGAGAGCCCCAAGGGCGTCGAGGAGGCCGCGGACATCCAGTGGCGCAAGGATTTCCTGCGCAAGATCGGATATAAACGCTGACCCCATGCCCCATCCCGCCTTCGGTGGGATGTCGCTGAATGTCTGCCTTCGGCAGAGCGGGTTGCTCCATCCCTGCTTCGCAAAAGCGCTCAGCAGGGATGTCGCTGGATGTCTGCCTTCGGCAGACACATTAGGGTGCTCCATGACAAAGAAGGAACTCGTTCGCAAGCTGAGTTACGGTATGGGGCGTTTCGCGATCGGTCTGTGCGATGGGGCGGCCCGCGTCGTGCCGTTGTCGTTCCTGTACGGTTTCGCGCGCGCCATTGCCTTTTTTGGTTACCGGCTGGCGCGCCGGCAGCGGAAGATCGCCCTGGAGAGTCTCGCCATGGCCTTCGGCGACCGGAAGACGCCCGAGGAGATAAGGGCGATCGCCCAAGAGTGTTTTTACTCCATGGCCGGCACGGTGGTCGAGTTCTTCATGTTCATGAAACACCCCGAGCGCATCCGGAAGTTCGTCTCGATCGAGGGTTTGGAGAATCTGGATAAGGCCCTCGCGGCCGGCCGCGGGGTCGTGGCCGTCAGCGCGCACTTCGGCAGTTTCCCGCTCCTCTTGTCGCGGTTGGCGCAGGAGGGGTACCGGATCCACTCGGTCCTGCGGCACATGCGCGACAAGAACCTGGATAAGCTTTTTGAGGAGAAGCGCCACGGGATGAACGTCGGCTCCGTCTATACGCAGCCGCGCCAGGAGTGCGTGAACAATAGTCTGCGGGTCCTGCGTCAGAACGAGATCCTCTTCGTTCAGCTCGACCAGAACTTCGGCACGGGCGGTGTCTTCGTCGATTTTTTCGGGGTCAAGGCCGCCACCGCGACGGGGCCGATCATCTTTTCCCTGCGCACGGGCGCGCCCTTGGTGCCGATGTTCATCCGTCGCCTCGAGGGGCCGCGCCACCACATCGAGATCCTGCCGCCCAGGGAGATAGACCCGGCGCGCGACAGGGACGAGGCGGTCCATGTCGTCGTCCAGGAATTGACGACTCTCATCGAGGAATATATCCGCAGGTACCCCCACGAGTGGGGATGGATCCACAAGCGCTGGAAGGCCCGGCCGAAAGGGGAGGGTTGATATGGCTGCTTCGAAAAAGGCAAGATCGGTGTTGAAGATGTTGATCGGATTGGGCGTGGTGGTCCTGGGGATCATGAGCAGTATCGTTTTTTTCCCGGAGCTCAAGGAGGTTCTGCTCGGGTGTCTGGGGCCGGCGCTGATCCTGGTCGGCCTCGTCATGGTCGCTGTCGCCAAAGAATAGGTCCCTGCTCGCCGGGAAGGCCAGGGGTGGACGAACAGGGACGATTTATCCCGTGTCGCCACAAGACAGGCGTCACGGGACCTTCGGAGGGAAGGTAAACGAGGTAAAACGGAGGTAAAACATGACAACGTTTTCGCAGGCGCTCGTCGTGACGCGGGAGGCGTCGCTGGCGAGGAAGCTCATCGCGGTCACCGGTTTTTCGGTGCTGCTCGTCCTGGCATCGCTCGTGAAGATCCCGCTTTTCTTCACGCCCGTGCCGGTGACGCTCCAGCCGCTCATCGTGCTCCTGGCCGGCGCCTTCCTCGGGCCGGTCTACGGCGCTATGAGCGTGGGGCTTTATTTGACCTACGGGCTCCTGGGCGCGCCGCTCTTTGCCGGCAACACGGCCGGCGTCGCGTATCTGGCCGGTCCGACGGGTGGGTATCTCTTGGGTTTTCTTGCCGCCGCGGTGTGCGTGGGGGCCTTGCGCCGCGCCGTGCCGCGTCCGGCCTTCTGGTTGAACTATCTCATCATGCTCGCCGGCATCGGCGTCATCTACGCGTGCGGGGGCCTGTGGCTCTCCTTGGGTTACGGGTGGAGTTTCAGACAGGTCGTGTTGTTGGGGGTTTGGCCGTTCGTGGGCCTTGATGCCGTCAAGGCTTTCCTCGCGGCCGTCGCGAGCCGGTAGGCTCAAAAGGGGGGCGTGATGAAGATCGGCGAGTTGATGACAAAAGACGTCTATACGTTGACACCCGAGATCCCCGCTTTAGAGGCCGTGCGTCTGTTGCTGGAACAAAAAATCAGCGGCCTGCCCGTCGTCGACGCCTCGCATAAACTCGTGGGGATCTTCACGGAGAAGGACGTCCTCAAAGGCATCCTGCCCAGCTATGTCTTGAAGGTCGGCCATTTCATTTACCAGAACAGTCCCCAGACGATCAAGAATAAAGTCGCCAAGCTGACGCACTTTAAGGTGGCCGACGTCATGCATAAGGATGTCGTCAAGGTCAACGCCGAGACGGCGGTCAGCGAGGTCGCGCACATCATGCTGACGCAGAACGTGCGGCGCGTCCCGGTCGTCGACGCCGCCAATAAGATCGTCGGGATCGCGGTCCGCTCGGATGTCCTGGGGCATTTCCTGGGTAAGTAGGGATCATGAAAAGGAATTTTTTCAAGGTGGCGACGCTGGTGCTGGGGGCGCTGACCGCGGGCTTTGTCGCCCGCAACGGCGGCCTCAATTTCCACCAGGCCCTGTCGGTCGGCATCTTCTCGGCCTCGATCATGGGCACGCTCTTCTTCTGGGAGTTCCGCCTGAGCTTCGCGTTTTTGGGCAGTTCCCTGCTGCTCTTGACGAAGGCGATCGACCTGGACAACTTTCTGCGGCTGACGATGCTCGAGGTCGTGCTCTTTCTGGTGGGGATGATGATCGTCGTGGCGCTCCTGAAGGACTCCGGGTTCTTTGCGTGGATCGTCGTCCGGATCCTGCGGGTGCGCCGGCTGACCGGTCCGAAGTTCACGTTTCTCGTCATCGCCATCTCGGCGGTCCTGGCCTGCGTCGTCGATGAGGTCACGTCCATCATCTTTATGGTGGCGGCGATCCTCGAGATCTGCGATTACTACGAGGTGGACCCGATCCCCTTTGTGATCATCTCGATCATGGCGACGAACGTCGGTTCGGCCGCGACGGTCCTGGGCAACCCCATCGGGATCCTTATTGCGACCCAGGCGGGCCTGCACTTCGAAGATTTTATTCTCAAGGCGCTGCCGCTCGCCTGTGTCTCTCTGGCGATGATGACAGGGATCATGTACTGGTTGTTCCGCCGGCCGATCCGGGAGATGAGCCGGCGTCTCAGCGAGATGCAGGCGGACGAGACCCTCCTGCGCTTGATCGCCGTGCCGATGGACCGGCAGCTGCGCATCGGCTTGGGGATCTTCGGGGCGATGATCGTGACGATCGCGTTCCACCACCGCCTGGAGATGCTGATGGGTTTGGAGCGTAATACGGTGCTCCTGATCATGCCGCTGATCACGGCCGGCATCATCATGATGTGGAAGTGGCGCAAGGCCCGGGAGTACGTGGAGCACGGGGTCGAGTGGTGGACGCTTCTTTTCTTCATGCTCCTCTTTGCCCAGGCCGGCACGCTCAAGTACACCGGCGCCACCGACATCATCGCGGCCAAGGTCCTGGATATCGCGCAACACAACCCTCATCTCTTGACGGGGATCGTCCTTTGGGGCAGCAGTATCGGCTCGAGCCTCCTGGATAACGTGATCGTCGTGGTCACGGCCATCCCCATCATCAAGAGCTTCTTCGAAATCGGCATGGGTTCTGAGACGCTGTGGTGGAGCCTGCTCCTGGGCGGGTGCCTGGGCGGGAACATCACCCTGATCGGTTCGACGGCCAACATCGTCGCGATCGGGATCCTGGAGAAGGAGAAGCACGTGCGCATCCGTTTCAGCCAGTGGATCGGCGTGGGGCTTGTCGTCGGGCTCTCGACGACGGCGGTCACGTGGGCGATCCTGACGTTTGTGCCCTACTACGCGCACCAACATTAGAGGAGGCGGGAGATGAAACGCGAGAGAAAAAAGAGGCCCTATTTTTTGACCGGACTCCTCATTGTGGTGCCGCTGCTCGTCTCGGTCTACCTGTTTGTATCGCTCTTTACCTTTTTTGATAACATCCTGGGCCGTTACATCAACGGCTGGGCGGTGGGTTACTTCGGGGTCCGCGTGCCGGGCCTGGGGATCCTCTTGTTCGTCATCGTCATCTTTGCGACGGGGTTCTTCGCGACGAACTTTTTAGGCCGCCGCCTCGTCGCGTACGTCGAGCGTCTGTGGAAGCGGTTTCCGGTGGCCGGCAAGATCTACACGGCGGCCCAGCAGGTGACCCGTTTCCTCTTCGGCTCCTCGATGACCGCCGGCCAGCCGCGCAAGGTCGTGCTCGTCGAGTATCCCCGCAAGGGTGTCTACACCATCGGCTTTGCGACAAAAGAGGCCGACCCGCACGTGTGCGAAAAATCCGGCCGCGAGCTCATCAATATCCTGATCCCTTCGGTCCCCAGCCCCCTGACGGGCTTTCTCGTCCTCGTGCCGCGCGAGGAGATCATTTTCCTCGACATCGGTGTCGAGGAGGCGATGAAGATCATCGTCTCCGGCGGCGTCCTGGACGCCAAGGATGCCGTGAGAGAGACCCCCGCCTTTTTAGAGGATTAGTAGTCCGCCGGCAGGAGCCGGCGGAGTTTCACCGGGGACGCCTTCGGCGTTCGTGGTGGCTGAGCGGTTGGAGGGCGACGGCCTGAACGATCTTGAGGACGAGCAGGACGATGAGCGTCGTCGGAATGCCGCAGGAGGGGATGAGCAGGAGCGGTGTCACGAAGACCCCCAGACACGCTCCGCCCAAGTCTAACCCATAGAGCTGCCCGGCCAGCGCCGCGTCCGGCGTGCCCGGTTTCCCGAACCGGCGGCGGTACACGTCGTGTACGAGCGGCAGCTCCACCCCTACCAGATACCCCGTCAGGAAACCCGTCAAGACAAAGAGCCAGCGTCCCCACGCGCCGGCGTCGGCATGGGATGAGAAAATCCCGATGATGAAGAAGGCGACGATCGTCACGAGGGCGGGCGCCATGAGCTCGATACCTATCAGCGTCCCGACGGACAGGAGGCGGCGGGTCAGCCTCTTCTCCGAGACGGCGCCTATCGCGGCGCCGGCCATGAAGACGGCGGTCAGGAGCCCCAGCCAGGCGTAGAGGATGCCCAGGAAGCTCTGGAAGATCAGGAGCATCGTCATGTACGCCGACATCGAATAGAAGCCCGAGGTGAAGACCGTGAGCTTCAGGATGCTGGCCTGCCGGCGGCGGCGCCGTCCCAGTGACCGGGTGATGAAGAGATACACGAGCAGGAGGCCCGCCAGGTGCCAGGTCTTGATCCGGCGGAACCCTCCGAATACCATCGGCAGTTCTTTGGAGAATTGGGCGTAGGTGAGCGCCAGGGCGTCGTAGAGGCCGGAGGGGCGCAGGTCTGTATTGGGCGCTATGCCCTTGAAGGTGTCGGTCACCGTGGCCTCGAACCACTGCCTGTCGTCTTTGTTGAGTCGCAGCTCGAGATACGCCGGGTTGATGAGGGTAGTCGCGATCGCGAGCCGCTTCTGGGCGCCGGCCATGAGGTTGGCATGAAGCGGCAGGGGGCGCTGGGAGGCCAGAAAGATCGTGGAGCCGTCGCCGGGGATGGCCACGACGTGGGTGAAGACGCTCCGGAGCGTCGCCATGAGATTGGCGTTGACGCGCCGCAGCGGTTCGCTCAGGAAGGTGAGCGAGCCCCAGGTGCTGACCGCGAGGAAGCCCTCGGGCTCGAGGTGTTCCTCGACAGAGGCGAAGAAGTCCTGCGTGTGCATGCGGTTGGCGGCCAGCGACGTGGGCAGTCCCGTGTGGACGAACGCGGCGTCAAAGCGCTTGTCCATGATGGCGAGCGCCCGCCGGGGGTCCACGGCCACGACCGTGACGCGCGGGTCGCGCAGTTCCCTCTGGACGCTGGGCTCGGGCAGATAATAGAGGAGCCGGATGAGCAGGGGGTCGGGTTCGATGGCGACGATCTCCTCAAGCGGATACTTCAGGAGTTCGTTCAGGAACCCGCCGGCCGCGTGGCCGACAAAGAGGATTCGTTTGCTCGATGGTTTGGCCAGGAGCGGCAGGTGGACGAAGTCCTCGACCATCGCCGTGTCCGGCTGCGGCAGAGATAAGATCGGCAGGCCGTCGTAGAAGACGTTGAACTGCTCGGCCCTCTTGGTGATGGTGATGTTGCCGTAGAGGGAGTTCTCCGAGACGATGACCCGGCCGTGGGGCCACTGTCTGGCGACGCTCCAGCGCTGCAGGTGCGGGGTGAAGGTCAGGCCGGTGAGGGCGGCGGCGCACAGGAGGACGGCCGTCAGGCGCATCGGCCGGCGGTGCTGCGTCCAGGCCAGGAACGCGAAGGCGACCGTATCGACCAGGCAGACGATGAGGACGATGGTCGTCGAGGAGAAGAAGCGCAGCAGGACGAAGGTAAAGAGGATGCCGCCGCTAAGCGCCCCCAGACACTCGAAGAAGTAGGTCTGACTGACCGAGCCGATGCCCCGGTAGGCGAGCGCAAACATCGCGCCGTCGGCGAGCGCCAGGACCGAGAGGACGACGACGCACAGGAGGGCCATCTGGCCGAGCGAGAGGACCTGGCCGAAGCCCAGCCCCAGAAACGGATGCGCCAGGCGCGTCAGCAGGAGGGCCGTCGGCAGCCAGAGGATGAAGAGGAAGAGGCATAGGGTGTAGGCGCGCTTGGCCGACCGCATCCGGTCGAAGAGGCGCACGAAGAGGATGCTGCCGGTCGCGCTCGACAACAGCCAGATACACAGCATCAGGCTGACGGTCAGCTCATTGCCGCCGAAGACGACCAAGAGCTCCCGGAAGAGGAGCGTCTGCGCGATGACCGCGCTCAACCCCTTGATAAAGACCGTTGCCCGGAATGCCTTCGTGATCATAAATTTGCCTTCACTTACCTTATTGTGTATCATAACACCCCGTCGCCCATCCGTCAAAGTGAGACAAAAGGCCTGGCCTCTTGTCTCAAAAAATGAGACTAATAGGCCAGGCCTTTTGTCTCACTTGTGTCTTTGGGAGTTATCGTATAATATATAGGTATGCGAAAACTCGTTTTTTGCCTCATTGTTTTGTCTTTTCTGGCGGGGCCGGCGGGGGCCGACGTGGTCATCAAGGGCGGGAGGGGGTCGTGGTCCCTTGAGGTGGACGGCAAGCCGTTTGAGATCAAGGGGGTGGACTGCGGCGTCCACCGCGGCAAGAACGGCGAGGACTACCTCAAGATGGCCAAGGAGATGGGCGCGAACGTCGTGCGCACATGGGGCACGGACCAGGGCACCGAGGCGTACCTCGACCGCGCGGCCGAGCTGGGCCTGAAGGTCATCGCGGGCATCTGGCTTAACTACGTCGCGGACGAGGGCAAGTTCAGTTACCGCGATGACAAAGAATACATATGGGCCAAGCGCCGCGAGGTCCTCAGCTACGTCACGCGCTTCCGGGACCACCCGGCGATCCTGATGTGGGGCCTGGGCAACGAGGCGATCTTTTTCACGAAAGACGAGGAGGAGCGCCGGGCGCTGTGCGGTTTCTTGGAGGAGATGACCCAGGTGATCCACCGCGTGGACCCGGACCACCCGGTCGTCTATGCCTCCGCGGGCATGACGGCGTTCAAGTATCTGGCGCAGGATGTGCCGTCGCTGGATGTCGTCGGCGTCAATGAATACGGTAGCATACGGACCGTCCACGGCAGCTGGGAGAAACACGGTCTGGACAGGCCGTACCTCTTTACCGAGTACGGGCCGTATCTCAGTCAGGACCGGCCCCGGGACGTCAACAGCAGGGCCTCGGAGCCGCAGGACTATCAGAAGGCCATGCTTTACAGGTCGTTCACCGAACAGATCTGGGAGTTCGGCGGCTACAACCTCGGTGGCGTCGTCTTTCATTTAGGCGAGACGACACAGGAGAGCATGACGTGGTGGAACCTGAACCAGGGAGAGAAGAAGCGGCAGTCCTATTGGACGATGTATCAGCTTTATACGGGCGAGAAACCGCCGTGCCGCTCTGTCCGTCTGCGCAAGTTGACCCTGGACCGGTATAAGGACGTCGCGCCGGGGCAGTGGGTCGGCGTCAAGATCTGGGTGACCGGGGACGCGCAGGACATCACCTGTTCGTACCGTCTGAGCACCTCCCAGGAGGGCGTCCGCCAGTATTACGTCAACGACTGGGTGCCGGCCGAGATCGAGGCCGAGGGCCTGACGGCGCGCATCCGGATGCCGCAGGAGAAGGGTATCTACCGCGTCTACGGTTTTGTCGAGAGGGGCTGCTGCATCGCCAGCGCGTCCGCGACCGTGGCGGTGGAATAGATTTGACAAAAAGAAGATCAAGAGTAAAATAGGGGACGCACACGAAACGAAAGACATAAAGGAAATTGATCATTAAGGAAATTGATTACCCCGGCTTGCCGGAAGGCGAGAGGCAGGACAAGCCGGGGTGGTTCAAGGGAAGGTAATAAAACATTAAGGAAATTGATTACCCCGGCTTGCCGGAAGGCGAGAGGCAGGACAAGCCGGGGTGGTTCAAGGGAAGGTAAGTGAGGTGAACCATGGGTAAAGGTAGACGTCAGAGATTGGGCAAGCTTCGGTGGCGTTCCAAGAAGGCCAACCACGGATCCAAGCCGTGTAAGGGGTAGTTTCCTTCCGACGAGGCGCCCGCGGCGTGTCGCGGGCGTCCCCGCAACAAAAACAAAATATAGTATACCGCGACACAGAAAATAACAACATATGGTATTTTTTTATTGACAAAGCCCGCAGCCGGAGGTATGCTTTTAACGCGTCCCAGGGGCGCAGGGTTTTTTAAGACGACCTTTCGGATCAAATCTTTGTTGAGATAAATTTCCCGCAGATGTCATCCCGCCCGCGCAGAAAGGAGTCGCACCATGGGGTTGAGACTCTCCGATAATTCTCTCAAGGTCCTCGAAAAACGCTACCTCAAAAAAGACAACGACGGAAAGGTGATCGAGACCCCGCAGGAGCTCTTCAGCCGCGCGGCCAGGACCATCGCCGGCGCCGACCGGCTCTTCAAGAAACCCGAAAGCGAGGTCGTGGCGCTTGAGAGGAAGTTCTACGACATGATGACGGCCCTCGAGTTCATGCCCAACTCCCCGACCCTGATGAACGCGGGCCGCGAGCTCTCGCAGCTCTCGGCCTGTTTTGTCCTGCCGATCGAGGATTCGATGGAGAGCATCTTCGACTCCATCAAGCACACCGCCCTCATTCATAAATCCGGCGGCGGCACGGGTTTTTCTTTTTCGCGGCTGCGGCCGCGCTCCTCGACCGTGCGCTCGACCGGCGGCATCGCCTCGGGTCCCATCTCTTTCATGAAGGTCTTTGACGCCGCGACCCAGGCCGTCAAGCAGGGCGGCACGCGCCGCGGGGCGAACATGGGGATCCTGCGCGTGGACCATCCCGACATCATGGATTTCATCGCCTGCAAGGAGAGCGACAAGGAGATCAACAACTTCAACATCTCGGTCGCCGTCACCGAAGACTTCATGCGTAAGGTCACGAAGGACCAGGAGTACGAGCTTATCGACCCGCACACCAACCAACCCGTCAAGAAGCTCAACGCCCGCAAGGTCTTCGACCAGATGGTCAAGATGGCCCACAAGAACGGCGAGCCCGGCATCGTCTTCATCGACCGCGTCAACAACGCCAACCCGACCCCCTTATTAGGTAAGGTGGAGAGCACCAACCCCTGCGTGGTGGGGGAGACGCTCGTCGCCACGGAAAGGGGATTGATGACCATCAAAGAGATCGCCGAGAACTACGGAAACGGCGGCCTGGACGTCTTGACCGACGGCCGGGTCCTGGAGATCCTTTATGGCCAAGAGGCTGGCGGTTCCGTGGCTGTCCGGACCGATACCCGCGTTTCCCTGCAACGGATATCCGCGGCCTTCAGAAGCGGGGTCAAGCCCGTCCTGAAGCTCACGACGGAATCCGGCTATGAGTTGAGGGCGACCCCCGACCATAAGATCATGACGACCGCCGGCTGGGTGTCGATGCAGGACTTGAGGCCCGGCGTACACAAGGTGCTCGTCCAGCCGCAGGCCGGTTCTTTTAATGAGGACGACATCCTTCCATTCGTCGTTCAGAATGAGTACCGGGGGGAGAACGGTATCTCCTACCGGCTCGGCCTTCCGCAGAGATGGAGCAAAGAGTTGGGGCAGGCGTTGGGTTGGTTGGTGGGCGACGGCTGGCTCAGGGATCAGGACAAGAACTGCCGCGTCGGCTTTACCTTCAGCGAAGACGATAAAGAAGTCCTTGGATATCTCAAGCCCATCATCGATGGTTTTTATGGCGCGGAGATCAAAGAGGTCTTGAGGGAAAACGGTGTTTATCACCTCTCTTATCACAGCAAGTATTTCGTCGAATTTTTCAAGGCCCTTGGGGTCAAGGCCGCGCCGAGCGACGAGAAAGAAGTGCCGGCGAGCCTGTTTACGGCCACCGAGGATACCGTGATAGGATTCCTGCAGGGATTGTTCAGCGCGGACGGGACCATCGGGTTCATCCCGCGCATCAACGCGTATATCCGCCTGACGGCAAAATCCCGGAGGCTGCTTAAGGGCGTCCAATTATTGCTCCTTCAATTAGGGATCAAGTCGAAGATATACGACCGCTCACGACAAGCCCGGGAAGGCTTTGCCTACGTGACCAAGGCCGGCGAGAGAAGGGTCTATAAGCTGGACGGCAGGCTCTTTGAGCTTTCTATCAGCAGAGATGCGGTGCCTTTATTTTTGAAGAAGGTGGGTTTCTTGACGGGAAAACACGCCTCGAAAGTCAATCGGTTGCTTTCCAAGGGCTATTACCGCGTCTCTTTTGAGGAATACGTAAAGAGCGTCGAGCCCGACGGCGAAAAGGAGGTTTATGATTTGACGGAACCGGCGACGCATTCTTTTATCGCCGGCGGGATCGTCCTGTCAAATTGTGGTGAACAACCCCTTTTGCCCTACGAGAGCTGTAACCTGGGCTCGATCAACATCTACGCCTTCTTGAGGGAGGAGGGCGATTCGTACGTCATCGACTGGGAGCGCCTCAGAGAGATCGTGCACCTGTCCGTCCACTTTCTCGACAACGTCATCGAGGTCAATAAGTTCCCGCTGCCCGAGATCAGGGAGATGACGAAGAAGACGCGCAAGATAGGGCTCGGCGTCATGGGGTGGGCGAGCGCGCTGGCGAAGATGATGATCCCATATGGCTCCGAGCAGGCGATCACGCTGGCGGAGAAGTTCATGTCCTTCATTTTGACCGAGGGGCGCAAGGAGTCGGTGGCCCTGGCCAAAGACCGCGGCGTCTTCCCGGCGTTCAAAGGCAGCAGCTATGACAGGGAGGGAGGGGCGCGCCAACGCAACGCCACGATCACGACCATCGCGCCGACCGGCACCATCAGTATCATCGCGGGGCCGTGCTCCTCGGGGATAGAGCCCATCTTCGCGATCTCCTACTACCGCACCAACGTCCTCGATAACGACAAGATGATCGAGGTCGAGCCGGCCTTCCGGGAGGTCATGGAGAGGCGGGGCCTCATGACGCGCAAGCTCATGGAGGAGATCGCCGAGGCCGGCACGATCCACAACATGGGAGAGGTCCCCGAGGATATCCGGCGCGTCTTCGTGACGGCGCACGATATCAGCCCCGAGTGGCACATCAAGATGCAGGCGGCCTTCCAGAAGTACACGGACAACGCGGTCTCCAAGACCGTCAATTTCCACCAGGAGGCCTCGCTGGACGACGTGCGCGAGACCTACCTGCTCGCGTATGAGTTGGGCTGCAAGGGCGTCACCATCTACCGCGACAAGAGCCGCGAGGAGCAGGTCCTGAACATCGGCGCCAAGGATAAGCCGAAGGCCGGGCAGACGATCGTGCCCGAAGGGACGAAGATCGCCCCGCGGCCGCGGCCCGAGGTCGTGAGCGGCACGACCACCAAGGTCGCCACCGGCTGCGGCAACCTGTACGTCACCATCAACACCGACGAGGCCGGCACGCCCTTTGAGGTCTTCACGCAGATGGGCAAGGCCGGCGGCTGCGCGGCCTCGCAGCTCGAGGCCATCGGCCGCCTGGTGTCGCTGGCGTTCCGCTCCGGCGTGGACGTGAAGGTCATCATCGAGCAGCTGCGTTCCATCCGCTGCCCGTCGCCGTCGTGGGAGCGCGGCTCGCGCATCTTCTCCTGCGCGGACGCGATCGCGCGCGTGGTCGAGCGCCGCCTGGTCAACGACAAGATCGAGGTCAAGGTGGCCGCCGCCGCGACGATCGAGGCGGTGAGCTTCCAGGTCGCCGAGCCCGAGATGTATAGCCAGATGTCCAAGAGCGAGGAGCAGCTCGAGCGCCAGATCGCCGGCAGCATCGTGGGCGTCTGCCCCGACTGCGGCAGCGTCGTGCGCCACGAAGAGGGCTGCGTCAAGTGCTCCGCCTGCGGCTACTCGAAATGCTAAGCCGCCGTCCCGCATAGAGCCGTCGACAGACCCGCCCTTGCGAGGGCGGGTTTTTTCTGGCGGCCGGGCGGCTTTGTGATAGACAATCGAATATTCTTCCCCCCTACAGGAGGTTCCATGCCCAGACGCGACGACGTCCATAAGGTCCTCATCATTGGTTCCGGCCCCATCATCATCGGCCAGGCCTGCGAGTTCGACTACTCGGGCACGCAGGCGTGTAAGGCCTTGCGGGCAGAAGGGTATGAGGTCGTCCTGGTGAATTCCAACCCGGCGACCATCATGACCGATCCGGGGATGGCGGACAGGACCTATATCGAACCCCTGACGCTCGAGAGCCTCGAGAAGATCATCGCACGTGAGCGACCCGACGGTCTCTTGTCCAACCTGGGCGGCCAGACGGGGCTGAACCTTTCCTCGAGCTTGTTCAAGGCCGGGATTCTCGCCAAGTACAACGTCAAGATCATCGGCGTCAAGGCCGACGCCATCGAGCGCGGGGAGGACCGCGAGGTCTTCAAGGCGACGATGCGCCAGCTCGGCATCTCGGTGCCGCGTTCCGAGATCGCCCACAGCGTCGAGCAGGCTGAGGAGATCGCCCAGCGCATCGGCATGCCCGTGGTGATCCGGCCCGCGTACACCATGGGCGGCACGGGCAGCGGGATCGCCTATAATAATGAAGAGCTCAAGACGATCGCCGCGCGCGGCCTCTCACTGAGCATCGTGCGCCAGGTCTTGATCGAAGAGGCGGTCATCGGCTGGGAGGAGCTCGAGCTCGAGGTCGTCCGGGACGACAAGAACCAGAAGATCACGGTCTGCTTCATCGAGAACGTCGACGCCATGGGGGTCCATACGGGCGACAGCTTCTGCGTGGCGCCGATGCTGACCGTGCCGGACAAGCTGCAGAAGAAGATGCAGGAGCTCTCCTATAAGATCGTCGAGGCGATCGGCGTCGTGGGCGGCACCAATATCCAGTTCGCCCACAACAAGCAGACCGGTCGCCTCGTCGTCATCGAGATCAACCCGCGCACGTCACGCTCTTCGGCCCTGGCCTCTAAGGCGACGGGCTTCCCCATCGCCATGGTCTCGACCAAGCTCGCGGCGGGCCTCACCATGGACGAGATCCCGTACTGGCGGGCTGGGACGCTTGAAAAGTATGTGCCGAGCGGTTCCTATGTCGTCGTGAAGTTCGCGCGCTGGGCCTTTGAGAAGTTTCCCCAGGCGCAGGACGTCCTCGGCACGCAGATGAAGGCCGTCGGCGAGGTCATGAGCATCGGCAAGACCTTCAACGAGGGGCTGCAGAAGGCCATCCGGTCTCTCGAGATCGGCCGCACCGGCCTGGGGTTTGCCAAGGACTTCGCAGACCTGTCGCTCGAAGAGCTCAAGACGCGGCTTGCTATGCCCTCGAGCGAACGGATCTTTCTGATGTATGAGGCCCTGCGCAAAGGGATGACCCCGGAGGAGCTCTATAAGATAACGTATATCGGCGTGTGGTTCATCGAGCAGATGAAGAAGCTCGTCGATTTCGAGGAGCGCATCATCAAGATGGCCTGGGGCAGGCTCGCCGACGCCGACGTCATCGCGGCCAAGGAGATGGGCTTCGGCGATAAGTACCTGGCCAAGCTCTTCAAGGTCAAGGAGGTCGATGTGCGCAGGCGCCGGCTCAAGCTCGGCAAGAAGGCCCGTTTCGAGGCCGTGCCGGTGAGCGGGGTGGAGGACGCCGCCTATTATTACTCGACGTACAGTCCGGGTGAGGATACCGTGCCTGTCTCGTCCAACGAGAAGAAGGTCATGATCTTGGGCGGCGGGCCGAACCGTATCGGCCAGGGGATCGAGTTCGACTACACCTGCGTCCACGCGGCCTTCGCCCTGCGCGACGAAGGGTACGAGTCGATCATGGTCAACTGTAATCCGGAGACGGTCTCCACCGACTACGACACCTCCGACAAGCTCTATTTCGAGCCCGTCACGGTCGAGGATGTCCTCGCGATCTACGAGAAAGAGAAGCCGATGGGCGTCATCACGCAGTTCGGCGGACAGACGCCGCTCAACATCGCGGCCGAGCTCAAGGCGTGCGGGGTCAATATCCTCGGCACCAGCCCTGAGAGCATCGCCCTTGCGGAGGATCGCGAGCTCTTCCGTCAGAAGATGATCGAGTTAGGGATCCTCCAGCCCGAGAGCCAGACGGCCCGTTCGTTGGATGAGGCGGCCACCATCGCCAAGAAGATCGGTTATCCCCTGATGGTCAGGCCGTCGTTCGTTTTGGGCGGCCGGGGTATGAAGATCATCTATGACGAAGAGACGCTGGTCAGGTACGCCCAGGAGGCGATCAACGTGAGTCCCGAGTACCCGATGCTCATCGACCGTTTCCTCGAGCAGGCGATCGAGGCCGAGGTGGACGCGTTGTGCGACGGCACACAGACCTTCGTCGCGGCCATCATGGAGCACATCGAGGAGGCCGGCATCCACTCCGGCGACTCGGCGTGCGTCATCCCGCCGCGCTCGATCAAGCCCAAGCACATCACGACGATCCGGGAGTACACCGACGCCATCGCGAAGAAGCTTGGTGTCGTGGGCCTGATCAATATCCAGTTCGCGGTCTGCGACGACAAGGTCTATATTCTGGAGGCCAACCCGCGCGCCTCGCGCACGGTGCCGATCGTCTCCAAGATCACGGGCGTCCTGATCGCCCGCATCGCGACCCAGCTGATGCTCGGCAGGAAGATCAGCGACTTCCCCGAGTTGAAGAAAGAACTCAAGGCGGCCATGGTGGGGGTCAAAGAGGCGGTCTTTCCTTTCAACATGTTCCCCGAGGTGGACCCGGTCCTCGGCCCCGAGATGAAGGCCACGGGCGAGGTGATGGGCGCGGCGGACACCTTCGAGGCCGCGTTCTTCAAGGCCGAGGATGCGGTCGGAGCACCCTTGCCCCTGAAGGGCACGGTCCTCGTGACGGTCCGGGACAGCGACAAGAAGACGGCGGCCGGCCTCGCCCAGAAGTTGAGGGACATGGGCTTTGCCATCCTCGCGACGGAGAGCACGAGCCGGTATCTAACCGAGAAGGGGGTGGCCAACAGGACGATCATGAAGATCAGCCAGGGCCGGCCCAACATCGCGGATGCCATCATCAATAAAGAAGTCCACCTCATCATCAACACGCCGGCGGGCAAGTCCGGCAAGGAGGACGACAGCTACATCCGCAAGATGGCCATCCAGTACAAGCTGCCGTATATCACCACGATGGCCGCGGCGCAAGCGAGCGTCGCCGCCATCGAGGCGATGCGCAATAAAGAGATCACCCCGAAGTCGTTGCAGGAGTATCATCAGGCCGCAGGCCTGGAGACAGGAGGCGGACATGGCGATAAAAGAGATCCCGGCAAGTCAGTTAGATCCGAAGCAGTTCGTTGAGGACCAGGTCACCCAGATCCGCGCGGCGGTCCCCGAGGGGGTCGCGATCAACGCCCTCTCCGGCGGGGTGGACTCTTCTGCCGTGACGCTCCTGGGGCATAAGGCCCTGGACAAGCGGCTCAAGACCTTCTTTATCGATAACGGCATCATGCGCCAGGGCGAACCCCAGTCGATTGTTTCCCGGTTCAAGAAGCTGGGCGTGACCGTCGAGATCATCGACGCCAAAGAGAAGTTCTTCAACGCCCTCAAGGGTCTCACCGACCCCGAGGAGAAGCGTGAGGCCATCACGCAGACGTTTTACAAGGATGTCTTCGGCGAGCTCGTCAAGGAGAGCGGCGCCCGGCACCTCCTGCAGGGGACGATCCTGACGGATGTCGATGAGACGATCGCCGGCATCAAGCGCCAGCATAACGTCTTTGAGCAGCTGGGTATCGACCCGGACAAGACGTTCGGCTACAAGATCATCGAGCCCCTCGTCCAGTTGCGCAAGGATGGGGTGCGCAAGGTCGGCGAGGCGCTTGGGTTACCCGAAGAGTCTTTCAACCGCATGCCCTTTCCGGGTCCGGCGTTGTCCGCCCGCGTCATCGGCGAGGTGACCCCGGAGAAGATCGCCCTCGTGCGCCAGGCCACGGCCATCACCGAAGAGGTGCTCGCCGGCGTGCCGGCCTTCCAGTACATGGCGATCCTGCACAACGACCGCGTCCCGGGCATGCGCGACAACAAACGGGACTACGGCCTGCAGATCGAGATCCGCTGCTGGGACAGCGTGGACGCCCGCCAGGCGACCCCCACGGATCTCCCTTACGAGACGCTCATGAAGCTCTCG